>OLIY01000759.1_pt1 | contig 28102 bp, 16 predicted proteins | sample 1601431 | NCBI WGS metagenome assembly OLIY01 (sample SAMN04168659, study PRJEB22393) | human gut metagenome | biome: human gut microbiome; feature: stool | host: Homo sapiens | collected 2014-05-12
CGTTCTCCTGCTGCTCGATGTGGTTGTTGTAATAGGCCGCATGCACCGAATAGCGTTTGCCCGTATGGTTGAACGCCACCGCGAGGTTGTGGTTCTTGGTGCGGGACCAGATATACTGGCCGCGCGTTCCCCGCGCCTTGTAATCGACGTTGAACCCCGTCGTCGGCGAGACGTTCTGCGCGTGCATGATGTTGAAGTTCTCCTCGCGGAAACGCTTCTGCCCCGATTCGAGGTAGGTCATGCGGATGATCGGCTTCTTCGTGTTGTAGAAGGGCACGTTCTCCATGTTGTAGGTGTACGCGTAGTAGGGACTCGCAAAACTGAAGTCAAAGAACTGCGGACGCCGGAAATAGTTCAACGGCAGCGACGTCTGGCCCAAAGCCCCCTGGGCGATGTCGCCCACGTCCTCCCGGTAGAACGGATAGTCGATCCGGTAATCGGTCAGCGTGGTGTCCAAAGGCCCGATCTCGACGCGGTTGAAATCGCGGCTCACGTGCCATTTGAAGTTGTTCAGCGCGCGGATCGAGTCATTGAAAAAATAGGACTCGAGCGGCTTGCGGATTTTCCGTTCCTTCTTGGTGGTGTCCTGCGGCTGCTGGTTCTCGCCCTCCTCGCCTTCGGTCTGCTCGTAGGGATTGCTGCCGTAGAGGTTACCCGTCTGGCCGTTGCGCTGCGCGCGCTGCAAGGTCTTCGCATCGAAGCCCTGGGAGCGCACCGCCTCGGGCGCTGCAAAAAACAGACCGAGCAGGAGCGTCAGCAATATGCGGTTCGAAAATCTCGACATGTCAGCCAAAGAGCGGAAATCCGCGGCAAATGTAATTAAAAAATTTTAAATATACAACTATTCGGCTTTCCCACAGCCTTTTGTCCGGCAGGCAAGCCCCCGCACCAGCGAAACGAGGATATACAGCACGATGATCGCCGGCACGGCGTAACCGCGCAGGAGGACGGCCGTCACGACGGCCGCGATGATGAATCCGTAGCGCAGTTCGTTCCCTTTCCAGCCGAAGCCGTGGAATTTAAGGGCGAACATCCTCACATTCGAAATCATCAGCAGTCCCACGACCACGGCAATGGCCGAAATCGCCTCGCGCGGAAGTTCCAGTCCGCTGGTCTCGAACAACAGCCCCAGCGAACCGCAGAGCATCGCCGCCGCCGGGCTGGGCAGTCCGCAGAACTCCGTGCGCTGCGTGTCGTCGATATTGAATTTCGCCAGCCGCAACGCGGCGCAGGCCGTAAAGACGAAAACGACCAGCCCCGGATACCCTTCGGGCAGCCAGATGCCGGGCATCCATTGATAGAGCGAATACATGATCGCCGCCGGGGCCAGTCCGAATGAGATGTCGTCGGCCAGCGAATCGAGTTGCAGCCCGATGGGCGAACTCTGGTTGAGCAGACGCGCTGCGAAGCCGTCGAAAAAGTCGAACACGGCGGCCAGAACCATCAGGCCGAAGGCCAGCTTCAGGTCGCCCCAAACCAGCGCCGAAACCACCGCCACCGAACCGCAGAACAGGTTCGACAGAGTCAGCAGATTGGGTATCGTGAAGAGTTTGATTTTCATTGCCGGGGCGAAAATTTAATTTTCCAATAGGCGGCAAAGTTACTAAAATATTTTTATCTTTGTCGAAATTAACTCCATATAATAACTCATGTCAAGCAATAAATATTGTGTCATCATGGCGGGCGGCATCGGGACGCGCTTCTGGCCCAAGAGCCGGCAGTCGATGCCCAAGCAGTTCCTCGACATTCTCGGGACGGGCAAATCCTTCATCCGCCACACCTACGAACGCTTCGCAAAAATGGTTCCTGCGGAGAATTTCCTCGTGGTGACCAACGATAAATACAAAAGCCTGGTTCTCGAACACATCCCGGAAATCGGCGAAAAACAAGTGCTCTGCGAACCCGTGGGCCGCAACACGGCCCCCTGCGTGGCCTATGCGGCCTACACGCTGCTGAAACGCAATCCCGATGCCGAAATGATCGTCACCCCGGCGGATCACCTGATCCTCAACGAAGACGACTTCCGGGCGATCATCGCCGAGTGTCTCGACTTCGCCTCGGAGCACGACGCGCTGATGACCGTGGGCATCAAACCCACGCGTCCCGACACGGGCTACGGCTACATCCAGGTCTCGGACGACAAACCCATCAGCAAGGTCAAGTGCTTCACCGAGAAGCCTGACATCGAACTGGCGCGGGTGTTCCTGCAATCCGGTGAGTTTTACTGGAATTCGGGCATCTTCGTGTGGAAGGTGCGCTCGATCGTCGAGGCCTTCGAGAAATACCTCCCCGAGCACCACGCGCTCTTCAGCGGCGTGATGCGCGCCATCGGAACCGACGCCGAGCGCAACGTCGTGGAGATCGCCTTTTCAGAGTGCCGCGCCATCTCGATCGACTACGGCATCATGGAGAAGGCCGACAACGTCTACGTCCGCTGCGGCGAGTTCGGCTGGAGCGACGTCGGGACGTGGGGTTCGGTCTACCAGCATTCGCGCAAGGACCGCTATGCCAACGCCGTGCCCGAAGAGGGCTGTTACCTCTACGATACACGCAGTTCGATCGTTTCGCTCCCAAAGGACAAGATCGCCGTGATCAGCGGACTGAAGGAGTACATCGTCGTCGACACGGACGACGTGCTGATGGTCTGCCCCCGCTCCGAGGAGCAGAACATCAAAAAATTCATCGACGAAGTCAAGTTCCACAACGGCGACAAGCACATCTGATTCGTTGGATCAGATGTGCTTGATGAAATCATTCCAGACCTTATGATTTCCATCGCCCGTCACTGTGCATTCCAACGTTCGCATCCACGGCGTTCCACCGTGTTTGCGAGTCTGCTCCTCCTCCAAATCCCCTCCCCGGAGGGGACTTATCGCATGTGACCGAATAATCTCAAAACAATACTTGCCAACATCTTCCATGTCCGAACTATACGAACTTTTCAGCCAGCACCCCCGTATCTCGACCGACACGCGCCGGATCGAGCCGGACTCCATCTTCTTCGCCCTGCGGGGCGATACCTTCGACGGCAACCGTTTCGTCGCCGAAGCGCTCGAAAAAGGCGCGGCCTACGCCGTCTCCGACGATCCGCAGGTCGCCGCTTCCGACGAGCGGCAGCGCATCGTGCTCGTCGACGACACGCTGAAAGCCTTGCAGGACCTTGCCCGCTGCCACCGCCGGGCGCTCGGAATCCCGATCCTCGCCATCTCGGGCAGCAACGGCAAAACCACCACGAAAGAGCTTGTCAGCCGCGTGCTGGCCGAGCGGTTCGAGGTCTATGCCACCCGCGGCAACCTCAACAACCACATCGGCGTGCCGCTGACGCTGCTCGCCATGACCCGCGACACGCAGTTCGGCGTGGTCGAAATGGGAGCCAGCGCCTGCGGCGAGATCGCCCTGCTGGCCTCGATCGCCGAGCCCAACTACGGCATCCTGACCAACATCGGCCGTGCGCACCTCGAAGGCTTCGGCGGCCCGGAGGGGGTGCGCCGCGGCAAGGGCGAGCTGTTCGACTACCTGGCCGCGAACGGCGGCCGCGCCTTCGTACCCCGCGAGGACGAGATGCTGACGAACATGGCCGCCGAACGCGACGGGCTGGCCGCGGAGTATTACAGCATCACGCTGGCCGAGGACCTCGAAAACCACCTCGAAGGGCATTACAACCGGTTCAACATCGCCGCAGCCGTGGCCGTCGGACGTTATTTCGACGTCGCCGACGAGCGTATCCGCCATGCTGTCGGCAGCTATGTCCCCGACAACAACCGCTCGCAGCGCACCGAGACGGGGCGCAACACGCTCATCGTGGACTGTTACAACGCCAACCCGTCGAGCATGCGGGCATCGGTCGCGAATTTCCTTGCCGAGCCGCCCGGCACACGCACCCGCCGCCTGCTGATCCTGGGCGACATGCTCGAACTGGGCGCCTGGTCGGCGGAGGAGCACGCCGCTGTCATCCGCCTCGCAGCACAGGCTCCGCAGACGGAGGTGATGCTCGTCGGACAGGAATTCGCCAAGGCCCGTGCCGACATGGAGCCGCAACCCGCCCGGATCACGCTCTTCGCCGATCGGGAACACCTCATCGCGGCGCTCCGCACACACCCCGTGGACAACGCGCTGGTGCTGATCAAGGGTTCGCGCGGCATCGGACTGGAAAAAGCGGTCGGGGAGCTGTAGCCCCGCCGCCACGACCCGCCGGGCACCAACCCGGTACAGGCACGATACGCAGGAACAAAACGCCGGTAAACGAACCGGAAGGGCACGCCGCACAGGCAAAAAAACACCGACTGAGAACAACCTGAAACCAATAAGCCATGAAACACCTGCTGACAGCCATCCTCCTGCTGGCCTTCGCGCATACCGCCGCCGGCGAAAGGAACGTCTCGCTCGAACGCGATTTCGGAACGCTTTACGGCACGCTGCTCACCCCCGATGCAGGTGCGGAAACCGTGGCTGTCATCATCGCCGGTTCGGGCCCCATCCCGCGTAACGGGAGCGTCAACAATTATCTTTACCTGGCGCAGGCGCTCGAAAAGGCAGGCATCGCCTCGCTGCGCTACGACAAACGCGGCATCGGTGCGAGCCGGTTCACGGAACCGGAAAAAATGGCCGACGCCGTACTGGGGGATTTCATCGGCGACGCCGCGGCATGGGCCGAGTACCTCTCCCGGCAGGATTTCCGCCGCATCGTGCTGATCGGCCACAGTGAAGGGGCGCTGATCGCCTTCTGCGCGGCGCAGCAAACCCCGAAAGTCGCCGCCGTCGTTTCGCTGGCCGGCGCCGGCTACCCGCTCGACGAGATACTCCAGTTGCAATTGGCCTCACAACTCCTGCCCGACAACATGAATCTGCTCTTGCAGGCCAACGCGATCACCGCCGCCCTCAAACGGGGCGAACGGGTCGAATCCTGCCCGCCGCAGCTCGAAGCGCTGTTCCACCCTTCGGTACAGACGTTCTGGATCTCCAGCCTGCGCTACGACCCGCGCGAGGAGATCCGCAAGGTGCGGGTTCCGATACTCGTCGTGGGCGGGGACAACGACCTGCAGGTGCCACCAGACAATGCCGAGGCGCTGGCAAAGGCACAGCCCCGGGCCCGGAAGGCAATCATCGCAGGGATGACCCACCCGCTCAAAAAATGCACGGGACGCATGCGCATCGACCAGACGGGAGCCTACGGCGACAGCACGCTACCGATCGACCCCGACCTCGTGGCCGTCGTTACGCAATTCATCCGGGGGCTCTGATTTTTCCCTGCCGGAAAGACAAAACCGGATTATTTTTTTAATTTTGTATAAACCGATTCCGAACCAAACGACATACCGAACCATGAAACTCCTGATCAGCATCGAATACCGTACCCGCTGGGGCGAACAGCTCGTCATGCGGATCGGCAAACGGCGCATTGCGCTGCAATACGCCGACGGAGGCGTCTGGACAGGCGCCATCGAACGCTATACCCAGAGTGAAGATACCGAATACCGCTATGAAATCGAACGCGACGGCGCGTGCATCCGCAGCGAATGGCGGCCGCACACGCTGCGGCTCCCCGCCCGGGAGGGGGTGCGCACGCTGCGCATCCGCGACCGCTGGCAGGAGATGCCCTCCGACACGCCGTTCTACTCCTCGGCATTCACCCGGGGCATCTTCGGCCGCGGGAAAACCGGCAGTCCGAAGAAGGCTACAGGCAACATCACGCTGCGCGTCGTGCTGCCCACCCTACGGCCGGACGAAACGCTCGCCGTCGCCGGCAGCGGCCGTGAGCTGGGCGACTGGAAACGGATCGTCCCGATGGACGACAGCCGCTTCCCGGAATGGGAACTCACGCTGCATACTGCGCACCGGTTCGAATACAAATTCCTGATCGCCGACCGCAAGACCCTCACCCCCATCCTGTGGGAGGAGGGTGCCAACCGCACCTGGGGCGAGTTGCCCGGCGCTGGCGAACACGCCCTCGACGCCGCGGCATCCCCGCGTTTCCCCAAGCGCAGGTGGCGGGGCGCCGGGACGGCGATCCCGGTCTTCTCGCTCCGTACGGAAGAGGATTTCGGCGTCGGTGAGTTCTACGACCTGAAACGGCTCATCGACTGGGCGGCCGCCACCGGGCAGTGCGTCATCCAGGTACTGCCGATCAACGATACCACCATGACCGGTACATGGGAAGACTCCTACCCCTACAACGCCAATTCGACCTTCGCCCTGCACCCGCAGTTCATCCGGCTGCCCGCCGCGGGCGTCGTGGAGGACGACGAGTACCGCACCCTGCGCAACGAACTGAACGCACTCCCCGAAATAGACTACGAACGGGTCAACCGGCACAAACTGCGGCTGCTCCGCCGGGCGTTCGAACGCCACGGAACCCGCACTGCGGCACGCCGCGACTACAAGGACTTCATCGCCGCCAATAGACACTGGCTCATCCCCTATGCCGCCTTCTGCACGCTGCGCGACGAAACGGGCACGCCCGACTTCACCCGCTGGGGCGGTTTCGCCCGCTATGACCGCAAAGCCGTCGACGCCTATTGCCGCAGCCACAGCCGCGACATCGCATTCCACTGCTATGTCCAATACCACCTGCATACGCAACTGTCCGAGGTCTGCGCCTACGCCCGCGACCACGGCATCGTCCTCAAGGGCGACCTGCCCATCGGCATCAGCCGCACGAGCGTCGACGCATGGCTCTACCCGCACCTGTTCCACATGGACTCGCAGGCCGGGGCCCCGCCCGACGCATTCTCGGCCGTCGGGCAGAACTGGGGATTCCCGACTTACAACTGGGAACGCATGGCACGCGACGGCTACGCCTGGTGGCGGGCACGCATGGCCAAGATGGCCGAATACTTCGACGCCTTCCGCATCGACCACATCCTCGGGTTCTTCCGCATCTGGGAGATTCCCACGCATGCCGTACACGGGTTGCTGGGCTATTTCAACCCCGCCCTGCCCTATTCCGCAGATGAACTGCGCGGCATGGGCTTCGACACGCAGGGCGGACGCTACACCACCCCGGCGCCCGACGAGCACACGCTCGGGGAACTGTTCGGCGACCTGGCCGGCGAAGTTCGCGCCACCTGCATGAAGGAGGGGCGGTTACTGCCCGCCTATGCCACCCAGCGCAAGGTCGCAGCCCGCTTCCCGGGCGACGACGAACACCAGACCCGGCTGCGGGAAGGGCTTATGGCATTGCTCGACGACGTGCTCTTCATCGAAGACCCGCGCCGCAAGGGCTATTTCCACCCCCGCATCGCCCCCCACTCGACACATGCCTACCGCCGGCTCGACGGAGAGCGCCGCGCGACCTTCGACCGGCTCTATACCGACTTCTTCTACCACCGGCACAACCGTTTCTGGCAGGAATCCGCCCTGCGCAAGCTCCCGGTACTCCTCTCGGCGACCGAGATGCTGACCTGCGGCGAAGACCTGGGGATGATCCCCGACAGCGTCCCCGAAACGATGCACGAACTGCAAATCCTCTCGCTCGAAATCCAGCGCATGCCCAAGACGCCGGGGGAACTCTTCGCCGACCCGGCGCACTACCCCTATTTCTCGGTCTGCACCACTTCGACGCACGACATGAACCCGCTGCGGGCCTGGTGGGAGGAAGACCGCGAACTCACGGCGCGCTTCTACCACGAAGCTCTCGGCATCGGGGGCGACGTCCCCTATTTCTGCGAGCCGTGGATATGCCGGCGCATCCTCGACATGCACCTCAATTCCCCGGCGATGCTCACCATCCTGCCGTTACAGGACTGGCTTTCGACCGACGGGGAGCTGCGCTACCCCGACCCGGCCAAGGAACGCATCAACGTCCCGTCCATCCCCCGCTACCACTGGCGCTACCGGATGCACCTCCCGCTCGAGGAGTTGCTCCGCAAGGAGACCTTCAACGAATCGCTGCACGACATGATCGCCTGCAGCGGGCGCCGCTGACGGGCGTACTGCGGCACCGCCGCTCCCGGCTACAAAAAAGGGGTACTCCGATGGGTACCCCTTTTTATCATGCAGCCGCGACGAAGGCTCAGCCATTCCCCTCCAGCCACTTCAGGAAGTCGTCGACCCGCGACCGGCTCACCACCATCTCGAACTCAGGACGCGGACGTGCCGTGATCTTCAGCCGGTTGCCCAGATATTTCACGATGCTGACGATCGCCGGCATGGCGATGATGCAACTGCGCGATATGCGGAAAAACCGCCCGGGATCCAGTTCGTCCGAAAGGACGTCGAGCGACTGATCCACAACATAGCGGTTGTTATCGCTCGTGACAAGGTAGGTGTTTTTCTCTTCCGAGTAGAAATAGGCGATGTCGGTGGTTTGTACCGGAACGATCCGGTCGTTGAAACGCACGACATAGCGCTGTTTGTATTCGCGCGGGCTGCGGATCGCGTTCAGCAATACGTCGGGGTCGATACCCCCGCTCCGCACCCGGCAGCGCTCCACGGCACGCCGCAGCGCCGCGGGGTCGATCGGTTTGAGCAGGTAGTCGATGCTGTTGACCTCGAACGCCCGCACGGCGTAATTGTCATATGCGGTGGTCATGATGACCCGCGCCGTCACATCCGCCTGGCGGAATATCTCGAAGCAATCCCCGTCGGAGAGCTCCACGTCCATGAAAATCACATCGGCACTGTTCCCCGGCGTGCGCAGCCAGAGCACCGTCTCCCTGACCGAGCCGGTCGTCCCGACGATCCGTACGTCGGGAAAATGCTGGGTCAGCGCTCGCGCCAGGTTTGCCTGGGCCATCATTTCGTCTTCTACGATCAGTACGTTCATATTACAGCAACGGTAAGGTGACACAATATTCGGTATCGGTACGGCGTATCCCGATCGGGATGCCCGACAGGTCGAGGTATTGCTGGCGGATGTAGTTCAGCCCCACACGGGTCGAGGTAGTGCCGGATACCTTCAGCTGAAGGTTGTTCGACACCGTCACGGCTCCGGCCCCGGCGACGATGCGGATCACCAGCGGCCGGTCGGCCCCCACCGAGTTATGCTTGATGGCGTTTTCGATCAGCAGCTGCACCGAGCAGGGCAGGACATGGCGGTTCATGGCCTCGTCCGGAATGTCGGTCTCCACGCGAAACCCCTCGGGGAAACGCACCTGCAACAAGTCGACGTACATCCCCACGAAAGCCATCTCCTCGCGCAGGCGCACGAGCGTCTCCTCCTCGTTCTGGAGCATGTAACGGTAGATGCCCGCCAGTTTATGGATGTAGGCGCTGGCCTGCTCCGTGCGCTGCTCGCAGACCAGGCAGTCGAGGATATTGAGCGAGTTGAACAGGAAATGGGGGTTGACCTGCTGTTTGAGTTTCATGTAACGGAACTGCGCCTGGTGCGCCTTGCCGCGCTCGGCACGCAGCACGGCACGCGCGACTAGGGCGTAATCGACCATAAATACGACCGAATAGAGGGTCACCTCGACCAGCAGGGTGACGATCCACAGTTGCAGGAACTCCCGTGCGGAGAACGAGCGGTCGAAGGCGAACGGCAGGTGCAACCCCGTAATGAGCGCCACGCAGGCCGACGTGAACAGCACGAACAGGAGGAACGCCGCGATTTCGGCGATCAGACCGTGCCGGGTTTCACGCCTGCGCGTATGCCGGACATAGATGATATTGACGCACAGCAGGATAATCAGTGCCGCGGAGTTCGAAGCCAGCAAGTCGGCCATGTGGTAAAGGCGGTCTGTGGAGAAGGAAGGCGATGAGAAGAGCTCGACATAGGCCAGCCTCAGCACGAAAATCACCCCCACGGCCAGCAGCAGCAACCCGATGCGGGGCGTCCAGGCCGAGGAGCGGCTCGCCGTGTCGTCGCCGCGGCGGAACAACTTGGTGAACCACACGATGCTCCAGCCCAGAATCTCGGTGGTTATGAAAGTCGACACGGCATGCACCACGGGCGGGGCGTGCAATAACAGCTCGATCAGCTGCGCACCGCCCGTACCCAGCAGGTAGCCGATCACGTTGACGACGATCACGCTGGCAGCGGTGAACTCCACGTTCAGGCCCCGTTTTAGGCAGATCAGCACGATCAGCACGATCGTCAGCAGCGTCAGCACCAACTCGTCGTTGATCCCCGCCAGATGGCATGAAAGGGCGACCACGGCATGGAGCACGGCGAACAGGTGGATAATTCCGGACACTTTGAGCGATCGCATATAGGCTGACTGAGGCTGTATTAAAGTATATACGGGTTTTGTTTATTTATGAATAAAGGTAGTGTTTTTCCGCGGAAATTCCAAATCGTCCCCCGCGGGCTACCGTTCGTCGCAAAAATCCGCCCGTTCATCCGGCTGAACCTTCCGTTCGTCGCCCTGCGGTTCGCCGTCCGGATTTTTTTATTAAAATTTGTATAACCTGAAAACCAACCGAAAAACCGAAATGACCAAGCCTAAACTCTCATTTTGGCAGATTTGGAACCTCAGCTTCGGCTTCCTCGGCGTGCAGATCGGATATTCGCTCCAGAATTCCAACACGTCGAGCATCTTCGAATCGCTGGGGGCAGATGTCAGCCACCTGAGCTACTTCTGGCTGGCGGCACCGCTGGCCGGCATGATCGTCCAGCCCATCGTGGGGCTTTTTTCCGACGGCACCTGGACGCGCTGGGGCCGCCGCATCCCCTACATCCTGGGCGGGTCGCTGATCTCGGCGCTGGCGCTGGTGCTCATGCCCAACTGCCCCAAACTGCTCGCCTTCGCCCCGCTCGCCATGGGGGCTTTCATCCTGCTGTTCATGGATTTGTCGTTCAACGTCACGATGCAGCCCTTCCGGGCGCTGGTGGCCGACATGCTCGACGATTCGCAGAAGACACAGGGCTACGTGGTACAAACCTTCCTGATAAACCTCGGTGCGGTCGTCGGCGCTATCCTGCCGCTCGTCATGACATGGCTCGGCGTGTCGGACGAGGCCGCTCCGGGGCATGTTTCGCCGCACATCGCCTACTCCTACTATGCCGGGGGCGCGATCCTGCTGCTCACGGTGCTCGTCACCTCGTTCAAGACACGGGAATATCCGCCCGGGGAGTTCGCCCGCTACAACAACCTCTCCGAGGAGGACGCCAAACCGGTGAGCTTCGTCGGCCTCATGCGCAACGTCCCCGGCGTGATGGTGCGGCTGGGCGTCACGCAGTTCTTCTCGTGGGCGGCGCTCTTCCTGATGTGGACTTACCTCAAACCCGCCATCACGGGTGTAGTCACCGACCATGCCACGGGCGAAGTGCTCTCGGCCGGCGCCACGCAGACATGGGTCGGCGTGCTCAACGGCACCTACCCCATCCCCGCCTGCATCGCCGCCCTGTTCCTCGGGCGCGTCGCCGCGCGCTACGGCAACAAACCCGTCTACGCGGCCTGCCTGCTCGCCGGGGCGCTGGGCTTAGCGGGGTTGTGCCTGCTGCACGACCAGTACGCGCTGATGCTCCCGATGGTGGGGATCGGCATCGCCTGGGCGGGCATCCTCGCCATGCCCTACGCCATCCTGTCGCGCGCAGTCGAGCCACGCCGCATGGGCGTATACATGGGTATCTTCAATTTCACGATCACCGTCCCCCAGATCGTCATCGGACTGACCGGCGGTGCCATCGTCAAGTACTGCTTCGCCTCCGACGCGGCCGACATGCTGGCGCTCGCCGGGGTCTTCATGCTGCTGGCCGCCGTGTCGGTCTTCCTGGTCAAAGAACACAAGGCCCAATGACCTACAATCCATAAAATCAACTTATAAACTAACCAAAATTCTTATGAAACGATTTTTAACTATGTGTGCGGGTATCTTGCTCATATGTCAATTTACCCCCCCCCTCACGCTGGCGCAAAACGCTGGTTATGAGGTTAAAGGCGTAGTTGTCGACAAGTCCGGAATGCCGATCCTGGGCGCTACCGTCGTCGAAAAGGGCACGACCAACGGCGTCTCGACGGGCATCGACGGCGACTATGCCATCCGCGCCGCCGGCCCCGAGTCGGTCATCGAGGTCAGCTATGTCGGTTACAAGACCGTCAGCCTGGTGGCCAGTTCGTCGCTGCTGGCACACCTCACGCTCGAAGAGGATGCCATGGGCATCGACGACGTGGTGGTGATCGGCTACGGTTCGGTCAAGAAGAACGACATGACCGGTTCGGTCGTGGCAATCAAGGCCGAAGAGTTCAACCGCGGAGCCGTGGTCTCCACGCAGGACATGCTCAAGGGCAAGGTTCCGGGCGTACACATCATCCCCGGCGACGGCGGCCCCGGATCGAGCGCCACCATCCGCGTGCGCGGTGCGGCTTCGCTCAACGCCTCGAACGACCCGCTGATCGTGATCGACGGGGTGCCCATCGCAGTCGACGGCGGCAAGGGTATGGCCAACCCGCTGGAGACGATCAACCCCAACGACATCGAATCCTTCACCGTGCTCAAGGACGCTTCGGCGGCGGCCATCTACGGTTCGCGTGCTTCGAACGGCGTCATCCTCGTCACCACCAAGAAGGGGCGCGGCAACACGCCCCGCGTATCGTACAGCGGCAGCGTGAGCGTCCAGACCAACTCCGACGAGCTGCCCGTGATGTCCCCCGGCGAGTTCCGCACCTACATCGACCAGGTGTATCCCGCAGGTACGACCACGGGCGACAAGGTACAGTCGATGCTCGGCGACAAGAACACCAACTGGCAGGATCTGGTCTTCCGCACCGCCATTTCGCATGACCACAACGTCAGCCTGATCGGCAACATCAACGACCGCATGCCCTACCGTGCATCGGTGGGCTACACCAACCAGCAGGGTACGCTCGAAACGTCGAAATACGAACGCGGGACGCTCGACCTGAGCCTCTCGCCCAACTTCTTCGACAAGCACCTCACGGTCAACCTCAACGCCAAGGGCGTCGTCACGTCGCAGCGCTACGCTTCGGGCGGCGTGGTGGGTTCGGCTGCCTTCTTCAACCCCACGATCGACCCCTACTTCCGCAACGACGACGGCTCGATCGACTACACGACCACCAACGGATACTGGAACTACGGATCGGGCCGCGGCGAGGACTTCACGCCCAACACCCTGCTGGGTGCGGGCCCGCTCTCGCAGCTCTACGACCGCGACAATACGGCGCGTGCCAAGCGTTTCATCGGCAACGCCCAGATCGACTATAAGGTTCACGGCTTCGAAGCGCTGCGTTTCAACCTCAACCTCGGCCTCGACGTATCGAGCGCCAAGACCTACGACGGCGTGAACCCCGGCTCGTTCCAGGCATACACCGACACCGAGGCCCGCGGCTGGGGACAGTATTCGTGGACGACGAACTTCCGCCGCAACCAGCTGCTCGAATTCTACGCCAACTTCAACAAGGAGTGGGGCATCCACCACCTCGACGTGATGGCCGGTTATTCGTGGCAGCATTTCTACAGCTCCGACCACTCGGTATCCTATTTCAACGAGACGCACGAGCAGAAGGGCGAGGATTCGCGCTACCCGTTCAACCGCCAGGAGAACTACCTGCTCTCGTTCTACGGACGCCTGAACTATTCGATCGCCTCGAAATACCTCTTCACCTTCACGCTGCGCGACGACGCCTCTTCGCGTTTCTCGAAGGATACCCGCTGGGGCCTCTTCCCTTCGGGCGCCTTTGCGTGGAACATCGCCGAGGAGAATTTCCTGAAGGATTCGCGTGCCGTCTCGGCCCTCAAGCTGCGCGTCGGCGTCGGACAGACCGGCCAGCAGGAGATCGGTTCCAACTACCCCTACCTGGCGCGTTACTACATGTCGACCGACGTCTACAAGACCTACTACATGGGCAGCGCCGGCCACATGTTCTACCTCACGCCGGGCGCCTACGACCCCAACATCAAATGGGAGACCACGACGACCTACAACGTCGGACTCGACTTCGGGTTCCTCGGCGGCCGCATCAACGGTAGCGTCGACTGGTACCTGCGCCAGACGGACGACCTTCTGAACAGCGTCATCACCCCCATGGGCTCGAACTTCGGCAACACGGTGCTCACCAACATTGGCTCGATGGAGAACAAGGGCGTGGAATTCAACCTGAATTTCATCCCCGTGCAGACCAAGGACTGGAACCTCACGGTCGGCTTCAACGGCACGTTCCAACACACCGAGTTCACCAAGCTCAACAACACCGACGACCCCGACTACAACATCCAGACGGGAAGCATCACCAAGGGCACGGGTAACCTGCTCCAGATCCACAAGGTAGGCTATGCGCCCTACACTTTCTACTGTTTCCAGCAGGTATACGACCAGGACGGCAATCCGATCCAGAACGCGCTGGTCGACCGTGACAAGGACGGCAAGATCACACAGGCCGACCGTTACGTGACCGACAAGAGCCCCAACCCCGACTTCTTCTACGGCATCAGCCTCAAGCTGAGCTACAAGAACTGGGACTTCGGCTTCAACGGCCACGGTTCGGCGGGCAACTGGGTCTTCAACGACTTCGCCTCGGCCAACTCGACGTCCAACATCGACATCAACGCCGGCAACCTGCCCAACTTCGCACGGCTGGTCAAGAAGACCGGCTTTACGAAGGCCAACAGCGGCGAGCAGTGGTATTCGGACATGTTCCTCGAAAACGCCTCGTTCTTCCGCATGGACGACATCAACCTCGGCTACACGTTCAACAAGATCGGCAACTGGAAGGGTTCGATGCGCGTCGCCTTCGGCGTGCAGAACGTATTCGTCATCACCGATTACAGCGGCGTAGACCCCGAAATACCGGGTGTCAACGGCATCGACGGCTCGATCTGGCCGCGCCCGCGCACCTATTCGCTGCGTCTGAATGTAAACTTCTAAAAACGAACGAACCATGAAAATCGACATAAAACATTTCGCCTTGGCGGCGGCAGGCGCAACGATGCTGCTCACTTCGTGCATCGGGGATCTCGACACCCTGCCCCTCAACCCGTCCGACTCGACCTCGGAGACCGTCTACGGGAAAGACGAGAACGGCTACCTGGCCGGGCTCACCAAACTCTATTTCAATTTCGTCTCGAACGACACCACCGACCTGCAGGTCAGCGACGGCGGCGCCTCGGAGCTCATCCGCGCATTCTGGACGATCCAGGAGGTTACGGCCGACGCCTGCAAATGCGCCTGGGAGAACGACGCCTGGGTACGCGCCATGAATACCGACACGTGGTCCGACGCCGACAACGACGCGACCTACGCCGTCTACGTACGTACGTTGCAGGGCATCGCCTACGTGAACGAGTACCTGCGCCAGACCGCCTCGGACAAACTCTCCGACCGCGGCGTGAGCAGCGAACTGGCCGCCAGGATCCAGAGCTTCCGCGCCGAGGCCCGTTTCCTGCGCGCCTATTTCTACTGGATCGCCCTCGACGTGTTCGGCGACGTGCCGTTTACGACCGAGACCTCGCCCTTCGGCGGCGGTGTGAACCCCAAACAGGCCTCGCGCAAGGATGTCTTTGACTACTGCATCTCGGAGCTGACCGACCTGGCTTCGGACGAAAGCGCGATGCCTGCCGCACGCTCGAACTACCCGCGTGCCGACAAGGGTGCGGTCAACGGCCTGCTGGCCCGCATGTACCTCAATGCCGAGGTTTATGCCGGCACCCCGATGTGGACGGAGGCCAAATCCGCCTGCGAAGCGATCTTCGGCATGGGCTACTCGCTCTGCCCGGAGTATTCCGACCTCTTCCGCGGCGACAACGGCGAGAACGCCGACGCCCTGAAGGAGATCATCTTCGGCGTGGCATACGACGCCGAGCAGACGCAGTCCTACGGCGGCACGTCGTACCTGACGCTGGCAGCCATCGCCGCCACCGACGTGACGGCCGAACAGAAGATCAACGGCGTGAACAACGGCTGGGCCGGCATCCGCGTACCCTACGAATACGTGCAGAAATATTTCAACGCCCGCAACGCGGACTACACCACGGGCGAATATACGGTCAGTGACAAACGCGGCGGAATGTTCTACATCAAAGGCCGCCAGGAGTCGATGAACGATGCGCTCTATGTCTTCCTCAACGGGTGGACTTGCCTCAAGTTCAACAATATCCCCCACAACATGACCAACGACGAATTCCTTGCCACGGCTGCATCGAAGGCATACAGCGACATCGACTTCCCGATGATCCGCCTGGGCGAGATCTACCTGATCTACGCCGAGGCCTGCATGAACCTGGGACAGGCCAACACCGCGCTGCCGAAACTCCAGGAGCTGAGCAACCGTGCCGGGGTATCGGCCCCCTCGTCGGTCACGGCCGACTACCTACTCGAGGAGCGTGCCCGCGAGCTGATGTGGGAGGGGCACCGCCGCACCGACCTGATCCGCTACGGCAAGTTCACCACCCCGTCGTTCCTCTGGACATACAAGGGCGGCACCTTCACCGGACAGGGGTTCGATGATTACATGAAAATCTTTGCCATCCCTTCGTCGGAGCTCGCTTCCAACCCCGAACTGCACCAGAATCCCGGCTACGGAAACGCAACCGATAAATAACCAACCCTAAAAATCGTACGACTATGAAAATTACACGATATGCGATGATGCTGGCGGCTGCGACGGGGCTCCTCTCCGCCTGCCAAAAGCTCGACGAGGTAAAGGCCTACGACCCCGACAAGGTCGTGGCGCCCGTGCTGCATGCGCTGCCCGGGGAGATCGTCATTACGCCCGACAACATGGGCTCGACGCAGACCTTCACCTGGGACGCCGCCGACTTCGGCGTCCGCACCCAGATCAACTACTCGATCGAAGCCTCGTACAACGACGGTGCGAAACTGGTGCTCTTCACGGGTATGAACGGCACCTCGTCGGAACAGACCTATGAAAGCCTCAACAACATCCTTGCGCTGTCCGTGGAAGACGGCGGCCTGGGGGTTCCCTCGGGCGAACCTACAGACGTGGATTTCTACATCAGCGCCACGATCGGCACCGACTTCGAAAAATTCTACTCCGCCCCCGTCACCGTCCGCATGACCGTGACCACGGCCGAGCGCACCTACCCGACGGTCTGGGTGATCGGCGATTACTGCGGCTGGAACCACGGTAACTCTCAGTTCCTGTTCAGCTTCTCGGGCGACGAGATCACCTACGAAGCCATCGTGGACTTCGGCGAAAAGGCCGCCAACGGCTTCAAGCTCACCGGCATCGCAGGCTGGGACGACACGTGCAACTGGGGCACCGACGGCGATGCCCCGGCCCCCGATCCCGAAGCAGCCTCCATCTCGCTAATCTCCAGCGGCGGCTCCGGAAACATCATGGCCTATTCCAAGCGCTTCTACCGCCTCGTATTCGACCGTTCGACATTAACGTTAAGCAATAAGCTGTCGTTCAACTCGATGGGTATTATCGGCGATGCCACTCCGGGCGGCTGGGACACCGACACGGAGATGAATTTCGACACCCAAAAACAGCGTTTCTGGGTCGACGTCACACTGAGCGCCGGGGAATTCAAATTCCGTGCGGACAACGACTGGACGATAAACTTCGGCGGGGCGGACGGACACCTTTCGCAGAACGGCGACAACATCAAGGCCACGGCGGGCAATTACCGCGTATACGCCACCCTGAACAACTCTGCGGAGATCACCTACGAACTCAATGCCGGCGACTACGGCGCGGGCGGCGGCGAAGAACCCGACCCGGGGCCGGAAACGGCCGACTGGTACATCCACGGCCAGACCGTCGCAACCCCCGACTGGGGCCCGACGGCCATGGAGAGCGCCAGCTCGAACATCGTGGCCTACAAGGCCGCAGGAATCGAGGTAGCCGCCAACTCGGAATTCCTCTTCAAGAGCGGCGACGAGTCGCAGTGGATCGGGGCCGACGCCGCATTCGCCGGCAGCAACCCCTACACCTGCACGATCGGCTCGGCCTTCAAGGTTTCGGCCGACAAGGTCAATGCCGTGATCGCCGAAGCCGGCACCTACGACTACTGGCTGCTGCCCGAGGCAGGACGCGCCTACGTGATGGCCGCAGGCGCCAAGCCCGAGCTGGTCGCCGACACATGGGGACTGGTCGGCAACATCACCGGATGGGGTGACCTGGGCGATTTCTCGATGAGCGAGGAGGGCGCCTACCTCGTTCGCAAAGGCGTAGCCCTGACCACCGCCAGCGAGTTCAAGATCCGCTTCAACAATGCCTGGGACGACTCCAAGAACTACGGCACGGCGTCGGGCGGTGCGGTCGACATCAACAAGGCGGTCGCCATCATCTCCAGCGGCGGTTCGCAGAACATGAAAGTCCAGCTCGACGGCACCTACGACATCTATTTCGACCTCGCGAATTCGCAGATATACATCATGTCCGAGGGGAAAACCCCGGCAGAGGCCGAATAACGGCCACCCTTTCACGGGACGGCGCACAGGCTGCCGTCCCGTTTCTGGCCTGCCGTCCCTGACCGGGCGGCAGGCCCCGAAACGAACTTTAACCGAGATTCCGCTATGAAAAAATTTCTTTTCCTGCTGCTAGCACTCGTACTTTCCGTATCCGTGTCGTGCAGCGACGACAAGACCGGCGATACCGGCGGCAGTATGCTCTCCGTGACCCCCACGGAGATAGAATTCGAAGCCGCGGGCGGCAGCCGGCTGCTCGACCTGCGCACCGATGCGGGCGCGTGGTCGCTGACGCAGAGCGACAATACCGCATGGTGCACCCCGGCCCTCACATCGGGCAAAACCTCCACGTCGTTCGCGGTCACGGCGACCGCAAACGAGTCGTCGAAACGCTCCGCGACGCTGACCTTCACCGCCCCGGGTTGCGATCCGGTCGTCGTCACCGTGACACAGGGCGGTGATGCCTCCCAGGATTTCGAGGGCGAGCAGGTCGTCGCCCAGCCCGATGCGTGGGACAACCGCAAACGCGCCGACATAAGCTACCAGCTGCTGGTATACAGCTTCGCCGACGGCAACGGCGACAAGGTGGGCGACCTACGGGGGCTGACCCGGCGGCTCGACTACATCGACGCACTCGGCGCCTCGGCCGTATGGCTCTCGCCGATCCATCCGGCGGCTTCGTACCACGGTTACGACGTGCTCGACTACGAGGCGGTCAACCCCGCCTTCGGGACGGACGCCGACCTGAGGGCATTCATCGACGCGGCCCATGCCCGCGGCATCCGGGTCTACCTGGATTACGTGCTCAACCATACGGGCAAAGACCACCCGTGGTTCAAATCGGCCGCCGCGTCCGAAGGGAGCCCTTACCGTGACCGCTATATCTTCTCCGAAGACCCGCAGGCCGACATCGCAGCCGGACGGATCGACCAGATCGCCACCGAGGGCGCCGCAGGCTACGATGCCGGGCAATGGTTCTCGACCGACACGGGGGCGGGTGCCGCGGGACGCTTCAAGTTCGTACTCGACTGGACAAACGCCGACAGCCCGACGGTGACCGTTACCGAAACGACCGATGCCGCGGATGCGGACAATACGCAGGGCGGCGCGGACGACAAATACCTCTATTTCGGCAACGGCACGAGCAAACGCTACTACGCCAGGGGCGGCAACAGTTACGAACTGACGCTCGACTTCGATTCCGACTGGGGATTCCTCGTCCGCACCTCGACCACGTCGTGGGCCGCAGGCACCAAATACGGCGCCCCCGACAACCGGACGATCATCCGGTTCGGGGAGCCCTTCACCCTGATGTCGAACCGCTCGGCCGATCCGGCCAACGTGCAGTTCTCGCTGCCGACGATGTACCATTCGCACTTCTGGACGGCGGCATTCGCCGACCTCAACTACGGTAAAGCCGCCGAGGCCGAGCAGTCCGGGGCGTTCAAGGCCGTCGCCGAAGCGGCTGACAAGTGGGTACGCATGGGCGTGGACGGATTCCGCCTCGATGCCGTGAAGCACATCTACCACAACGCCTACAACGACGAGAACCCCACGTTCCTCAAGAAATTCTACGACCGCATGAACGAGAGCTACAAGGCCGCCGGCGGAGAGGGCGATTTCTACATGGTGGGCGAGATGCTCGACGAAGCGGACAAGGCGGCACCCTATTACCGGGGGCTGCCGGCGCTGTTCGAATTCACGTTCTGGTACAAGCTCAAATGGGCGCTGCAAAACGGCATCGGATGCTATTTCGTCAAGGACATCCTCGACGTGCAGCCCCTCTACGCACAGTACCGCAGCGATTACATCGAAGCCACGAAACTTTCGAACCACGACGAGGATCGCACGGGCTCCGACCTGGGACAGTCCGCCGAAAAGATGAAGGTGGCGGCCGCCGTGCTGCTCACGGCGCAGGGCGCACCCTACATTTACCAGGGCGAAGAGCTCGGGTACTGGGGCACCAAATCCAACGGCGACGAATGTGTCCGCACCCCGATCCTGTGGGACAAGGCGGGCAACGAACTGGCTTCGGGAAGCCTCTCGGGCAAGATCGACATGCAGATGCTGACCCCGGCGATCTCGGTCGAGGCACAGGCCGACGACGACGGTTCGCTGCTCAACCTCTACCGCACGTTCGCCCGGCTGCGCAACACCTACCCCGTGCTGGCGCAGGGCAAGATGGTCAAACACCCGGTCTACAACGACGGCAACACCTCGCAGCAATCCATCGCGGCCTGGTACCGCGAGCTGGACGGCGAACGGATGCTCGTCGTGCACAACTTCGGCCGGGAGGAGCAGATACTGACCCTTACCGACCAACCGGACAAGGCTGTAGGCGTCTCAGGTGAAGTGAAGCTCCAGCGCGGCGACGCTTCGTCGAAACTGCTCATGGGCGCCTGGTCGTCGGTGGTATTCACGCTCTAAACGACACGCCATGAAACGCTTGCCCGCATTACTTCTCGCAATGGTACTGGTTGCCTGCGGCACACGGCCGCAGCAACCGGCCGCCCACCCCGACTGGAGTTACAACTCGGTCGTCTACGAAATGAACGTGCGCCAGTACACCCCCGAAGGGACGCTGGCGGCGGCCGCACGCCACCTGCCCCGGCTCAGAGAACTGGGCGTGGACATCGTCTGGCTGATGCCCGTCTACCCCATCGGCGTCAAGGAGCGCAAGGGAACCCTCGGCTCGTACTACGCCATCTCCGACTACGAAGCCGTCAACCCCGAATTCGGCACGCTGGAGGATTTCGACCGGTTCCTGGCCGAAGCCCACAGACTCGGGCTGCGCGTGATCCTGGACTGGGTGGCCAACCACACCTCGCCCGATGCCCGCTGGATCGAGGAGCGCCCGGCCGACTGGTATGTACGTGACTCGCTGGGCAACACCATCGTGCAGTACGACTGGACGGACATCGCCAAGCTCGACTACGGCAACGCGGACATGCGTGCCGCAATGGCGGCCGCCATGCGTTTCTGGCTCGACCGCGGCATCGACGGATTCCGCTGCGACATGGCGTGCGAGGTACCCATCGACTTCTGGCAGCAGACGCTGCCCGCACTGCGGAAGGAGTACCCCGGCATCTACCTGCTCGCCGAGGGCGAAGCCCCCGCATTGCACGACGGGGCGTTCGACGCCTCGTATGCGTGGGAGCTGCACCACCTGCTGAACGACATCGCACAGGGACGGAAAAGCGCCGCAGACCTGCGTGCCTACGTCGCCAGGGATGCCGCTGCCATGCCGCGCGAGGCGTTCCGCCTGATGTTCACCTCGAACCACGACGAAAACTCGTGGGCCGGGACGGAATTCGAGCGCATGGGCGACGCGGCACGCGTGATGGCGTTGCTGACCTTCACGCTGCCCAACGGGCAGCCGCTCGTCTATACCGGACAGGAGATGGGGTTCGACCACCGCTTCGAGTTCTTCGAGAAAGACCCCGTCCCCGCGTGGGAACGCAACGGATTTACGGATTTCTACGCCGCCCTGATCCGGCTGCGCCACGAGAACCCGGCGCTCGCGGCCGGGGAACGCGGCGGGCAGGCCGCATACCCGCTCGGCGAACGAACACCCGACGGCCTGATGCTGTTTTCCCGTACGGCCGGCGGCAACGAGGTGACAGTCGCTGCGAACCTCAGTGCGGAGGAGGTCGCATTTGACCTGCCGTTCGAGGGCTCGCGCCGCGAGTTCTTCACCGGGAAGGAATACACGGGCGGCACCCGCACCGTGCTTCCCGCATGGCAGTGGCTGGTCTTCGCACAAGACAGGAGATAAAAGTTGCGGACATGCGCCGGGGATGCGCGGAAACAGCGCCGGGAACCCGCCGGGAACCCGATAGAACCCGACGGGAATAGACAGTAAACCATCCGAGAAGCACGGGGATGCGCATGAGAAGCACAAGGATGCCCCGGGCGAAACGGGAATCGCTGGAAACCGATTTTTTGCTAACTTTACAAACGACGATATTTTGAACCGATTTTTCATGACACTCGCAGCAGCCGGACTGCTCTCCTGCACAGGGACAGGACAGTCCGCATTCGACCCCGCCTCGGTGGCAGACGCCTCGGGCGAGGTTACCCGCGTCGAACCCCTCTCGTGGTGGACGGGAATGCAGACCCCGCTCCAGTTGCTCGTCAACGGGGCCGGCATCGCGGCATACGACGTCCGCATCGAAGGCGGACAGGGCGTCGGGGTGAAGGCCCGCCACAAGGCCGACAGTCCCAATTACCTATTCGTGGACGTGGAGGTGAAACCCGACGCGGAGCCGGGCACCTACTACCTCGTATTCTCGCAGGGGGAACGACAGTTCAAGGTTCCCTATGAGATCGCGGCACGCGCCGAAGGCTCGGTCGCACGCAAGAGTTTCACCACGGCCGACATGATCTACCTCCTGATGCCCGACCGCTTCGCCAACGGCGATGCGTCGAACGACTCGACGCCCCACACGCGGGAGCGCGCCGACCGCAGCGCCTTCTTCGGCCGCCACGGGGGCGACCTGCAGGGGATGATCGACCACCTGGATTACATCGCAGGGCTGGGCGCCACGGCCGTATGGCCCACGCCGCTGCTGCTGGACGACGAACCCGAAGGTTCGTACCACGGCTACGCCTGCGGCGACTACTACCGCATAGACCCCCGGTTCGGCTCGAACGAACTGTATCGGGAGTTCGTCGGCAAAGCCCACGAGCACGGGCTGAAGGTGATTATGGACATCGTCACCAACCACTGCGGCACGGGCCACTGGTGGATGAAAGACCTACCTTTCAGGGACTGGATACACCAGTTCCCCGAATACACCGGGACGAACGTCTGCTTCTCGACGAACATGGATCCCAACGCTTCGCGCTACGACCTCGACCTGCAGGAGAGCGGCTGGTTCGTGCCGTCGATGCCCGACATGAACCTCGACAATCCCTACGTGCTGCAATATTTCAAGCAATGGGCCGTGTGGTGGATCGAGTATGCCGGCCTGGACGGGTTCCGCGTCGACACCTACCCCTACAACGAGAAGGTGCCGATGAGCGAGTGGTGCGCGGCCGTACGCAGGGAATACCCTGATTTCAACATCGTGGGCGAATGCTGGACGTCGTCGATCCCGCAACTGGCATACTGGCAGGGCGGCAATCCCAACAAGGACGGCTTCGACTCACACCTGCCGTCGATCATGGATTTCCCGCTGCAGGAGGCCATCTGCCGGGCGCTGCCCACCGACTCGCTCCGCTGGGGCGAGGGCATGACGCGCGTCTACGACTGCCTGTCGCACGATTTCGTCTACCATGACCTGTCGAAAATGATGATCTTCGTCGCCAACCACGACACCGACCGCATCGGCGACATCGTACGCAGAAACCCCGACCGGCTGAAACTCTCGATGGCGATGCTGGCCACGATGCGCGGCATCCCGCAGATATTCTCGGGCGACGAGATGATGTTCACCTCGAAAGACCTCTCGCAGGGACACGGCGGGCTGCGCGTGGATTTCCCCGGCGGCTGGGAGGGCGACGCGGTGAACCTGTTCGACCCCGCGCAGCGCGATGCGGTACAGGCGGGGCTCTTCGACTACACGCAGCGGCTCTTCCAATGGCGCAAGTCGAAGCCCGTGATCCACAACGGCCGCACGATGCACTTCCTCTCGCGCGACAACACCTACGCCTATTTCCGTTATGACGACACCGACGCGGTATTCGTCTTCATCAACAACTCGCGGGGCAAGAAACAGGTGCCGTGGTCGCACTATGCCGAGATCGCCTCGGGGCTAAGCGACGGGCGCAACGTCCTGACGGGCGAAGCCACGGAGGTGGACGATGCCACCACGGTCGGCCCGCGGCAGGCGCTGATCGTAGAATTCAAACGTAAATAACAAGACCGAACCATGAAGAAAATATTTTTATATATCTCCGCGCTGCTGGCCGGTGCAGCCTGCACGGCACAGGAGACGCTCCTCTCGCCCGACGGCCGCCTCCGCCTGGAATTCAGCCTGGCGGATGGAGGCCGCCCCACCTATACGCTCGATTACAAGGAGCGCCCCGTGATCCTGCCCAGCGGCATGGGGCTCGAACTGCGCGGCGAAGCCCCAAAGCTGGAATTCGGGGCTGAAATCCGCAAGGGCGAACCAGGGCGCCCGGTATCGCTCTACGACGGGTTCACCCTCGGGCAGGTGGCCCGCAGCGAGTCCGACCAGACATGGCGTCCCGTATGGGGCGAGCAGGCCGAGATCCGCGACCGCTATAACGAAATGGCCGTCACGCTGCGGCAGGCCGCGACAGGCCGCGACATGACGATCCGCTTCCGGCTCTACGACGACGGGCTCGGATTCCGCTACGAATTCCCCGAACAGGAGTCGCTGACCTATTTCGTCATCGGCGAGGAGAAAACACAGTTCGCCATGACGGGCGACCACACGGCGTTCTGGATCCCGGGCGACTACGACACGCAGGAGTACGACTACACGGAGTCGAAGCTCTCGCAGATACGGGAGCTGATGCCCGGCGCCATCACGCCCAACTCGTCGCAGACGCCCTTCTCGCCCACGGGCGTACAGACGGCCCTGCAGATGAAGAGCGACGACGGGCTCTACATCAACATCCACGAAGCGGCGCTGGTCGACTATGCGTGCATGCACCTCGACCTGGACGACCGGAATTTCATCTTCACCTCGCACCTTACGCCCGACGCACAGGGGTGGAAAGGCTACATGCAGGCGCCCTGCCATACCCCGTGGCGCACGGTGACGGTCTCGGACGACGCCCGCGACATCCTCGCCTCGCATTTGATCCTGAACCTCAACGAGCCGTGCGCCTATGACGACACCTCGTGGATCAAGCCCGTGAAATACATGGGCGTATGGTGGGAAATGATCACCGGCAAGAGCGACTGGGCCTATACGCGCGACGTGCCGTCGGTACAGCTCGGCGTGACGGATTACGCCCGATGCAGGCCCAGCGGCCGCCACGGCGCCAACAACGAGAACGTGAAGCGGTACATCGACTTCGCGGCGGCACACGGGTTCGACCAGCTGCTCGTCGAAGGCTGGAACGTCGGCTGGGAGGACTGGTTCGGGCACACGAAGGATTACGTCTTCGATTTCGTGACCCCCTACCCCGATTTCGACATCGCCGCGCTGAACGAATATGCGCACGGGAAAGGCATCCGGCTGATGATGCACCACGAAACGTCGGCTTCGGTGCGCAACTACGAACGCCACATGGAAGCGGCCTACCGCCTGATGAACAAATACGGGTACAACTCGGTCAAGAGCGGGTACGTGGGCGACATCCTGCCCCGCGGCGAGCACCATTACGGGCAGTGGATGAACAACCACTACCTCTATGCCGTCCGCCGGGCCGCCGACCACAAGATCATGGTCAACGCCCACGAGGCGGTGCGCCCGACGGGCCTCTGCCGCACCTACCCCAACCTGATCGGCAACGAGTCGGCACGCGGCACGGAGTACCAGGCGTTCGGCGGCTCGAAGCCCCACCATGTGACGATCCTGCCCTTCACGCGCCTGCAGGGCGGCCCGATGGACTACACACCCGGCATCTTCGTGATGGACGTCGCGGAGGTCAACCCCGGCAACCACTCGCACGTCAACGCGACGCTCGCCAACCAGCTGGCGTTGTACGTGACGATGTACTCGCCGCTGCAGATGGCGGCAGACCTGCCCGAACACTATGAAAAATACATGGACGCGTTCCAATTCATCAAGGACGTGGCCATCGATTGGGACGAGAGCCGCTACCTGCTGGCCGAACCGGGCGACTACATCGTCGTGGCGCGCAAGGCCAAAGGCACGGGCGAGTGGTTCGTGGGCGGCGTGACGGACGAGAACCGCCGTACGGTGACGCTCCCGTTCGACTACCTCGCCCCCGGCAAGGAGTATGTGGCGACGCTCTACGCCGATGCCCCCGATGCCGATTACCAGACCAATCCGCAGGCGTATGTCATCCGCACCGGGAAGGTTGGACAACGCACGGAACTCGACGTGGAGATGGCGCGCGGCGGCGGCTTTGCAATCTCCATACGCGAAGCTACCGACGCAGACCGCAAACTCCGCAGGCTGAAATAACGGGAAATGCCGTGCGGACGGCAATCATGCCGGGGGCCCGCACAGCCGGCGCCGGCGCTGAACCCGTACCCCGGCACGGCCGCGGACGACAGCAGACCGCCCGGCCTCCACTGCCAGCCGGCATGCGGCACTCGGCAATGTCCGGCAACGGAATGCCCGCACAGCCCCCCCCCTCAAAAAATCCTTTGCCCCTTGTTCCATAGGAACAGGGGCTTTTTTATGCGTATTTTTAAATTATTTTGCTATTTTTGCCCTCGGTACCACCCAATATTCACGCTCAAAATCAAAACCATGACACTCAACGAATACCAGCAGCACGCACTCGAAACGGCAATCTATCCCGAAAATCGTCGCATCATCTACCCCACGCTCGGGCTTACGGGCGAGGCGGGCGAAGTGGCCGACAAGGTCAAAAAGGTCATCCGCGACGCCCACGAGGAGTTCTCGGACGAAAAGCGGCTGGAGATCGTCAAGGAGATCGGCGACGTATTGTGGTACTGCGCGACGCTCGCCCGCGACCTGGGGTACGAACTGGACGACGTGGCGCAGATGAACGTCGACAAACTCCGCTCGCGCATGCAACGCCACATCATCTCGGGCAGCGGCGACAACCGCTAAGGACATGGAAGATTATATCTTACGGGAGATCAACAGGATCGGGGAGCTGATCGCCGCCCTGATGGCCAAAATCGGGCTGATGAGACAATCGGCCTCCCCGGAGCAGATACGGACGACGGCCAAGACGGAGCTGGCCGAGAAACTGGACATCGACATCGACACGTTGCTGGATGAGCCGGATTTCATCGGCCGGCTTACGGACGAATACGGGTTCGGCGACCAGGAACTGGACAAGTTCGCCGAACTGCTCTTCGACATGGTTGCCGCATCGGAGCAGCACGCGGAACGGCTGCGCCTCGCGGCTGCCGTCGGCGCGATATACAGTTATCTCGACGCAAAGAAAGCCCCGGCGTCGCTGAACCGCTACTACATTCTCAAAGACCTGGAGAAGTACATCAAAGAATCTCAATAAATGGAACAGGAAAAACAACTTACGTCATTGCCCGAGAACGCTTACCGGGAACTCAAACCGGGCGAAGAGTACACGCCCATCATGCCCGCCTCGTCGTCGCCCCGCGAGGTGACGCCCTATTCGGTCACGATGGGCATCGTCATGGCCGTCGTCTTCTCGGCCGCCGCGGCCTTCCTCGGCCTGAAGGTCGGACAGGTATTCGAAGCGGCGATCCCGATCGCCATCATCGCCGTCGGCATGGGCAACGTGATGGGTAAGAGGAACATGCTGGGACAGAACGTCATCATCCAGTCGATCGGCGCTTCGTCGGGCGTGATCGTCGCGGGTGCCATCTTCACCCTCCCGGCGCTCTACATCCTCGGGCTCGACGCGGCATTTTACCAGGTGTTCCTCTCGTCGCTCTTCGGCGGGCTGCTGGGAATCGTGCTGCTGATCCCGTTCCGCAAATATTTCGTCAAGGAGATGCACGGGAAATACCCCTTCCCCGAGGCTACGGCCACGACCGAGGTGCTGATCTCGGGCGAGAAGGGCGGCAACCAGGCCAAACTGCTGGCCGTGGCAGGTCTCATAGGCGGCCTCTACGACTTCGCGGTAGGCACGTTCGGCATGTGGACGGAGTCGGTATCGACGCGCATCTGCGCGTGGGGACAGGTGGCAGCCGACAAGTTCAAGGTGGTATTCTCGCTCAACACGTCGGCCGCCGTATTGGGCCTGGGCTACATCATCGGATTG
>OLIY01000789.1_pt1 | contig 27074 bp, 25 predicted proteins | sample 1601431 | NCBI WGS metagenome assembly OLIY01 (sample SAMN04168659, study PRJEB22393) | human gut metagenome | biome: human gut microbiome; feature: stool | host: Homo sapiens | collected 2014-05-12
CCGTGGCTGGAGCGAGAGCCGGATTATCTGGCGCCCGCTCTGGCCTTTTTATGGAGCAGGTCAGGCTGGTAAAGGAGATGCGAAATGCAGACAGATCACGAGGCCGGGCAGGTATCCATATTCGGCCCCGATTTATGGTATGGGAAAATGTGCCGGGAGCATTCTCCAGCGGAGAGCGGAAGGGCGAGGACTTCCGCATCGTCCTGGAAGAGATCGTCCGAATTAAGTGCGGTACCGTTCATGTCCCTGGACCTTACCCCTGGGCATGGCAACCTGCTGGGCGAATCCTACTGGGAACTGATTTCTCCCTATGCTGGCGGTGCCTGGACGCTCAATACTGGGGTGTCCCCCAGAGGCGCAAGAGAATCTTCCTTATCGCGGATTTTGCAGGGCGCACCGCCGACAAAGTATTATTTGTCAGCGAAGGCTTGCATGGGGATACTGCGCCGGGCGTTTGAACGGGGCAAAGCGCTGCCAAAGAAGCTGGAACGGGCGCTGAAGATCCAGGCGGGTCTTGCGCTCCCGGACGGCCAGATCACAGATATAGATGCCTATCACATCAACCAGCGGGACGAGGGCATCGACCTGCAAGGGGTGTCTGGTGCGCTGATGGCCACCTCAAATATGCAGATGCAGACTTTCGTGACGCAGGCAAGTGAAAACACTGAGGGCTTTGACGGCTACAACGGAGACTTGACCGGCGATGTGGCAGCGACCTTGGGCGTGAACTGTGGGATGTCCACCGGCAGGAATGGCGTTATAGCCTTTGCGGCCAACCAAAGAGATGAGGTTCGTGACTTACATGATGTGGCGGGTGCTCTAAATGCACAGCCGGGAATAAAACAGCAGACATTTGTCGCCGGTTTTTCTGCAGGTGCCGGAGCCAGTGCCGGGAGCATCGGATACCACGAAAGCGTTGCTCCGACACTGAAGGCGGGTGCCAGTGGGAACTGTATGCCATCCGTACTGTGCATCAACGATCAGGGCGGTCAGGTCATGAAAATTTCCGAGGGTATGACAGGTACACTGCGGGCGCAGGAGCACGGCCATCAGCCGTTGGTGTATGAAAACCACGGTATTGACAGCCGCTACCGGCAGATGGAGGAGGTAGCGCCCACCATGTCGGCCCGCTATGGGACGGGCGGCAATAATGTACCGCTGGTGGAGCAGGAACCTGTGATCTGCATTACGGGAAATGCCATAGACCGCCAGCCACAGAACGGCGGGAACGGCATCGGATACCAGCAGGACATCGCCTATACCCTGACTGCCACAGATCATTTATCTGGATATCCAGATAAATGATCTAATCCCGAGGATTGAGTTATCCCGAGGAAGTCAGATGGGCCATCGGCTTTTTGTTGCGAGATAGTGTTTTTGCTGCTGTAATTCATGTTAAAACCTCCGGATAATAAATTTGCGGCGACCAGCTATGATCTGGTCGCCGCATTGTGAACACGATTAAAATGTGGTAAAATCAAGCCAAACCATAAAGGCGCTTTATCAACTCCTCATCGTTTGCCCATATTGGTTCAATAGTATCTCCCTCTGTGACCTTGGATACCTTTTGAATTGCCTGCCGCTTCATCTCAGTATCGGCCCATGCATAGATCCGGGTTGTGTTGACGTCGGCATGCCCAAGGAACTCCGCGAGGAGGACAAGCGGCATCCCGGCACGATACAGATGCATGGCACGGGAATGCCTAAGTTGGTGTGGATGTACTCGTTCTGGCACTTCAGGACAAGCCCGCCTTGCCATTTCACCATATTTTTTCATAAAGAGATTAACGGCATCGGTGGACATTCTGCTTTTGCGACCATGATGCGTTGTAAAGAAAAGATAGTCATCACTCTGCCTTTGCTCGGTCGGATGTGCTTTATCCAGATAAGTTTTGAGCAATTCAACCACAGAGGGGGAGATTGGAACTATTCGCAGTTTATTTCCCTTTCCAGTAAGGCAGATTGTTGCATGAGTCTTTCGAATGCTCAAATCATGAATTTTTGCATCCACCAGTTCCTGGCAACGTGCTGCGGTGTCGTACATCAACCGCATAAAGCAGAAGTCACGGTATCCATTCGTCTTGAAGCGGTTGGGCTGCTCAAAAAGAGTTTCCAATGCAGGAGCCGTCAGAAACTCCACGACTTTTCCCGGAGTTTTCCGAACAGAAATATTGCCGACTTCGACCTGCATATAGATTTTGCCGGAATCTAATATCCCTGCATATTTTGTGAAAGAACGAATTGCCATCAAACGCAGATTTACCGTTGCTGGAGAACATCCTCTGGATTTTGAGAGCCATTCGAGAAAACCGGTTATATTTGAGTAAGTGATGTCCTCGAACCCAATACTGGCATATTCAAGCCCCAGTTCCGTTTTAAAATAAAGGAGAAGAAGATTTATTGCCTCTCGATACGATTTCTGAGTATTTAAGCTATAGCCTTTGTGCCTGATCAAGTAGATGTCAAGGAAATCCCTCACTGTTTTATAGAACTTCTCATCTTTCAGTCGCATAAATCCGCCTCCATCTCAAAGGAACTATCAAGGTGCAGCTCTGGCAAGTCGGTATATAGCGTTGGAAGAAGATGAATATAATATGCCGTGCTCTCGAGATTTGAATGGCCCATATACTCACTTAAATACGCAAGGCAGGCATTTATATCTTTTCCTTCCTTTACCCACTGGTACAGCCGATGTGTTGCAAATGTATGCCGTAGGTCATAAAGTCTGGGACGGATCTCTCCGTATCCGGATATACCTGCCGTCTGAAGGAACTTTCTGAATGTCGGAATAATCCACTCCATTGAGTACATTCCGTCACCTCGGACACTTGGACTCTGGAAGAAGTACCTGCGCTCAGGATGTATCGCTTCCACGCGCTGGTCGTAATTTCTGCACAGTTCACGCATATCTTCGGACAGGACAACAATTCTGTCCTTATGTCCTTTCGATTCAAGGATATTCACCGTCCCATCAAACAAGTTGACATCTTCTCTTCGGAGCCGTCTGGCTTCTACAGGTCTGAGACCGCAGCAGTAGATCAAGCGAAATATTACAGATACCACCAGATGCTTTGTGGGTGCTCTAAGGCTGGGCTGCAGAGAATCTATTTCCTTGAACAACTTGGACAAATCTTCCTTTGAATAAATGTAGGGGATATGGCGTCCGCTTTTCTTCGTGAGTTGAAGTGGTAAAAGATAAGCCTGTTCTCCTACACTATTCATGTATTTAGCGAGCTCCCGAATCACAGATACCCTATTCAATCTGGACAGATTTTTCTCGGTCTTGAACTGTTCAGCCCATTTCATGGCTAACTCCGCAGTCAAGCAGGTCTCGTTCGGAAATTGCTCACGGCAGAATTCATCAAAAGTTCGAAGAATGCACGCACTTCCGTGGTAGTCATAGCCGAGGGCTTGTTTCTTTTCAATCAAGCCGCAAATATAGGGTGCAAATGCCCCGGTGAATGCAGATCTCATAACAAAGCCTCCTGGACAACCTCAATACCGTCAAGTCCGAGTGCACACATTGCGAGCTTGTCCCGGCTGATCCGCATATATGCTTTCATGGAGCCAATCTGCGTATGCCCTAAGATTTCTTTCACTGTATCGATCGGTACTTCTTGGTTTATCATGGAACTGGCAACATACCTTCTGAAACTGTGAAAGCCTTTTCCATCGCCCGGAGTATACTCAACATCTGAGAGTTTCATATATTTTCTGAGCCGGTCTCCCGCAGCAGTCGAAGTCATGAAGTCAAAAGGAATACGGGAACGCACAAAGAGAGCTGGGGACTGCGTTTTGGGCCGCTCGTGAAGAATATAGTTTGCAATGGCGTTTCCTACCGATGCTTCGAGAGGAAGGTGCAGTTCCACTCCGGTTTTGTTCTGTACGAAGCGTATTTCATGATGAATCCAGTCAATGTCCGAGAGCGTTAAGCGAACAATGTCCCCAGCTCTCAGTCCCAAACTGGCGGCAACAGCAAACATCGCAGTATCGCGGAGCGATAAGGACGGATTTTTTGCCGCTGCATCCACGACGGTGTGAACCTCTTTTGCGGAAAAGGCAGGCCGCAGTTTCTTTCGGGGCGCGGGACGAGTAGTCAATGCGGCGCTGAAATCGCAGCAGTTTTGTATGGACACCAAGTATGCGCTCAGATGTTTCAATGTGTTGCACACTCTGTCCATGCTCGATTTTCGTTGAGATGCGATGAACAGCAGAAAAGCGTTGACATTTACTAAATTAATATCTTGGCAAGTATGGCAACCGCTGGCATCGAGGTATGCAAAGAATTTGCGGCAGACATTCTCCTCGTCCCGTAAGCTCTCAAATCCAATGGCCCGCGTATTCGCTTCATGTTGACAGAATCTACGCAGGAGTTCGTGATAGTACGGAGCTAAGGAAATTTTCGGATCAGGTCTAACACGTTTCCAGACTATTTTTCCGGTTTGAACATACTCCTCGAAGAGAATGGATGCCTTTCTGACTTTTGCCCAGATCCGGTCGGCTACCAAACCATTTTCATGATCCAAGTGAAAACGATTCACAATTTCATTTGTAAATGCAGCACTATAAAATATCACCCCCTCGGAACGGTAGACCTTTATGATTGGCCACATCCCTTCGTAGTAGTAGTTTCGTATGCTGAACTTACCAAGCCCCAGAGCCCGTAATGCATCCAGCACTTTTGTGCATAGAACATCAAACACAATTTCATCGGACATAAAAACACCTCTGAATGCAGTTAGTCGACTTTCGCCGCCAACTACATTATAGAGGTGTTTTTATATTTTTTCTTATCTGGAGGTTATTTATGAACAACACACAAAAAGTATTGATAAACCAAGATATTTGCGAACAGACCACGCCTAATCTCGGGATAACTCAATCCTCGGGATTAGATCACCATGCGGTCTACAGCCGCCAGCGTGTGGATGACTTCAGGGAGAATGCTGTGGTCAGCACACAGAGCGCACGGCAGTGTAAAGATGCCGTCGATCTCATTTGCCAAAAGGCAGATGTCCATGCCCATCTCATTCGCCGCCTGACTCCATTGGAATGCGAAAGATTGCAGGGTTTCCCGGACGGGTGGACAGAAATTTCCGGTGCATCCGACAGCGCAAGGTATAAGGCCTTGGGCAACAGTGTGGCCATCCCTTGTGTGGACTTCGTGATGCAGTGTTTGGTACAGGCCATCCAAATGGGCGCATATGTTCGTTAAACTTGTCCGGTATGCTGCCTTTGCGCTTCTATTCTCGTTAGACTTGTCAATAGCTTATGCGCCGCAGTTGGGCTATGCTTTGCTTGCCTCGGGAGAGGCGGAAAGGAGCAGGCTATGGAAGAAAAGAAAAACCTCTGCGCACCTATCCCGCTGTCGCTGCACCAGCGGCTTCGGGCGGAGCAGGAGCAGCGGGGCCAGACCCTGGCCGACTACATCACGGACATACTCAGAGAACATTTTGAAGGAGGAGCACGAACTATGAACGCCAACAATCGCACCATCGCATTCCAGGTACCGGAGGAACTCTTCGGCCGGCTGAAGGACTATCTGGCCAGGAACGGCCTGAAGCAGAAGGATTTCATCCTGGGGCTCATTGAGCGCGAGCTGAATGATGCCGGGAACGAAGAATAAAACACACAGAAGCCGCAGGCACACACCTGCGGCTTCACTTTTAGGAGGAAAACTATGTATCTATACCCCGAAAATTTAACGGCCCGGCCTATGCTGTGGCTGTGGACGCTGCGGGATGTGGCGTGGATCGGGACAGGGCTTTTGCTGTCGGTGCTGGCGCTGACCCAGACCGGCAGCATGATCCCCTTGGTCATTACAGCGGCGCTGGCCTTTCTCTGCATTCGGCACGGAGGGATCAGCATGCTGGATTTCCTGCGCTATGCTGCGGCGTTTTTCTTTTTCGGACAACAATATTATGTATGGAGGGAATCGGCATGAGCAGGAAAAAATCTACCCGGCAGCTCATCGGCATCGATGACATTACAAACGACAGTGTCGTAACGGAGGGCGGAGAGCTGGCCTTTTACTTCGTTCATCCCAGCAATCTGAATGTCCTGCCCGAACAGGGCGTTCGGGCAAAGGTGCAGGAGCTGTTGGGCGTGCTGAAGGGTATGGCGGAGCTGGAACTGCTGGCCCTGGACTCCAAGGAGTCCTTTCAGGATAACCGCCAGTTCTACCGGCAGCGGCTGGAGGAGGAAGATATGCCCGCCATCCGTGGACTGTTGGTGCAGGATCGTCAGCATCTGGACAGTGTCCAGACCACCATGGCCTCCTCCCGTGAATTCTGTTTCGTGCTGCGGCGCAGAAAAACGGACGGGGCCATGAACTATGCGCCCCTGGAGCAGCAGTTCCGGGACTGCGGTTTTACCGTTCAGCGTGCGGAGGGCCAGCGGCTTCTGGAGCTGCTGGCTATTTATTTTGAGCAGGACGCCACCCACGAGGTATTCTCCTTTGTAGACGGGGCGCAGTGGCTGACAGCGGAAACGGAGGTTTGAAATGCGAATTCTGAAAGTGGAGCCGGGAAAAGCTCCGTATGCGAAAGAGATGGCGGAGGGCCTGAAAGCCATCCAGCGGGAGGTAGAGGGTCTGTTCCAGCCTCTCTCTATGGGAGACGGCGTCATCCTCTGCTGTAACGATGAGGGAAAACTGAACGGCATGCAGCCCAACCGGCGGCTGGGAGATGACATCATCTGCGGGCCTTTCTTTTTGGCGGGAGATGACCATGCAGGGGGCTTCTGCTCCCTGACGGAGGAGCAGATACAGCGGTATACGCAGGTGTTTCAGGAGCCGGAGCAGTTTACCGGGCAGGAGCCGGAACTGAAGCCGTACATGGAACTATATATGTGGTGAGGAGGAAAAATGAAAAATCCATTTTCTAAAAAGAACCCTTCCCAGCAGGAAGCGTTCCTCCGCACTTATCTGGATTGCATCGCACCGGGGGTGGTGAAATTCGAGGTGGATCATTACATCTTCGGCAGCACCTACCGCTGCGTGTGGGCGCTGCGGGAATATCCGGCCAGCACCGAGGCCCAGGCGCTCTTGCGGGAGCTGGGCGAAAAAAGCGGCGTGACGCTGCGCATTTACTGCCGGCAGGTATCCCCCGGCGAGGAGGACAGGATCATCGACAACGCCAACAAGAAAAACAAGCTGGACGGCTCAGACCCCAACAAACTGCGGCAGGCGGTGGCGGCGGAGAGCAATCTGCGGGATGTGGCGGAGCTGGTGCATAAAATGCACCGGGAGCACGAGCCGCTGGTCCACTGCGCCGTGTATCTGGAGATGACGGCGGACTGCAAGGAACGGCTTCGTCAGCTCCAGACGGATGTGCTGACGGAGCTGGTGCGCTGCAAGCTGAATGTGGACAAGCTGCTTCTGCGGCAAAAGCAGGGATTCTGCTGCGTCAGTCCTGTGGGCAGCAATATGCTGGGCCGGGAATTCGAGCGGGTACTGCCCGCCGGCAGCGCGGCCAATCTCTATCCCTTCAACTACTCCGGCAAGACAGATCCCAACGGCTTTTACATTGGGAAAGACAAGTACGGCAGCAACATCGTGGTGGACTTTGACCGCCGGGACAGCGACAAGACCTCCGCCAATATCCTCATTTTGGGCAACAGCGGCCAGGGCAAGAGCTATCTCATTAAGCTACTGATCTGCAATCTGCTGGAAGCGGGCAAGTCGGTGATTGCTCTGGACGCCGAGCATGAGTTGGAGGAGCTGTGCGAAAACTTAGGTGGGTGCTTCATTGACCTGATGGCCGGAGAAAAGCGCATCAATGTGCTGGAAGTGCGGAGCTGGAACGAGGACACCGACGAGACAGCCCCGGAGACCTTTCGCAAGTCTACCCTGCTGGCACGGCACATCTCCTTTTTGAAAGACTTCTTCCGGGCGTACAAGGATCTCACCGACCCGCAGCTGGACACCATAGAGATCATGTTGTCCAAATTATATGCCCGTTGGGGCATTACAGAGGAGAGGGACTTGCGCCAGCTTGCGCCGGGGGACTACCCCATCCTCTCCGATCTGTATGACCTCATGCAAGAGGAACTGGCCCAATACAAGCCGGGCGCGCTGTACACGCAGGAGCTGCTGCAGGAGGTGCTGCTGGGTCTGCATTCTCTATGTGTGGGGGCGGATGCGCCGTTCTTCAACGGACACACCAATATCTCCGGTGACCGTTTTCTGGTGTTCGGCGTAGGCGGTGTGCTGACGGCGGCCAAGAGTCTGCGGAACGCCCTGCTGTTCAATGTGTTGGCGTATATGTCGGACCGGCTACTGACGGCTGGCAATACCGTGGCGGTGCTGGACGAGCTGTACCTGTGGCTGTCTAACCCTGTGGCCATCGAGTACATCCGCAACTGTCTGAAGCGTGTACGCAAGCGGGACTCGGCGCTGGTAATGGCTTCTCAAAACCTGGAAGATTTCGACCAGGAGGGCGTGCGGGAGATGACAAAACCGCTTTTTGCTATCCCGCCCCATCAGTTCCTGTTCAATCCCGGCTCCATCGGGAAGCGATTTTACATGGACATGCTGCAGCTGGATGAGGCGGAGTTTGAACTCATCCAGCGGGCAAGGCGTGGCGAGTGCCTGTATAAGTGCGGCATGGAACGGTACCATCTGGAGGTGAAGGCGCCGACGCATAAGGCGGTGCTGTTTGGCTCGGCTGGCGGGCGGTGATGGAGGAGGTGACCTTGCATGAGTACACAGCTTGTTCGTTTGGCGGCCGCCGTGCTGACCAGCGAAAAGGGCCGCAGGACAGTGGGGTGGGTGCTGACGGCGATTTTGTCGCCGGTGATTTTATTGGTGGCGTTCTTGTGCTGTGTAGGTTCCGGCACAGCCGAGCACAACGGCGCTGTCGTATCGGCGGCGTTCTATGGGACGGAGCTGTCTGAAAGTGTCCCGACAGAATACCGGGCACAACTCACACAGATGCGGGGCTCTTTCTCTCATCTGGATTCGGCGGTGGCCGAGGTCAATCAAAAAGCCGAGGGAAACAGTCTTGATCCAATACAGGTCAAGGCTGTTTTCTTTGCCCTCTGCTTTGGAGAGGATGCACTGTCACAGGCAAATGCAGAGACGTTTGTGGCTTGCTTCTATGAAACGGAGACAAGGGTGCGGGCGGAGACGGGCGAAACCTATGGGGTGGCCGTGCCGCTTCCTATGGAAGAAGTCTATGCGCAGCTATCCGTGTGGCTGGGCCGTGCGGTCACGGCAGAGGAACGCTCCAATGCCGTGAAGATCTATTCCATGGTCATGGGCAGCGCGGGCAGCGGTACCTATAACGGGGCCTATGAGCCGGGCGGCAATGCGCCGATGGAACTGGAGGCATCCATGTTTACAGACCCTGCCACAAAGAACAGTGTGGATCTGGCCATCTATGCCGCCAGCGCATGGAACTCCGGCTGGGGCTATGTATGGGGTACCTTCGGCCAAGTGCTGACGCCGGAGCTGCTGCAATATAAGATCTCGCAATACCCGGAGGGCGTAGGGGATGAAGCCGACTTCATCCGTTCCCATTGGCTGAACAGACGCACCACCGACTGCGTGGGGCTCATCAAAGGATACGGCTGGCTGAACACCGTGACTATGGAGATCCAGTACGGCAGCAATGGTATGCCCGATGTGGGTGCGGACGGTATGTACTATAACGCTGGGCGCAAGGGAAGCATTGAGACAATGCCCGACACGCCGGGACTGGCCGTGTGGAAGTCCGGGCACATCGGTGTATATATTGGAAACGGTGAGGTCATAGAGGCCATGGACACCCGGTACGGCGTGGTGAAAACGAAGCTCCAGGGCCGGGGGTGGAGCCACTGGCTGGAGGTGCCGGGGATCAAGTATGACTAAGGAGGAACTGAAATTGGAAAGTAAGAATATCACCATTGGATTTGACGCAGCCAAATTGGATGCGCTGGAGTTTGTGCTCCGCAAGCAGCGGTCTTCCGTGCAGCGGCGCATGGAGGAAGTGCTGCAGCAGCTCTATGAATCGGAAGTCCCGGAAGCGGTACGGGAGTATGTGGACAGCAAGTCCACCCCTGCGGCCAGACCCAGGCGGCATGCAAAAGCGTCCGTAACGAAGCAGAAAGAGGGCGATGAGCATGGCACAGCATGAAGAAATCGTCCTGTGGCTGGACCGGAGGTGGCGGAAAGCCATCGAGAAGCATCTCAAGGGTGAAACGCTGCAGGAGCATTTGGAAACTGTGCTGGACAAGCTTTGTAATCAGCTTCCGCAGCGTGAATATGAGCGCATCAGCCGTGAGATCTATGCCGAGGATGCCGCAAACCGTGAGGCGGAAGAAGACGCCCGCACCTATGCGGCCTACCATGTGGTGGAATGCGGCCAGGAATGGTACTTCAAAACCTCGCCCGGTGAGGAGCTGTTGGCGGTCGGGGAAAAGCTGCGCAGTTATGTTACGAAGGGCAGCAGCGTGGCGCTAGACAAATTCATCGGAATGTTTTTCGGCGGGCAGCCCATCACAGCAAAAGAATTTGATGCCCTGACAGCCCTTCGCATGGAGAACACCGGAAAGGTGCGCGGCGTGTTCGATGTGAACTTCGACAAGCGTGAGTTCTCCGCTGTTCACATTATAGATGGTTGGCAGACCTGGGCAATGCGTGATGTATCGGTGGCGGTCTATCACGCCACCCGGTCGCAATTCACATCTGGCGATGATAAGTGGCGCAAACTGTTGGATCATCTGAATGGCAAAGAGATCACCTCGGCGGGACATCTCTCGGCACAAAATTTTTCCTTCGGTGAGGAAATCATCGAATCGGATGGCAAGCTCAACTTTTATCTGCAGGCGGACTTCGATGTGGATGCCGCCTTCGGTACATTCGTCTGCACCGATCAGAACGATGACTGGCTCAACATCTATGCCAACTACGACATCGAGAAAGACCGTCTCTGTGACACGCTGGAGCTGAATCTCTGCAAAGGAGATGGCACAGAAGAAAACTGGAGCTATCACCTCAACGCCGCTGAGCAGGAGGTGTTGGCACGCAAGATGGAGGCGTTCTGCCAGCAGCAAACCGGCATGAGCCTGCACGAGTATGCCCAGCAGCTTCGGGAGAGTGGATCACAGACTCCCGAAATGCAGATGTAAGCATGGCAGGCAGAGGTTTACAAGGTTTTCTCTTGACTGATTATCGGCGCACCGATATAATAAGAGCGGTGATGTATATGACGATCCAACAGATACTGCGGGAAAAGAACCTCTCGCGCTACCAGCTCTCCAAGAAAAGCGGTGTGCCTTGGGCAACGCTGGCGGACATCTGCTCCGGCAAGACAACGCTCTCCCGATGCAGTGCCGGTACACTCATGAAGCTGTCCTCCACACTGGATATCCCGATGGAGCAGCTCATTACGCTGACCGTGGAGAAACCACAAATGCATGGCGGCAAGCCGACTGACCAAACCTATTTGGAAAAGAATCTGCCTGCCAGTCTGGATAAAGCGCTTCGTGAGTACATTCAGGGCGAAAAGGACAAGGTGTCTTATATGGACTGTCTGTGGGGAGAATTGTATAGTGCGATTAACTCCAATCAGTGGAGCAATGCCATCACGCAGGAGCAGGCTGATTATCTTCGCGCAAAATATTTATGAGGGGGTGAGAACCTATGATTGATTTTACCAACTGCCCAGTCAACCGCTTCCGCGCCTACGGCGGAGCCAATGGGAATAAAATCAATATCACCTATCAAGGACATAGTTATATGCTCAAGTTCCCGCCAAAGCCCAGCCGAAATCGGGATATGAGTTACAGCAACGGCTGCATCAGCGAATATGTCGCCTGCCATATCTTTGAAATGTTGGGCTTTCGGACACAGGAAACGCTCCTCGGAAACTATACGGACAGCCGCGGCAAGACAAAGCTGGTAGTTGCCTGTCGGGATTTTACAGAGGACGGAAAACGGCTCATCGAGTTTGCCCATCTGAAGAATACCTGCATCGACAGTGAACAGAACGGTTATGGAAAAGAACTGTCCTCCATTCTGGAGGCCATCGAGGAGCAGAGTATTTATCCCTCCGATGAGCTGCGGCAATTTTTTTGGGACATGTTTATTGCGGATGCGTTCCTTGGAAACTTCGACCGGCATAACGGCAACTGGGGTTTCCTCGTGGATGAGGAGAAGCAGCAGGCAGAGCTGGCGCCGGTCTATGACTGCGGTTCCTGCCTGTACCCGCAGCTTGATTTGGAACGGATGAAAACTGTGCTGCAAGACGAAGCGGAAATCGACCAGCGCATCTATACCTTCCCAACTTCCTCTATCGAAGAAGGCGGGAAAAAGATATCTTATTTTGATTACATTTCCTCGCTGAAAAATCCGGATTGCAATGAGGCGCTCAAGCGTGTCTGTTCAAGAATCGACCTCGATGCGATCCATAACTTTCTCGAAGATGTCCCGGAACTACTGCCGATCCAGCGTGAATTTTATCTGACCATGCTGACTGAGCGCAAGGAGAAGATTTTGGATTACAGCTTGGAACTTCTGATGGAGCAGGAGCAGCACACTTCGCCAGTGCTGGGAATGTAAAACCGAATATTCTATTTGGAGAGTCGTGCCAGTTGGTGCGGCTCTCTTTTTTCGCCTCCGATACATGTCGGCTGAGATGCCGAGCAGGAGATGCCCCATGTCCGCCCCTGTGGGCTGCTGTGTGGCCTCGTGGGAGCGCGGGAGGGTAAGGATAGCGCCCTGGCAGGTTGAGCGAGGTTTTGGGCCGATTTTCGGTGCGCCGAAATCGGGGCAGGAGAAAGCCTTTGGCGCTTTATTGCGCCATTGGCCCTTACGGCAGCCCGCAGTGCGGACTGCCACGGAGGTTTTCACCGTTTTGAAATTGACGCTGATCATGCGGAGACGAATATGCTTTGGCGCTATTTCTTGTAAAAATGCCTGTTTGCCCCGTGTTTGCAGGGGCTTTGGGAGGCGCTGACACTCAATGGAAGGAGGTGCAGTTCAATGGATAAAAACGGAAAAAGCCGACACTCTGTCTGGCTGTCAGACGAGGTGTGGCAAGAGGTGGACGCATTCTATAAGCTGGATAACTGCCCTACTCGCAACGAGTTTGTGGAGAAGGCGCTGCGGCAGTATTGCGGTCGTCTGCACGCCGAGCGGACAAGTGCGTATCTGCCCCATGCACTACAGGAGATGCTGGAGGGCACACTGGGCGTGTTCGGCGACAGGCTGGGCAAGCTGCTGTTCAAGCTGGTGGTGGAGCACAACATGACCAACCACCTGCTGGGCGGAGACATAGACATGACCCGGGACGAGTACAGCAAAATGCGCGGCAGCAGCGTCCGGGAGGTGGCGGGTACGCATGGCAACATCTCTTTTAGGGATGTGTTGCTATTTCACCGGGAGGAGTAACCGATGGCACGGCTGATACAGAAAAGCGGGTACATCCAAGGAGGCCGTGCGGCAAGATACATGGAGTATGTTGCCAAGCGAGACGGCGTGGAGATTATTCAAAGCACCGAGCCGGTGACTAAAAAACAGATGCAGTTCCTCACAAAACTGCTGAAGGACTTCCCGGATGCAAAGGAATTGTTCGAATACAGCGACTACTTACAGACACCCAACCGGGGTACGGCGTCTGCGTTTATTGATGCTGCATTGGATACGCATCTGCATGAATTGGAATCCGAGAGCGGCTATATGGCCTACATCGCCAACCGACCCCGGGCGGAAAAGTGCGGCGGTCACGGGCTATTCAGTGCGGCGGATGTTACGGATCTCAAGGCGGCAAAGAATGAACTGGAGACTCACGCCGGAAAAGTGTGGACCTTCATTTTCTCCCTGCGGCGGGAGGATGCGGAGCGCCTGGGATACAGCAAAGCAGCCGCATGGCAGAACCTATTGAAGCAGGAGAGCCACTCCATTGCGGAGGCCATGCGTATTCCACCGGAGAAGTTTCGTTGGTATGCGGCATATCACGACGAGGGGCACCATCCGCATATACACATGATGGCGTGGTCGGACGATCCCAAGGTGGGGTTTCTAACGCAAAAGGGGATCGCATCGATTCGGTCCAAGATGACGAACGAAATTTTTCGGGATGAGATGACGGAGCTTTACATTCGGAAGGATGCCGCCTACAAGGAGAGTATACAAACCGCCAAGGCATTGTTACTGGAGCGCATTCGGGCGTTGGAAACCGGTGCCGCCGATGACCCCGGGCTTGTGAAAGAGCTGCAAGAACTCTCCCAGGCACTGGCGCAGGTCGGCGGCAAACATGTCTATTCCTATCTGCCAAAATCGGTCAAGGCACAGGTGGATGCCATTGTGGAGCGACTGGCGCAGCTCCCGGAGGTGGCGGCTTGCTACGACCAATGGTGGAAACTGAAAGACGAGATTGCGGGCTACTACGGGCAGAACACGCCACCCCACCAGCCGCTGACGCAGCGAAAGGAGTTTCGATCTCTTAAAAACTGGATCATCCGAGAGGCAGAGGATATCTCGTTTTCCCCGTCTGCAGACAGTGTGGAGCCGGGGGAAAAGCAATCGACAGAGAAAACGCCGCCTATCCGTGGCTCTGTTGATGTGCAGTCAGTGGGAGAAACTGTGTCTGCAAGGCATATTCCGGCAAATGTGGTCATGCGGCTGCTGCATCATATGGGGCAGATATTTAGGACGAGTATGCCGTTCATCCCACCTGCGCTGCGGATCGACTCCAAGCGCCGCAGGCGGCTGCAGGAGAAGCGCATGGCCTTGGGCCACAAGAGGGATGACCACGAGGACGAGCAGCTCCATCATGTCAACGACAACACCATGTAACGGGAGGTATAATGCATGGGTAAATTTGTTTATTTCACATTCGCAGAGAAACGGCAGGCCAACGAGGTTGACCTGCCGTCTTTTTTGTGTGACCGGGGCGAGAAGCTCCTTCTGGCCGGGCGGGAGTACCGGTTGGCCAGCGACCACAGCATCACTGTACGTGGTAATAGGTGGTATGATCATGCTGCACGGAGGGGCGGACACGCCATCAGCTTCGTGCAGCGGTTCTACGACAAGACCTTCCCGGAAGCCGTGTCCATGCTGCTGGGCCGGGACGGACAGGGCATCATTCCCATTGCAAAGCAGGAGCCGGAGCCGCAGGAGCCAAAGCCCTTTGCGCTGCCGAAGCCTTACTTGACTATGCGCAGGATGTATGCCTATCTCACCAAACACAGGTGCATCGACCGGGATGTGGTCACGGCGTTCGTGCAGGAGAAGTTGCTCTATGAGGACGACCCACACCACAACTGCGTGTTTGTAGGGCTGGATGAAAACGGAGAAGCCCGGCACGCACATCTGCGCAGCACCGGCTCCCAAGGCAAAGTATTCCGCATTAATGTGGAGGGCAGCGACCTAAAACACAGCTTCCACAAAAACGGGACGGACCGTTCCCTCTATGTCTTTGAAGCACCCATTGATCTACTGTCTCACATTACCCTCTACCCGGCAGGCTGGCTGGAGCACAGCTATGTGGCCTGCTGCGGCACCTCCATCCAGCCTGTGCTGGAGCGCCTGCGGCAGAACCCGAAGCTGGACACGGTGTACCTCTGTTTGGATAATGACGAAGCGGGCGAAGATGCCTGCGACGGTATGCTGGATACCCTGGAGGATATGGGCTACGATGTGGAGCGCCTGCGTCCGGAGGGGAAGGACTGGAACGATGACCTGCGGGCAAAGCGAGGTGGCCATGGGTAACTTATGGATCCTTCTTGCAGCGGGCGGCGTCATGGCGGCGGTCATAGGCTGCCTGACGCTGCTAAATAACCGCTACACCCTCAACAACATTAAATCCAAAACCGTAGGCGACGGCCAGCATGGCACGGCGCGGTGGGCTACCGATGCGGAGATCCGCAAGACCTATGCCCTTGTGCCTTTCCAAGTGCCGGACTGGCGGGCAGGCAAAAATCTACCTGAAACGCAGGGGCTGGTGCTGGGCAGCATCAGCCATAAGCGTGGTATCACCGCACTGGTGGATAAGGACGATGTGCATTGCCTTATGATTGGCGCATCCGGCGTGGGCAAAACGGCCTACTTTCTATATCCCAATTTGGAATACGCCTGTGCCAGCGGCATGAGCTTTCTGGCATTGGATACCAAGGGTGACTTGGCTCGCAACTACGGCGCCATTGCGGAGAAATACTACGGCTACCATGTATCCGTGGTGGATCTGCGCAACCCTACCCGCTCAGATGGCTACAACCTCATGACGCTCATCAACCACTACATGGATGCGGCGCAGGCCACCGGTAGCCTTGCCGCCCGTGCCAAGGCGGAGAAGTACGCCAAGATCCTGGCCAAGACTATCGTGTCACCGAATGGGGATACGGACTACGGCCAGAACGCCTATTTCTATGATGCCGCAGAGGGGCTATTGACTTCCGTGGTGCTCTTGCTGGCAGAATTTCTGCCGCCGGAAAGAAAACAGGAGCGGCGGCACATCGTGTCCGTGTTCAAGCTGGTGCAGGAGCTGCTGGCCCCCTCGGGGGTGCGGGGCAAAAACTGGTTTACCATCCTCATGGAGAAGCTGCCCCCGGAGCACAAGGCGCGGTGGTTTGCCGGGGCGGCGCTGAACACATCCGACCAGGCCATGGCCTCGGTCATGAGCACGGTACTATCTCGCCTCAACGCCTTTCTGGACTCCGAGCTGGAGCAGGTGCTGTGTTTTGACAGCACCATGAACGCCGAGCGGTTTGCGGCGGAAAAATCCGCTATCTTCCTAATTTTGCCGGAGGAGGATCAGACTAAAAATTTCATGGCGGGCCTGATGATACAGACGCTGGCGCGGGAGCTGTTCGCCGTGGCGGACGAAAACGGCGGGCGGCTGCCGGGCCGTGTTGTGTTCTTTTGCGACGAGCTGGGGACCATGCCCGCCTTCGACATCCTACCGCTGTTCAGCGCAGGGCGCTCCCGCGGTCTGACCATGGTGCCTATCATCCAGGCGCTGGCGCAGCTGGAGAAAAACTATGGGCGAGAGGGGGCGGAGATATTGACCGATAACTGCCAGGATACCATCTTCGGCGGCTTCGCCCCAAACAGCCAGACGGCGGAGCAGCTCTCCAAGGCGCTGGGCAGCCGCACAGTACTCAGCGGCTCTGTCAGTAAGGGGAAGAACGATCCCAGCCAGAGCTTGCAGATGATAGAGCGGCCCCTCATGACGCCGGACGAACTGAAATCCATCCCCAAGGGCAGCTTTGTGGTCATGAAAACGGGGACGCATCCCATGCAGACAAAACTGCGCCTGTTTCTCGACTGGGGCATTACCTTCGGTGAGCCGTATGCAACCCCGGAACACGCGGCACGACCTGTAACCTATGCCAGCCGACAGGAACTATTCCTCCGCATCGACCGGGCCTACGGAAAGAAGAATAGTCAGCCTACACAGGTACCTGTTGCCGAGAAGAGAAGCCCCTATTCGGCAATGGGACTTTACAATGAGGACGCAAAGACATGAGTTACTTTGGAAGCATCTATGCGGATCAGGAACTATCCCATCGGGCCAAGACGGTCTATATGTACCTCAAGGACCGCTCTAACGCCGACAGCACCTGCTGGCCCAGCGTCCGCAGGATCGCTGAGGACTTGAAGCTGTCCCGCCGCACCGTGCAGCGGGCCTTGGCGGACTTGGAGCGACACGGGTTCCTGGAGCGCACCCATCGCCAGCGTCCCAACGGCAGCTTGACCAGCAATTTTTATCGGCTCAAATAGGCAGGAAAAAGCGCACTTCCCGCCAAGGGGGAAGTGCGCTTTCAGGCTGTCATAAGGGTAGCGTCATCATGGCACATCCAGAAGAACTCACTCTATCGGAGGTACTAAGACAGAGAAAGAACGAACAATAGCTCCTATGATCAGAATCTTGCGTCTAGCCGAACAACCAATGCTGTCTCTGACTCTGTGTCTCCAATTACATTGACATTAGAATTCATAGTTCTGCAGTAGTAAATTTTCCGTTTCTTATTCGCTCCACCAGCCCGCAGCTTCCAGAAACGCAAGCACATCGGCCTTGCCCTCCTGCGTGGTATACACATAGAGCATTATCTGTCCACTGCGGATTTTTGCTGCGAAATTCGTGGGGCTGTCCACGGCATAGACCTGACCAGTAAAGGTATTGCTCTCCGTCACCTCACCGGTGATGGGGAGGGTCGCAGCGGCATAGAAACGGTAGCAGGCATCTGCGGAATCCAGCCTGCAGTAGTCCAACCGCAGAGAGTCCTCATGCACGGAAACAGAGCGGATTAGCATGGAACCGATGCCCCAGCTCTGGCGGATATCCTCCGTAGAGTCCACGGCAGTATAGCCGGCTGCCGCTGCGGCCTTGCGGAACTTATCCAAGTCCGAAGTTCCCGACGTGAGGAAGAATTTCACGAAAAGGACGAGGGCGACGAACGCAAGAAGCCAAGCCGCAAGTCGGGGGACCCACTGCTTCGCCGGGATTTTTGCAATGGCCGTTGAATCAAATCCCGTGTCTGTCTCCGGAACCGATTTCTTCAGCTCCTCTGTGTGCGTCCTTCGCAGAAGGCTGCGAAGTAGCTCCAGCACCCCAGAGAGGAAAAAGCCCACCACTGCGATGGTCGTTCCCAAAATCAAAAGGACCAGCAGATTGTGGGTATTGGGAGAGAGAATCGCCGTATTCTCTTCCGGCACTTCTGGGTTATATTTCACAGTAATGACAGTACCAATCAGACGGGGCGATGACATACGCCCTGTGCGGCCCGTATAGGTTTCTCCGTCCACGGCATACTCATACGCCATAATGTAGTAGGTACTGCTGTTGCTACCATGCCTTCCGGGCGAAGAGCTGACTACCTCGCTGGAGACATCCGTGACCGTGGCCTCTATGGGAATCCAGTCCTTCTGACGGGATTGGCCTGCATAGTCTCCAATCCCGTTTACGATCAGGTAGATGCCCACAATCATCATCACATAGCCCATGAATCGGAAGTAGGCGAATAATGTTGTATTTTTCCACATCTTCATAATCTTCATATTCCCTTGCTTCGCTCCATCAGCACCTTCATTTCCCGTTGAAACAAAGCCTTATCATACAGAATCTTATGCGGCTTACCAATGGAGTCAGTGAATGTAAAATAGTAAGAATATCCCGTCCGTCTGGTGCCGTTGCGGACGGAACCTTGCCTTTGCACCACCTCTGTCAGGTGGCAATTTGAAATTTCGCTGTATTTATAGTATTTTCCGTCAAAGGGGTTGGTTCGGCAGTAAAATCCGTCCTTTTGAATCAGAATTTTGTAGAACAGATTATGACTCACCAACACAAAAAAGGCTGCTACTGCCAGCACTACAGGCGGTATATAGATAATGGGTGGCAAGCCTTGAGTTCGGAGATAAATGCTCACAAACAAAACCGCCGCCAAAATACAGACAGCTGCAACGAGCCTGACACCGCCCTGTACTCTGCCGCTGATCATAAGGTCACCGTCGCTCCTTTGCGCCTGTCCCTCGGTGTTTTCTACTTGGGCGATTAAATAGTCTACGGCATCCCAATCTAGATTTCTAAAGAAAAATCTCATGATTCTTCCGTCCTGCATTTCAAAGTTGCAATATTGCATTTGCTGTGCATTTACATCGTTTCCACTGCTGACCCATATTTGGCGGATTGTGTAGTAGTGATAGTATCTTCCGTTACCTGGAGCGGTCTGATAGAAGAATCCGTCTTTATCAATCAGTACCCTGAAAAATAATGTGCGGTACAAGGCCAGGAAAAAGGCAAGCGATGCAAAGATCACCAATATTATGCCAATGATGATCGCCCCGTTCCGGCTGAGGCGAAACCAAAGTGCCAGACCACCAAATATGGTGAGCATAATAAAAGATATTATAACTCCGGTTATTCCGTTCGTAATTGTATATTCCCATTTTTGTTTTTTCAATGATTCTCCTCCCAGCTGCACTCTTATTGGCCAAAATGCTCCAGATTCTCTCATAACCACATATGTTTTTGTGCTTTCTTCGCTGCAATAAGAAGTAGCAAGTGTATTAAAAGTAGGCATCTCCATTATATATACGCCCATGGTCATGATTGAATAAAATTATATTTATTTGCGAAGCCTATAAAAATTTCAATAAATATGATGGTTCGGGGGAATGCAAGGTTATTATTCCTTGCATTCCCCGATAGATTATTAGCTGACTACGAACTGTGTTCTATACGATATTCTTTTTCCGGTTGCATCTGTTACAAAAGCCAAAAAATCATATGTACCAGATTGAGATGGTGTCCACTCCGTGAAATTAACTATCGCAGCGTTATCTGAATACACCACCTCATTATCAGACTGAATGTAAAACTCCCATTGCCACGGTTGTACTCCTCCAGTCGCACTCACAGTGAATGAAATGGTTTCTCCGGCCGAAAGCGTGCCAAAAATCTCAACATCTGTAATTTGCAAATCATTTTTCTTAAAGCGAGCTTCGAGAGTCCGGTTTGAATCGACGGTAATTTTGCATTCGTTAGAAACCCCATATAGTCGTTCTCCGTTTTCATACCATCCATCAAAAATATACCCTGACGATGGTGTAGCAATAAGGATAGCGTCATCTCCTTTAACATAAGTACCACCGCCTGAAACATTTCCGCCAGTTCCAGCGATTAAGGTGATATCATAATCAGGATACAAATATACAAATTCACTGTTATTGCCACAATCGCTTTCTAGTTCTTCGGTTTCTATCAAAAAATAGTACGAGCTTGCTTCTCCCGACACATCGTTATAGAATTCATCCATGCCGATGTTAAATGTGAATACCTCTTCAACTCCCGGATTGAGAGACGCTATATGTTCAGTCGAAATCAGCGTCATTTTATCAGTAGCCTTAAAGAATTTTAAGGTTGCTGAGTTTACAGGAGTGTATCCTTTGTTCTTCACGGTAACCATCAACGTTCGGCCGGTCTCTGTTCGACTTTCTTGGATATTATCAATAGAAATATCAGCGAAGCCTACAGTAAGAATCGCTTCGTTATCCGAGTCGAACGCATCCTTTTGACCTGCAGGATAGACTTGAATGGTATAATTAGTTCTTTCAATATTGGCAGGAAGTGTAAAGGGAATTTCTAATTCGTCACTATCTCCAATAGCTAAATGATGATCAATTGTATATGTTTGGAGAGTAGCACCGTCAGCATCGATAATTTTTACTGTAAACTGGCTTATATCCATGGATCCATTATTGGAAACATTAATGCGTATGCTAATGTCTTTGTTTGGTTCAATAACTCCTGAATAGGAACCAACAGGATCCACATGGACATCATAAAATCTGTTTGCTGTTTTCTGTACCAGATCAATTTGCCCATAAGGCTTTCTATTTACAGCTTCTTGCAATTTCTCTGCAAAGCCATACGCCAGTTCAATTTGACCATTCGGTAGCATAGAAGCATCCCAACCGCGAACGATTCCAGAATCTGTCGAAATAGGTTCAACTGTTCCAAATGCGTTATTGACTTCATTGTAGTTTACGCCATAGAAGTTTACATCGGAATCACATTCTTGCTGCCAAACAATCGCCTTTTTCCCGTCCGAATTTTTAAGTGCCTTGATTCTTGTAACATTGCTGTTTAACTCAGATACAATGGTGCATCTAGTTTCTACATTTCCGTTAGAAATACAAGCAATTGAATCGCCACTTATCCAATAAAGCTCGTTGTCCAACAAACTCACTGAATAATCTGGAATTGAATCATTGGTCAACCTGATGGTTTCACTGTCATTGTAATAGAAAACCTCAAGATCACTAACATCCGAAGAATCGGAATTAGTCTTTGCAGTATATGCAACAACATTATTGCCCGCTGCATATGCAGTATCAATACTTGTTACAACAGCTAGCCCGCTTGCGATGACCTCGGCATTCTCCCAAGCACCATTTACATATTGTTTTCTGAGAATGGAGTTTGTGCCATTAAGTGCAGAAACATCATTTTCAGAATTCTGTTGCCATATTACCGAAATGCTATCGCCAGAAGAAACAACCCTATGCGACATTTCATAATTTGCATTGTTTGCAGTAATCGCCGTAGTATTAACAAAAGATGTACCATTCCAATAGGTATAGTACAGATCCATTGCAGCTGCCATTTCATCAAGTGTAGCATTGGGGCCTAGAACAGAGTTGCAATTTTGCCAAACTACATGTGCACCGCCATTGCCATCCGAAAAAATATAGGGTTCAAAATCTGCGGTAGAATCATCCAGCACTGGCTGTGCAGCACTCCAAGAAGTTCCATCAAAAACACGATACATCAAAACAGAACGGTTTGTTGCCGTTCTATCCATATCATCTGCGATATAGAGTAGTAGCATTTTCCCATTGCCCAGGCTTGCAAGTTTAGGATTGCAGTAAACTTGGACATTAGAACTCAAAACATTTAAATCAGCTGCATTAGTTGCATTATTAAAAGGAGATAACTGAGGCAAAGGTTCAATAAATTTGAGATCGTCCTTTCGGATAGACATTACATTTGTGGAACTCGGGGATTTGTACAAGTCTGTTTCCAGAAATTTCCACTCATAGCTGTTGCCCCAAAAAAGAGCTTGATATTCAAAAAATGCCGATGCAGTCAATTTGGCCGAAAATGCCTTGCCGAAGTCATTAACGGGGAATTTTAATTCGCAATCTATCACTCCGCTTATTCCCGCATAAGCGTTAGCGACTAAAACATCGACACCTACACTAAAGCTAGGCTTAACACTAAATTTCATATCCCCGTTAATCGCTATTTTCCCAGTCTCAATTTGATCCAACTTAAATCCACTTTCAAGTGAGCCTTCAATTGCGAATTTTGCATATACGCAGGGAACGATTGAGTAGGATATACTCTGTCCAGTTGTTCCAACTACAGCTAGGGCACCTTCCTTCAAACCATCTTTGAGGCTTACTGTCATATATCCAAACACAAAGACATCACAGTCGAAACCTACTTTTGTGCCCTTTTGATACAGACTACCTTTAAAATCCTTGAAATGTCTCGAAAATTCTTGATTATTTTTTCCTATTAAAGAAAGTGTAGTTTTGGCTTCTCTATAGTACTCCTTAAATTTACCACTTCTTGTGCTTCCACCAGTAATTTCTGTTGATAAGCTTTCCTTAGTTACGCCAATTAGGACTTTGTATGCGTTTTCTTGCTGATCAAACTCCACCTCCATCTTTACAATATCTTTTACCTCTAAGCCTACATTTAACTTAAACAAAGGGATTTGGTAACCTAAAATATCTACAGTAGGTCCTACTACTTCATCATTTGCTGAGTTTCCTGCGAACAGGTTTTCAGGAGATGGTGCAGAACTTATATCATTCAATCTTGAAACGGCTGGATCATATCCTGAATAGCCATCTTTATCTATCTCTATTTCACCGTTGCCACTACCGATAGTAGTAGTTACAAATTGATCAAAAGCCCAGTTTGAAGGCATTTTAAAGCCCAAGTTGCCGCTAAAGCCAGTTGACATATCGCCCACAAAGCTGCTATAAGCATATCCAAGATTGGAAACTCGCATGCACGCATTTCTTGTTCCGTAAATACCAACTCTATACCCACTATCCGCCATTTCACTGTGGACTCTTTCAAAATACGGGATAACATTGTTAGTTATTTGGTAATCCAAGCAATCAAAATCAACCGCAAAATATATTATGGTATTTTCAGGGAGACCAAGCTCTGTTGCTGCTTTTTTGGCCTTTTGTGCATCATCAGCTCCCTGCTGCGGAGTGAAATATTCAAGGTAATTTGCCGAGGATTGGTATATTGGGAAGAACTTGAGCCCAGCATCGAAGATAATTTGTGCCTCGCTGCGTGTAATTTTTTTACTATTTCCGGTCAGATATCTTCCTATGTATCGATATCCATTGTCATATAATGTTTTCGCTTTTGCGGCTGTGAGCTGGGTTGCGCAGTCCGCAGCCAATGCTGACCTTGATGTATCGCCGCAACTAATAAACAGCGACAGCCATGTAGTTTTATCTGCATATCCAGTCGGCGTGATTTTCATATCCTCTTGAAAATCGTATAGCGCTTGCCTTGTTGCATCGCCTTATTCGCCGTCTATTGCTCCAGCGCTATGCCCGTTAACAAGCAATGCGAACTGTAGCAACTCCGTAATGGCTGTGATTTGTGCAGCCGAATAGTAGCTTCCTGATGATGTTCCCGGGTATCTTCTTGCTGATGAAGAATTCCTTGCGTATGGAATTTCCGGGCAGCACAATCTTGTCGTTACGCCAAAGTTTGCATTTGCAACATCTGTTGGCATGCCTTCCTCGGCCTGCAACGCATAAATCAGAGCCCTGTTTGTATTTCTGCCATACACACCATCACAAGGCGTGATCCCAGTATATGCCTCATACTTGCGGTTCAGCTTTTGCTGCATTTCACGAACAGCCTCTGTTCCGCCATAGGAGCTTAACAGTTTAAATGAATCCATGGACATCAAGGCCTTCATGATATTAACTGTCACGACTCCATCTGGATTGATAAGGCCGGCATCTTCTTTTAATTCAATGATGGCCTTTTCTACATCTGCATCAAACACGCCATTGAATACAACGGTGCCATCTTCGGTTTCGGACAGATTATATCCAGGGTTATACCCTTTGCACCAAAGTGCTCCCTGCAATATTGCAAATTTCCGATTTGTGACACCGTCCTGGCGTCGCAGCAGATTCTGGCTATAAAGGCGCTCTGTAGTTGGGCCAAAATTATCTGCCAGACTTGTAATTCCCAGTTCCACTTGTAGAGCTCGTGTAAGGCCGTAAACGGTATCCCAACCCGTTCTACCGTCTTCGGTGACATATCCAAATCCCGGCACATTACCATACTCCTGATTCAGCCATCTTTGAGTCAGATAGACCATAGCATCACCAGGATAGTCGCTATGAATCGAAACGCCATTCTCCACAAGCGTTTCTTCGCTAATTTGTTCCAAATCGGGGATCTGTACCTCCGATATATAATCTGCCTCGTTGCCATATTCATCATCGATCTGAACATCGGCGTTTATAAGGTTGAATGTGCTTTCTTCCTCCGTAGATGCGTCATTAGTTGCTACTTCTACATTTTCTGTAGTATTTTCAGCAGCAAATGCCGGAACAGTAACTGTTTGGAGCATAATTAGAACGCTTAACAACAATGTTAATGCTCTGCTAAAATGCTTCTTCGCACCTTTCACTTAAATCCTTCCTTTCCTGTAAGTAGAATACGTTTTTCCTTCTCTTTTCTGAAATAGCGCCGTTGGAACCTCTATTGGATAGGCATCACTCCCTTTTCCATTACATGTGCGTTCATAAAACATACACGATTCCTATGATGCAACCAGAAAATGTTGATTAAAACAGAAGCGTACTACTTTTTCTGATCACATCAAACAACCATTCTTTCTTCAAAATTCTTGATTATAGTGATATCCCGCGATTCGGCTATATTTTTCCATTTCTGCCAATTATTTTATACGCTATATTCTCCTTTGGCAATATCAAGTCGAAATTTTTGTTGATTTTGTGAAAACTCTTGAACTATCATTATTAAAAATGCCAAATCAATACCTCCACTCACCAACAGCTGGTGTAATGATAATGCAAAGGAAATGGCGATTATTTTTTGTACAAAATACGAGCGATTTATTTCACTTGACATAGATTAACGGTCGTGCTATACTCCCTAACAGGAAGCGAACAAATGTTCTAATTTGTGGACGCGTTGGAATAGAAAGGGGCGCATGTAGATGCTCTGGCTTTCACGGAAAGACATCGAACACATTTCCCGTAGATTGCTTCGTGATTACCTAAAAAAAGTCCCTCAAAAGGTCGATCATATTGATCCGGCAGATTTTGCAGAGAAGATGTGTGGCCTGCAATTTACCTTTGCAGATATCAGTGAAGCACATGATGCCATCGGCCTTACGGCAACTTCGGGGGTGATCATAACGATCCCTCAAAGGGATGGCACAAAGCTCGACTATGAATTAGACGGGAAAACGGCCTTCATTGATCAGAGCCTTGTGGCAGAAAATCAGATTGGCCGTTTGAACTTTACTATGATGCACGAAGCAGCGCATCAACTGTTTTGGATGCTGTATCCGGAAGAATATGAGGCGCAAACTCCTCGCTGCGTATTTCGCATGACAGATGAACATACGCAATACCCTGTTCTTGATTGGGAGGAGTGGCAGACCAATGTGCTGACTTCATTTCTCCTCTTGCCAAAGGAACTGGTATATCGCCATATGGCAAATGTTGGCCTGAAAGATGGTATCAGCGTGCTGAATCGCATATACGCACGCAAAGACTATGAGCGTTTTTCGGAGGCCGCAAAGCGGCTCGGTGTGTCCAAAACCGCACTGACTATAAGATTATCCCAACTCGGTTTGGTAGGGAGAAATGATTTGTATGACCCGTATGCACTGGTAGATATATTTCCGGAGAAAAATGAGATCGCCTGATATGGCAGGGAGAAAGTATGGCAAAAATCAATGCAAGGGAACTTGATCCACAACGCTATTCCTGTATTCAGACAGAACAGCAGGAATTGAAAAAGCAGTATTCCAGCCATATTACAATGGCGAGGATTTGCCCGTATTGCCAGAACAAGTTAGAGATCCTGTGCAAAGGAAATCACGGCGCAGTTTATGTGAAATGCCCCCATTGCGGAGAACAGGTGTTTTTCCCGCCGGTGGCATTTCGACTTAACCGGTTTTAAGATGTAACGGCGTGTAATAAACGCCTTGTCCGTGACAACTAAAAATTGAATATCCAAGTTTGTACCCCGGAGCCGCTTGATGCGTGACCTTCCCATGTGTCGCTTGATTTGCAGTCCTTGCTCTCAAAGAGAGTGAGACGAATCAATGCGTCCATGGTGGTGAAGGCAGATCAAGCGGCTTTTTTCGCTCATTTGGTTCCAGAAAGGAACTGAATGAGCGTTTTGTTTTTCTGGCTTCCTGCCTGCGAGAGATGCCGAGGCCCTCCGCTTCATCGTTTTTGGAATTTTCAAAATGATGAAACGGAGGACAGAAGATGTCGTATCACAATGACCCATATCGGGTCGATTATTTGAAGATATATCCCTGCTTAAAAG
>OLIY01000868.1_pt1 | contig 25297 bp, 20 predicted proteins | sample 1601431 | NCBI WGS metagenome assembly OLIY01 (sample SAMN04168659, study PRJEB22393) | human gut metagenome | biome: human gut microbiome; feature: stool | host: Homo sapiens | collected 2014-05-12
AAAAATCGTGTTTTGTCCTTTATTTATCACAGTTTCTAGGTACTATGACATGTATACGCAGGGCGGTGTTACATATACGCCCTTTACGAGCGCCTAAAGGCGTTCCCTTTCTTCCTGTGTCTGTTCCGTTCTTAACGCTCACGAGCCTTGAGAGGCTCGTGGCTAAACGAAACAGCCCCAGTCAGAAACCCTATTTTTAGTCTGATAGTCCATGCTCATTCATGCTATCAAAGTGAAAACATCTCTTATATATGCTTACTCAAGTGTGTGATTGACCCTAGCGTGCTTAATCACTCTGTCTGATAAGATAATAACGCCACTAGAATTACTTGTCAAGAAGTTTCGATTGACTTTTCGATATATATTAAGTATGATATGCTTATAAATGACAATAAAAGCAACGAAAGGAGCGGTTATACTAAGTTATGGAGTATTATGAAAAGAAAATCAGTTTCTTAGGAGAAAACATACAAATCATAAGAAAACACAGGGGAATGAAACAACAGGAACTTGCCAATAAAATCGGTATCAATATGCAGAGCCTTTCCAAGATTGAACGAGGTGTGAATTATCCTACCTTTGATACATTGGAAAAGATAATGGACGTGCTGGGAGTAACACCGAATGAATTATTGTCGGGGGAATGGAAATATATTGACCACACCGAGCCATATATCATGGACGTTATCAAACGAGAACAGGATTTTAATGTTTCCTTAGATTATTTGTCTGAAAATGAATTTTTCAATGACGAAAAAGAATGTAGATTTTACATGGAAACTACATTGATTAGATACATTAGCAATTATCTTTCTAGTGAGGTAGTAGAGTTGGAAGAACTTATGGAAATCAAGCAGTTGATACAGCGTCAGAAATTGGAACGCATGATGAAAGTACATAAGGAAATGCGAGGGTTAGACCGATACAGAGAACAGCCCAAAGAGTATAAATATCACGACCCTTATGATGATTGGATATTCCGTCAGCTTGCAGATATAGACAACAGAAACAACATTCCCAACACTTCGCCACAATTAGATTTTAATGAAACGGACTATGAAGATTATCTAAAAGAGAAATGGAATAGAGGACTTTAATTTTCCTCTTGCATGAAAGATACAGCAAACAAAAAGCCCAATCAAGAGTGCAAAGCACCACCAATGGTGGTAAGGCTCTTTACAGGGTTCTTTCTTTTCTGTGGTGGGTAATCAAGCGAAAAATGAAGAAGTGTTTTGTCATGCTTTATATTTTTATCCCGACTTTGATAATTCAGATTGTGAAAATGATTAAATACAGAAAAGCTAAATAACACGATTTATATTAGCATCACTTTAATGATAAATTAGTTAGAGTGGTGCCTTATTTTTTTCTCTGTACAATCACTTAAATAGGTGCTATAGTAATGGGTAGATAGTATTCGAACAGAAACTATACCACATATTTTTTATTTTTAAACCATGAGGATTATATCAGTTTGAACGAGACCTCATCCATGCAGATTTTCATGATTGTCACTTCCCAGAAAGGAGTGATCGATATGAGAGCAGGATTTATCGGAGCGGGGAAAGTAGGATTTTCCCTTGGAAAATACCTGAAGGAAAACGGCGTAGAGATTACGGGTTACTTCAGCAAATCACCGGAATCAGCTAAATCAGCAGCAGATTTTACTAACACAAAACTATATAAGAGTATAGAGAATATCTTAAGTGACAGTGATACCCTGTTTATTACTGTGCCTGATGGACAGATAAGCAAAGTATGGGATTATATGAAGAATCTGGATATTAAAAATAAAAATATTTGTCATTGCAGCGGTTCGATTTCATCAACCGTTTTTTTTGATGGTGAAAACCTCGGTGCAAATATCTATTCGGTACATCCCCTATATGCAATAAGTGATAAGTGCGAATCATGGAAACACTTGAATAAGGCTTATTTTACTGTGGAGGGTTCGGCAGAGAATCTAGATGAGATTAAGAGTATCTTTGAGCGAGCAGGAAATAAGGTAATCGCAATGGGAGCGGAAAATAAATCTCTTTACCACTGCGGTGCAGTAGTTGTAAGCAATCTCGTAAACGGACTTTTTCAAGTGGGGGCTGAAATGCTTGTAAAATGCGGCTTTGATAAAAAAGATGCAAAGAAAGCCTTAGTGCCTTTGTTTACTGGAAATGCCGACACATTGGCAGAAAAAGGGGTTGCGGCTGCCCTCACAGGTCCTGTTGAGCGAAATGATTTGTCGACTATCACAAAACACATTGAAGCTATTAAGGCAGCATGGATAAACGAGTCTGAGGAAAAGGTGGGATATGAGATGATATATCTTTTGCTTTCAGAAAAGCTTCTCAGTATTGCACAGGAAAAACATTTAGACAGTGACTATTTGAAGATGACGGAGGTAATTAAAAATGAAAAACACAGTATCCACTTTTAAAGAACAGAAGGTTAAGGGCGATAAGATTACAATGCTGACAGCCTATGACTATTCGACAGCTAAATTGATGGATCAGTCAGGTATTAACGGTATTCTCGTTGGAGATTCTCTTGGCATGGTTATGCTCGGATACGAAAATACTTTGCCGGTAACAATGGAAGATATGATTCACCACACAAGAGCAGTTACAAGAGGTGCCAAAGATGCCTTAGTAGTTGGAGATATGCCGTTTATGTCATATCAAGTTTCAGTTGAAGAGGCCATGTATAACGCAGGAAGACTTATGAAAGAAGGAAGATGTCAAGCAGTAAAGCTAGAAGGTGGAGCCTCTGTTTGTCCACAGATTAAAGCTATTACAGCTGCTTCAATTCCTGTTATGGCACATATTGGACTTACACCTCAGTCAGTGAACGTTTTTGGAGGCTTTAAAGTTCAGGGAAAAAGTGAAGAGGGAGCAAAGAAACTCATTGAAGAGGCAAAAGCTGTTGAAGAAGCAGGAGCATTTGCGATTGTTTTGGAATGCGTACCTGCAAAATTAGCGGAAATTATTTCTGAAAGCATTAATATTCCTACAATAGGAATAGGTGCAGGATCTGGCTGCGATGGACAGATTCTCGTTTATCAGGACATGCTTGGAATGGTCTCTGACTTTACACCTAAATTCGTAAAACAATTCGCAAAGGTAGGAGATGTAATGAAAGAAGCCTTTGCTGCATATATAGAAGAAACTAAACAGGGAAGCTTTCCAGCACCTGAACACACATTTAAAATTTCAGAAGATGTAATTAACAAGTTATATTAGGAGATAGAACGATGAAAATAGTAAAAACCGTAGATGAAGTGAGAGTTATAGTCAAAGAATGGAAGAAAGAAGGTCTTACAGTAGGTCTTGTTCCTACTATGGGATTTTTGCACGAAGGACATAAGAGTTTAATTACAAGGGCTGTTTCAGAAAACGATAGAGTTGTTGTCAGTGATTTTGTAAATCCGACTCAATTTGGAGTAGGGGAAGATTTGGAAAGCTATCCGAGGGATTTGGAAAGGGATACTATGCTATGTGAGGAGGCAGGTGCTAATTTAATATTTAATCCTGAGCCGGAAAATATGTATTTTGACGATTTTTCAACATATGTAAACATAGAAAGTCTTTCAGAGGAACTTTGTGGAAAATCACGACCAATACATTTCAGGGGTGTAGGCACAGTAGTATCTAAACTTTTTAATATTGTAAATCCCGACAGAGCTTACTTTGGTCAAAAGGATGCACAGCAGCTTGCGATTATAAAAAGAATGGTTAGAGATTTGAACTTTGATATCGAAATTGTGGGCTGCCCTATAGTTAGAGAAGAGGATGGTCTTGCAAAGAGTTCAAGAAATACATATCTAAGCAAAGATGAGAGAAAGGCGGCACTAATTTTAAGCAAAGCAGTTAAGCTCGGAGAAGATATGGCAAAAGCAGGAGAAAAAGATACAGATAAAATTGTATCAGAAATGATTAAGCTTATTGAAACTGAGCCTATGGCGAAAATAGATTATGTTCAGGCTGTAGACGCTGTTTCAGTTAAACCGGTCAAGGAGATGACAGCACCAGTACTAGTTGCCATGGCTGTTTATATCGGCAAAACCAGATTGATTGACAACTTTATTTACGAAGGTTAAACGGGGGTTAAATATGACATTTGAAATGTTAAAGGGGAAGATACACAGAGCTACAGTAGTTCAAGCAGAACTTGATTATGTAGGAAGCATCACTGTAGACGAAGACTTACTTGACAGTGCCGGAATTTTGGAGTATGAAAAGGTAAGTATCGTAGATATAAATAATGGGAACAGATTTGAGACATACACAATTGCAGGAGAAAGAGGCAGCGGAATGATATGTCTCAATGGAGCTGCTGCAAGATGTGTTCAGACAGGTGATAAGATAATCATAATGTGCTATGCACAGATGACTCCAGAAGAGGTAAAGAAAAATCCACCTAAAGTAGTATTTGTAGATGAGGATAACAAAATATCAAGAGTCGCAAGATACGAAAAACATGGTAAGCTATAAGACATGTAATTTGCAAATAAAAAAGGGCATTTCGGTAATTAAAAAATGTAAAAGGTGAAGAATATGTCATCTGCCCTCGTTGTGAGCAAGAAGTTTATAAAGAAGTAATAATTTATCCATTTTGTAACTTTGGCATAATGGCATGGCTTGAAGGAGAAAATGATGAAAATAGCAAACCAGTGAAAGATAAATCTAAGTAAAATCTCAGCTTAACAATTTAATATCTATATTTACAAAGCAGTTGGTCTTATGATTGACTGCTTTTAAAAAAGACACCGTTTAGGTGTGAGGTCTTTTTAGTGTTATTTATAGTCATATCAAGGCTCGTTTAATTATGGTAAATTCGTGGTAAAATGAGTGCTTTTCTATACTTCAAAATATTTGAAAGTATAGTGTTTATACGGATAATCAAAAATTAGATATAAAATTTAATATAATACCATGTACATAAACTTGTCAATTCTAGCTTGTTATTTGTTTCACTTTCCATTATACTTAGCCATAGAAAGAACTCTATACAAGAAAGGAACTATTTTTATGAGTGAAATACATATCAGCGAAAAACATTTTACTTCTGCCCCGACAGACGGAAATCGTCTGCCAAAAGAGATGGCAGTATATGAGCTATTGGATAAACTAAAAATCCCATATGAAGGAGTAGACCACGATGTTGCCGGCACAATGGAAGAATGTGCTGCTGTTGACGAAGCCCTTGGGGTTACAATGTGCAAGAATCTATTCCTGCGCAATCAGCAAAAAACAACCTTTTTCCTGTTATTGATACCGGGAGACAAAAAATTCATGACGAAAGATCTTTCGAAGCAGCTTGGCATCTCAAGACTTTCTTTTGCCGAGCCGGAATATATGGAAAAATTTCTGAATATCACTCCTGGATCCGTAAGTGTTCTCGGACTGATGAACGACAAAGACTGGTACGTAGACCTTCTGATTGACAAGGACTTAATGAATGATGAATATATCGGATGCCACCCATGTATCAATACTTCCAGTCTCAAGATCAAAATGGATGATATTATCAAAAAATTTCTAAAATATACCGGACACCGTCCAAGATACGTAAAATTGTAACAGCTTTCTAGGAGGAAACACAATGATTCAGGTTGACAGTCTAAGTAAGTCATATGGTAAGAAAATGGCACTTGATCATATAACCGCTTCCATTCACGATGAACACATTTTCGGTCTGCTGGGGACAAATGGCGCGGGCAAAAGTACCTTTTTAAAAATATTAAGCGGTATTCTAAAGCCTGATTCCGGAACTGTCATCATCGATGACCATCCTGTATTTGAAAACGAACTTACAAAAGCAGATATTTGTTTTTTATCCGATAATCCATATTTTTTCCCAAATGCGACTCCTCATACTATGGCGCATTACTACAGCCTTGCTTACTCACAATTTGATACGCTCCGCTTTGAAGAGCTCGCCAGACAATTCCATATAGATATACAAGAAAAAATCAGCGATTTTTCAAAAGGAATGAAAAAACAAGTCTCTATTTTGCTCGGCATCTGTGCAAACACAAAATATCTTTTCTGTGACGAGACGTTCGACGGTTTAGACCCTGTTGTTCGCCAGTCTGTAAAAGGTATTTTTGCAGCTGAACTTTTAAATAGAAATTTCACGCCGGTCATCTCCTCACACAATCTGAGAGAATTGGAAGATATCTGTGATCATATCGGACTTTTACACAAAGGCGGAATACTTTTATCTCAAGATTTAGAAGACTTGAAATTCCATGTCCACCGCCTGCAGTGTGTGATTGAAGATCCTGTCGCAGAAGAAGAACTTCTCAGACAGTTAGAAATTCTGCACCGCGAAAAACGTGGTTCACTGACTACCATCGTTGCACGCGGAACTCGTGAGGAAATTTTAGAAAGGGTCAATACAAAATCGCCTCTTTTTGCTGAGGTATTACCCCTTTCATTAGAAGAAATCTTTATTAGCGAAACGGAGGCTGCCGGATATGACATCAAAAATTTCATGTATTAAATTTATAAAAGAAGATTTGCGCCAAAGGACTTGGCTGATTGCAATTCTTTCCACCGTAACATTTTTATTTCAGCCTCTGATGCTTATTATCGGGATCAATGAAAAGAAAAATTGGATAAACACTGTTTCTCCGGGCTTTACCATGAAAGATTTTAAATTTTGGTTATTTAATTTCATGGGATTTAATAATAACGCTGTTGTCTTTTGTGTGATTTTATTTGCAATCCTTTGTGGGGTGTCTGGTTTCTATTATCTGCATTCCAAAGAAAAACTAAATCTTATACACAGTTTGCCAATCCGACGTGAGAGACTATTTTTTATCCAATTTGTAAGTGGATTTCTTATTTTTCTGATTCCATTTACGCTAAATCTGTTAGTCAGCATGCTAAGTATTTCCTTTCAGGGATACATGTCCTTAGAATTATTAAAAGTAAGTTTTGCTGCATTTGGAATACATGTTTTGTTTTTCTTATTCTTATATACACTTACCGTTTTTTCTATGATTATGACAGGGAAATTATTGATTGGACTCATTGTCACACTTAGCCTTTTTTCATACGGAACTCTTATTATTGCACTTTTCCGATTATTGGCGATACGCTTTTTCTCTACATATTTTTTGAAAGTTGACGCTTATTGGTTTAGTTGGTTCAAATCACTTTATATAACAACTGATGGAAGCGACGGGCTTTCTTCTCCTTTGTTAGCTTATATTTCCACGTTAAACCAAATGTCTAACCAGACAGTTCCGTACAAGTTAATTCTTTTTTCAGTGATTGGAACAGTCGTATTTTTACTGCTTGGGATTTTTTTGTATCGATTGCGCCCTACAGAAACTGCCGGGAAACCTATCGCGTTTCCAAAAGCAGAATCTGTACTGAAAATATTATTGAGCATTCCGCTTGGAATCTGCGCTGCATTTTATCTTGATAGTTTAGCGAATCAAGCTTCCAACAATATTGTAATTTTTATACTTGCTATATTATGCACATTTATTTTTGCAATTGTAATTGAATTTATTTATACAATGGACTTAAAACATTTATTTGCCAAAAAGGGGGCTTTATTGCTTTCTGTCAGTCTTGCATTCGGAATTACTGCAATCTACAAATTTGATTTGTTCAAATATGATAACTACATTCCGAAAAAAAATGAGATCGAGAGCATCGCAATTTACATGGAAGATTTTAATACTCGTTTTAACTATCCAATTCCTACCAATGTCCAGTCAATCAAAGACTTTTTAGATTCTTCTGCACTAAAAGACTTTGATCCAGTTTATCAGCTCGCTCAAAAAGGGGCAGCCACATTTGATATGACGGACGAAACTGCTCAATATGTAAATTTGAAATACAACTTAAAAAATGGGCGAAGTGTTTACAGAATGTATCTGATTAACAAAACTGATGCGCAAAACTGTGCCAAATACCTTCTAAACAATCAACAATATAAAGAAGCATTGTTTCAGACTAATTTGTATTCTTCTTTAGACTTTCAATATGCGGAGGTAACTGATATTTACCAATCCACGAGTAAACTGAATATTTCAGCTGCTCAAATGAAGACGTTGTTGGATATTTATCAAAAAGATCTGGTCAATGCCAGCTATTTTGATTTGACCAATCAATTTCCAAGCGGAACTATTAATTTTGCTCCGAAGAATTCGTCTGATACATACATGCGACCACTTTTTTGCAGTTTTACAAACACATATGACTATTTAAAAGAACTTGGCTATGACCTTCCAACAAAAATAGCGTTAGATAATGTGCAACGCATTGAAGCAACGAATCAAGACAATCAAAAAAATATTGTTTTCAATACTCCGGAATACATTGCAAAGATTCTTCCAAAACTCACATGGGTTCCCTACTATTTCTATAAAAAACCGATTGAATTTATTGTAACCTTTAAAAGCAACATTTATAGTTCTTCCAATCTATTTTATCTGAACTCCGAACAAATTCCAGATTGTCTCAAAGATCTTCTTAATTAAGAGAAAAGTCTCTTACGCATCAGCCCTGATGTAAGAGAGACTTTTCTTATATCGGAATACTGTCTCTTACGCACAGTGCTCCATATCCCACCTGCGGATTCGGATACTCTGTGAATCCAGGCAGCGGTCTCGCTCCCCTTTGCATATATGCCTTTACCTTTTCTCCATATAAATACGGATCATTTTCCTTAATGATTCCCCACTCCATCATAAGCGCCGCTCCTCCGGTTACAAACGGTGTGGCAAATGATGTCCCACTGAAGCTTGCATATGTGCCACTAGTCGTCGGTGCTGTAACATTCACACCTGGCGCAACAATATCCGGCTTTGATAATCTCCCTGCCCCCCTTTGTCCGCGTCCTGAGAAATCCACATAGGAAAAAGTAAGTGCATCGTATGCCCCCACACCAATTGTACGCGAAGCTGTGGATGGTATCGTGAGTGTTCCGGTCTCCGTCGGGAATAAAAATGCTGTTCCCGGATTCAATACATTTTCACTCGGGAGCCACATGGCATAATTTCCTGATATAATCTTTCTCGGTGTCAACACAATCTCCCAAATGCCACTGTTGATATATACCTCTTTCGGTAGAAAATCAACATAAATTTCCTGTGCAGTACTGTATGGACTTGGTTCTCCATAATAGAGCAAAAGTTCTGTATTTCCCACAGAAAACCGCTGTGTTCCAAGCACTTCCTGAATCGGTCCTACTCTTTCCCCGGACGGTGATACAAAAGAAATATCCATGATGTCATAGTAAGCTTTCCAAATTTGAAGATTTAGCGCGGGTTCCTGCTCCTGCACTGCCAGCTGGATAACCGTTTCTTCATTTTCCCTGACAATTCCAGCTGTATGCCCTGCACTTCTTCCTTCATTGCCCGTTCCAATACAAATCACACTCTTCCATATATTCGCAATATCCTCTATAAATCGTTCTAGTAAGCTCGTTCCGTCATGTGTTCATTATAACTAGGGGAAAGTTACTGTAAAAAAATTTGCAGCCTTTACACTGCCTGTTTCTCTACCGGATAAGGCGACTGATACTTAAATACGATATCAATGCTCTTATCTCCATTCACAATAATTTTTTCAATCAATTCTGTCACAATTTCTCTTGTCACTTCGGATAATGTTCCATACTTGATAAATTTCTCTATCCAGTTTTCATAAGATTCTTCTGCCTCTCCAAAGCTGTCTTTCTCTTGCTCTGCCAACTGAATCTTCTCCCTGATATCTTTATCCTGCTTTTCATATTCCGTCTTATAGGAGAGATATTCTTCTTTATCCAGAACACCATCCACATAATTTTCGTAAGTTTTCTTTTTATACTTCTGGACAGCCGCAAGTTCTTTTTGTAACCGTTCAATCTGCTGGTCTGCTTCTGCACATCGTCTCTGCACCTCCTTCTTCCTATCTGCTACTTTTAATATTTCATCCTTATCACTTTCTTTCAGTGCCAGTTCCCTTTGTCTTTGGATTTCATTTTTTACAATAGAATCCAATACTTCTTTTTTAATGAAATGAGAATAACAAACTGTGTTTCCTTTTTTGTGATAGGTACCGCACTCATAACCATCCCGACAAGTAACCCTCTGGAAATTATATCCGCAATCTCCACAAACAATAATTCCTGCGTATGGATTTACCTTTCTCACTTCGCTATTAAATCCCGGTGTCCGTGTTCTTTTCTTCATAAGTTCCTGTACCTGCTCAAAAGTATCTTTGCTAATAATTGCTTCGTGCATTCCTTCCACAATATACTGCTGTTCCTCTGGAATATAATGATATTTTTCTACTTTGTAGGAAACCTTTTCAGATTTATGCTGCACCATAGCACCTGTATAAACCCTGTTTCGCAAAATCACATTGATCGTAGGATATGCCCATCCCCTTGCACCCGCTTTTTCTAATGCATTGGCATATTTCAATCCCTGCACCTTTCTCTTATACTCTGACGGTGTCAGAATTTCTTCCTGATTCAGCTTCTTTGCAATACTATCTCTGGAATACCCCTCCAGACTCATATAAAAGATTCTCCGTACCACTTTGGCTGCTTCTTCATCTATAAGAAAATGATGCTTATCTGCCGGATCTTTTACATATCCATATGGGGCAAACCCAGACATAAACTGTCCCCGTTTCTTCTGGGCGGTCAATGCACCTCTGATTTTCTTAGATATATCACGACTATACATATCATTAAACAACGTCTTAAACTGTGCCAGTTCTTCATTGTTGTGATAAACCGAATCCACACCATCTAAAATTGCAATGTAACGTACGCCTAAAGAAGGAAAAACACGTTCTATATAATTACTGGTTTCAATATGTTCACGTCCAAGCCGGGAAATATCTTTCGTAATAACTCCCTTGATTTTTCCTTTGTAAATATCCTCCATCATCCGCTGAAATTCCGGTCTGTTTGCAAAATAAAGCCCGGAATAACCATCATCAATATAAATATCTGTGATTTCCAGATCATCTGATTTACTCACATACTCACGAATCAGTTTCATCTGATTTTCAATACTCTCACTAACTTTATTCTCTCCATCATCCTTCGACAGACGACAATATACACCCATCTGATACATCATATCACCCTATCTTTCTCAAGTATTCTATCTGCTGAATTTTCCATTGAAGCAAACTTAAAATATATATCTATTTTCTGCTCTGGATATACATAAATTTTATCAACCAACTCCACAAGCACTTCTCTGGTAAGCTGCTTTACCGTTATTCTCCTGCGATTAAAATGCTCCAGCCATATCTTTGTTTCATTGACCGCCGCCCGCTGCCTTTGCTCTTCATGGTTCAGTTCGGATAATTCTTTTTTATATTTCTGATTCTCTGTTTCATACATCTGTTTTAATTCCAGATATTCCTCTTTGGAAAGTACTTCATCCATAAACTGTTCATATGCTCGTTTCCGGTATTTCAGATTTCTTTCTATTTTTGCCTGCAATTTTGCAATTTTACCATCCAGTTCCGGCTGCTTCTGTCTGATCTGAGTTTCCAGATTCTTCATATCCATCTTCATCTGTTTCAATTGCTGGTTGATTGCAAATACAACCAGTTTATCCAGTTTTTCAAATGTAATATGATTCAGCTCACAGTAATTCTGCCCCTGCTTCTGGTGAAAACCACACATATATCCGTCATAGTCTTTATGAGATGCCAGATAACGTTTTCGCATGGCTGTTTTACATTTCCCACAAAAGAGCAGTTCCACATATTTATGTGGCTCATTGTTTTTATCAAAATAGGGAACTCTGCGACCCTTTCTTATTTGCTGAACCCTATCAAACTCTTCTTTAGAAATGATTGCTTCATGTGCATCCAGCACCAGCTCCATTTTATCCAAGGGAATTGCCTTTTTGTATTTCAACTTATAAGACGGTTTTTCATGTTTCCGAATCACAATCGCCCCGGTATAAATCGGATTTTTTAAAATTCCACTTACAGTAGATGATGTCCACAGACCTTTTCCCGTATCCCATACATAATTGGTTTTTAAAACTTCTTTTTTGTATTTTGCAGGACAAGGAATTCCCTCTTCATTCAACATCCTGCAAATAACCGTACACCCAAACCCATTCTGATACATTCTGTAAATTCTTCGAACAACCTCAGCTGTATAAGGATCAACTTCCAGATGATTATGAATGGTTTTACTTTTTATATAACCATATGGGGGTTGTTTCGGTGTGTATTCTCCCATACTTCTTTTTGTCTGAATGGTCATTTTAATCTTTCTGGACGTATCTCTCAGATACATATCATTCAGCAAAGTTTTGATTTCTAACATCTCATCATAAGTTCCAACTGCTGAATCATAATTATCCAAAATCGAAACAACCCGAATCTGTTTCTCCGGAAAATATTTCTCCAAATAATAGTTGGTATCAATATGTTCTCTCCCAAGTCGTGATACATCCTTAAAAATTACCATATTGATAACACCAAGCTCAATATCTGCCAGCATCCGCCGAAATTCAGTTCTTTCAAAATTACTTCCGGAAGCCCCGTCATCTACATAAACTTGTTTCTCCGCAATATTATTCTGCTCTGCAATATAGTCTCTTGCCATCTGAATCTGAGAGTGAATACTATTGCTGTATTCACCCTCTTTGTTTTGCTCTTCAATGGAAATTCGGCAATAAATTCCTGCCTGATACATTTTATCCCTCTTTTCATTGGTCTTGTATAGTCATTGTCTTTAATTGTCTTTATCTTACAATAAAAACTATAGAAAATCAACCTGCAATTTTTCGTTCCGTTAGATTCTGAATACACTGAGTCAATGTCTTTTCTCCATTAAAATGCACTCGAATCTGATATCCTGCATGTTCATAGCTTATAGCCTCTTTCTGAATTTCTTTTTTTGTATCCAGAACTTCTACAGAATCAAATAACGTATTCATGCTATATGCCTCCTTCAGCATACAGTTCTCTCTACATCCTATGCCGGCAGGATTGTACAAAAGTTCTGTATGAATTGAATTCGGCTTTCGAAAGCCTGATTCCATTCTAAAATTCTTCTGTATAAATCACATTGAATGGAAATTGACCGCAGATTGAGTTTTTAAGATTCATTTTCTTCCTACACAGTATCAATTCCTATTGTTTAGAACATTTGTTCGTGTTATAATAAAAGAACTTTAAGAATATAAAACACGAAAACCAACGGAGGGATTTCTGTTGGAACGATGTGATTTTTCTTCTATTAGCACATTCTTAAAAAATCAAATTAGTGAAAGTAATCAGATGAACCAACCTGATTTTTTATACGAATTATTTGAAGATTTTATGAATGATCCAGTAAATGATGATTTTTCTATGGATAATGGTCTGGTTTGCCGATGGATAACAGGTCAGGCAAAAATCAGTCCCAAAATATCCTCATATTATGCCAAACTCAGCAATCAGAAAAAACTGGCAACAACCATTCAGCGGAACTTGCTTCCCCTAATGGCAGACTGTAACATGGTTATACAGGACATTTATACGTTATTCATGCAGGACGATACTATTTCGAATACAAAAAAGCAGGAACTTGCATCTCTATATACGCTTTCTGATTCAAGACTGTTGTTTTTAGCAAAAGTGATTTCTTTTGGTATGGAACGGCAATTTATCAAACGTGATACAAAAAATCAAAAACTAATTACAGGAGGTCTTCTGTCCCCGATTGTGCTAGATTATATTATGGACAGTGAAGTTCCAAAACCATGCCGCCATTTTCTTGGGAGGGAAGAAGAACTGGACGAACTCCATACTATGTTTGAAGAAAACCGGCATATATTTCTTTATGGAATTGCCGGAATTGGAAAAAGTGAGCTCGCTAAAGCCTATGCAAAGCAATACAGAAAACAGTACACCAATATTCTCTATATGGAATACACCGGTAATCTGCATCAAGATATCGCAGACATGGATTTTATTGATGATCCACCAGAAATCAATGAGCAGGAACGCTTTCGAATACATAACCGTTTCTTACGCTCTTTGAAATCTGATACACTGCTGATCATAGACAATTTTAATGCCACATCCACACAGGACAATTGCCTGTCAGTAGTATTAAAATACCGTTGTCGGGTTTTATTTACAACCAGAAGCCAACTGTCTGAATACTGTAGTTTTCAGTTAAAAGAAATGAACGATATATCCACTCTTTTTCAACTGACATCTGTATTTTATTCAGAAGCAGAGGAACACCGGGCAATCGTAGAAAAAATCATAGAAACTGTACACTACCATACTTTTGCTGTAGAACTGGCAGCCAAACTTCTGGAAAATGGAATTTTAACTCCAAATCAATTATTTATAAAACTTCAAGAGGAAAAGGCATCTCTTCATAATGAAGATAAGATTAAAGCAATGAAAGACGGTCAGAGCAGTAAAGCCACCTATTATAACCATATCCATACCCTGTTTTCGTTATACTCTTTATCACAGAAACAACAGGATATTATGTGCAATATGTGTTTTCTGCCTTCATCTGGTATTTCTGCCCGTATATTTTCCAAATGGCTGAAACTGTCTACTTTAAATGATGTGAATGATCTGATCGAGACAGGTTTCGTTCAGGAAAATATCCGACATAGTATTTCCCTGTATCCATTGATTCAGGAAATCGCTGTTTCAGAAACCAGACCTTCCATTACAACCTGTCACACCTTATTGGATTCTCTTCAGAAGATATGTTTGATGCACGGTGTAAAAATCAGCTATTATAAGAAATTATTTCAGACAGTAGAAAATATCATGCAACTAATTGAAAAAGATGATATTTCTCAATACCTATTATTTTTGGAAAATATCTTTCCGTATATGGAGAAATATCACTATCAAAAAGGCATGACAGAAATCATTCAAGAATTAAAACGCCTTGTAAAAACAGATAATCATGGGACTGCTTCTGACCGTGCACTATTACTGGACTATCAGGCAACTATGGAAACCAAACCACTGAAAGCCATACAATTAGAAAAAGAAGCACTTTCTCAAATAAAAGAAACCACAAAAGATAATGCCCACCTTGTATCCAACCTTCATGCAAACCTTGGAGGACTTTATCGGATACAAGGTCAAATAGAATCGGCAAGAGAACACATGGAAACTGGCATCTCGCTGTTAGAAGAATACGAACTTCTTTACACCAATGACAGTATTCCGCAGATTAGTAATTACGCTGCCCTATTAGCAGAAATACAAGAACCGGAACGTGCCATATCCTCTCTCCAGAAATTAGCACGAATTATCAAAGAATACAATTCAGACCACTGCCTGGATTATGCCCAAATACAGGAGTCACTGGGAAACATATACCTGATAACAGCTAATATCTCACAGGCAAGAACACACTTCAAAAAAGCCCTGAAAATTTATGAGGATATCTGGTCAGACGAACCGAAATTGATTGAAGAAAAATATCAAGAAATTCACGAACTGTATCCGCAGGTCGGGATTGCTCTGGCAAGAAGCCTCTTACACACAAATAATAAACAAGTATAATTTAAACACATCTTTCCCAAAAGAGTGAAGCTCATTTTACATAAATGTCTTCACTCTTATTTTTATTCTCTCTTTTCTTCAATTTCAACTCAATTTCAACTCAATGTCTTTTCTTTTCATTTTTCGTATGCTTATCCCACAGCAAGCAGTACCACTCTGGTGCAGCCTACTGAAAAAAACAATACGAAAATGGAGGTATTTTTTATGAGAGAAATCAAAAACACCAAAATCATTGCTGTAGATCATGGCTATGGCAATATCAAGACTGCTAACACAGTCACACCAACAGGCATCAAAGCCTATGAAACTGAACCGATCTTCACCGGAAATATTTTGGAATATAACGGTATATTCTACCGGATTGGAGAAGGTCACAAAGAATTTATCCCAGACAAAGCTATGGATGAAGAGTATTATCTCTTAACCCTCATGGCTGTTGCAAGAGAATTGAATATCTTTTCCGTTCGTGAAGCAGATGTTCATCTGGCGGCTGGACTTCCTCTGACATGGATACGGAATCAGCATGAAAATTTCCGCTCCTATCTGCTTCAGAATCCTGAAGTTCATTACCGCTTCAACAATAAAGATTATCACATTCACTTTGTTGGATGTAGTCTTTATCCACAGGGATATCCGGCTATTATAAATCAGCTCGGAAACTTCAAAGGAACAAATCTTCTTGCAGATATCGGTAATGGAACCATGAACATTCTGTATATCAACAATAAGAAAGCACAGGAAAGTCGATGCTGGACAGAAAAGCTCGGCGTAAACCAATGTATGATTACTGCCAAGAACGCCATCTTGGATAAATTCGGAATCAAAATTGAGGAAGCTACGGTAGAACAGATTCTCCGATCCGGTACTGCAGATATTGCAGCTCCTCATTTGGATTGTATCACATCTGCAGCCAAGCAATATGTGGCAGATATATTCGCCACACTCCGTAAATATGAATACAATCCCGATTTGATGCGTTTGTATGTGGTCGGCGGCGGTGGATGTCTCATACGCAACTTTGGCTTATATGACACTTCACGTGTCACAATCCTTGATGATATCTGTGCCACAGCCAAAGGATATGAAAATCTGGCTTATATGAGCCTGAAAAGGGGGAAATAAGCCATGCAAAATCATATCAGAAATACGAACCTACGCTTCAATCTGGAAAAAGACCTGCAACGCAAAGCATGGGAATATTTACAATCTATGAACCGGCAGGAGTTCAAATCCTACAGTCATGTAATTGCCCTCGCTTTGGTGGATTACTTTGACCGCTATTATCGTATCGCCGAAGATCCTTATTTGGAAACAAGAGAACGAGAAGAACGATTTATCAATCAAATTGTGGAGGGCGTTCAACAAAATCTGAAGCAATCACTTCCACTTTTTCTCTCCGGTCTGACTGTGGGTATGGTACAAATGGAGTCTCCAAAACAAGCTTCCTTGACAGATTCAAAAAACTGTAATTCCGATGCAGAAGAGGTGGACTGGGATTTTCTCGGTGAATAACCGAACTTAGGAGGTGGACACATGACAGAATTTCTGACAGCCGATACAAGCCTGCCACCCTATATGGTGTTTCCCCGTTTTCTTCTGGATACGGAACTAAATGAAACAACCAAGCTGCTTTATGTAATTCTTTTGGATCGTGCAAGGCTCTCTCTAAAAAATGAAGGTTGGACAGACGCATCCGGTCATGTGTTCATCTATTTTACCATTGAAGCAATGGCAAAGGTTATGCAAAAAAGTCAGATGACCATCAAAACATCTTTGACATCACTGGAGAAAAGTGAGTTGATTCTTCGGAAACGGCAGGGTGTTGGACAGCCTAATCGAATTTATGTGAAATTTCCGTTAGGAACTTTCCACCATACAGACAAAATACTTTCTTTGACACAGACAGAAAGCTGTCCTTCTGACAGACAGAATTCTATCTCCGAGACAGACAAAAAACTGTCCACTAATAAAAAAGAGAGAGGAAAAAATAATTTATTGAAAAATGAGAGAGCAAAGAACCTCTCGCCATATGGAAAATTTCAAAATGTATTTCTTTCCGATCAGGAACTGGAAGAAATCAAACATTCCGTTAGTAACTGGAAGGAATACATTGAACGTTTATCCGGCTACATGGCTTCCACCGGAAAACAATACCGGAATCATGCAGCTACTATCATCAACTGGTCAAGGCAGGACAATCCCCCTTCCCAACAAAGAATTTATGAAAGCGAGGAATATGAAACATTATGACAAAATTTATAGAAGAACCAAACATCTTGAAGCCAAACAGACAACTTCAATCTGATGAATATTTTAATGAAAAAGATCAGCTGATTTACTGTTCCAAATGCCATACGCCCAGACAGAGCAGACACACGTTACAAGGTAAAATCTTCCTTCCCTCTATTCTTTGTAAATGCCAAAGAGAAATTTATGAACAGGAAGAAGCGCAAAGAACACTCCGAGAAAAACAGCTTGAAATCGAACATCTGAAAGCCAGCGGTTTACAGGACAAAGCATTATATGGCTATACCTTTGATAAAGATAACGGTATGAATCCAGAAATGAAACTGGCACACAATTATGTAAACAACTGGGAAAAAATGAAATCAAACTCCTCCGGTCTTCTACTTTGGGGGGATGTCGGTACCGGAAAATCTTTCTTTGCCGGATGCATCGCCAATGCTCTTCTTGAAAAAGGAGTGCCAGTTCTTATGACGAATTTCTCTCGTATTCTGAATACACTTACCGGGATGCACTTTGAGGACAGAAATCAGTTCATTGACAGCTTAAATCAATATAGTCTGCTAATCATTGATGATCTTGGGATTGAACGTAATTCGGAATTTGCATTAGAACAAGTATTTAACGTAATTGACAGCCGTTATCGAAGTAAAAAGCCATTAATCGTAACAACGAATCTTACCTTGCAGGAACTGAATACACCTTCCGATTTACCACACAAAAGAATTTATGACCGTATTTTGGAAAGATGTGTTCCTGTTCGTATCAACAACCGTAACATTCGTCAGGAAAATGCTTCTGCAAATCTGCAGGAAGCTAAAAAGCTCCTGTTGTGATACCTGTTCGTACCAAAAAGCAGACAAAAGACCGCTGCACAGTTATTATAATGAACCGAAAGTAGTACTATTCTCTCGAACTATTTTTCAAGTAAAATGTACTACTGTCAATTCATCAAAACATTAGTACCAAATACAAAAAAATCAAAGTCAAAACGCCCGGATACGGGCATAAAAAGGAGGAATCAGATATGGCAGATAAAAAAACAATGACACCAGAAGAAAAAGCACTTTTACAGGCAAAACACCGTCAGGAAGAAGCTGAAGCAAGAAACCGCAGAAAAGAACGCAATGCCAGAACACGCAGATTGATTCAAGAAGGAGCAATTCTGGAAAACGTTGCTCCTCATATCAAAGAAATGGATTTAGATGTCCTAAAACGAGAACTAATAATCCGACTAAGAGGATTGTAACTCAAGAATTTGTATTCCCGAAGGGCGCACTTACTCACCACCCGATAAATCGGGCGGTAGTATCCTTCCCGTTGGTCAGGATCGTGCGCTCTGCCGAGGGCTATCCGCTGTTGCAAGCAACATCGAAAGGAGGTGCCAGATATGGCAATTTATCATATGCAAGCCAAAGTAGTCAGTCGTGGTTCCGGGCGTTCTGCTGTTGCTGCCTCTGCTTATATGAGCTGTAGTCGGATGTATAATGATTATGATGGCATCCAGCATGACTACACCCGAAAACATGGACTGATTTATCAAGAAGTAATGCTTCCCCCTATGGCTCCGGCTGAATGGAAAGACCGGGAGCAGCTCTGGAACGCTGTAGAAACTGCCGAAAAGACAAAAGACAGCCGACTGGCAAGAGAATTTGTTGTTGCACTTCCTGTCGAATTAGACAAGCACAGTAATATTTCTCTTCTCCAAAACTTTATTCAAAAAAACTTTGTAGATATGGGAATGTGTGCCGATTTCGGTATTCATGATACTGATGGTCACAATCCCCATGCTCATATTCTTCTTACTGTCCGACCACTGAATGAAAATGGAACATGGCAGTATAAAACTGAAAAAGAATATCTCTGTGTCAAAGATGGGGCAGAAAAAGGATTTACCGCTTCTGAATTTAAGGGTGCACAAAAAGAGGGCTGGGAAAAGCAATACCGCTATAAAGTAGGAAAGAAAAAACTCTATCTTACTCCATCTGCTGCTCAGGAACAAGGCTATGAACGTATTGACAAACACCCAAAAAGTACCCGGTACGGCAGACAGAATCCCATTTCCGAGCAATGGAATAGTGATGAACAGCTCTGTATCTGGAGAGCAAACTGGGCAGATTTCACAAACAAGATGCTTGCCCAAAATCAAATTAAAGCATCCATTGATCACCGCAGCTTTGCCGCACAAGGAATCACGGAGCAGCCTACCATTCATGAAGGTTATATTGCTCAAGACATAGAAAAGAAAGGTATGATTGCGGAACGTTGTGAAATCAATCGTCAGATTCGTGCAGACAATAAATTACTCAAAGAATTAAAAACTCAAGTTTCCAAACTGGCTCAAACCGTTGAAAAATCTATTCCTGTAATCGCCGAAACATTGGAAGCAATCCGAAACCATATGATTTTTACACAATATCATTTGCTTCATAATGAAATGCAAAAAGAAATGATTCATGACTGGATGTTTCATCTAAAACCAATTCTAAACAAATACAACACCGTAAAGAAAAAACTGAAAGATAAAACTACTGTGAAAAAAGAGTTAACTTTACAGAAAGATAAAACCAGTTTCTTAAATCCTATCCAGCATATAAAATTGAATCAGCAGATTACAACTGTAACGGAAGAAATCGAGGAACTGAAATCCGCTAAAGAGCAACTCCTATTTCAGGCAGAATGTTCCACAGATAAAGATATGGTTAAACTCTCCGACAGATACAATCAGATGACGAAAAATCTGGATACTCTGGATTCTCAGGATATAACTTTAAAGACCCAACTCAAAAAAGACGCAACTGCCTTCCGTAAAGAATATTTACATCCCGATGCAGACCAATATATGGAATTGCTCGATACCAGAATCCAGATTCGTCCTAAGTTTCGTGAAAAACTGATTGACCAACTCAAAAGTGCCTTTGGTTACCATTACGATTATCACCGCCGGGATATAGCAGCCAACAAAGTAGATTATCTTAACACAGAATACACAAACCTCTTTTCTCGCCGCTCATGGGAACTTGAGTATCAGAAAAAGCAGGAAATGCGAAGGAAACAACCTGTTCGATCCAAGAAAAAATCGCACGATATGGAATTGTAGTTATCTTTAAAGGCGTATGGATTCGCTTCAAACCCATACGCCTTTTTATATTCCGTGTGTCCAGCAAAGCTGGACCACACTTGCCGGTGTAAGTCCGGTCACGGTAATCGCCAGTGAGCCGTGTAGTTAAACTCGGTGCGTTGCAGTAATGCAGGGTGCTAAGCGAGTGGATAAAGTAACCTTGATAAAAGGTGCAAACAATCATGCAGACCGTAACATAAAGTGAATTCTGCCGTATCGTTAAAAAGGTCTCAGAAGAGAATAAAGGGAAGTTAAGTCTCGGAAATATAGGCGAAAACCATGGAACGTGTGAAGAAACTGGAAAAGCAGCACGGAAGAATCCCTCGGTATATGGGAAGCGGTATGTATGAAAAGTGTGGTTTCGGAACTGGAGAGACCCTACCCATCACCGAAAGGTAAAGAGAATACGCATAAGCTTGGCGAAAACGTATTTCCGATGGGAGGGAGTCGGAGAGGAACATAGTACCGACAATGGCTGTGCAAGACAACGCAGTTTATGGGAAGGTTCCTTACTTCATTCATGTTTGTAGAGAGGGTAAGAGTGAGAGAATGTCATGAATACTAACAACTCCAAAGAAAAAGTTCGACAACTTCAAAACAAACTATATCTGACAGCCAAGAAGTGTGACAGCCGAAGATTTCATGCAGTTTACGATAAAGTATATCGGGATGATATACTTTTTGAAGCATGGAAACGAGTAAAAGCTAACAAAGGTTCTAGTGGAGTGGATGGTATCAAAATTGAAGATATTGAAGAGATGGGAATTGAGAAATACCTATCAGAAATCAAATCGGAACTGAGGGAGGGGAAATATAAACCATCCCCAGTAAAAAGAGTAATGATACCAAAGCCAGACGGAAGTGAAAGACCTCTTGGAATACCAACGGTCAAGGACAGAATCGTGCAGATGGCTACAAAAATAGGAATAGAGCCAGTATTCGAATCTGACTTTAGAGACTGTTCCTACGGATTCCGACCGAAAAGAAGTGCAAAACAAGCACTGGAAGTGGTAAGGAAAGCATGTAATAACAAGGGATATTATGTAGTAGACGCAGATATTGAAAAGTTCTTTGATAACGTAAATCAAGATAAGCTGATGAAACTGGTAGAGCAGAGAATATCAGACCGAAAAATACTGAAACTGATAAGACAATGGTTAGCATCAGGGGTATTATACGGAAATGTACTGACAATCTCCGAACTGGGAACAAGTCAGGGGTCAGTCATATCTCCGTTATTGGCAAATATCTACTTAAATACACTAGACAGACTGTGGGAAAAGTATGGACTTACTCACGGTATTCTTGTAAGGTACGCAGACGATACGGTAATCATCTGTAAAAATAAGAAAAGTGCAAATCATGCATTGAACTTATTGCGGTATATCATGGCAAAACTGGATTTAAAGTTACATCCAGTAAAGACAAAGATTGTCAGTATGTGGGATGGCAAAGAGGGATTTGATTTTCTGGGAATGCACCACAGAAGAATGACAACGGAAACGAGCAAAGGACAGTTGTATAAGGAAACTTATCAGTATCCAAGCAGAAAAGCCATGAAGAAAATGAAAGCAGAAATTAAAAGGAATGTAAACAGTCGTAGCCTACTGGTTGCAAAGGAAGAGGAGTTAATAAAGAATCTGAATCCCAAAATCACAGGGTGGAAAAATTACTATTCTACCAAGACAAACGCAAAGTGGATGCAAGCATTAGACTGGTACATTATCTGCACCTTTACAAGGTGGTATAACAAGAAACACCAAAGGCGAAAACGTATGTCAAAGGTGGGATTTGTTAGAAATAGCATTTACGAAAAAGGATTAAGGAAAATGGTTGGAGCATGACGTAATGCTGTAGAAAGAAGAATGTCGGAAAGCCGTGTGAGGGAGAACCTCATGCACGGTTTGATGAGGGGAAAGAGGGCAGAAGCCCTCTAACCTACTCTACAATATGAAGATTGAAGAAACTTGTCTGAGTCGTCTATTACAGCCTCCTACCTATAGCCAAATTTCTATCACTTATTCTTTCCACAACAGAATTTATACTTTAATCCACTTCCACATGGGCACTTCTCGTTTCGAGATATTTTCTTTTTTACAGATATATTTTTATCTTTACTATCTTCTTGCTCTTCTCTAACCAACGGTGGAAAATCCATATCAATAATTCTATTTGTTAGAAGATGATATGGATTAAGTAAATCATCAACAACCATCATTGTAACTTTACTTGTATTTCCCATTTCACCATTGAAACTTGCTGAGTACGACTGTATCACCCCAAATTCATGCATATGATGTTCAGGGTAAGGATCACAGTCAACCAACATGATATCTCCTATCGTACTTGATTTTCCGTTCAAGAAAATTCCAATGGCAGATAATTGTATAACCTTTCGCAGAGAATTACTATAATTCTTATCAATGCTAAATATATTGTCGTTATTAAATACGCGTAAATCATCTCCAATTAAAGCTGTATACAACAGACTACAAGCATTTTCCAATGATTTTTGAAGAGCGAAAATCATCAATGTTTCAGCTAGTAATATTTCTTCTATTTTTTCAAATTTTGTTACCAAACATTTTTCTAGTGGTTTAATACTTTCTGGCACTACATCTAAAGGACACGCTACTATCTCCTTCTCGAGAACCATAAACATAGTATGTATGTCCTCAGGTTTAAGTTCTTCAACGAGAGCATTAATTGATGAATTAATCAGTTTTTTGTATAGTTTGGATTCTCGAAACGCTTCCGCAGCTTTTTCATATTCCTTTTCTACTAGGAAAGGTACTCCTGCAGGTGCAGTTATAGGTCTATATTTACTATATGGATCCAACGCCTTCGCAATCTTAGGATTTGAAATCTCTAACTCCTTAACACACTCTTTTATAAGAGCGTAAATAGTAGCATGTGCTCTTGCAAATATCTGTATGTCCTTATCAGGTAATGGTGTAATCCCTTGTAATACAGTCTTATAATCATCCGTATGTTCATTAGCATAAAGATATCCATAAAACTGGTTATTTCCGTGTTTTGCCGCCTCATGAAACATTGAATATTGGGGTATCACACATTCTTCAGATTTGCTAGTAAAAAGCCTTAGATATGTATCGTTGACAATATTGGTTTCTGCTCTTTTCTGTACTACCTTGCATAATTTGAATACTTCAGTTCTAAAATCCACTGCTATCACCACCTTAATTATCTCTTTAATCTACGTTTTTCTTCTGCAGCATATAGTTCTTTCTGTATAAGTTCTTTTATCTCATGCTCACCCACATGCTTAATGGTTTCATTAATTGAGTATTTTTGAGTAACATAAACCACACTATCTTTATTTAATAGGTTAAGAACAATATTCGGTATAATTCTTCTTGATAAATACAAGAATTTCTCAAACAGAAGTCGTTCGCCAGTTTCATCATTCAGTACAAATGGTCCCCATTTTTCCGGATGATAACGGCAAAGTGATCCCATAATAAAGAGCGATACATACATATTGAACAAAGGTGGCAATGTAATCAACTGTCCATTCTTTGTAATACCGGCTTGTAAGTAAGGCTGTCCGGAAAAGGAAACCATTTTAATGTCCTTTCCTGCCATCCTTTTTCTTAAGATGAGATAATCTCTGCCCGATTCACGTTCATGCCCTACTTGCGGCGGGAGATAATTTTTATCAAAACCCTCAACATTATTTAGAACTGCACCAACAGTTTCAACCTTATCTTTGTTTAAATATAATCGCTCGATTGTACCCGTTGGTGTATTGAAAAGGTCAAGAAGAAACGTATTACCATTTTCTTGTGCATAACATTTTCTATAATCCTGATCAATTTCAACAATAGATGATAAGAAATCCATCATCTTCCATTCGCCATACTTTGTTAAATCCTTTTCGAACCCTAATATTCTCGCAAATTGATGTATACCTCCAGTATTAGGATCTCCAAAAACAACATTAGCCTCTGCAATATATGTACTTATTGTAGAATCTATTGCTGTCATGCCATGATTTTTAATTTCAGGTCTCTTACCTGTCATCAATGAAGTCACGCCCAATAGCAGATTAGTTGCTCCATAATACAAAAGTAACGGCGATATCTGAAGATTTGCACTCTTACTTGCTTTAAAATATTCATTTGCCTGCAGAAAAGACCCAATAATTGTGTTTATTGTATCTTCATCCTCAACCAAGGAATGTTTCTTTAAATATCTTGAAACGTTCGCCCGGTATGAGTATTGCAGTAGTTCTCGCCATAAATCATCTTCTGGACTTTCTGTAAATATTTCTCTATTTATCATGATTAGCATTCACCTCTCTAATGTAATTATACATCACTTTTCCACATAGTAAAGAAAAGGGGCTGTCGGTTAATGCCAATTTTTAGGCTCTAAATCTTAAAATACGAAT
>OLIY01000891.1_pt1 | contig 24978 bp, 20 predicted proteins | sample 1601431 | NCBI WGS metagenome assembly OLIY01 (sample SAMN04168659, study PRJEB22393) | human gut metagenome | biome: human gut microbiome; feature: stool | host: Homo sapiens | collected 2014-05-12
ATGATGACGATACCGCCCAAATCACGCAGCCGCAGCTGGCGGGCGATCTCCTTCGCCGCGGCGAGGTTCACGTCCATGGCGGTCTGCTCCTGGTTGTCCTCGGCCTTGGTTCGGTTGCCCGAATTGACGTCGATGACGTTCATGGCCTCCGTGCGCTCGATGATGAGGTAGGCGCCGCGTTTGAGCGACACGTACTTGGCGAAGAGCGACTTGATCTGCTTCGAGATGTCGAAGTTGTCGAAAATGGGCACGTTGCCGCGGTAGAGTTTGACGATCTTCTCCTTCTCGGGCTCGATCAAGCGGATGTAATTGCGAATGTCGTTGTACATCGCCTCGTCGTCGACGGCGATCTGCGAAAACGAGCCGTTGAGCGAATCGCGGATGATCGTATTGGCGCGGTTCATCTCGCTCATCAGCTGCGCGGGCGGCGTACTCTTCTTGATCGCGGCGCAGGTCTTGCGCCAGCGGTCGATCTGCGACTGGATGTCGTGCTCGATGTCCTCGTCCTTGGCCTCCATGGCCGCCGTGCGGATGATGACGCCGAAATTCTTCGGCAGCACCGCCGCGGCAATGCGCTTGAGACGCTTCTTCTCGTCCGCCGAGCGGATTTTCTGCGAAAGGAAAACCTTCGAGGTGAAGGGAACCAGCACCACGTTGCGGCCGGCCAGCGAAATGTCGGCCGTCAGGCGCGGACCTTTGGTCGAAATGGCCTCCTTGGCCACCTGGACCATGATCTGCTGCCCCACCTGGAGGTATTCGCCGATCTTCCCGGTCTTCTCGACGGGCGGTTCGAGTTTCATGCTCTCGACGCGGAACCCGCGTTTTCCGGGCTGCTGCGAGGCGACGAGTTTCTGCAACGAGGGGAACTGCGGCCCCAGGTCGAGGTAGTGGATAAAGGCGTCCTTTTCGTGTCCGATGTTGACGAATGCCGCGTTCAGTCCCGGCATGATCTTGCGCACCTTCCCGAGGTAGATGTCCCCCACGGCGAAGCCCGTCTGGCACTGCTCCTTGTTCAGTTCGACGAGCACCTTGTCCTCGCACATGGCGATTGATATCTCGGTCGGGGTTACGTTTACGATTAATTCTCTGTTCATCTATCGTGTGTCGCGCTCCGGGAAACCGGGCGCGGTATGGCTGAAATTAGTACTGAAGCCGCGTTTTGCTGTGAAGTGGCGGCGAACTCCAAAGGGAAAAATGGATGCCGGAAACGTCCGGCGGAACGCGGGGCCCGACGTCCGGAAAACCCGCGAAAAAGGCGGAAAAACCGCCCGAAAAATCGGAAACCCGAAAATAGGTAAAGCTAAAAGAACCCTTTGGCCCCTTTAGCTTTATCTATCGTTAGCACAAAGGTGCTACCCTACTTTTTCTTGTGACGGTTCTTACGAAGACGTTTTTTCCGCTTGTGGGTAGCCATCTTGTGACGCTTATGCTTCTTTCCGTTTGGCATAGTCCTTAAATTTTAAGAGGTTCTTATTATCCGTTATTTCACCTTCGCTGCGAAGCTCTTTGCGGGCTTGAAAGCGGGGATGTTGTGTTCGGGAATGGTGATCGTCGTGTTCTTCGAGATGTTGCGGGCAACCTTCTTGGCGCGCTTCTTCACGATGAAGCTGCCGAAACCACGGAGATACACGTTATTTTTTTGGGTGAGCGACGTCTTGATGCTCTCCATGAAAGCCTCGACGATAGCCTGCACCTGCACCTTCTCAACGCCGGTGCTTTTAGCGATTTCGCTTACGATATCTGCCTTTGTCATGTTTATATAGTATTTAAAATTAAGTTCATCCAAAATGATTCGGAGTGCAAATATACGCTTTATTTACATATCCGCCAATAATCGGCAATTTTTTTTCACTTTTTTCCCGCGGCAGTGTAGTCTGCACGTTCACAACACGATAACAAATATCGGGCAAAACCCGGGCCAAAATTAAAATATTCTATATCAGTTATTTATTCCGCACTGCGCCTCTTCCGCCCCGACAATCGGCAAAAAGCTGCGAAACAATACGTTACGCATCACTTCGCGCCCAGCCACGTCAGACGGTGCCAGAGACTTTCCAGCGGTCCCTGCCGGTGGCCGCGCAGCCACCAACGGCAAAAAGCCGCCTGCAAAACGAAGACCGCAACGCCGATCACCAGGCTCAGCGCATATCCGCACCGGGAGGCGAGACCGAGTCCGAACGGGAAAAAGATCAGGGCGCCGACGACGGACTGCGCGATATAATTGGTAAGGCTCATCCGCCCGTAGAAGCGCAGGCCGTCGGTCACCCGGCGGAAACGGGCCGTGCGGTAGAGCAGCACGAACGAAGCCGCAAGCACCGCCGTGAAGGCAAGTTTCTGCCACATGTCGAGCACGGTCGCAGCCATGCGGGCCGCCGTCGCTTCGCCGAAAAGCCCGTGCAGGGCCTGGAGCGGCACGAAGGCAACGGCCCCGACGATCAGCGTCCGCACCCAGAAGCGCGCATTGTCCGCCGAATCCGAGAAAAGCCCTCGACGGCCGAGCAGCAGACCCAGCAGGAAAAGGCCCGCCGTCTGGCTGTACCGTCCGGCATTGACGGCCCACAGCAGACTCGCCTTCTGCCCGAGCGTGACGTTCCCGGCGACGAACTGCCAGAAATCCCCGGCTTTCGTATAGGCCGCAACCTCGCCGTACATGGCTCCGACGCCCAGATCAGGCGGAGCGAAACCCGGGTCGGCCAGCGCACGGAAGCAATGGTACCATTCGACGGGCTGCACGAGAAACAGCAGGGCCAGCGCCAGCACGGTCCGGTCGTTCAGACGCCGGACGGCGAACAGCACCACGCCCACGAGGCTGAACAGCAGCAGCACATCCCCCGCGGGAAAAAAGGCGGCGTTGAGCGTGGCGAACCCCACCAGCAACAGCAGCCGCCAGAGAAAGCGGCCTCCGAAGTCTTCGCCGCGGCTCTGCCGGGAGGCGTATTGCAGATGGAAGGTGAAGCCGAAAAGCAGCGCGAAGATCGCATAGGCCTTGCCTGCGAAAAGCGCGAACACGACCGCAAAGACACCTTCGTCGAGGGCCGCGAGCCACGCAGGCGACGAAGCCGGATAAACCGGAAAGATAAAATGTTCGAGGCTGTGTACGAGCAGGATCGCCATCACGGCAAAGCCGCGCAAAGCATCCACCGCGTCGATACGGGATTTTTCTGTTTTAAGCACAATGACCGTTATTTTGTTTTTTTCGGAGTAAAGGTAGCATTTAATCGGCAGCCGGGCCAATAAACCGCGGGGTTTTTGCGTTTGATGATAAAAACATTAATTTTGCAAATTCTAAATCCGATAACGGTATGGTCAAAATACTCTGGGTCGACGACGAAGTCGAACTGCTGAAACCCCACGTGCTGTTCCTCCAGCAGAAGGGCTATGAAGTGGACACCTGCAACAACGGATACGACGCGATCGACATGGCTTCCGAAGGAGCCTACGACCTGATCATCCTCGACGAAATGATGCCCGGCATGACGGGACTCGAAACGCTCCCCAAGATCAAGGAGGTACGCCCCACCACGCCCGTCATCATGGTGACCAAGAGCGAGGAGGAGAACATCATGGACAAGGCGATCGGCTCGAAGATCGCCGACTACATCATCAAGCCCGTCAACCCCAACCAGGTACTGCTGTCGATCAAGAAGAACGTCCACCAGCAGCAGCTCGTCACCGAGCAGACGACGGCCGACTACCGCGTCGAGTTCGGCCGCATCTCCAATGCGCTGCAAATGGCCGAGAACTTCTCCGACTGGTGCAACATCTACCGGCGCATCACCTCGTGGGACATCGAGTTGTCGGAGTCCAGCGACGCTTCGATCAAGGAGGTGATCCAGTTCCAGAAGTCGGAGGCCAACCAGGCCTTCTCGAAATTCGTGCGCCGCAACTATTTCGACTGGATCAACCGCCGCGACGACCTCACGCCCGTCATGTCGCATACGCTCATGCGTTCGCGCATCCTCCCCGTCGCCGACGAAAATTCCAAGACGACGCTGCTGCTGATCGACAATTTCCGCTACGACCAGTGGCGTTCGATCAACCCGCTGCTGCGCGGCTACTACGACGTGGCCGTCGACGACTTCTACTGCGCCATTCTCCCCACGGCGACGCAATACGCCCGCAACGCCGTCTTCGCCGGCCTGATGCCGCTGGCCATCGACAAGCTGATGCCCAACAAATGGCTCAACGACAACGAGGAAGGCGGCAAGAACCAGTACGAGGAGGAGTTCCTCAAACGGCTGATGGCCCAGAACGGGAAAAACTGGAAATTCTCGTTCGACAAGCTCGTGCGCCCCGAACAGGGCCGCAGGCTGGTCGACAATATACAAAAAGTGTACGACGCCGATTTCTCGGTGATCATCTACAACTTCCTCGACATCCTCTCGCACGCCCGTACCGAGACCGACATCATCCGCGAGCTGACCGAGGACGACGCGGCATTCCGGTCGCTGACGCGCTCGTGGTTCGAGCACTCCGACCTCTACACCATCCTCAAGCTCCTCTCGGAGCGGGGGCACACGGTCGTGATCACCTCCGACCACGGCACCATCCGCGTGGACAACCCCGTCAAGGTGACGGGCGACCGCGAGACCTCGGCCAACCTGCGCTACAAGACGGGGCGCAACCTCTCCTACAACCCGCGCGAAGTCTACGAAATCACGCGGCCGGAAGACATCCAATTGCCGCGCATCAACCTCTCGTCGAGCTATATCTTCGCCTACAACACCGATTTTCTCGTCTATAACAATGACGCCAACCGCTTCATCCGCTACTACAAGAACACGTTCCAGCACGGCGGCATTTCGATGGAGGAGATGATCGTGCCCTATATCGTATTAAAACCCAAACAATAAGCATGAAAACGCTCGCTATCGATTCGCTCGACGACCTTCCCGCGTCGCCGAGGCGGTCATCGAAGCACTCGGCCGCCGCACGGTAGTCGCACTGCGCGGAGAAATGGGCGCGGGCAAAACCACGCTGATCCGCGAGATCGCAGCCCAACTGGGCGCCACGGACACCGTAACCAGTCCTACGTTCGCCATCGTGAACCAGTACAAGGGCAAGGGCAACCGCCGTATCCATCATTTCGATTTCTACCGGATCAACGACATCCGCGAAGCCTATGATTTCGGTTACGAAGAGTATTTTTTCTCGGGCGACCTCTGTCTGGTCGAATGGCCAGAAAAGATCGAGCAGCTCCTGCCCGAGAACGTGATGACGGTGCGCATCACCGTCGACAGCGACACGGCACGCACGTTCGAAATCGACTGAAGCCCGGCCAAAACGCCCCGCGACACTACGACCATGGCAGACGGTTTCCGCATCGCATTCTGCATCGAATGCCATAAATACACCCCTGTCCTGCAGGAGTTGTGCCGGCAGTTGCAGCACCCCGAAGCGGATATTTTCATCCATGTCGATGCGAAATCCGACATCAGGGATTTTGCGCCGCTGCGTCCCCTGGCACGTTTCATCCACCCGCGCAGCAAGGTCTACTGGGGCGAGTACGGCCAGATCGACTGCATGCTCAAACTGCTCCGGGCCACCTGTAACGGCGACTACCGCTACATCGCCATTCTCTCGGGCGACACCCTGCCGTTACGCCCCTGCGGGCAGATACACGATTTCCTCGAAGCGTGCTACCCGCGGCAGTTCGCGGACATGCAGCCCGAACTGCACATCACCGAGCTGACGCAGAAGATGCAGTGGTGCCACTACCCCGACAGGAACGATTGGATCGGGCGTCTGCCGGGCTATTTCCGCAAAAGGCTCTACAAACGGCTGCGCCCCGGGGACAACCCCTATTTCAGGACATTGCCGCCGCTCGAAAAGGGTTCCAACTGGATCGTCGTCACCGACCGCTTCCGGGATTTTGTGTTCGATTATCTGCGCACCCACCCCGATTATATCCGCGCATTCAGACACTCGCACTGCGGCGACGAGATCTTTTTCCAGACCCTGATGGGCATTTCCGAATTCGCCGGTGCGAATACGCGCCGTCCCCTCGTCTTCACCCGATGGGTCGGAGAAGGGGCGCCCCATCCGGAAACATTCGGCACCAACGACCTGCCCCGGCTGCTGCAGGCACGGGACACGGCGGCGGAAGTTCCGTACCTCTTCGCCCGCAAGATCGCCGACGACCTGGACATCGCCCGCTACCGGGCGGCCTTCTTTCCCCGGCCGGAATAGCGCCGGTTTTGCGCGTCATGCAAAAAAACGCTATCTTTGCAGCGCCCGAAACCGCATCCGATTTCTGAAACACATTTCATACAAGTTTTACACACGCAATGCAAGAATATATCTCCAAGCAACAACAGGTTTTGCGTCCCGCGGAACAGATTTACGCGGTCATCAGCCGTTTCGACAACCTCACGCCCGCCCTTGCCGACAAGGTCGAGGAGTGGCAGGCTACCGAGGACAGTTGTTCGTTCAAGGCCAAAGGCTTCACCGTGAAACTCCGCATGGAGGAGCGCGAGCCGGGCAAATACGTCAAGGTCGTCGGCGACGACGGAGGCGTACCGATGGATTTCGCATTCTGGATCCAGTTGCAGGAAGTTTCCGCCGCGGACACCCGCCTGCGGCTGGTGCTGCGCATCGACCTGAACATGATGATGAAGATGATGATCGGCAACAAGCTGCAGGGGGCGCTGGATCAGATCGCCGAGGGGATCGCCCGGGCGATGAACGCCGCCCCGCAGGTCTGAACAAACGGCGGACGAAGTCCGGCACCGAACCGGAACATCGGGCACGGTTCCGCAGACACGATGCCCCGGGATGATAATTCCGAGGCGATGATTCCGGGCAGGGAGAGATGTTTGCGGCACAGGCCGGGGATACGCAGCCAAAGGCGGTATGACGCCGTACCGCAGGTTCAGGCAAGGATCACGCAAGCATTCGTCGGCGCAACGCGCACACGAAAACCTATAAACGCACGCGATTATGAAACCGACAAGTTATCTATCAGCCCTTTTCCGGCCTTCGGCGCCTCCCGCCGGAGAGCGCCCGCCGTGCGACTTCGACCTGATCAGCCGCTATTTCTACAACTGCCCGGCGGAGGACACCTGCCACACGATCGACGCCGAAACCACGGCCGACCTCGACCTCAACGCCGTATTCGAGCGCATCGACCGCACGACCTCGAAAGTCGGGCAGCAATGCCTTTATGCCCGCATGCGCACGCTCCGGGGAGAGGAGGATGCCGCGGCTTTCGGCCGCAGCACGGACTGTTTCTCCCGAAACGGGGAACTTGCGGCCAGTTGTACCAAGTCCCTCTCCCGGCTCACCGACGAGGATGCCTACGGGCTGCAAAGCCTGATTTTCGACACGCCGGCCAAAGTCCGTTATTTCGCCTGGGTATACCCGCTCACCCTGCTCGCCGTGGCGACGCTGCTCGCCGCTCCGTTCTACCCGCTGTCGCTGCTGCTGTTCATGGCTATCTTCGCCGTGAACCTCTATATCCATTACAGCAACAAACTCAACGTCTCGCTTTATGGCTCGGCCGTAAAACAACTTTCGCTGGCATTGCGCACAGCCCGGGAACTGGCTGTCGAAGAGGTGCCCGGCACGGAGGAGGCCACCGGACAAATCCGGCAGGTCGCCGAGGTCGAACGCCGCAGCCGCGTGGTCGGGACGCAGGGCGACTCGGCAAACGAGCTGGCCGCCATCGCATGGCTTTTCATCGAACTGGCCAAAGTCGCCTTCAATATCGAGGTGATCCTCTTCCAGCGCTTTATCGGCAGCATCACGGCCCGGCGCGATGCGATCCACGGCATGTTCCGCTTCATCGGGGAGACCGATGCCGCAATCTCCGTCGCACGCCTGCGCAGCGAAACCCAGACCTGCCGCCCTCAGTTCGTCGACGGGAAATACCTGAAAGCCGAGCAGGTCGTACATCCGCTCATCGACGGCTGCGTGCCCAATACGCTCGTCCTCGACGGCACGGGGCTGCTGCTCACCGGCTCCAACATGTCGGGCAAGACGACCTTCATCCGCACGCTGGTGCTCAACGCCCTGACGGCCGAGACCCTCGACATATGCTTCGCCGTCTCTTATACGGCACCGTACATGCGGCTGCTGAGCTCGATCCGCATTTCGGACGACATCGCCGAAGGCACGAGCTACTACCTGCAGGAGGTGCTGACCGTCAAACGCTTCCTCGAAGCGGCACAGGATTCCGCCCCCTGCCTGTTCGCCCTCGACGAATTGTTCAAGGGGACGAACACGACCGAACGCATCGCCGCCGGGAAAGCCGTCCTCTCACACCTCAACCGTGGCCCGCACATCGTGCTGGTATCGACGCACGACATCGAGCTGGCGGAGTTGCTCGACAGCGACGGCTACGAACTGCACCACTTCCGCGAAGAGGTGGTCGACGGGCAGCTGGTCTTCGACTACCAGCTGCACACGGGGCCGCTGACGACCCGCAACGCAATCCGCATTCTGGAACTGTACGACTATCCGCCCGAGCTGATCGCCGAAGCTTATGCGGTGCAGGAACGGCTGCTGAAAAAACCGGAATGACGGCCAAACCACGGGCAGGAGCGCCGGCCTCGGAGGGTCGGCGCTCCTGCTTCAGATTTTCGGTTTCTGGAGCATCCGGATAACCAGCGACGCCCCGTAAATCAGCATTCCGTACATGACCGAGATAAAAGACACCTTGAAACCGCCGGCCAGCAACGTCGGCGAATACCACCCCTCGCGGGTCAACGTCGGCGGACAGGAAATCGAAATTTCCCGCAAATACAAGGACACCGCACGGCTGCGGTTCGAGTCCCCTGCAGGCGAATAACGCCCCGCAACCCGCGAACGGGAATTATTGCCAACACATCCGGCAGTGCGGCCATTTCCCCGACGGCATAAAACCCCGATATTTGCACTACGGGAACAATGAGCCGGAGAAGGCCACATGCCACCGGGAAACTTAAAACAGGGAAAGTTATGAAACAATATGATGCCGTCATCATCGGCTTCGGCAAAGCGGGCAAGACCCTCGCCGCCGAACTGGCCGCACACGATTGGAGCGTCGCGATGGTCGAACGCTCGGACAAAATGTACGGGGGAACCTGTATCAACATCGGCTGCATACCGACCAAAGCCCTGATCCACAGTGCCGGGCTCGCAGCCGCAGGGCACCCGCTGACCTTCGGGCAGCGGCGGGACTATTACAGGGAGTCCGTCGCCTCGAAAACGGCGCTGGTCGACCTGTTGCGGGACAAGAATTACCACAAGCTGGCCGACAACGCCCGCATCGACGTCTACACGGGCGAAGGCAGTTTCGCCTCCCCGGAAACCGTCGCCGTGAAAACCGCCCAAGGGACGCAGCAGATCGGCGGCAAATACATCGTCATCAACACCGGCGCCGAGACGGTAATCCCGCCCATCGAAGGCATCGCGCAGAGCAGGCGGGTCTATACCAGCACCTCGATCATGGAGCTCGAAGAGCTTCCGCAGCACCTGGTAATCGTGGGCGGCGGATACATCGGGCTGGAATTCGCCTCGATGTACGCCTCATTCGGATCGAAAGTCACCGTGCTCGAAGGGTTCGCGGAGCTGATCCCGCGCGAAGACCGCGACATTGCGGCCGCCGTACGGGAGGCGCTGGAAAAAAAGGGCATCGAATTCCGCATAGGCGCGCGGGTCGAATCGGTGAGCGACACCGCCGGGGGCGTCAGGGTCGCCGTGGCCGACACACAGACAGGCGGAAAATACGAAATCGACGGGGACGCCGTGCTGCTCGCCACGGGACGCCGCCCCGCCACCGCAGGGCTGAACCTCGAGGCCGCCGGGATCGAAACCGACGACCGGGGTGCCGTCAGGGTCGACGCACACCTGCGCACGACGGCTCCCCGTGTCTTCGCCGCAGGCGACGTGACGGGCGGGCTGCAATTCACCTATGTTTCGCTGGACGACTTCCGGATCATACGCGACGTGCTGCTGGGCGACGGAGCCCGCACCACGGCCAACCGGGGCCCCGTTCCCTATTCGGTCTTCATCGAACCGACGCTCTCGCATGTGGGCATGCACGAAGAGGAGGCACGCAAGGCCGGGCGCGACATCCGCGTCAACAGGATCGCCGTCGCGGCATTCCCGCGTTCGCGGATACTGGGTTCGACGGAGGGTGTGCTCAAAGCCGTCATCGACGCCAAGACCGACGAGATACTGGGGTGCACGCTCTTCGGAGCCGAATCGGGCGAAGTCATCAACACCGTCGCCACAGCCATGAAGCACGGCGTCACGGCACACGACCTGAGCAATTCGATCTACACCCATCCGAGCATGAGCGAATCGCTCAACGACCTGTTCGCCTGACGGGAACCGGTACGGGCTCCGCCGGGCATCGCCGGATAAGTATCAGGGAAAAGATCTGGGGAAGGTCAGGGGAAGGCTCCGAAGAGAAAGCCACGGGGGAGGGCGGGGAAACACACCGGTTACGCCGGCCAGAAAAGACGGCCGGAACGACCCGGCGTCACCCCAACCCCTATGATCGCCGCCGCGCTACTTTCCCATCGCCGCCACCACGCAGCGGATCGTCGGGAAAGCATCCCGCAGGTTGCGGGTGACCTCCGCGGGCGTACACCACACCACCTGCTCAATCCCCTCTTCGGCCTGAGGCACAAGCCGGGCACAGGATGCCGTATGCAGCTCGTACCAGTGGGTGCGTTTCAGCTCCCAGCGTTCGGTCTTGGGGAAATAATAGGCATGCAGCGTATCGCACAGGGGTCGCACCACCCCGGCGCGGACACCCGTCTCCTCCTCGATCTCGCGGGCCGCGCACTCCTCGATCCGCTCGCCGCATTCGAGGTGCCCCTTGGGCAAGTCCCAGCGGCCGTTGCGGCGGATCATCAGCCATTGGCCGCAATCGTTGACCACCACGCCGCCCGCCGCCTCTATAAGCGCGAACTCCGCGGCAAAGGCCCCGAACGCCGCCCCGGGATCGGGCGTGACGACAGCCGCCTTGTTGTACGATTCGAGAATTTTCGTTACCTTCGCTCGTGATATGCCGCCGTCCGGTGCGGGCGTCACGGCATACCATCCCTCGCCAGGGGTCTTCGCAGTGAAAACCACGGCTTTATCTGCAAAATATACGGTATAGTCCATGCTGGCTCGATTTGAACGCGAAAATACGAATAATATAGAAGAAACCCCGACCAAAATGAAAAAATTACTCCTTTTTATGGCTATTGCAGCTGTGGGACTGGGCGCATGCGACGACAGGCGCCCGCAACCGCTTACGATCGACAACGCCCTGACGGCCGACGAAATCGCCGCAGGCAGGCTCACCCCCGAGGTGATGTGGAAAATGAGCCGTGCAGGCTCCTCGTCGCTCTCGCCCGACGGCAAGACGCTCCTCTATGCGCAAACCGACTACAACATGGCCCAAAACCGCGGCGTGACGACCATCTGGGTGCAGGATATGGCATCGGGCGCCGTGACGCGCCTTACCGACACGGCGTCGAACAACGCCGATCCCAAGTGGAGTGCCGACGGGCGGAAAATCTATTTCCTGTCGGATCGCAGCGGCTCGATGCAGGTGTGGCGGATGAACGCCGCTGGCGGCGACGCGACCCAGGTTACGGGCAGCGGCGGGGGCGAGGGTGTCCCCGACGTCGAAGGATTCGGTGTCAGCCCCGATGAAAAGCACATCTGGTGGGTACAGGCCGTGCAGACGGCGCGGCGCAAATCGTCGGACGTATACAAGGACATGGACAAGTCGAAGGCCCGCATCTACGACGACCTGATGGCCCGCCACTGGGACTACTGGGACGAAGGCTCCTACCGCCATATCTTCATCGGCGAACTGGGCAAGGGCCTCGTGACGGGAGGCACGGACATCATGCCCGATGCACAGTGGGACGCCCCGCTGGCGCCCTATTTCGACATGGCCGAAATCGCCTGGAACAACGCCGGGACGATGCTGGCCTACACCTGCAAACCGCTGACGGGCACCGCCTACGCCGTGTCGACCGATTCGGACATCTTCGTCTACGACCTCGAAAGCGGCGCGACGCAAAACATCTGCAAGCCCACCAACTTCAATACCGGCAAACCCGTCAACGATCAGGCGGCCATGGTCGGCTACGACAAATATCCCGTCTGGTCGCCCGATGATTCGAAGATCGCCTTCCTCTCGCAGCGCCGCGCAGGCAACGAGTCGGACAAGGCCCGCCTGTTCGTCTACGACTGCCACACCGCCGAAATGCAGGACCTCACCGCCGACTTCGACTACAACGCCCAGAACGTCGTCTGGAGCGGCAACGACCTGATCTATTTCATCGCCCCGATCGAGGCGACGCACCAGATCTGCCGCGTCGCGCCGTCGGTCGGCGAGGTGGAGGTCATCACCCGCGGCGACCACGACATCAACGCCTTCACGATGGCCGGGGAGCGGATCGCCGCCGAGATGTGCACGATCTCGATGGCCACGGAGTTCTTCGAGATAAATCCGGAGGACGGCTCTTTGGCGCAAATCTCGGCCATCAACAAATCGGTCTACGACAATATCAGGATGGGCGAGGTGCAGAAACGCTGGGTGAAGACCACCGACGGCAAGCAGATGCTGACGTGGGTGATCCTGCCGCCCGATTTCGACCCGGACAAGAAGTACCCCATCCTGCTTTACTGCCAGGGCGGCCCGCAAAGCGTCGTGTCGCAGTTCTGGAGCTACCGCTGGAATTTCCAGCTGATGGCCGCGCAGGGCTACGTCGTCGTGGCGCCCAACCGCCGCGGCCTGCCCTCGTTCGGGCAGGAGTGGCTCGACCAGATATCGGGCGACTACGCGGGGCAGAACATCCGCGACTACCTCTCGGCCATCGACGACGTGGCCGGGGAGCCGTGGGCCGACGAAACCCGCATGGGCTGCGTCGGGGCATCGTACGGCGGTTACTCGGTATTCTTCCTGGCCGGCTGCCACGAAAAGCGTTTCAAGGCGTTCATCGCCCACTGCGGCATCTTCAACTTCGAGTCGATGTACGGCGAGACCGAAGAACTGTTCTTCATCAACAACGACTACGGAGGCCCCTACTGGGATCGGTCGAACCAGGTCGCACAGCGCTCCTACGCCAATTCGCCGCACAAATTCGTCAGCAAATGGGACACGCCGATTCTGATCTTCACGGGCGAGTACGATTTCCGCATCCCCTACACGCAGTCGCTCGAAGCCTTCACGGCAGCCCGCGTGCGCGGCATCCCGGCGCGGCTGGTGGAATTCGAAAACGAGGCGCACCAGGTCTTCAGACCCCAGAACTCGCTCGTCTGGAACCGCGAATTCTTCGGCTGGCTCGACAAATACGTGAAATAACAGACAGGGGCACCCTCGTCACAAGGCCATCCGGATTTCCCGGATGGCCTTTTTTGTCCACCGTACATACTTTTACGTTTTTCATCTTATCATTTCAGTCCGGCCGCCATCCCTCAAATCGGCTGATTCATTGGAAAAATCCTCCGGTTCATTGAATTTATTTTCATTTACGGCTACGCGAATCTACTTTTGTTACGTAACTTTAAACTATTGCATATCATGGGAATTGAATTAGCCAAACAAGGGGGGGGGAAGTACTCTGTCCCTACCATCGAAGTAATCGAGATTACGACTGAAAAGGGGTTTGCCACATCAAATCCAAGCGGGCCTGTTAGTCCGATGTCCTATGACGACAGCTTCATGAGCGAATCCGACGAAGCCTAACACCGCAGCGCCATGAAAAAAATTCTTAAACCGCTCTTCTGTGCAGCCGCCCTCGTATTGCTGGCCGGCTGCAACAAGTTCGACGAGGCGAATGCCACTCCGGAAACCAGCAACGGTTCGCTTATTAAAGTCTATGCCAATGTCGCCGAAAACGACGGCACCCGCGCCAACATCAATGTCGGCGAAAGCGTCTTCACGGCCGAATGGGAAGCCGGCGACGCCCTGGGCATCCTGCCGGTCAAAACCGGCGGCACGGCACCCGCCACAGCCGCTAAGTTCAACTACAACACCGCCTCGGCCGCATTCGAAGGTTCGCTCAACGATTTCGTAGCGGGCGGCGGCAATTACTATGCGTTCTTCCCCCACGCGCAGGTCACAGGTACCACGGCCAACCTCCCGTTCGGGAACCTGCGTACGCAGACGGGCAACGATTTCAACAGCGCCTACGACGCGCTGGTCGCTACTCCCCAGGCATACGGCGCAGCCGACGAGGCGGGCAAAGTGGACGGCAACCCCGTCGCTTTCACGCTGCACCGCCTCACGTCGATCCTCGATTTCTCCATCGCCACGCAGGCCGACAAGGTGAAATACCTGCTGCTGACCGCCGGCGGGGAAACCCAAAAGCTTTCGGCCTCGAGCCTCGATTTCGCCCTCGAGAACGGAGGTGCCGAAACGGCTGTCACCCTCAGCACAACCGACCAGTCGAACGTCATCGCACTGCAATACACGCCCGATGGGGCGAGCGCCGACAAGGTCGAAGCCTTCTTCAACGTCCCGGCCGACCTCTACCCCACGCTGACGCTCGACGTAATCGGCTCCGACAACCAGATGGCTACGGTCACGGTCAACCGCACCGAAGCCTTCAAAGCCGGAACGCTCTATACGAAAGCGGTCTCCGACCTGCAGTTCGCCCCCATCGACGCCCCGTCGCTCGTATGGCCGGAGGAAGACGGGAAAACAATCGACCAAGTGCATTACATTACCACCGATGAAAGTGGAATGAGCCTCAATTATTCTGCGGCCGTAACAATCAATGTCCCGGGAGGAATTGCCGGCCTTTCGGTAAATATAACGTCCGATTATCTCAACAATGATATGGGCATCACGACCCTTGACCTTTTCAACGAAACGTCTATTTTAGGAGCAATCGAATTCAAAGATCTTGGGCTGGCCTGCACATCAGAGATTCAATACAAAAAATCTACAATTTTTAATATTACCAACCTTGTCCCACTGGTAAAATTAGGCGCTGCACCTGGCAGTACGCATATCTTTGAAGTCCAAGTTACAGATTTGGCCGGGCAGAAAACCGTACAAAAACTGACGTTCCAAATTCCGACACCTATTACATACAATAACGACGCTGACTTATGGACTAATACGGCGACGTTTACTGTGACCGATGTCCCGTCGGATGCGACCAACGTCAAAGTGCAGTACCGCATAAAAGGCACAACGGATTGGAAAGATGCTTCGGACAGTGGAAATGGCATTTGGACGATTGAACCTGTATGGTCTGAGGGAACAGCCAATGCATCGGGCAAGATGACCTATACGGTTGACAATACGACAGGTGTTTTTGCCGGAAACGACTATGAATACCAACTTATATACACGGATGCCCAAAATACCCAGCAGGTAATATCGGGAGAATTCCCAAAAAAGTCAGGAGACACAATACCGACCCTTGCGGGAAGCTCATGCTACACTACAGATAATACGAATGCAACATTCTGGGGAAGCGGCAATAATATAATGACCAATGGAACTAAAACTCTCTGCTCTTTCGCTACTCCCTATACGGTAATGACGGCCTCGGGAGTGAACATCGCGAATATCATAAAGGTTCTGGCTCCTGGCAACTTGTTTACAGGGACATTTACATTCACCAAATCTGGAGTTTTAGGCGCGAGTTCTTACGGGACAGTCGGGTTCGGGCAGCCATACACCTACACAGCCCGACCTACCGCACTCGAATTGACATACAAAACCTCTTTCGGTTCCGACTTTTATACAAAGTGGAGTCATGCCAATGAACTTACGTCAGGACATGACCAGGCAAGCATTATGGTATGCATTGTCAATTGGGATGCAAGGCACAATGTAACATCAGGAAACAATGCATCACCGAGCGGAGTATGGAACCCTGAAACACTGGACGGATTGAGTGAAACCGAAAAAACAGGGTTAATTGCATACGGCGTTGTCTATCTCGAAGAGGATAAGAGTGCGGATCAATTATTGAGCATTCCTCTTACTTACTATGACAAAAATGCCCCGGCACCGAATGGGAAATACACGATTATCATATCCTGTTCAACAAGCCGTTATGGCGACTATCTGAATGGAACCGTAAATACCCTTTCAGTCAAAGATTTCCAGTGGGTATACTAACCCGCCGGAATATCCGGAAGGCCAGAGGCCTTTATCCCCGACCTCCCTGCGATTGCAGGGAGGTTTTTTCTTGCGGGGAGGGACTGCCACGGCAGGCCGTCGCGCAACCGACGGACAAGCGACACAGCCGGCCATCGGGTGCATCGAGTGTTGTGAAAGGCGAAAACGAGATACGGGCATGCTCGCCGGACAGGGTGTTCGTGATGAAAAACCGCACGTTCGTTGAATTTATTTCCAAGATACGCGCCGCATGGCTATTTTTGCACATTGCCAATAAAAAACTCATACCCATGCGCATAAAATCCCGGACATCCGGCCTCATGCAAACGCCTCGGGAGATTTCACATACCGGTAATCCGACCGGCGGTGCTGGGGCACATTCCGCCGTCCTCCCGGCAGCGCACGAAGCAACCGACAATCCCGACAACATCTTTTACCGAACGATCCGGACTGCTATGAAAAAACAACTTATATATCTATTGGCATCGGCGTGCCTGCTGGCCGCCGGATGCTCCACGGAAAACAAGACGGACGAGACGGGGTACGGCACCCTGGCCATCAATTGCACGGCCGACACGTCGATCGACACGGCTTCGGCCGAGGCTTCAGGCACGCCCGAAGCGCCCGCAGCCGGGGCTTTCTCGCTCACGGTAACGGGCGAAACGGGCACGCAGAAATGGGATACGCTCACCGAGTTCGAGCAGAGCCAAACCGTCTTCCGGATGGGCGCCTACACCGTCGCGATCGCCCACGGCGACCCCGATGCGGAAGGAGCCGGCAAACCTTACTATTATGCCGAACAAAGATCGAAGTGCTGCCCCGGCGCACGGTAAATGCAGACCTGACCGCCACGGTGGCCAATTCGCAGGTGGTAATCCGCGCCACGGAGCAGTTCCTCGCCTATTTCCACGACGCCAGGTTCACCGTGACGACGGCCTCGGGCAATGAATTCGCCTTCACGCCCGGCAGCGACCCTGCCGACGAACCGGTGTTCGTCAAGGGCGGCACGCGGCTCACGGTGACCGGCACGGCACGCCGCCAGAGCCCGACGGGCACGGGGGAAGGCCCCGAAGTGACTTTCTCCGCCCAGACGCTCGACGCCACGACGCCGCGCACCTGCCACATCATCACCTACGATGCAAAAAACGCGGGCAGCGCCACGCTGACCATCACACTCGGCGACAGTTACACTGATACCCGGACGCTCGACTGCGAGGTCAACGAGGGAGCCATCGACGATACCGAAAAGAAATAAAAACAGGGAAAGATATGAAAACATTTACCAAATTTCTCACGATGTTAGCGGTTGCGGCACTCTTCGCAACCGGCTGTGTAAACGAAGAGCCCCCGTACAAGGAGGATCCGAACCCCGAGCCCGCCGGGATGACCGGCTATCTGTCGATCGGCAACCTCTCGATGACGGTCGTCTACGACGAAACCGAAATCCGTCCCGACGACACGTCGGATGAGACGCAGGCCGCACGCACCGCATCCGGGACGCGCGCCACGGCTCCCGACGTGGACAGCTTTATCGTGGAGATCCTCGACGCCGACAACGCGCAGGTACTCGAAATGACCTATGCCGAGCTCAAGGAGCAGCTCAAGACGCCGATGGAACTGAAGGTGGGCGTCTACCGCATGGAAGTCCGTTCGGAAGACACGATGCCCGGCGCGGACTGGGAACACCCCGTCTACGGTGCGACGAGCGACTTTACGATCACCAAGGCACAGACGACCTCGCCCGAAGAGGTGGTCTGCACCCTGCAGAACATCAAGGTCTCGGTGGAATATTCGCCCGAGCTGGCCGACATGCTTGCCGACACCAGCAAGGCCACCGTATCGCTGGGCGATACCAGCCTGGATTTCTCCAAAACCGAGACCCGGGCGGCCTATTTCAAACCGCTGGCCCTGGAAAACACCCTGAACTTCGCATTCGACGGCACCTTCGCCGACACCGGTGTCCCCGCTAAATTCAGCAAGCAGATCACCGGGGTCAAGGCCGGGCAGTGGCGCAAGGTTTCGGTCGTAATCGGCTACGCCGACAAGGGCAACATCCTCTTCTCGGTCAAAGTCGACAACAGCATCCTCCAGGACAACAAGTTCGTCGTCGACGGTACGGAAAACCTCGGGGAAGAGCTCCTCGAAGACCCCAACGCCCCGGCGCTCACCTGGCCCGGGCACGACATGACGCAGCCCTTCACGCTGACCGACGCCATGTTCGACGCGGAAGGGAACTGCATCGAACCGTTCGCATTCGACCTCTCCTCGCCCAACGGCATCGAATCGCTGCAAGTGACCGTCGGCTCCACCAACAGCCAGTTCCTGGCGTCGATGTCCGCCATCCAGTTGCCCCAAACATTCGACCTCTGCGCCCTCGACGCATCTTCGGCGGCAGGGATTATCCTCAAGGGCTTCGGCTACCCCGTAGGCAGCGAGCTCAAAGGACAGACGGCCAAGAGTTTCAACATCGCAGGGCAGATCAGGGCGCTCTATGAATTCGACGGTACGCACACCTTCGCCTTCACGATGACCGATGCAAAAGGCGTCTCGTCCGAAGCCGTACTGACGCTCGTAGTCGATAAAAGCTCGGGGCAGACGGGCCCCCGGATCACGTGGCGCGGCTACGACATCGACCAGCAATACGAAGTGCAGAAGGACATGGTGATCGACATCGACATCGAGGCCGACAAAGGCATCAAGTCGTTCTTCGTGACGATCGACTCCGAAACGCTGAGGCCGCTGCTGCCGGTGATCAACCTGCCGGAGAAATTCGACATCTGCGACATCCCCGACGAACTGGTCGAAGTCCTGCACGGCGAATTCGGGTTCCCGATCAACGAGCAGGTAAAGAACCGAACGTCGGTGACCTTCTCGATCACCAAATTCGTCGAGATACTGCTGGAAATCCCGGGCGAGCATAATTTCGTCCTCGACGTGACGGACAACGATAATGTACTGACACACAAGACTGTCAAACTCATCGTCCACTAAAGCCGACCGATAATGAAACGATATATCTCATATTTTGCCGTACTGCTCGCGGTGCTCCTCGGCGCGGCCTGCTCGAAAGACGACTCCGCCGCGGGCAGCGACAATCGCACGGGCGTCATGGCGATGACGGTCTCGACCCGGCAGACAGCCGACACCGGCGAATACGACCCGTTGCAGCACCAGACCGTCTACATCTACAACGACGAGGGCGGCCTGCTGCGCAAATACACCTCGAAAGAAGCGCTCCCTGAACGGTTGGAACTGTTGGCCGGCACCTACCGCGTAGCGGTCGAAGCCGGAGAGGAAGCCCCCGCCGATTTCACGAAACGGTTATACAAGGGCGAGGAGACGTTCACCGTCAAACCCGGCGAAACCACAAACGTTGCGGTCGTCTGCCAAATCGTGAACACCGTCGTAGAGGTGAAATTCGACGATTCGATCCTCCAGAACCTCGCCCCCGGCTATTCCGTATGGATCGCCGGCGGGGAAAAGGTCGACGAGCAAGCCGCCGAAGCGGGCAGCGTCCCGGCGCTCAGGTTCACGGCCGAAGGGACGGGTTATTACACCCTGCCCGCAGGCATGACGTCGTTGGCCTGGCTCTTCCGCGGAACGCATGTCGAGGGTAAGAACGTGGAAATGGAAGATTACATCCCCAATGTCAAAGCCGGCGGCAAGTATACCCTCACGTTCAAATATTCGCCCGATCTGCCCGGTTATATCGACTGTGTGCTGATCAGCGTCGACCCCGGTACCGACGACAAGGACGACGAAATCATCTTCAGCCCCGATCCGGCCGTCATCAGCGAAGGGTTCGACATCGCCGAAATCCAGAAATACGTTTCCGGGGAGAAGAAATACCGGATCCTGGCCTTCTCGGAACTGACCCGGTTCACGGTTTCGGTAGGCGACAAGAGCTACGACGCGCTCAACGGCACGACCGAGGGCATCTCCCTCGAACCGGTCGACAAATACAACGTCCGGCTGACGCTCTCCGATGCGTTCTTCGCTTCGTGCCAGGCCGGCGACCAGAAAGTGACGCTCCGCATCGAGGACGCCAACGGCGGTTCCTCGGAGGTCGCTACGACCTACCGCCTGGAGGGGCTGGTTCCCGTAACGGCGGACGACTACGACCTGTGGGCCAATACGGTCACGCTGCGCGTGGTTTCTTTCACGCCCGGCACCACCGTGCAATTCGGCCTGCGCAGCAGCGGCGGCGAGTGGCAGCCGATGGCAGGGACATCGCAGGGCAACGATTTCATCACGGCGACCTATGCGCCCCAGTGGGAAGAGAAAACCACGGCGGACTGGAGCACTCCGGCCACGGTACTGCCCTATTCGCGTCTCAAAAAGGGCACCGGCATATCGGCAGGCAATACGTACGACTACAAAGCGACGGTCGGCTCGAAGGAACTCAGCGGCCGGTTCACGGCCGACGAGGGCGCTCCCATGACCGACGGAAGCCTGGAATCGTGGAGAAGCGCCCAGCAATTCCCGGGCTCCGGCACCAACTATACCTTCTGGGGCAGCGGCTACAACCCGTTCGCCAAGGAACTCTGTACCCGTGACGAGGCCATGCCGGGACGCGTCGGGACATACTGTGCCAAATTGTCCGCGACATATAATACGCTGGCCAAGGTTCCCGCACCGGGCAACCTATTCACGGGAGACTTCGCCATCCAGGTTCTCGGCGGGATGGGCGGCAACGTCTCTTTCGGCAAAAAGTTCGCTTACAACGCCCGCCCGAGAGCCGTCAGGTTCAAATACCACGCTACGATCGGGGAAGTCAACTACAATCTCCACGGCGGGAAAATTCCCGTCGGCGAAATGGACAAGGCCCGGATATTCGTCTGCATCGTGGACTGGACGGCCCAACAGAAAGTATTTGCCGGGACAAAAGCCCCGACGGGCACCTGGGATCCGGAGACACAAACCGAAGCGGCCAACGGCCCCATCATCGGGTATGCCTCCAAATTCATCGAAGAAACGACCCAGGGCGATGAAATGGTAGAAGTTATATTGCCGATAAACTATTACCAGGACACGGCCGCCGCTCCCGATGGGAAGTACAATATCGTCGTATCCTGTTCCACCAGTGCATACGGGGATTACATGGATGCCTGCACCACCAACGTGATGTACGTCGACGATTTCGAATGGGTATATTAACGATTAAACGTAAACGCACGACAATGCGCAAGATAACCACCAGTACGCTCCTGGCACTCCTGCTCCTGGCAGGCACGGCGCCGGAGAGCCGTGCACAACAGACGAACGCCGCGGCGTCCCTCGCCCCGCAGGCCGACAGCACGAGCTGTATGCTGCACGAGGAGCATCCTCAGACCGTCAACGAAATGCGGCGCCAGCGCGGCCTTACAGACAAACACAACCTCTTCGTCCCGCGCGGGCAATGGATCTTCGGAGGAACGGCCTCCTACTCGACCCACTCGAACGATACGTACAGGTTCCTGGTCGTCGAGGGCATCGAATCGAAGGGCTACACGTTCAAGGTCAGCCCGATGATCGCCTATGCCTTCCGCGACAACATGGCGCTCGGAGGCCGTTTCATCTATTCGCGCTCGCTGCTCAAGCTGGACAAGGCCGACCTCAACTTGGGCGGCGAGGATTCCGACCTGAACTTCGAGCTGAACGACTGCTATTCGCTGCAACAGAGCTATTCGGTGGCCATGATCTGGCGCCAGTACATCCCGCTGGGCCGCAACAAGCGTTTCGCGCTCTTCAACGAGATGCAGCTCTCGGGCGGCGGCACACAGGCACGCTTTGCCAAGGACTCCCCGGTGAAGGGCACCTACCAGACGGGCTATACCTTCTCGCTGGGTATCTCGCCGGGTATCATCGCCTTCGCCACGAACAACATGGCCGTCGAGGTCAACGTCGGCGTGATGGGCATCAGTTACAGCCACACCAAACAGGTACACAACCAGGTGACGGTCGGCAAGCGCGACGCCAGCATGATGAACTTCAAAGTCAATATCTTCTCGATAGGGCTCGGCATGGCATTCTATCTCTAAACACGGCACGCACATGAAACGAATCATACTTTCCATTTTATCGGTATTCATCACGCTCGGCGCCGCAGCGGAGACGGGACAAGCCCTCCCCGCGGTGCAGCGGGCCGCTACGGCCGCAGTCGAAGAAACCCCCTCCGGCAACGAGGACACCGTGCCCCCGGAAACTTCGGACACCCCCGGAACGGGCACCGAAGCCACGGCGGAAACAACTTCGGGACTCGCCGCAGAAACGGACACCGCAGCCGCAGCGGGTACCCTCGGTGCCCTGGCGGCCTCCCCGGCGACGATGCCCGCAGCCATGCCGGCCGAAAAGCACAAGCGCCCCCAGGTGGAGCGTTTCCTGCCCACGCGCCGCCGCATCGACCGCGAGATCAACAAACTCAAATTCGCCTACAAGGGAGAAGTGATGATGGGTCTTACGGCCTCCTACGGTACGGTTTCGAGCGACGACACCGACCTCATGCTCATCTTCGACAACATCGATGCGGATGCCACGATCGCAACGGTAAAACCCTTCGTCGGTTATTTCTACCGCGATAACAACTGTATCGGCATCCGTTTCGGATACAGCCACATGGGCGGCACGCTCGACAACACCTATTTCGATGCGGGCGAGGGCAACGACCTCTCGGGGCAGCTCCCCTACGTCGATCTTTCGAGCGACGAATACTCATTCGGCATTTTCCACCGTTCTTATGCGGGGCTCGACCCCAAAGGACGCTTCGGGCTCTTCGCCGAGTTCGAGCTGGCGCTCTCGACGGGACATTCGAGCTTCGCATACGACCCGGATCATAACGAAGGAGGCGCACCCAACCGCACCTACAACGACAAAACGCAGGTAAAGCTGGCGTTCAACCCGGGAGCTGCCGTATACATCTTCCCCAACGTCTGTGCGACGATTTCGTTCGGGCTGGGCGGCATACAGTATACGAGCATCACCCAGAAGGATGCCGACGGCAACAAGATCGGTTCGCGCAAGGCTTCGAACATGCGTTTCCGGCTCAATATCGCGGCCATCAACTTCGGTATGACGATACATTTGTGGGACAAGAAAAAGCAGTAAACTATGAAATACCTACGCATACTCTTTTCGGCGGCGGCGCTCCTGCTGGCAGCGTCGTGCATCGAGAACGACATACCGTACCCCACCATCGAGCTCAACATCCGCAGCATCGAGGGCGAGGGGTTCACGGTGGCCGGCATCAGCCTCGTGAACCGTACCGTGACGCTCACGCTGGACGAGAAGACCGATATCCGCAAGGTCACCATCGACAAGGCGGAATTCGACGTCGCCACATCCAACCCGATGATGACCGACAAAGAGAAATTCATCAGCCAGATCAGGACTTCGCAGCCGCTGAGCGGGGAGTTCGACCTGCGGGCGCCGCTCTATGTCACGCTCTCGCTCTACCAGGACTACGAGTGGACGATCGTGGCCGAGCAGCCCATAGCCCGGTCGTTCACCGTCGCCGGGCAGATCGGATCGACACTGATCGACACGCAGGCGCGTACGGCCACGGCCTATGTCGCCGAAGGCACCGACCTGAAGGCCGTCACGGTCACCAGCCTCAAGCTGGGGCCTGCCGACATCACCGCCTACTCGCCCACGGCCGAGGAACTTTCCGCCACGGGCTTCGAAACGGTTCGTCTGGTCGACGTCACCTGCCACGGCCGCACGGAGCGGTGGATGCTCCATGTCCAGCCCACCAACGTGAAGATCGGTGTCCGCGAGATCGACCTCTGGAACAACACGGCCGTCGTAACCACGATGGTTACGCCCGAAGATTACGCCACCGCCGAAATCCAGTACCGTCTGAAGGGTACCGCCGACTGGCAGACGACGCAGAAGGGCGCACAGGACGAAAGCGGCATCTTTACGAGCTCGATCGCACCCGAATGGACAAGCCTCACCAACGATGCGGGCATCCCCGTAAAACGCCTCGTCACGACCAAGGGCGTCTACGCCGGGCAAACGTATGAATTCCGGCTTCTCGTCGGCGGGCAGCAGACCGAAACCGCCGAATACACGGCACCCGCGGGCGACACGATTCCCGACGGGAACATGGAAAACCCGGGCTTGTCGTGCTTCACGAGCGAAAATACGAATGCGGAGTTCTGGGCCAGCGGTAACAACACATTTGCGGATAAGCTCTGTAGGCAGGGGACTTTCAACGGAATGGGCGGCAGCTATTGCGCGAAACTGGCCGCGGCAGCCCCTCCCCTCGTCAACATCGCAGCCGGCAACCTGATGTCCGGCATCTTCTACAAAGACGGCCCGTGGACGGGCGTAGTAGAATTCGGACAGCCCTACAACTGGACGGCGCGCCCTTCGGGCATGAAGGTGAAATACCACGCGACACTGGGCACGATCGACGCAAGCAAACATTCCGGGGCCCCGGTCGGCATAGGCGACCCGGACAAAGCCCGCATTTTCGTCGCCATCATCGACTGGAACGCCCGGCACCGGGTCGCTTCGGGCACCAAAGACCCCACGGGCATTTGGGATCCGGCGGAAACCACCCAGACCGCAGAAGGGAAACTCATCGCCTACGGGTCGCTGTTCGTCGACAAGTCGACCGAAGGCGAGCAAATGGTAGAGGCCACCCTGCCGCTCAACTTCTACGACCCGGCTGCGGGACGCCCCACCGGCAAGTACAGCATCATCATCTCCTGCTCCACGAGTGCCTACGGCGATTACATGGTGGGCTGCACGACGAATGTAATGTACGTCGACGATTTCCAGTGGGTCTATTGACCCGGCGCCGGACAAGTCCGCCGGCAACTCAGAAGATATAAAGAGAAAAGGCTGAACCCCTGGGTTCAGCCTTTTTGCTGTAGATTCAGACTTTTCAATTCCTGCCGGAGTTATCTCCGAGCAATCCG
>OLIY01001037.1_pt1 | contig 21874 bp, 19 predicted proteins | sample 1601431 | NCBI WGS metagenome assembly OLIY01 (sample SAMN04168659, study PRJEB22393) | human gut metagenome | biome: human gut microbiome; feature: stool | host: Homo sapiens | collected 2014-05-12
GCGATCAGAGGATTTCCCGTCTTTCGCCATGTCCACCATACAAGTCCTCCCAAAAGAATCAGCGCCAACAGAAGCGCCAGCGCACGCGTTGTTTTCGTACGCGGAACGCGAGTCCTGCCTTTGTGCGTCTCGCCCGCTCTTTCGTCAATGCTTTTTGCCGTCTGCATATTTTTCCTCCTTCCTGTTTCCAAACGCAAAATGCAGCAGCCCCGCGATTGCACAGCCTATGGCCAGCGGCCCGGCAACCGCCAGCGCCATAGACGCATACAGCACCACTGAACCCCACTGCAGCGATTGCATGTTTGGGATAAAAAAATACAAAAGCACAAACGCCGCCGCTGCAGCCGGCACCAGCCAGCACCTGCGCCGCAGGACATAATAACACGCCGCGCCCACCAGCGGCAGCCACCACGCAAGATACACGCCGCCCGCGCGGGAGGTGAGCCACAGCGCGCCCAGCACGCCCACCAGCGCGAACAGCACGCTTTGCGCCAGCAGCCTCCAGCGCAGCCTGCGCAGTACCCGCGCATCGTCCGGCATGCTGTGCTCGGGCGGCGTTTCGCTTTCCAGCATCGTGCGGCAGCCACCGCAACGCTCCGTATGCACGCGTACCAGCGCTTCGCTGTCCGCGCTGGCCACGCCGTCCCGTACCAGCGGCATCAGGTCCCGGCATACCTCGCAGGAAATGTCAAAGCGTATCCCTCGCTCTGTTTGTGTTTTCATAGCTCTGCCCCATCCTTCTGCAATTGCTCCCGCAGCCAGTGGCGCGTGCGAAAATCCAACGTGCGGGCCGCGCTTTCGCTGACGCCGCACCTCTGTGCGATCTCCGCGAACGAATATCCCTGCGCCCGCAGCCAAAGCACCTCTCCGGCGGGCGGGCGTCGCGTTTGCAGCAGTTCCTTTGCCCGCGCGGCCAGCGCCCGGGCGTCCACCTGCGTTTCAAACGGAGGCGCGCCCGGGCCGCCCTCCTCCACATACCGGGCCAAAAGCTCATCGCCGGAAAGTACATGCCGTTTGCGCCGCAGCCCGTCGATCCAAACATGCCGTGCAATGCTGAACAGCCAAGTGCGCACACATGCGCCCTTCCGAAAGCCGCTCAGCCCTGTGAGCGCCCGCAGGAACGTCTCGCTCAGCAGGTCCTCCGCAAGGGCGGCGTCCCGCGTCAGGCTGCACAGGTAACGGTACACATCCTGCCGGTACTGGGTATAGATCTGTTCGATCTCCTGCATCGGGACGCCTCCTTTCAGCATGTTAGACGCACGCGCAGACATTTTGTTTCAGCTTTCGGAAAACTTTTTGCCTCCTTGCAAAACAAAACGCGGCGCAGAGCAAAAAATGCTCTGCGCCGCGTTTCATCCCAACAGGCCGCGAGCCGTTCAGCGGATGGCCGCGAAGCCTTTTTTCAGATCGTCCAGAATATCGTCGATGTGCTCCAGCCCCACGGACAGGCGGATAAGCCCCGGCGTGATGCCCGCGGCCACAAGCTGTTCGTCGGTGAGCTGACGGTGAGTTGTTGACGCAGGGTGCAAACAACAAGTCCTTGCATCGGCAACATGCGTAACGATTGCGGCAAGTTTGAGCGAATCCATAAATGTTGTTGCCGCATCTCTGCCGCCCTTGATGCCGAATGATACAACGCCGCAGGTGCCGTTTGGCATATATTTTTTTGCAAGCGCGTGCTGAGCGTCATCTTCAAGCATTGCACATTTAACCCAAGTAACCTTTGGATGATTTTGCAAATATTTTGCAACCTTAAGAGCATTTTCACAATGTCTTTGCATACGAAGATGGAGACTTTCAAGTCCGACATTGAGCAAAAACGCATCGTTAGGCGACTGAACGGAGCCGAGGTCGCGCATAAGCTGAACAGTAGCCTTCGTGATATAAGCACCTTTACCGAATGTGTCGGTGTAAACTATGCCGTGATAGCTTTCATCGGGAGTCGTAAGACCGGGGAATTTGTCGTTTTGAGTCCAATCAAAATTGCCGCTGTCAACGATTGCACCGCCAATAGTAGAGGCATGGCCCTCCATATACTTTGTTGTTGAATGAGTGACAATATCAACGCCCCAATCAAAAACGCGACAGTTAATAGGCGTTGCAAATGTATTGTCAACGATGAGCGGAATACCGTTTTTGTGTGCAACTTTTGCAAACACCTCTATATCGAGCACATCAAGGCTTGGATTTGAAATTGTTTCGCCGAAAATTGCTTTTGTGTTCGGCTTGATTGCCGCCTGAATTTCCTCTTCTGTGGCATGCGGTGAAACAAATGTGAAATCAATACCAAGCTTGCGCATCGTGACATTAAAAAGATTGTATGTGCCGCCGTAAATAGCAGATGACGAAACAATATGGTCGCCTGCCTGCGCAATATTGAACACGGCATAGAAATTTGCCGCCTGACCCGAGCCGGTGAGCATTCCTGCAACGCCGCCCTCAAGTGCGGCAATTTTTGCGGCAACATTGTCGCATGTTGGATTTTGGAGGCGTGAATAAAAATATCCGCTCTCCTTTAAATCAAAAAGGTTGCCCATTTCAACCGATGAATCATATTTATATGTTGTGCTTTGAATAATCGGGATAACACGCGGCTCGCCGTTCTTCGGCTTGTATGTACCCTGAACACAGATTGTATCTAACTTCATAATTTCCTCCAAACAATATACTTAAAACACTGTGGTGTATAGGGTATTATACCATTACTTCTGCAATTAATCAATATCGGTGCAAAAAAATCGCCCTGCCGCACAATTTGCAACAAGGCAATTTTATTTATAATGAAATTATAATAGTTGAAACAAACATATCGTCAAGAACAGCCGTTTCAAATTTTCCACCGAGAGAACGCATAATGCTTTCACAGCTTTTAAGCCCTATGCCCGTGCCCTTGACATTCGGCGCGTCCTTTGAAATATAATCAATCACCATAATTTTGATGAATGATTTTTCGCGCAAAACATCAATTTTAACAGGCTGTGCCATGTCACCGTATTTTGAAATATTTGAAAAAATATTGTCAAACACACGCTTTAAAAGCACCGCGTCTGTGTCGATTTGCTCGTCTTCAATATCGCAGTTAAACGAAACATCAAAGCCCTGCTGTTGAAGCAAAAATGACTGTTCGCCGATAATTTGCTGAATAAGCAGCGTTGCCGAGGTCGATTTTAAGTCTGCGGCAATATCGTCGGAATCATAAACAAGAAAATATTTAAACAATTTGTCACTCATATCCTTAAGCTGATTTGCTTTGTCAAGTGAATACGAGGCGTATTTTTTCATATCCTGTGTTGATGCGTCGGTGTTGAGCATAATCTCGTTGTAGCCGATAATAGAGGTAAGCGGCGTCCTTATGTCATGCGACATATTTGTGATAAGCTCTCGGTTTGCATCAAGCGTTTGCCGTTCCTTTTGATAATGGTAAATCATTGAGCGACGCATCTTCTCGACTGAGTCATACAAATCGCCGATTTCATCATTTTTATCCGGAGCGAGGACATCATCCTCTGCATCAATATTTGAAACATCGGCAGAAAGTTTTGATATTCTTTTGAGCACCAATATGTGATAGTGAAGCACAATAAAGAACACTGTTATTACTCCGCTGAAAAAGCTGAGAACATTTATAATTGTATAAAGGAGTTCCTCGCTGTATTCAATAACCGAAATGTTAAATTTGCCGTCGGCAAATTTAATCGGAAACATTGTATATCCTGCGGTGTCATCTGATAATTCTCCGTCATCATATTCGGATATATAATTTCCGTTTACAACAAGTGATATTGATTTGCCATTAAACAGTTGTAAATAAACAAACTTTTTCTTTTTGCACCATTCGTGAATTTTTTCGGTATCGGTCGATTTAACATTGTTTTCCTCAACATATTCATCAAAGCTGTCGACAAATTTTTGTTCACGCTTATCGGCAAGTTCTTGGGTCATATAATATTTTTCGATACATTCGTTACCGACAAAATAAACGCCGACGCCGACACCTGCACCGACAACCATTGCCAACAACAAGCACAGCGCCGTTTTCAGTTTAAGCGACATTCGTTTAGTCTTCAACATATTTGTAGCCTCTGCCCCACACTGTCATAATGTGTTTTGGGTGTGTATAATCATCCTCAATCTTTTTGCGCAAACTCAAAACAAATACCATAACAGTATTGTTGCTTGACACCATATATTTGTCGCCCCAAACGCTTTCAAAAATCGTTTTGATATCAATAACGACACCCTTATTATCATACAAAAGTTTAAACAGGCGATATTCCCTGTCTGTGAGCTTAATCCGTTTTTCGCCGATTTGAACTGTTTTTTCGCTTTCAAAAAATGTTACACGCTGTGTCTTTTTGCGCGCACGCTTTAAAAGCGCATTGACACGAAGCTGAAGTTCAACCGTTGAAAACGGCTTTACCAAATAATCGTCTGCTCCCGATGCATATGCGCCAACCTTGTCATCGTCTGTCGAGCGCGCCGTCAAAAACATAATCGGCGTGTCGGTGAGCCTGCGAATCTCCTTTGCCGCATCGGTGCCGAACATAAGCGGCATAACTATATCGAGAATAATCAAATCAAAGCCGTCGTCTGCCGAAACAAGGTCGCATGCGGATTTGCCGTCATTAACCGTTGTGACGGCAAAATCGTTTTGCTCCAAAACAAGTTTTATCAAATTGCAAATGGATTCGTCATCATCTGCAACAAGTATTTTCTTTTTTTCGGGCACAAAATCACCTCTGCTCAAAATTTTCTCTCTTATTTAATAATCTTGATTATACCAAATCTTCACAATTAATGCACACATTTTATTAAAAGTTAAGAATATTTAAGGTTTTTGTTAACGCAATTTTTAAAAACACGGTGTAAACTTTAGGTTGCATTGATGAAAAAGACTTAAACTGTCAAAATGCAAAGCAAAGTCGATTGTTATTTCATATAATAACGGGTAAACTGTTATTAAAAGGAAAACACACAAATATGAAAGGCGGTATGATTATGAAAAGCATTTTTAAAATTATTGACAGCGCCCTTGTAAAATTCAACAGCATTCTTGTATCAATTTCGACAGAGGGCAAATAAGGCAAAGACAAAAGCCGCAGAGCACACTGCATTTTTGCAACGCTCTGCGGTTTTTATTTTTTGAAACATTTTGAAATTATGCTCTTGCGACCATTTCGCCGTATTCCTCTTTGCTCTTTTTGATAAACTCCTCAACCTGAGCCGCCGACGGCATTGCGTCGGAGCATGAGTGAGCCGAAATTAGGATTGATGCGGACGCCGAGCCAAACTCGAGACAATCGATAATATCCTTGCCCTGAAGGAGGCTGTAAAGGAACGACGAACCGTATCCGTCGCCGCCGCCGAAACCTTTGAGCTTAACAGCCGGGAACGGCTTGATTGTGTAGAACTTGCCGTCGTTTGTATAGGCGGTTGAGCCTTTCTTGCCGTGCTTTATAACGCAGATTGCGGCGCCGAATGACTGCCAATATTCTGCCGACTCCTTGTCGGAGGACTTAACGCCGACAATACCCTCTGTCAAATCGAACTCCTCACGCGAGCCCATAATTATATCGGCATTTTGCGCAACGAGGCTGTAGTAAACAGCGATTTCGTCCTTGCTCTTCCAAGTATATTCACGATAGTCAATATCAAAAATAATTCTTGTATTGTTTTTCTTTGCAAGCATCATCGCTTTGAGACAAGCCTCTCTCGACGGGCTTTGCGCAAGCGCGGTGCCGCTGATGACAATTGCCTTTGCCGATGCGATATAATCCTCATGAATATCCTCGGGTGCCATACAAAAATCGGCAACATTGTCTCTATACATCAAGATTGACGAGCTTTCCTTTGAAAGAATTTCGGTAAATGTCAAACCGAGGCACTCGCCGTTTTTTGCTCTTGTGATTTTCGAGGTGTCAATGCCCTCCTTGTCAAAATAATTAACAACAAAATCGCCGAATTGGTCATTGCTGACACAGCCCTGAAAACCGACCTTACAGCCGAGCCTTGCAAGACCGACCGCAATATTAGCCGGTGAGCCGCCTACATACTTATTAAAGTTTGACGACTCTGAAAGCGGCATATACATATCGGTTGGGTTGAAGTCGATAGCCACACGGCCAATCGGAATAAAGTCAAGCGGTTTCGACATATCGAATGTTACATACTTTTGCATAAATTATACCCCTTTTATATCAAGCTTTGTTTTGCGTGCCGAAAATGAGAATATGGCGTTTAACATTGTTATAAGCGCCATCAACCTCGGCTGCCTGCAAATCATAATAGCCTTTAATGCTTTTGTTTTTATAGCAATCGCGAACGGAATTTTCAACACTGTCGAATGTTGCGGTTGCAATATTAATTTTTTTGATGCCCGTTTTTGAGCAACGAACAAAATCATCGGGCGAAATACCGGTGCCGCCGTGAAGAACAAGCGGAGTTTTTGTCATTTTGTCAACGGTTTCGAGAATATCAAAGCGGAGCTTAGGCGTTGCCTTGTAGTTGCCATGAGCGTTGCCGATTGCAACGGCGAGAGCGTCAACACCCGTTTCGCTTTCAAATTTAACGGCGTCCTCGGGCTTTGTGCAGTTGATGGCAATATCTTCACTGCCGTCCTCACTGCCGCCGACACAGCCGATTTCGGCCTCGACTGCGGCGTCGTATTTCTTTGCCGACTCGATAACGCGGTTTGTCATCGCGATATTTTCGTCGAGCGGAAGATGCGAGCCGTCAAACATAACGGAAGTAAATCCGATTTCAAGCGCTTGATTGATTTTTTTAAGCGTTTTGCCATGGTCGAAGTGAACGGCAACAGGCACCTTTGCGCTTTTTGCCGCCGCAACCATAAGAGGACCGATGATTTCAAGCAGTGACTGCTTTAATCTGACCTCCGCAATTTGGAGAATTATCGGCGCATTAAGTTCCTCTGCGGCTTGCACCGCACCGAGCACCATTTCCATATTTGCAACCGAAAACGAACCGACGGCATAATTGCCTTTTTCGGCATCCGCCAATAAATCGCGCATATTAACAAGCATAAAAGTCCATAGCCTTTCGCATAAAAATAAATGACGAGTTGACCGTAAGCCGAGTTCTGTATTAAACGATTATCTATCTCGACGCATTGTTGCCAACACGCTCAAGCCACCCTTCGAGGTTATGTGGCGAGCAACCAACTCCTCTGTCGGTGTTGCAGCGAATAGGGTTTACATGGCAGTCGGTGTCTCCATCGACTCGGTGGGCTCTTACCCCGCCTTTCCACCCTTACCCGAAAAACGGGCGGTATATCTCTGTTGCACTTTCCCTAAGGTCACCCTCGGCGGCCGTTAGCCGTTATTCTGCTCTGTGCTGCTCGGACTTTCCTCACACAATGTGCGCAATCGTCTGGGCAACTCGTCATAGTATAAAATAAAATCGCGCCAAAATCAATATTTATTACAAAACTGTTGAAAAGATTTAATTAATGTTGTAAAATCAGTTTAAAATACAAACAATGCGAGGTGATTTGTATGCCGAGATTCGACAATGAGGGTTTTAACCCAAACAGAAGAATAGACAATGATAAAAGAGACAGAACAGTTCCGACAGACGAAAATTATTACGGCACAAGTGTGGATTTGAACTTTAATTCAAAACAAAAAGGCGATGAAACCAACCCCTACCCTTACGGAACAGACGGCTACAACACACAAAGCGGCAACGGCTACGGCGATTTAAGGCCGCCCCAACCGCCGATATATGACAGACAAACACAAAATGAATATAACAGATACAATTCATACAACAGCGAGCCGGAGCGCAGGCAATCAAGGCAAAATCAAAGCGCACCGCGACCGCAAAGGGGCAAAGCTCCGAAAAGCAAACCGCCGAAACGCGCAAAAAAGCGCAAAATCAACAAGGCAGGTGCAATTTTTGCGGCAATTGTCGCAATTATTCTTGTTATTGCTCTCGTAGCGGTCGGAATGGTCAACAAAACGCTCGGCAGAATCAATTATGACCAAAAGGTTGAAAACAAATATGTAAATTCCGCCGAATTAAAGCATGACGACGCAGTTAAAAGCATTTTGCTTTTGGGTGTTGACGCAAGAGCAAATCAGGACAAGAAGTCAAGCCGTGCCGACTCGATGATGCTTATAAGCGTTGATACAAAAAACAAATGCATAAAAACGGTTTCGTTTTTACGCGACACCTGGGTATATATCCCCTGCCGCGACAAAAAGCAACGCTTAAACGCCGCGTGCACATACGGCGGATACAGCGGCGTTGTTGACACGATAGAATACAATTTCGGCGTTGATATTGACGGCTATGTTGTAACTGATTTTGAAATGTTTAAGGTGCTTGTTGACAGCATCGGCGGCGTTGAGGTTGAGGTAACCAAAAAGGAAGCCAAGGAGGTAACAAGCCACCCGAAGAGATACGGTAATGTCAAACTCAAGGCGGGCAAATACAAACTCACCGGTGAACAGGCACTCGCTTATTGCAGAATAAGAAAAATCGACACCGACTTTATGCGTGCAAAGCGCCAGAGAACGGTTATTCAGTCAATTATAAAAAGTGCAAAAAGTGCAAGCCCGACAACACTTTACAAAATGGCTTACAACAGCGCGCCGTATATCGAAACAAGCTTTACAAAATCCGAGTTAAAAAAGATTGCAATATCTGCTGTTCAGTGTATCAAATCCGATATGGTGCAGGACAAAGTGCCGTTTGAGGGTACTTGGGAATACGCCAAAATCAGCGGAGCAAGTGTCATTTCGATTGATGTTGACAAAAACAAAGCGAAGCTTATAGATTTCATTTACAACAAAACGCCCGAGCAAATCAAAGCCGAGCAAAAGGACAAATAACGACCAAAATGCGACAAAGATTTTACACTTTGTCGCATTTTTTATTATTAAAAATTATTTGCTTTTTCTCTCATTTTCAAGGCGAAATGTGATTGATGACGGATGATGTCTGCCGATAAGAACATAGACTATAGCCGACAAAACATTTGCCGCCGCAATTATTGCAAACATATGATTATATCCGACCGCATCAATAAGCCATCCGGCAAGTCCGCCGCCGACACCTATTCCTATATCATATGCGCAAAGAAATGTGGAGTTTGCGGCACCTCTTTTGTTCGGCGGCGCAATGCTGACAGCCATTGCCTGAAGGGCAGGTTCAAGTCCGCCGAAAGCGTAACCGGAAAGCAGTGCGGATATAATAAACGAAACATTGCACGGCACAAAGGCGATGAGCATTAGCGCAACAAACATTGAACCGTTGCAGGAATAAACAAAAATGCTCTCGCCCCTTTTGTCGGAAATTTTGCCGATTGATATTCTTGTTAAAAAGAGCATAACTGCCATAAGAGCAAAATAAACGCCGCCCGAAATTGAAATATCATCGCTCTCCATTGCAAATTTGATTGTGAAATTCTCAAGCGAGCCGTATGTGATAAGAAAAATCAGCGTTGTGAGCGACGCAGGGAGTGCATCCCTGTCAATAAGATTTTTGAACGAAAACGGCTTTTTTTCAACATTGATTTTTGGCATTTTTAAAAAAGAAAAAAGTACGAGTGATAAAACCATAATCACTGTTGCGACGATGAAAAGATATTTAAAATCGTATATTGTCTTTCCGCCGACCTGCGACGCTTTTTTCATAAGAAGCTGACCGATTGACGGAGCAATTGCCGTTGCAAGCGCCGTTGCCATACCGAACATACCCATTCCCTCTCCGAATCGCGTTTTCGGAATGACATCCGTTGCGATTGTTGAGGTTGTTGTGTTTGAAAGAGCAAGCGCAACACCGTGAGCCATTCGACAGACAATTGCGAGCGCAATCGAAACAAACAGTGCACTTGCAAAAAGATAGCCCATAGGCATAAGCGCCATAAGAATCAAGCCGACAATCAAAATCGAACGTCGTTTTCCGCTGTCAAGCATAATGCCGACAAACGGACGGCATACAACGCCTATCAACGAAAACACTGTTGCACATGCGCCTGCTATCGTGTCAGAGCCGATTTCGGCGAACGCCTTGCTGTTTGTGATAAAAAGCGGAAATGCCGACAAAACCATCAAGTGATTCAAAAAGACAAGAAAATTAATGATTATAATTAATACAAAATTCTTGCTCCACAATTTGTTATTTTCTTTCATAAAATACCTCCGTAAAATAAAAGCAAAAAAAGCGCAAGTCCTTATCCGGACTTACGCTTTTTTGCTACTCGATAATGCGTATTTTAACGCCAAAAAATTATTTTGTCAAGCAAAAATTTTATACTGTATAACTTTTAAATTTGCTTACAAGGGCGACAAACGCCGTCCAAACGACCTGAAAAATCATAACCGACGATATGCTTATTTGGCTGAACGCTCCGAGAAAAGCAAGCATTGCAACAGCGCCGAATCCGATCACACTGCCGAAAGCGACAAGAAACGCAATCAGACTTTTTGTACCGGTCATAACCTTTGCGCCGTGCATTGCCGAAACAAAGCCGACGGCGGTGCCGTTGTGAACAATGTATGCAGGTGATTTTTCAACCTCAAGGCTTGAATATTTTTCATAAACCCTTGCGGCGGAATAATTCATAACACGAATAAATCCCTCGGGCAAATCGAAAAGCTTTGCCACACTTTCCTCATTAATATACGGGTCACCCGTTTTCAAAATGATTGTAACGCCGCTTTTTTCAAGCTTTTTAAGCTCGCGTTTCAAATCTGCGTCGGCACTGTATGACACAACAAACATTGCGCAAACTTTGCCGCCCACAGCAAGATAAAGTGCCTTTCTGTTTTTAACGGTGTATCGTTTTTCGTAGCTTTCCTTAGGAACATTTACACCGTGACGGATAAGCAAATCTCTGTTGCCGACAAGCACTTTGCGCTTGTATATCCATGCCGAGGTGCCCATTTTGTCCTCATATGTAATATCCTCGACAGTAGGCAAAATTGACTGCTTGCCTATAATAACATCGTCAAAAACATCGGCAAGCGGACTTTTTGTTTGAATCATAACAGCCGCCGCCTGAATAATGGCATCATCAACTTTTGCACCGTTAAATGTTTTTATACCGAGAATGTCGCAACTGTCTTTTCCAAACAAATCGGCAGCCTCCATAACAACAGCGTCAGCAGTGTCTGCCATAAGCGCACCCTCATATCCGCAAACGCGTGAGCCGTAAATATCGAGCGCAGACGAAACATCGCCTATCATAAGATTTGTTAAAAATGCGGTTGATGCGGGGAGCGAAACGCAAAGCGCAGTAAACGCCGTGTTGAGCGCAAGCTCCTTATTATATTTAACAAGCATATAAACAAACAGTGCGCCGCTGAGCAAAAACATCACGCCGAACAAAATTGCGCTGATTTTATCGGCAGGCTCTTTTTTGCACTCGATTTCCAAAAAATTGGTTGGGAGATCGGCTTTAACACTTGTTTGAATTGTCGAATCTGCAGGAATAAACTCCCTTGCGATAATTTGTGAATCGACATTGTTTGTGATATTTTCAACCGTATATTTGTCGCCGTCGCCGGAAACAAATTCAAAATCGTCGACAATTCGCGAAAGCATTTTGTATTTTGCACACTGCGAGGCGAGCAGGGCAAGCGCGCCGAACGCACCGGTCATCATATGGCTTTCGTACCAAATATCGTCGAACGCAATCATCAGCGCAATATGCGCCGCAATCAAAATCGCAGAAACGGCAATCGGAAAATCGCTGTTAATTCCGCGCTTGAAATTAAAGCCGTGAACAATAACATTGAAGTTTGCCGCAATCGTTGCCGCAAAAACAACAAGACAGGTGATAAAATATGCCTTTCCGGGCGGCAACAAGAATGTCGGAAACACGGACGAATTGATAAAAAGAGTCAAAAACAAAAGAATTGCACCGAAAACAGAGGTGGCAATAATTTTTGATTTGACGGCAGCCCTTTTGCCAAGCAGGCTTTGAATGAAAGTCTCCCTTTCCGACTTGCTGACATAATCGCCGCCCGGGATTTCGGAATTGCCGAGGTTTTTGTCCGTCTCATCGGGACCGAAAAGGCGGAACTTGCCGACCTTTTCCTGACGGCGTTGCTCCAAAATCTGCTCGGCAACCTCTTCGTCGATTGTCGGAACAGACTCGATTTTATCGTCGAATCCGTCAAATGTGATTTGAACGCCGATTTCCTCGCCCGTGAACTCCGGCTCGTTGTCAAACACCTTGTCCTTAGCGACGATGGTGGGTATGCCCTCAAGGTCTGTTTTCTCGTCCTTTTGAGCATTTGAAACAAACGCAACACGGCGTGTTTTTGAAATATCGGGTGACTGCTTTTCCTTTTTCGCAAAAGGATTTTTACTTTTTTTAACTGTCGGCACAATTTTCACATCATCGTCGGCAATTTTCATATCGCTGTCATCATCAAGCGCTATCGGTTTTGTTTTTGATGTGTCAAATTGTATTCTGCCCTCTGATTTTCCGCGTTTTTTCGGGAGGCTGACCTCTTGTGTTTTTTCGACCGACGGTTTCTGTTTTTTTGGCGGAACATATTTCTTTATATCCTCGTCCGCTGTCGGCTTGGCGGCTGCCTCGGCTATTTTTCGCGCAACCTCTTCTTCGTCAACGGTTACCTCATCAATCGCGTTTTTTGCCTTTTCATCAAGCGTTTTTGATGCCGCCTCAAGCTGTCTGTCAGCCTCGGCTTTGATTTTTTCCGCGCGTTTAATTATTTCGTCGATAGATAAATTCTCGCTCATAAAATTCTCTCACAAAATTATTTGTCAAGTCGCTGTCTTGCAATTTCATACATAATTATGCCTGCCGCAACGGAGGCGTTTAAGGAATTGACCTTGCCGAGCATCGGCAAACTGACAGTGACATCGCACTTTTCCTTGATGAGTCTGCCGACACCGTTGCCCTCACTGCCGACAACAAGCGCCGCGCCGCCGCTGAAATCGGTTTTGTCCCAGCGTTGACCGTCCATATCCGCGGCATAAACCCAAATATTTTTCTTTTTCAAATCGTCGATAGTCGAGGCAAGGTTTGTCACCCTCGCAACCGGCATATATTCAAGCGCACCGCACGAGGTTTTTGCAACGATAAAATTAAGTCCGACATTTCTGCGTTTCGGAATAATTATTCCGTGAGCGCCGCACGCCTCGGCAGTTCTGATAATCGCACCGAGATTGTGGCTGTCCTCAATTTCATCGCAAATGATGACAAAAGGCGGCTCACCTCTCTCCTCGGCGATTTTTAAAATATCGTCAACGGTTGAATATTCGTGTGCCGGGACATTTGCCGCAACACCCTGATGGTTTGCACCGGCGCACATAAAATCAAGTTTTTTGCGGTCAACATTTTTCATCACAATCTTTTTTTCTTTGCACATTGCAATGATTCGGTTGACCGAGCCCTCATGCTCGCCTTTTGCGATTAAAACATTTTCAACCTCTCTGTCGCTTTTAAGAAGTTCGATAACGGCATTTCTGCCGATAATAAGATTATCGTTTGTCTGTTTGTTTTCGTTTTTCATAACTCACCGGTCCCGTTTATATCAAATTTCGCTTTTCAAACAAAACAGCCGGCAAATGTTGGATTTGCCGGCATTGTTGATTATTAAGCGTCGCCCTCTGTTTTGTAATCAAACTTTGACGCATTATATTTAAAATACTTTTTAACAATCGGTGTAAACTCGTCGCCGTCGCCGTAATCCTCGCTCTTAATCTCGCGGATTGCTTCGTTGATTGTTGTATACCAACCGCTGTATTTTGCACAGGCGATTACATATTCGATTGTATCAATCTCGCCGTCAAGAACCTTGAAATCATTTGTTCTGCCACTTGGCATATACAAAAATTCATCGGTAATAACAGCATCCGCCGTGCCGTTTTCAATCATTTTGAGTGCGTCGTCGATTTTGTCAACATTTGTGATTTTGCACGAATCGGAAATTGTCTTTTGTTCACCGAATGCCGTTTGAGCCGTTTTGCCGCAAACCGCCACATTTTTCATGCTCAAATCGGAATATGTTTTGACTGCACTGTTTTTAGCTGTTACCGCGATAACCCTGTCGGTAATAAGCGGCTCTGTGAAAGAATAATCCTCATTAAACGTGCCGTGGTTTTTTGAAACCGCGCCGACAAGCAATGCCGCGCTGTATTCCTCGCCTTTTGAGTCAAAAAATCCACCGGAATGTTCAAGCTCATATGAATAAGGGTCGCTTTCATAGCCTTTAACTTTTGTTATGTCCTCAAAAACATAGCTTTTGAAATCGCCCTTGATTGATTTGAATATTTTTTCGATAACATCAGCCTCAAAACCGCCGACCTTGCCGTCCTTACCAACGGTGATAAACGGTGACGAATCGGGAACATAGCCGATAATCAATGAGGTATCGCTGTATTTTTCATTGTCCGATGACGAGCAACCTGCGAAACAAGCAGCGATAAGCACTACGCACAATAATACCGAAATGATTTTTTTAACAGATTTTTTCATTGAATTAAATCCTCCCAAACAGGATTGTCTTAATAAAACAATTTTATATTATAATCAATATAAAGTCAAGGAATATCGGCACAAAAAAATAATTCCTCGGTCAACAATTCGCCAACCGAGGAAATAAAAGCCCAATCAAAGCTCTGCGATAACCTCAACCTCGCAAAGAACGCCCTTAGGCAAATCTTTTACGGCAACGCATGAACGAGCCGGCTTTGATGTGAAATATTCGCCGTAAATCTCGTTGAACTTTGCAAAATCATTAATATCGGCAAGGAAACAAACAGTTTTTACAACCTTGTCCATAGCAGTGCCTGCTGCCTCGACAACTGCCTTGAGATTTTCGCAAACCTGAGTTGTTTGCTCCTCGATTGTTTTTGCCTCAACTGTGTTTGTTGCAGGGTTTATAGCGATTTGGCCAGAGGTGAAAAGGAATCCGTTTGCCTTTACAGCCTGTGAATAAGGGCCGATTGCACCGGGTGCATTGTTTGTTGCTACATATTCCATAAGTAAATCTCCTTTTATTATTCGCAAACCTTAAATCCGGCATCTGTGAGTGCCTTTTTAACGGTTGCGATATGTTCAAAGTTTCTTGTTTCAACGCCGAGTTTAAGATAGCAGTCGGTAATGTTCATATCAAGGTCGGTTGAATCGTAATTAACGCTGACAACATTTGCGCCCTGCTCCGCTACAATGCGGCTTACTCCCGAAAGCTGACCGGGTCGGTCGGAAAGAGAGATAACAATATCTGCTGTTCTGCCGCCCATTTTAAGACCTCTTTCGATAACTCTCGAAAGAATTGTAACATCAATATTGCCGCCCGAAACAACACAGCAAACTTTTTTGCCGTCAATCTCGGGAATCTTGCCGTTCATAACAGCCGCTACCGGAACTGCGCCTGCACCCTCGGCGATAAGTTTTTGTTGCTCAAGAAGTGTGAGAATTGCAAGTGCGATTTCATCATCCGAAACTGTAACGATGCCGTCAACATACTTTTGGCAAAGCTCAAATGTTAAATCGCCCGGTGTTTTAACAGCAATACCGTCTGCGATTGTGTTAACAGCGTTGAGTGTTTCAATTTTTCCGTCTGTCACGCTGTGCTCCATAGATGGTGCGCCTTGAGCCTGAACACCGTAAACCTTACACGACGGCTTAAGCTGTTTGATTGTGTATGCAACGCCGGAGATAAGTCCGCCGCCGCCGATAGGAACAACAACAACATCAACATCGGGAAGCTGTCTTAAAATTTCAAGGCCGATTGTGCCCTGACCTGCGATAACATCGGGGTCATTGAACGGATGGATAAATGTGTATCCCTCCTTGTCGCGAAGCTCGATAGCCTTATTGTAAGCATCGTCATAAACGCCCTTTACAAGACAAACATTTGCGCCGTATCTTTTTGTTGCCTCAACCTTGCTGATAGGAGCGCCGTCGGGGAGGCAAATTGTTGATTTTATTCCGTTTTTTGTTGCCGCAAGCGCAACGCCTTGAGCGTGGTTGCCTGCCGAACATGCGATAACGCCCTTGCTTTTTTCCTCATCGGAAAGCTGGCTTATTTTGAAATATGAACCACGCACCTTAAATGAACCTGTAACCTGCAAATTCTCCGTTTTCAAAAAAACATCTGCACTCGGGTTGATTTTGGGTGCCTTAATCATATCTGTATCTCTGATGATTTCCTTTAATACTTCGGAAGCCTTATATACTCTGTCAAGTGTTAACATCTTTTTACCTTCTTTTTCAGGAATATAAATATAGATATTTTAATACTAAATCATATCAAAGTCAATCAATATCCCAAATTTTCATTAACAATAATGACTTTTATTCTGTCTTTATGCCTTTGCTGAGCCGAAATCACATAATTACAGCAAATTCTTGACTCGCCGTGACAGCCGTCGCAGATAAATGCGTTTTCGTTTGAAAGCGAAACACATTCGCCGAGCTTCGCACACGGAGTGTCGCACGAAAGGCGGGCGGTGTTCGGCGGTGCAGCAGATTTTTTAACTCTTTCGACAGCGGCATTGATATTCGGCACGATTTTGTTTTTGCCGACAACCATAATTACCTGACGCGGACCGTAAACGATGCAAGCAACACGGTTTGAATTGCCGTCGACATTATAAAGCTCGCCCCTCTCGGTGACCGCGTTTGACGAGGTGAAGAACGTGTCGCACATAAATGCCTTGCCGTATGCCTCGCGAAGCTCCTCGCCCTGAAGACCCGACCTGTCGATAAAATCATAGTCGCCGCTTTTCAAAATTTTTGTGTCAACCTCGCACTCGTGCAGTGTGACCGAGCCGCCGCAGGATATGCTTTCACCTTTTTTTAAAAGTGTTTTTATAAGCGGAACAACTTCCTCTCTTTTTTCGACATAAAACGGCTTTATGTTGTTTCTTTCAAGATTTTCCATTGTGGTTTCGATGTATTTTTCCATTTTCCGTTACCTCCAATATTTTCTGTCAAGGCTTCTGTATTGCAGTGCCTCGGCGATATGAGTTATTTCAATATTTTCGCTGTTGTCCAAATCGGCAATCGTTCTGCCGATACGCAAAATTTTGTCATACGCTCTCGCAGAAAGCCCCATACTTTCAAAACTTGCACGGAGCAAATCGTCGGCCTCGGGCGATAAAACGCAAAATTCTCTCGTTGCGCGCGGAGTCATTTTTGCATTGCAGGTAATATTTGTACCCTCAAAGCGTTTGTTTTGAATTTGGCGTGCGGCGTTGACACGCTTTCTGATTTCGGCACTGCTCTCCTCATTGCCTTTTCCGGAAAGCTTGTCGTAATCAACGCTTTGTACCTCAATATGTATATCTATTCTGTCGAGAATCGGACCCGACACCTTGTCGAGATAGCGTTTTTTAGCCGCCTCGGAGCAGGTGCACTGCTTTGTCGGATGGCCCAAAAAGCCACACGGGCACGGATTCATCGCCGCAACAACCATAATGTTTGACGGATACGATATTTTTCCTGCCGCACGCGTAATATTCACAACACCGTCCTCAAGCGGCTGACGGAGTGACTCCTTTGCACGGCGGTCAAACTCGGGAAATTCGTCCATAAACAGCACGCCGTTGTGCGCAAGGCTGATTTCGCCAGGGCGAATATTTATTCCGCCGCCCGTTAAGCCCTGAGCCGAAACGGTGTGGTGAGGGCTTCTGAACGGTCTGCGTGCGATAAGGCGCGCGTTATCGGGCAATTCGCCCGCAACGGAATAAATTTTTGTTGTTTCTATTTGCTCGGCGAATGTCATTTTTGGCAAAATCGAGCCGATTCGCTTTGCAAGCATTGATTTGCCCGTGCCCGGAGGGCCTATCATAAGGCAATTGTGTCCGCCTGCCGCGGCAATTTCAAGGGCGCGCTTTGCCTCGTGCTGACCCTTAACATCACAAAAATCAAGTTCATCATCAACAATTTCGGTGTCATCGAGCGCACGGTATGCAGGCTCAATCAATTTTTCACCGGAAAGATGTTGCAAAATCTCGATAATATTTCTCGCCGGCAAAACATCTATGCCCTGAATAACGGACGCCTCGCCTGCGTTGCCATACGGAATAAACACCGAGCCTACTCCGCTCTCGCTCGCCTTAATAACCATCGGCAATATACCGGTAGCCTTGCGAAGCTCTCCGTCAAGTGAAAGTTCGCCTATAAACGAATAATCGTCCAAATTCGCGTTGATTTGACCCGACGCTTTAAGGATTGCAATAAGCATCGGCAAATCGTAAACAGGGCCCTCCTTTTTTATATCGGCAGGCGCGATATTAACCGTAATGCGCGACACCGGGAAGGTAAAGTGCTTGTTTTTAATCGAGGCTCTGACACGCTCGCGGCTTTCCTTAACCGCGGCGTCGGGCAAACCGACGACATCAAACCGCGGCAGACCCGAACTGATGTCAGCCTCAACAACCACATCAAAGCCTTCAAGCCCGAAAAGCCCCTGACTTTTAACCTTGGCAAACATATACCCCTCACACAGCCTTTCCACTGCAAAATAAAACGAATTGTTTATAATCATTCTCCACGTTTGCAGCCGTTGCGGAGAATGAAAACGCACGCAAAATTTTTTAAATTCCGACACTTTGCGGCGATAAAACTTAATTGGTGCACAACTGCGCCGTTTCTCCTCTTTTTTTTGCCGCAAAAAGTATTGCGGCAAATTGTTAATTTATATTATACAATAAGCAAGTTATATTGACAACACTAAATAATAATATTAAAATAGAGATGCTGCAAAGCATTAAAATATTTAAAATTTAAGGAGAGGTCATATGGACATTAACGCTTTATATAACGAATGGCTTGAAAAGGCAACGGGCGACCCCGATTTGAAAGCCGAACTCGAGAGCATTAAGGGCAACGATGACGAAATTCTCGACAGATTTTACAGAAGCCTTGAATTCGGCACCGCAGGCTTGCGTGGCGTAATCGGCGCAGGCACAAACAGAATGAACATATATACCGTCGGAAGAGCTACACAGGGTCTTGCCGACTATCTCAACGCAAATTACGACAATCCGTCGGTTGCAATCGGCTACGATTCGCGAATCAAAAGCGACCTTTTCAGCAAAGAGGCGGCATCCGTTTTGGCTGCAAACGGCGTTAAAGTTTATATTTACGACGAGCTTGAGCCGACTCCGTGCCTTTCATACGCAATAAGATATTATCACACTCAAAGCGGCATTATCATCACCGCTTCGCACAACCCGGCAAAATACAACGGCTACAAATGCTACAACCCCAACGGCTATCAAATGACCGATGAGGAGGCAGCTGAGGCATACGAATATATCCAAAAGGTCGATTATTTCACCGGCATCAAAAAAGTTGATTTTGACGATGCCGTAAATGCCGGAAAAATCGAATTTATCGGCGAAAAGGTTATAAATTCGTTTCTTGACGAGGTGCAAAAGCAGTGCATCAACCCCGAAATCGTCAAAAATGCCGACTTAAAGGTAATTTACACACCGCTTAACGGCACGGGCAACAAGCCTGTCAGAGCAATTCTTGACAGAATCGGAGTTAAAAGCGTTTATGTAGTGCCCGAGCAGGAATATCCCGACGGCAATTTCCCGACATGTCCGTTCCCAAACCCCGAAATCAAGCAGGTTTTTGAAATCGGCCTTGAAATGAACAGAAAAATCGGCGCAGACATTTTGCTTGCAACAGACCCCGACTGCGACCGTGTAGGCATCGCGGTGCCCGACAAAACAGGCGAGCTTGTGCTTATGAGCGGCAACGAGGTCGGTGCAATGCTTTTAAACTATATCCTTTCACAGCGCCTTGAAAAAGGCACTCTTCCGAAATCGGCAATCGCTGTTAAAAGCTTTGTTTCAACCGATTTGGCAGAGGTTATCGCAAAGAAATACAACTGCACATTCAAAAATCTTCTGACAGGCTTCAAATATATCGGCGAGCTTATCACAAATCTCGAAAAAGAGGGCAGAGCGTCCGACTTTGTTATGGGATTTGAGGAGAGCTACGGCTATCTTGCAGGCACGCACGCAAGGGATAAGGACGCTGTTGTTGCGTCAATGCTTATCTGCGAAATGGCGGCTTATTATAAAACGAAAAATATGAATCTTGTTGATGTTATGAATTCGCTTTACGATAAATTCGGATACTATTGCAACGAAGTTAAATCATACACCTTTGAGGGTGCACAAGGTATGGAAAAAATGGCGCAGATTATGGATACGCTCCGCCAAAATCCTCCGAAAACAATCGGTGACTTTATCGTAACCGCAGTGTCGGACTACAAAACAAGCAAAATAACATTTACAGACGGCAAGGAAGAAAAAATCGAACTGCCGAAATCAAATGTGCTTGCCTTTGCACTTGAAAACGGCAACAAGGTTATCGTCAGACCGTCGGGCACGGAGCCTAAAATCAAGGCGTATCTGACCGCAATCGGAAACGATAAAGAGTCTGCATCGAAAATAGCAAAAACGCTTGAATCGGCTGCAGACGAATTTATGAAATAGAGGAAAATTATGAACAGAAAATTTGTTAAAATCACATGCATCATTCTTGCTGTGCTTATGGCAGGAAGCGGCTTGACAGCCGGTGTATTTGCATTTATTCATTGATTGAAAAAGCGGCAAAGTGCGTCAAACACCGAGCCGCTTTTCCGATTTGAGGAGAAATTATGGTTATCGAAAACGATTCACATACAGTCAAAGAGCTGGTAGAAATCGGAATGCCCAAGGAATGTGCCGCGATACTTTGCAAACTTCCGTACGACACATTTGTTTTTGAAATAAACGGCGACAAAATAACCGCAGTGAGCACCTTTCAAATATGCGAGGAAACATTTAGCTTTTACGGCAAAACCGATATAGAGCCGGGTGAATATATTGTCGGTGAAACGCATATCGACAAATCGGGTGACGGCTTTCGTCTAAAATTCATTGCCGATGAGCTTGACGGGTCATGCAATGACAAAGAATATTATATCGACTTTTCAAGCCTTGATGCCGTTTGCAAAAACAGAGGCTTTGAAATCAAACACCCCGAGAGTGTAAGTTTCAGCGAACTTGCGATTGCATCGGCATACATAACGGAGCATGCCGACTCCCCTTGCGGCGCGAACGAAAAGGAGAAAAATCTCCTCCCCATTCTTCACGAGATTGAAGGGTTGTATTATTCTAACGAGGAATATGACGGCAGATTAGGTCTTTTGACAAATCTTTTTGACGATGACAAAAAGCTTGTTGAAATGATAAGCAGTTATGCCGCAAAAAGCGGAAAATCACCTGACAAAATTTTGCGCCGTATCAAACATAATCATCAAGACAAGCTGACATCGCTTGCAAACGCCGTTAACGATTCCCAAGCCGAATACGGCGAGTCTGAATTCAACATTGATTTTTCCGACGGTAAAGGCAGAATTTCCGATTTTGCGTTCGTCATTTTACTGATAATAATTGCAATTGCGGTCTGTCTTGTGTTGGCATTTGCAATAACCGCAATAATTGCGCTTGTCACCGGCAGAAGTGACTTAATCGGTGCTTATTTCACCGAATTTTTGCCGTCGCGCGATTTTTGGCTTGCCATTGCCTCCGGCTCGATAATAATAGCTGTTGTTTATATAATAATCACTATTGCCCGAAAAGGGAAAATGTTGTAAAATACTATCGACAAAATAATTTCAGAAAGGCTGTTTTTCATGAAAACAAAGGTTAACGAAAATATTTATAATATCGGCGTAAACGATTATGACATTGACCTTTTCGAGGGTCAATACATTCTTGAAAACGGAATGGCATACAATTCATATATCGTTCTTGATAACAAAATCGCCGTTTTGGACACGGTTGACAAAATCGCCGTTGACAGATGGTTTGATAATCTCGCCGACGCATTAGGCGACAAAAAGCCCGATTATTTGATAGT
>OLIY01001092.1_pt1 | contig 20674 bp, 17 predicted proteins | sample 1601431 | NCBI WGS metagenome assembly OLIY01 (sample SAMN04168659, study PRJEB22393) | human gut metagenome | biome: human gut microbiome; feature: stool | host: Homo sapiens | collected 2014-05-12
CTGCCGCATCTATGGATGAGACCGGTACCCATACCGTCGTAGACCACGGCGGCAATGAGGTCGAAGTCCCCAACAAGGTCACTCGTGTGGTCATCGACCAGATCCCCATCCTGTCCACCTACATGGCCTATTTTGAGGGCAGCGCACCCTATATCGTGGGCTATTGCGGCTCCTTCAAGTCGGTCATTTCCGACACCGTGCTCAAGAACATCGCCCCGGAGCTGATGGAATCCAGCGACACGGTCTATGCGCAGAGCGACCTCAATATTGAGGAGATCATGAAGCTGAACCCGGATGTCATCCTGTACAATGCAGGCAATTCCTCCCATGCAGAGATCCTGAAGGCCAGCGGTATTCCCTCGATCGGCTTTGCCACCGTGGGTGCTTCCACCGAGGCTGACCCGCTGGAGCGCTATGAGGAGTGGCTGAAACTGCTGGAGGATATCTTTGGTGAACCGGGCAAGACCGATGCCTTTGTGGCTGCCGGTGACGAGATCGTGGCCGATGTGGAAGCCCGCATTGCGGATATTCCTGAGAGCGACCGCCCCAGCGCCCTGATCCTGTGGAAGTACTCGGACGGTGTGCCGCAGGTCTCCGGAAACGGCACTTTCGGTACCTACTGGATGAAGCATCTGGGCGTGACCGACAAAGCGCTGGAAGCCACCGGTTTTGCCCAGACCAGCATGGAACAGGTCTACAGCTGGGATCCGGACATCCTCTTCCTCGATGGCCCCGGCCTGCAGCCCCTGCACACCGAGGACGTGCTGAGCGGGAATGTTGACGGTGCTGACTTCTCCACCCTGACTGCCGTGCAGAACGGCCGGGTCTACAACACTACACTGGGTATGTGGAACTGGTTCACCCCGAATCCAGATGCTCCGCTGGTGCTGGCATGGCTGGCCTGCAACACCTACCCGGATGCTTTTGCCGATTATCCGCTGGGCGATACCATCAAGGAATATTACAAGACCTGGTATGGCTATGATGTGACCGATGACGAGCTGGAGGAAATGCTGCTGTACTGATGAAGGACACCATCTGGATCAAAAAAGGCCGCTTTACCCCGCTGGCTATCCTGCTGATGCTGGCACTGCCGCTGGTCACTTCGGTGGTCTGCCTGTGCTTCGGACGTATGAATGTCCCGGTCGGGGAAGTGCTGGCCGCTCTGCGCACAGCTCTGACCGGCGGCAGCGCGGCCAATGTGCAGAACTATTCCATCGTCATCAACCTGCGTCTGCCGCGCATCCTCATGGCCATCATCGTGGGTGCAGGGTTGACCTGTGCGGGCAACACCTTTCAGTCCCTGTTTTCTAATCCGCTTGCCACGCCGGATATTTTGGGCGTGACCAGCGGCACCTGTGTGGGTGCAATTCTGGCCATCATTCTGTCGTGCAGTATTCTGGAAACACAGCTCATTGCGCTGGTGTTCGGCCTTGCGTCTGTCTGCTTTACCCTGAAAATTGCAGGCAAGAACGATGGCCGTTCCATGGTCTATCTGGTTCTGGCCGGAACCATTGCCTCCTCGCTGTTCAACGCAGTCGGATCGCTGCTCAAGTATACGGCCGACCCGCAGGATAAGCTGCCGGAGATCACCTACTGGCTGATGGGCAGTTTTACCAGTGCCAGCTACCAGAAGATCCTCATCGGCTGCCCGCTTATCGTTGCTGGAATCATCATCATCTATCTGCTGCGCTGGCGGCTGAACATCCTTTCACTGAGTGATGACGAGGCTCGTGCCAGCGGCATCAACATCAAACAGACCCGGATGCTGTTCATTCTGGCTTCCACGCTGATTACCGCCTCGGCGGTATCCATGTGCGGACAGGTGGGCTGGATCGGGCTGCTGATCCCGCACTGCGCCCGGATGCTGGTGGGCAGCAACAACCGCTATGTCGTGCCGGTGAGCCTGAGCCTTGGTGCCAGCTTCATGATCCTGATCGACACACTGTCGCGCACCATCAGCATCATTGAACTGCCGCTTTCCATCCTGACCGCCATCATCGGTGCGCCGGTGTTCATCTCTCTGCTGAATAAGACAAGGAGCAACCTGCGATGATCTTGCAAGTACAGAAAGGCTGTTTCGGCTACCCCGGACAGCCTGCCATACTGGAAAATATCGACCTGACACTGGAAGAGGGACACATTCTTGCCATCCTCGGCCCAAACGGCATCGGCAAGACCACTTTGCTCAAATGCATGATCGGTCTGCTGCCGTGGCACAGCGGCAAGACCCTGCTCTATGGTAAGGAGATCCACACCCTGAAGCCGAAGGATGTCTGGAGCACCATCTCCTACATCCCGCAGTCCCACGGGTTTGCCTTCTCCTATACCGGACTGGAAATGGTTTTGCTGGGCCGCAGTGCCCATCTGGGTATGTTCCAGCAGCCCGGTAAAGAGGAACTGGAAATGGCCGAAGCCATGATGGAGCGGGTGGGCATCTCTCACCTTGCCAACAAGGACTGCAACCGGATGAGCGGCGGCGAACTGCAAATGGTGCTCATTGCCCGTGCCCTCATCAACGAGCCGAAGCTCATCATTCTGGACGAGCCGGAAACCGGTCTGGATTTCCACAATCAGATCTTAGTACTGAATATGGTGGAGCGGCTGGCGCATGAGGAAGGCATCAGCGCCATTATGAACACCCATTATCCCACCAACGCCATGAGCGTGGCAGACGAAGCACTGATGCTCAACCGCAAGGGTGAATTTTTCTACGGCCCGGCCGCCGCCATCCTGAACGAACAGAACATTTCCTATTCCTTTGATGTTCAGGTCATCGTGGACGAGTTGAATTATCAGGGACGCGCCGTGCGCAGCATTGTGCCAGTGGCCTTGCGAGGGAATGCCGTATGAAGATGCCATTTACGCTTTCCCAGCTGCGTCCCATCCGGGAAGCCATGACAGTTTCCCGCCCAGCAAAACTGGGCGAGAGTGTACCTGTTACCTGGTTCTCGCTGGGCGGCGGCACCTCAATCACCCCGGAGTATTACGACTGCACTACCCTGTATCTGTGCGGGGAAGGTGGCGGCATATTTCTTCTGGGTGGAGAGAGCCGTACTGTCCCGCTGCATCCCGGCCAGCTGCTGGCCGTTCCGCCCAAAACGCTCTGTGGCTGTCTAACCGACAGCGGCATGATCTATACTGAAATCATTCTGAAAAAGGAGAACTTCACCATGAACAACATTCTCAAAGCAGGCCAGCCCACCGAACTGAAAAATCTCATTTCTTACGAGGACGGCAGCATTGCAAACCTCGACCTCGTCCACGCCGACAACATGAAATTCGTGCTGATGGCCTTTGACGAGGGCACTGGCCTGACTCCGCACCGCGCTCCCGGCAATGCCATCCTGACCGCCCTCGAAGGCAAGGCCATTATTGGCTATGAGGGCAAGGATTACGAGCTGAACGCAGGCGAGAGCTTCCGCTTCGATAAGAACGGCCTGCACAGCGTCACTGCACAGGGCAAATTCAAAATGAGCCTGCTGCTGGTGATCGAATAAGCGATTTTCTGTTTCATAACTGACGCAAAGAACCCGTCCGGACGTACCGGACGGGTTCTTTGCGTCTGCCAGATTCAGCAGTAGTAGAGGAACGAACGCAAGCGGCTCCATGCAGTTTCATCCCAGTCATTATCAAGGGAAATCTGGAACAGCGGAGCCCGACAGGCATCGTGCAGGCCGCGCATATCCAGAATCATCGCTGTATTTTCATACCGGGGTGCAAGGGTCAGCACTGCATTGGTACGGTTAGAAAGCTCCACGGCCTTGGCGTACCGATATCGACCGTTCCCGCCTGAAAAATTCGGCAAGGCAGAGTCCGCAATGAGGAACAGTGTTTCAGCGTCTTCCGCAAAGGCACTGTGCGCTCCAAGTTCATTCCCAAGGGTCTGCATCTGCCTCTGCATCTGATCAAGCCAACCAGCCGATGGTTTGTTTTCATCCAAATTGTCTTTCCACAGAAACCAGAGTTCCTCGCTGAGCGGGGCGCGAAGCACCTGTTCGCCTTCGGCTTCCAGCGCGGCAAGTACGCCGCTGTCCAGTTCTGTCAGGCAGAGCGGCGTACCAACAGCGGCAATGCGGCGGCCTTTGGTGAGAAGTGCTCCGATCTCTCTCGCTGCGGTGTGCAGCTGCTCCCAGCCGGGCAGAGCATCCCACTGTGCCGAAATGTCTGCACGTTTATCTGCCGGAGCAGCATGCGGAATCAGGAACTGTGCATCTGTCTGGTCGTTTTTTCGCTCGGCAAGGATACTGCCCAGCAGTGCCGGGAAAGGCAGGTATTCTTTTGCACTCGTCTCCGCTCGGCCAAGGCTCAGAATATCGTCCGTCAGGTGCGGCAGCTCGTAGGGGTCTGCCCCTTGCTGTTTGAAATATGCGGCCAGATAGGGCGTATAAGCACCCATCGCCGGAAGATAGAGTGGCACATTGGGGGATGGTGTCTGTGCCAGACGACAGGGGTGAATATCGACCTGCTCGATGTTGAAATCTGTCGGCAGAGCCACCGCCGGGCGGTGTTGCAAGCTGTTCAGGAACGCTTCAATGCGAGTGATGACACCCACATTGGAAAAATGCTCATCCACTTCGATTTGCAGGTAGGGTTTATCGCCCATCTCCTGCTTGAACAGGTGTGAGAGCATGGTGTCCGGGCCGCAGCCGTGGTTGGTCAGATAGACAGCGTAGAGGTTCGGGTGGTGAGCGATGAGCTTTGCGCCGGACAGGATATGCTGCCCGAACGGATAATAAAGATTATCGTATTCATCGGAGATGTCCAGCGCATGACCGGGCAGGTGGCTCAGCGTGATGACTTTATAGCCGCGTTCCAACAGCAGTTCCGGGATGCCCATGTTCAGGATGGGGTCGGAAACGCCGTAGTTGCGGGTGATGAGCACCAACACTTTATCGTCCGGTCTCAGGGTCGCCAGCAGAGCTTTGCCCTGTTTTTCCACGGCGGCGGTATGGCGGCGCACCGCCATGGCACCACTGAGCAGAGCTTTGGCACAAAACGGTTTCGGGATTCCTAAAATCTTGCTCAGTCCCAGCATTGCAGATGCCATAGCTTCCTGCCCGAAGTCGAGATCGAACACCGGACTGAGCAAGGTGATGCCCTTGCTCTCAATGTCCAGAGCGTTGGCAATGGATACGGCTGCCGTCTGCATATAGACGCAGCCGTAGTTGTGTTTCACACGGCTCTTTTCGTGCTTCATCGTGTGGATGGTGGGCAGGAAGATATAATCTACTTTTTGGTCGATGAGCTGCTGCATGTGGCCGTAAATAAGTTTGACCGGGTAGCAGGTCTCTCCCTGTGCGGTCTGCTGAGCCAGCCGGATCGTTTCCTCACTGGTGGGGTCAGTCAGGACGACATTGAAGCCCAACGAGGTAAAGAAGGCATTCGCCATCGGGAAGAACTTGTGGATCATCAACGCAAAAGGCACACCTACGGTCTTTTTACGTGGGTCGCGTTTACCGGTGTAACCCTCCAAAAGCAGTTTGTCCGCCTGCTTGTAGAAGTCAATATTCTTCTGAATCTCCGCACTGCGGCTGTCCTCTGCATCCTTTGCCGGGCTGTCAAATCCCACAAATCGGCTGGGTGCGTCGCCCACAGCTTCCTGTGCCAGCAGGGCCGCGCCGTATGCGCCGCTGATGGAGAACACCGGGCTGACCCGGACCCGGCTGCCATAGGCCGCCTGAAAAGCCGCCACGATGCCGGGATTGTAATCCACACCGCCCTGTAAGACAATGTGCTGGCCCACCGGCTTGGAGCCGACCACCTTGTGCAGATAGTTCTGGACGATGGCGTGGCACAGTCCGGCCGCAATGTCTGCCCGTGAAATACCTTCAGCGGAAGCGGACGCAATGGCCGTTTCGATAAACACCGTGCACCGTTCTCCCAAGGATGCCGGATGTTCAGAGGATAAGGCTAATGGGCCAAATTCCGCCAGTGGGATGCCCATACGGGCAGCTTGTTCTTCCACAAAAGAACCGGTACCGGCAGCGCAGATCTTGTTCATCTGAAAATCCACAACTTCACCGTTCTGGATGCTGATGTATTTGCTGTCCTGCCCGCCGATCTCAAAGACAGTATCCGCCTCCGGCACCCAGTGCGCAGCGCCCTTTGCCTGCGCGGTGATCTCATCCCGCACGGCATCGGCACCGATGCGCTTGCCGATGCGCTCTCGTCCTGAACCGGTCACACCGACTGCGGTGAACCGGATATCACCAAACCGCTGGCGAATACTTGCAAGGCCTTTGCGGACAGCTCCTTCCGGGTCACCTGCGGTGCGCAGATATTGAAAGTCTACCAGTTCACCGTCAGCACCGACCAGAACAAGATCGGTACTGGTAGAACCGATGTCGATGCCCAATGCGCAGCCACTTTCTGGAATGATCTTGGTAGCGTTTGGCTCCGCAAGGCTCGTGCCGGAGCGCAGTTCCAGTTTGGGCAATGTTCCGACCGTGTGGTGTGTTGTTCGTGTACGGTCCAGAGAATCATTCAGTTGACGTAACGTGAACGAGCCGGATGCTTTGAGTGCAGCACCAAGAGCCGCTTCATATCGGGCAAACTCCGGAACGATGAGTTCTTTCTCACTCAACCCGAATACATCCCGGATGGCTCGGATCACGCCTGCATTGCAGGTCACGCCGCCGCAGAATACCACCGGTTTGCAGACCGGCAGCCGCCGTACAATGGTCGCCTTGTAGTTGCGGATCATTGCATAGCACAATCCCAGCAGAATGTCCGGTGTGGAAACGCCTTCCTGCTGGCGGTGAATGATATCCGTTTTGGCAAAGACCGCACACCGACCGGAAAGGCGCGGAACACTCTGTGCCTGCTTTACCAGAGAAGAGTAATCCTCCAGCTTGCATCCCACACGGGACATCTGGTCTTCAAAGAATGAGCCTGTGCCGCCTGCGCAATGTTCATTGACCGAAAACTGCGGGGCGCGGCTCTGCAAATCCGTGATGAATCGCGCACCCTGACTGCCGATTTCAATGACCGAACCCACCTGCGGAATGATCCAGCGCACACCCTCGACGATAGCTGGGATATCGCCTAAAGAGGGAATGGCTGAATCTTGCTCCAGCAGAGCCTCCGTGTTGCTTCCGGTCACACAGAGTGAAAACGGAGTATCCATCGCCAGTTCCAACGTGGAAAGACCCTTTTTCAGGCAGACAAAAGGGTTGCCGTGATGCACCGCCATCCACTGCTTTTCAATTTCTTGATTTTTTAACAGCACCAACTTTACCGTTGATGTACCGATATCCATTCCCAACGAAAGCATTGTGTCACTCCTTCGATATCAACCCTGAACGTTATAGGGTTTGACATTTCAAACTTTATACCGTATAATAATGATGCCTTTTAATTAGACATCTCTAACCAAGAGTTTAACACAACTACCTCGGAGTGTCCGTTGTTATGGCAACGGCAAAGTAAATTTTAAGATGGAGCAATATTATTCAATTTTACAGCAATGCGGCATGTTCAACGGCATTCAGCCACGAAAATATAGGGAAGTCCTTAGTTGCTTGAATGCGACTGTCCGTGAATATCCTCGTGGTGCGCACATCGTCGAGCTGGGTGAGCAGAGCCACAATACGGGTGTTCTGCTGGATGGCACGATAGAAGAATTTTTGTATGATGAAAATGGCAATCAAATCAGCATCTGCCGTTTTTGTCCCGGAGAAGTATTTGGTGCAGAACTGGCCTGTACTGGCTGGACGGTAAGTCCGGTCTGTCTCCGTGCCAGTTCGGACTGTACCGTAATGCTGCTGGATTTCAGCGCATTGATGTCACAGAAAACGCTGGCCTGTCCCTGCCGGATGCAAGTCACAGCAAATCTTATGCAGGATATGGCGCAGCAGCTTCTCTTTTTTAACACCAAAGTGCGTATTTTAGCACAAAAACGGCTTCGAGATCGTCTGAAGATTTATCTTCAAACCTTGACACCCGATGAAAAAGGCTGTTACAGTCTACCCTACACCCGGACAGAACTGGCGGATTTCCTCTGTGTGGACCGCAGTGCTCTTTCCCGTGAGCTGTGCCGGATGCGCGATGAGAGGATCCTTGATTTTTCCGGTGCAAAGATTCACCTGTTGAACCCAACGTTTTTGTATGGTTGGAACTGACAGTACTTCTAAATCTATGAAAAAAATTGTCTGCCTAACATTTTTGTTCGACAGACAATTACTTTTTAATCTTCTAGTGTACGACTACCGGACACATTCTTCAAATATTTCTCCGAGTCACCGTTCAGAATCAAATCCGCATAGCCCAGTGGGTCATTGTAGATAAGGTAGTCCAGTTCCGTCTGCTGCGCCATGGTCACGTCCAATTCATCCTCGACCCCGGTGCAGTCGATGGAGATCATTCTCCCATCCCGGAGCAGCAGCTCCACGCAGCCGGTGTCCATGTTGAATTTGCAGGCTCTTTCATCGTACTTCATGTTTGTGTCCTTTCCGCCTTACGGCACTCTTACCGTGGTCTGTCGTGCTTTTTTATGATAAGGTCTAGGACGTTTTTCGATGGAAGCAAGGGATTCGTTCTGTTTTCCGAAGAATACAAAAAATCCGAACCCTTCTCCTATCGGAAAAAAGTTCGGATTTTGTTGTTGTGGTGCACCTCCAGGGACTCGAACCCTGGGCCCACTGATTAAGAGAAACCAACGCGCAACAATCATCAATTTCCGGAATTACGCAAATTCGTCGTTTTTAGCGTTTTGTCGTAAATTAACATTTTGCATCCGCTGCATTCTTTGCACCTGTTGTTCCCTCTTGCATCCGTTATCCAGCTGTTCCGGTGTGCAAAAAGTGTGCAAAAATGTGCAGAGCCAAAATCAGCCCCTTAAAACAGGTATCGGATTTTTATGCAAAACCGGAAAAACGGCCGGGTTCTAGCCCGATACGGCAGCTACAATCTTGCCTGTTCAGACTAAACATCAAATGTACATCAACAACTACGATTCATGGCAGGGATTTGGACAACTGCGATCTCTTATAAATCCAAAGCAACTCTTTCTATGTGGACTTTTCTGGGTGGAAATACCCAGAGGGTTCACTTTTTTATTTTATCGACAGCGCCTCTATCCGGGCTATACTGCTGTTTTGACATCTATTTGGCAGCAAAACCCTGAAGGATCACGACTCGTTATAAAGCGTGACGGATTTCAGACAAAAGCGCACAAGGCTTGAACAAAGCCGTAAGATTACTTCCTGGAGCGACAAAGACTTATACAATCTTTGTTTCGATTGCAGGACCCTTTTCCCCTCTTAATACTTTTAGCGGTATTATGGCCTTGCAAGAAAGAAATGAGGTGAACAATTATGAGCATTACAAATGCGGCGAGAAGATTTGAACAGAGATTTGACGCAAAAGCGGAGCGCTTTATTTGGCATCATCCGCTACTTGGCTCCATCTCCATCTTTGTTGGAATGCCCTTACTGGTTTTGGCGTGTGTCTGTATCAGTACGATCGTTATCGCCTTTCCTATGGCATGGCTTTTGGGTTGGTTGTAATCTTTATTTCATCTTTAAACACACAAAAGATCACTAATGCCATTTTTAGAGGAAAGGTTTTATGATATTGGGGACATCAAAAAAGGAGGATAGCTCTTATGCAAATGCTAATTGCACTCATAGGTGTATGTGCGGCAGCAATGCTGCTGTGGTATGTCTATATTTTAATGAAGGGAGATGATCAGGCATGAGTACCATGATCCAGTATGTTTTATACCTTGCCATTCTGGTTGTTTTGGCAATTCCGCTGGGCGCATACATAAAAAACGTCATGAGCGGCGAGAAAACTTTTTTGTCCAAAGTTCTGACACCGTGCGAAAACCTGATTTACAAGGTTATGCGTGTAGACAGAGAAGAACAGATGACATGGAAAAAATATGCGGTAAGTGTATTGACCTTTTCCGGTGTCGGGCTTGTTTTTCTGTTCCTGCTTCAACTTGTGCAGGGTGTTCTTCCCGGAAACCCGCAGCATCTTTCCGGTGTGAAATGGGATTTGGCATTTAACACTTCTGCAAGTTTCATTACCAATACAAACTGGCAGGCATATTCCGGTGAATCCACATTGAGTTATCTCACTCAGGCTTTAGGTCTGACTGTTCAGAACTTTGTTTCCGCAGCTACAGGTATCGCCGTTCTATTTGCATTGATCCGTGGCTTTATCAAGGTGAAATCCTCCGGGTTGGGAAGCTTTTGGGTGGACTTGACCCGCATTGTGGTTCACATCCTACTCCCGCTGAATCTGGTCATTTCTCTGTTGCTGGTAGGCGGCGGCGTGATCCAGAACCTGAAAAGTGCAGAAACAGTATCCCTTGTAGAACCGATTGCCGTCAGTGCAGAAGGCGAAATCCTTGAGGATGCGGTAATTGACTTAGACACCGAAACCGTCACTGTAGATGGCGAAATCGTTTCGGATGCACAGATCGTCACCGAGCAGTTCGTACCGATGGGTCCTGCGGCCAGCCAGGTCGCAATCAAACAGACCGGCACCAACGGCGGCGGTTATATGGGCGTCAACTCCGCACATCCTTTGGAAAATCCCAATGCCTTTACCAATCTGATCGAAATGATTTCCATTCTGCTGATTCCGGCGGCACTGTGTTTCACATTCGGTTCTGCGGTAAAGAACAAGAAGCAGGGTGTTGCGATCTTTATGGCAATGTTTCTCTGCCTGGTTGTTGCTTTGGGCTGTATCGCCGTCACTGAACAGGTTGGCACCCCCCAGCTTGCACAAAACGGCGCAGTCAATATGTCAATGGCCGAACAGGCAGGCGGCAATATGGAGGGCAAGGAGACTCGCTTCGGCATTGCAGGGTCCTCTACATGGGCAGCTTTCACCACAGCAGCCTCCAACGGCGCTGTAAACTCCATGCATGACAGCTACACGCCTCTTGGCGGCATGGTGACTATGCTGCTGATGCAGCTCGGCGAGGTTATTTTCGGCGGCGTGGGCTGCGGCCTTTACGGTATGCTTGCTTTTGCTATTCTGACGGTGTTCATTGCCGGTCTGATGGTAGGCCGTACACCGGAATTCCTTGGCAAGAAAATTGAGCCTTATGAGATGAAATGGTCGGTACTGGTTTGCCTTGCAACACCCATTGCAATTCTGGTCGGCAGTGGCCTTGCCGCCGTAGTACCCTCTGTCATGGATAGCCTGCATAACGGCGGTGCCCACGGTTTCTCTGAAATGCTGTATGCCTACTCATCCTGTGGCGGCAATAACGGCTCTGCCTTTGCCGGTTTCAATGGGAATACCGTATTTCTGAATGTAAGCCTGGGACTGGTGATGCTCTTTGCCCGGTTCCTGCCCATCATCGGCACACTTGCAATCGCAGGCAGCTTGGCTGGGAAAAAGAAAATTGCCACGACTGCGGGCACCTTGTCTACCACAAATGGAATGTTTGTTTTCCTGCTGATCGTTGTGGTATTGCTGATCGGTGCGCTGAGCTTCTTCCCGGCGCTTGCCCTTGGTCCGCTTGCTGAGTTCTTTGGCAGCATTGCGTAAAGGAGATTTACAGATATGCGTACAAAACAGAAAACTGCTTTTGCCAACCGGAAAATGCTCGGCAGGGCAATTAAAGATTCTTTTGTGAAATTGAGCCCGAAAACACAGGCAAAAAACCCGGTCATGTTTCTGGTTTTTGCGTCTGCGATCTTGACCAGTATCCTTTGGGTGGTATCCCTGTTCGGGTTAAAAGACGCTCCAAGCGGATATACACTGGCGATTGCCATTATCCTTTGGTTTACCGTGCTATTTGCCAACTTTGCCGAGGCCATTGCAGAAGGCCGAGGCAAGGCACAGGCTGATTCTCTCCGGGCATCCCGTAAGGACGTAGACGCGCATAAGATTCCCTCTGTCTCGGAGAAGGACAGCGTGACCGTGGTTCAATCCGCCCTGCTGAAAAAGGGGGAACTGGTGATCGTCAAAGCCGGAGAGCAGATTCCGGCAGACGGCGAAGTCGTAGAAGGGGCGGCATCTGTGGATGAAAGCGCCATCACCGGCGAATCCGCTCCGGTAATTCGTGAGGCAGGCGGCGACCGCAGCGCTGTGACCGGCGGCACCACTGTACTGTCGGACTGGATCGTTGTCAGAGTGACCAACGAAGCCGGAGAGAGCTTTCTGGACAAGATGATTGCGATGGTAGAAGGTGCTGCCCGGAAAAAGACGCCCAACGAAATTGCTTTGCAGATTTTTCTGGTAGCCTTGTCCATTATCTTTATCTTGGTGACAGTCTCCCTCTACACTTATTCTATTTTTTCTGCAAAACTGGCAGGAATTGAGAATCCCACCTCTGTAACAACTCTGGTTGCGCTGTTGGTGTGCCTTGCTCCTACTACCATTGGTGCCTTGCTTTCTGCCATCGGTATTGCCGGTATGTCCCGACTGAACCAGGCAAATGTTCTGGCCATGAGTGGACGCGCCATTGAAGCCGCCGGTGATGTAGACATTCTGATGCTTGACAAAACCGGAACCATCACTCTGGGCAATCGACAGGCATCGGAGTTCATTCCGGTAGATGGTGTAGATATTCAGGAACTGGCAGACGCCGCTCAGCTTTCTTCTTTGGCAGACGAGACCCCTGAGGGCAGAAGCGTTGTAGTGCTGGCCAAGGAACAGTTTGGAATTCGTGGCAGAAGCCTTCAGGACAAGAATATGCATTTTGTCCCATTTACTGCCGTGACCCGTATGAGCGGCGTCGACTTTGACGGGAACGAAATCCGAAAAGGCGCAGCAGACGCCATGCAGAGTTATGTGACTCATGCAGGCGGTATGTATTCTCCGGACTGTGATCGAGTTGTCAAGTCTATTGCGTCCAAGGGCGGCACACCTCTGGTTGTGGCTAAGAACCACAAGATTCTCGGCGTTATCTATTTGAAGGATATTATCAAGCAGGGTGTGAAGGAAAAATTTGCAGATCTGCGGAAAATGGGCATCAAGACCATTATGATCACCGGCGACAATCCGATTACTGCTGCGGCCATTGCTGCCGAGGCCGGTGTGGATGACTTCCTTGCGGAAGCAACGCCGGAAGGAAAGCTGGCAATGATTCGTGATTTTCAGGCCAAGGGTCATTTGGTCGCCATGACAGGCGACGGCACCAACGACGCTCCGGCTTTGGCACAAGCAGATGTTGCAGTTGCCATGAACAGCGGCACACAGGCAGCAAAAGAAGCAGGTAACATGGTGGATCTGGACTCTTCACCCACAAAACTGATCGACATTGTTCGCATCGGCAAACAGCTTTTGATGACACGAGGCAGCCTGACTACCTTCTCCATTGCCAACGATGTGGCAAAATACTTTGCCATTATTCCGGCGCTGTTTATGGGACTTTATCCGGGACTGTCTGCTCTGAATATTATGGGGCTGCATTCCCCGCAAAGCGCTGTCCTCTCTGCGATCATTTATAATGCACTCATCATTATCGCGCTCATTCCGTTGGCGCTAAAAGGTGTGAAATATCGTGAAGTTGCTGCTGGAAAGCTGCTGTCACGGAACCTGCTGGTTTATGGTCTGGGCGGTCTGGCGGCTCCCTTTATCTTTGTGAAACTGATCGATATTCTGCTTGTATTTACCGGTCTGATGTAAGGAGGATGCATCCTATGAATGCAGTAACAAAGAAAACGATCTCGTATTTTGAAGGAATTCTTGGAATGACCTTAGCCGTCCTATGTGTGAATACACTGCGTTTCGCCCTGTGGGCGCCGGAATTGCTTCAGAAAATTTTTCTCACCATCTTCGGATAAGGGGGTATCTATCATGAAAACGATAAAAAGTGTCCTGCCAAAGGCAGGCATGATCTTTTTGATCTTTACTCTGCTGTGCGGCGTAATCTATACGGGTGTTGTCACAGGAATTGCTCAGCTTATTTTCCCGGATAATGCAAACGGAAGCATCATTGAAGTAGACGGAAAAAAATATGGCTGTGAATTACTTGGGCAGCAATATACAGATGAAGCCCATATGTGGGGGCGCATTATGAATATTGATGTTTCCACCTATACGGATGAAAACGGAAAGGCACTGATGTACGCTGCTCCCTCCAACCTCTCTCCGGCAAGCGAGGAGTATGCACAGCTCGTGGCAGAGCGGGTAGAAAAGCTCCGGGCTGCCGATCCGGACATGGACGAAACGGCCATTCCGGTGGACCTGGTTACTTGTTCCGGCAGTGGGCTTGATCCCCATATTTCCCCGGCAGCAGCGGAATATCAGGTAGCGCGCATTGCAAAGGCAAATGATATGACCGAAGATGAAGTGCGTGAGATCATCCAAAACTGCACCGACGGACGATTCCTTGGCATCTTTGGTGAAGAGACTGTCAATGTGCTGGAAGTCAATCTGATGCTGGACGGTATTCTGGAGGGGTGAAATGAACATCGCTAAAATCATGATTCCCAAAATCTCCACTGTATTTCTTTATGAAAAGGATACGATTCGTCAGGGATTGGAACGGTTTATGGTACATGGCTATACCGCTGTCCCTGTACTGAATGATCAGGAACAGTATATTGGAAGCGTGACGGAGGGAGATTTCCTCCGCCACCTTCTTGCTTGCCAGACAACAGACTTGAAAGTACAGGAGGGATACCGACTTGGCAGCATTGTTCGCAGAGATTTTTGCCCTGCGTTACAAATAGATGCAGATTCCGAGCAGGTTGTAACTGCAATGCTGAATCAGAATTTTGTCCCCATCGTTGATGGCCGGAATGCTCTATGCGGGATTCTGACAAGGAAACGGCTGATTGAATTTCTGGCACAAGCCCGTGATAAAAAAGAATAAGTCCTGCATCTTTAGACGGTCTTAATACAGATACGCATTCTCTTTTACCTTTTTTACTCCCTTTGATTTATAATTAAGGGCACATAAAGGGGTATAAAGGAGGATTGGAGGCATGGGGGTTATTACCATAGCCGCATCCTTTGCAATGATTTCCGGTCGGAAGATTTCTTTGATAGGAGGGTTAAAATGGAACTGCCAAGACAAGATCCGGATCAGCTTCTTCATGCGATCCGTAACGATGCATCCACTAAGAAAAGCGGAAAACTCAAAATCTTTTTCGGTTATGCCGCAGGTGTCGGAAAGACCTATGCCATGCTTCAGGCGGCTCATCAGGCTAAGGAGCGTGGCATCGATGTGGTTGCTGGATACATAGAACCCCATGCCCGACCCCAGACGATGGCACTTCTGGACGGCTTGGAGCAGCTTCCTGTGAAACAAGTTTCTTACGAAGGAATGACCCTTCGTGAATTTGATCTTGATGCTGCGCTCAAGCGAAATCCCCAGCTCATACTGGTGGATGAGTTGGCCCATACCAACGCCGAAAGCAGTCGGCACACGAAGCGGTATCAGGATATTCAGGAACTGCTAAATACTGGAATTGATGTCTATACGACTGTAAATGTCCAACATATCGAGAGTCTCAACGATACAGTGGCCTCTATCACCGGAATTCTTGTGCGGGAGCGCATTCCGGATTCCACCTTTGATCAAGCAGATCAGGTAGAACTGGTGGATATTGAGCCTGCGGAGTTGCTGGAACGACTGGCAAGTGGAAATGTGTACCGGGAAGATCAGGCGCAGCGGGCAACAGTTAATTTTTTCACGCTGGAAAATCTCACTGCATTGCGGGAAATCGCTCTCCGTCGGTGCGCTGACCGGGTGAACTTGCTGACGGAAAGCGCCAGAGTACAGAGTCGAGGCGATTACCATACAGACGAGCGCATTCTGGCATGTCTTTCCTCGTCGCCATCCAACGCAAAAATCATTCGGACTGCTGCAAGGATGGCAAGAGCCTTTCGGGGAACATTTACCGCTCTTTATGTGGAAACGCCAAATACAGCGGCGATGAGTGACGATGATAAAAAGCGTTTGCAGGATAATAAGCGTCTGGCCCAGCAACTTGGCGCCACGATCGAGACAAGTTATGGCGATGACGTGCCTTATCAGATTGCGGAATTTGCCCGTCTTTCCGGCATCTCAAAAATCGTAATTGGACGAAGTACCATTGCACGAAAGAATATTTTCAGCAAGCCCACCTTGACGGAACGCCTGATTTCCAGCGCACCTAATCTGGATATTCATGTGATACCGGATGCCAGCACAGGAACCAGCTATCAGGAAAAAAAGCGTAAAGCGCAGGCAGATGCGATGCCCCTGCGTGATGTTCTGAAGAGTATCGTCGTATTGCTGGCAGCTACACTCATTGGCTGTGGCTTTGACGCTCTTGGGTTCACGGAGAGTAATATTATCGCAGTTTACATATTAGGCGTACTTGTGGCCGCTGTAATCACAACCAACCGACTGTGCGGGATTCTGACCTCGGTTGTCAGTGTGCTGGTTTTCAATTTCTTTTTTACCACTCCGAGACTGACATTCCATTTTGACGATCCGAACTATATTGTTACCTTTACCATTATGTTTATAGTAACACTGCTTTCCGGATCTCTCACTACCCGACTGAAAGAAAATGCGAAACAATCTGCCCATACAGCTTACCGTACAAAGATTCTTTTTGAAACCAACCAGCTTCTGCAAAAAGAGCAGGATGAGAATGCGGTGATCACCGCTACGGCAGGGCAGCTCATGAAGCTGCTGAAAAAAGATATTGTCGTCTACCTGCCTGATGGTAAAGAACTTGCCACCCCTAATGTTTTTCGTGCTGTTAATAGCATTCAGGAAGATTTAATTTCTGAGAACGAGAAAGCAGTCGCCGATTGGGTCTTCCGAAACAATAAACACGCCGGTGCCACAACAGATACATTATCCAGTGCAAAGTGTTTATACCTTGCGATTCGGGTCAACCAGCATGTATATGGAGTGGCTGGTATTGCGGTGAACGGTATTCCGCTGGACTCTTTCGAAAACAGCGTACTCCTCTCTATTCTGGGCGAGTGCGCTTTGGCACTTGAAAACATCAAAAACGCCAAAGAAAAAGAGGAAGCGGCTGTTCTGGCGCAAAATGAACAGCTTCGTGCTAACCTGCTGCGGGCAATCTCTCATGATCTTCGAACCCCTTTGACAGCGATTTCTGGCAGCGCAGACAATTTGCTTGCAAATTATAAAAAGATGGATGATGCATTGCGGGAGCAGACCTTTACCGATATTTATGACGATTCCATGTGGCTAATCAATCTGGTTGAAAATTTGTTAGCAGTCACACGAATTGAGGGCGGACAGGTCAATCTAACTCGGAGTATCGAACTCATGGATGAGGTCGTTTCTGAAGCACTGAAGCACATCAACAGAAAGAGTAAAGAACACACCATTCGTGTGACCAGCGGGAATGACTTTATCCTTGCCCACATTGATGCGAAGCTGATCGTTCAGGTGATTATCAATTTGGTTGACAACGCCATCAAATATACCCCTGTCGGTTCAGTAATTGAAATACATACCGATCAAAAAGAGCAATGGGTCACGGTTTCCGTTTCCGACAACGGCCCTGGGATTCCCGATGAGCAGAAACCCCGTATTTTCGATATGTTTTATAGCGGGGCTAATAAAGTGGTCGACAGCCGCAGAAGCCTCGGATTGGGGTTGTCTCTTTGCAAGTCCATTGTGACCGCCCACGGCGGCACGATCACCGTATCAGACAATCAGCCAAATGGCACTGTGTTCACATTTACATTACCCGCCGGGGAGGTGGAACTTCATGAATAAACCTTTGATATTAGTGGTTGAGGATGACCCATCTGTACAAAATCTCATTACAACCACATTGAAAACAAATGATTATCGTTATGTGGTAGCGCCCAATGGCTCGGCAGCCATTATGGAGGCCACATCGCACAATCCTGAAATCATCTTGCTGGATTTGGGCTTGCCGGATATGGATGGCGTTCAAGTCATTCAAACGGTACGCTCCTGGTCCAATACCCCCATCATTGTAATTAGCGCCAGAAGTGAAGACAATGACAAGATTCATGCATTGGATGCCGGAGCTGACGATTATCTGACAAAACCTTTTTCTGTTGAAGAATTATTGGCCCGACTCAGGGTGACGCAGCGCAGACTCGCCCTGATGACGACGGAAATGGTAACCTCCAGTTCTGTATTTGTGAATGGTAACCTGAAAGTGGATTATGCTGGAGGATGCGCTTATCTGGATGAAAACGAACTTCACCTGACACCCATGGAGTATAAGTTGTTGTGCCTGCTGTCCAAGAATGTTGGCAAGGTACTGACCCATACCTTTCTCACACAAAATATCTGGGGCCGCAGTTGGGATAACGATGTGGCTTCCCTGCGGGTATTTATGGCAACACTGCGGAAAAAGCTGGAGCCAACAGAGGAGTCCCCGCAATACATCCAAACACATATTGGTGTGGGCTATCGTATGATAAAAGTAGAATAATACTATGCGGTCGGCCAGTGTTCACAGATGCATCAGATGTTCAACATACCGAATTGAAGCTCGTGCCGAATCACCGTTTGAATTTGCGGTCGCTGCGAACCTTTCTGACCGTGGATGACGAAACGTTTGAACGCTTGCAGAAACGGTTTGAGAGTATGGTACGATAACCTGTTTCTGATTTAAAAAACTTGTCAAGAGGGCTGGCACCGTCCAGTCCTCTCTCTTTTTGCCAAAGTTCCCCTTTCTTTTTTTTTTTTTGCAAGCTGCCGAAAGTGGCATGTTTTCAAAAGTTCGCGTTTGCGAAGCGTAGCGCAGCAATGAAAGCCCCAGTGGGGCTTTTAAGCGACAGAACGGTCTTGCGTAGCAAGATGGAGGGGCCTCGCCCCGACAAGTTCCAGTTTGCCGTACTCGTTCCCAGCAGAGTTTGGGTCCGCCATCTGGTAAGAGCCATCCGCTTCGGCTGATGGCTCTTGTTGTTTTATCTGGCGCTTTACCGGGGTGTATGATATACTCAGACAGACAAAGGAGAAGAAACATGAACTACTACACCGCCCCCATGGAGGGCCTCACCGACCGAATCTGGCGTCAGGCGCACCAGCGCTGGTTCGGGGCGCCCGGCGCGCCTGCCCGCTATTATGCCCCCTTCATCTCCCCGCCCGAGAACCGGGTGCTTATCAAAAAGAAGATGGCAGAGCTGGACCCGGCAGCGAACCCCGGCGCACCGGTCATCCCCCAGCTGCTGGCCAAAGACGGCGCACTGGCCGCCTGGATGATCGGCGAGCTGCGGAAGATGGGCTACACCGAAGTCAACCTCAACTTCGGCTGTCCCTCCGGCACTGTCACCGCCAAAGGCAAGGGTGCCGGGATGCTGCGCGACCTCTCGAAGCTCGAAGCCTTTCTCGACGAAGTCTTCTCGCAGGCCGAAGGCCCCATCTCGGTCAAGACTCGGCTGGGCGTCACCAGCCCGGAGGAGTTCGAAGCCATCCTCGACCTCTACGACCGCTTCCCCATCTGTGAGCTGACCATCCACCCCCGGGTCATGCGCCAGCTCTACCGGGGCGAGGCCGACCGCGCCGCTTTTGCAAAATATCTGCCCCACTGCCGGATGCCCGTCTGCTACAACGGCGACATCACTACCCCGGCCCAGCTGAAAGCACTGGAAGCGGAGTTCCCGAACCTCTCCGGCATCATGGTGGGGCGGGGCATCATCGCCGACCCGGCCCTGCTGCGGCAGGCCGTGGGCGGTGCCCCTGCCAGCAAAGAAGAGCTTCGCGGCTACCTCGACGAGCTGTATCACGGCTACACCGCGCTGTTCGGCGCGTCCAGCTGCGCCGTCAGCCGGATGAAGGCCCACTGGCACTACCTCATCCAGCGGTTCGAGGGCTCCGAAGCTTTCGAGAAGCAGCTGCGCAAGGCCCGGGAGGGCTGGGAGTATGAGGTGGTGGTGAACCAGCTGTTCACTCTGCCGCTTTTATGAGCCTGTGAGCAACCGCGAGACGGAGAGGTTTATAAAACAAAAAGCCTGCCGTCCCGTAGGACAGCAGGCAAAAGGCAGAGATTCTCAGACGTTCAGATAGCTGCGCAGCATAGCCTGCAGCAGATCGTCACGGTCCACTTTGCGGATGAGGGAACGAGCCCCCTTATAAGTCGTGATATAGGTAGGATCTTCGGACAGGATATAGCCCACCAGCTGGTTGACGGGGTTATAGCCTTTTTCCTTGAGTGCGTCGTACACCTGCTGCACGACTTCATGGATCTCGATGTCCTTCTGATCGTGGATGGAGAAAATGGCAGTTGCGTCGCCCACGAAATACACCCCCTTAAATAACTATGATTTATTGTACACGACTTGCGGCAAAACTTCAAGTTTTCCCAGTGAGATTTGCACATTTTGCTTAAATTTTTCCGATTTTATCATGCAAATCAGCGAAGCTGTTTTTGCAGAAAAGAGGCATATCATGATATACGGCATCGGCTGCGACCTCTGCGACACTGCCCGGATGGCAAAAAGCCTCGGCGGCCCCCATGGCTCCACCTTTGCGGCCAGGGTCTTCGGCCCGGCGGAGCGGGAGGCGCTGGGGCTTTCGGAGGGAAATTCTTCCCCCCTCAGCGCCCATAAAGCCGCCAGTGCGGCGGCAGATTTCGCCGCGAAGGAAGCCTTCCTCAAAGCGGCCGGCACCGGCCTTGCAGGCCCCTTTGCGCTCTGTGAGATAGAGGCCGTCCGGCTGGAAAGCGGCGCGCCGGAATACCGCTTTTCGGGCGGCAGCGCACGGTGGATGGCCGCACACGGCCTGCGGGCCAGTCTCTCCCTG
>OLIY01001131.1_pt1 | contig 19986 bp, 9 predicted proteins | sample 1601431 | NCBI WGS metagenome assembly OLIY01 (sample SAMN04168659, study PRJEB22393) | human gut metagenome | biome: human gut microbiome; feature: stool | host: Homo sapiens | collected 2014-05-12
CTTGCGTACAGACAGACTTGAAATACATCAACGCTTACTCTTCCGTTTCTCACTGCGGACTGGTTCTTTTCGCTATTCTGATGCTGAATCAGACTGCTGCGACAGGAGCCATTCTTCAGATGCTTTCCCACGGATTAATGACAGCCTTGTTCTTTGCCCTGATCGGTATGATTTATGGACGTACACACACACGTGATGTCCGCGAGCTTACCGGATTAATGAAAGTAATGCCGTTCCTCAGCGTATGTTATGTGATTGCCGGTCTTGCCAATCTCGGTTTGCCGGGATTAAGCGGGTTCATTGCCGAAATGACTATCTTCGTAGGTTCTTTCCAGAACAACGACGTATTCCACCGTACACTGACCATCATCGCTTGTTCATCCATCGTGATCACGGCAGTCTATATCCTGCGTCTGGTAGGCAAGATTCTGTACGGTACCTGCACCAACAAACATCATCTTGCGCTGACAGACGCAACCTGGGATGAACGGGTAGCTGTTATCTGCCTCATCGTTTGTGTAGCCGGACTGGGTATGGCTCCTTTCTGGGTAAGCCACATGATTGGTGAAAGTGTACTCCCTGTAGTCTCACAACTCATCCCATAACCTTTATTTTTTAATCTTTAATTCTTAATTTATAAAGATGGATTATTCACAATTTCTACATATGCGGGAAGAGCTGTCGCTCGTAGCAGTTTTACTATTGCTGTTCCTTGCCGATCTCTTCATGAGTCCGGACGCACACAAGCAAAAAGGGACGAGACCCGTTTTGAACACCATGCTGCCAGTTATCCTGATGGCCATCCATACAGCGATCAATCTGGTTCCAGGCATAGCTGCCGACATTTTTGGCGGTATGTATCACTATGTACCCATGCACACGGTTGTCAAATCAATCCTGAACATAGGCACGCTGATTGTTTTCCTGATGGCACACGAATGGATGAAACGCGACGATACTTCATTCAAGCAAGGTGAGTTCTATGTACTTACACTCTCCACCCTGTTCGGTATGTATCTCATGATTTCCGCCGGACACTTCCTGATGTTCTTCATCGGACTGGAGACAGCTTCCATCCCGATGGCAGCCTTGATCGCTTTCGACAAATACCGCCATAACTCCGCTGAAGCCGGTGCCAAGTATATCCTTACCGCACTTTTCTCCAGCGCACTGTTACTGTTTGGACTGTCAATGATTTACGGTTCCGCAGGAACACTGTATTTCGATGATCTTCCTGCTCATATCGATGGAAATCCGTTGCAAATCATGGCTTTTGTATTCTTCTTTACCGGTATGGCGTTCAAGCTCTCTCTGGTTCCGTTCCATTTATGGACAGCAGATGTTTACGAAGGTGCACCGAGTACGGTTACCGCCTATCTGAGTGTTATCTCCAAAGGTTCGGCAGCATTTGTGCTGATGGCAATTCTGATCAAAGTATTCGCACCGATGATACATGACTGGCAAGAAGTACTTTACTGGGTGACTATCGCTTCTATCACCATCGCCAATATATTCGCTATCCGCCAGCAGAATCTGAAACGTCTGATGGCGTTCTCCAGTATTTCGCAGGCAGGATATATCATGCTGGGTGTAATCGGAGGAACGGCACAGGGAATGACCGCCATGGTATATTACATACTTGTATATGCCGCTGCCAATCTCGGAGTATTTGCCGTCATCACTATCGTAGCATTACGCAGTCAGAAGTTTACCCTCGAAGATTATGCAGGACTCTACAAGACGAACCCGAAAATGGCTTTTCTGATGACTATTTCGCTGTTCTCACTGGCAGGTATTCCTCCGTTTGCCGGATTCTTCTCGAAGTTCTTTATTTTCATGGCAGCTTTCGAAGCGGGCTTCCACTTGCTGGTATTCATTGCACTGGTTAATACCGTGATTTCATTGTACTACTATCTGCTGATTGTAAAAGCAATGTATATCACGCCTTCCGATAACCCGATTCCGACTTTCCGCAGCGACCGCTGTACAAAGTGGGGACTGGCGCTCTGCACACTGGGCATCATCGGACTGGGTATTGCAAGTATCGTATATCAGTCTATCGATAAACTATCATTCGGAATATAAGAAACCGACTCTTTGGGGCTGACTTTTTAGTCAGCCCCATCATTCTTGTCTATTCTTCCGACATCACCACAAAACAGGGAAGGCTAAACCAAAAACGCGAACCCTTTCCCGGTTCGGATTCCACCCCTATCTTTCCGCCCATTTGTTCCACAATACTTTGGCAGATGGAGAGCCCCAGGCCCGTGCCGTGTACAAAGGAGTTCAACTTCACAAAACGTTCAAAAATATGTGCCTGACTCTCTGCGTCAATACCAACTCCCGTGTCTTGTACATAGAACTCCAGTTCTTCTCCTTTCTGCTTATATCCCACACGGATACTTCCCTCCGAGGTAAACTTAATCGCATTGTTCACAAAATTGGAGATTACCTGGTGCAGTCGGTTACGGTCACTAATAATGCGGCATTCCGCAAGATGCGGATCGAATATCAGTTCGACATTCTCCTTCACCTTCATTTGCATGGAGCGGACAATATCTTCACAGAGCATATTCACGTCTACATCTCCGTTGGTAAACTCAAATGTACCCGCTTCAATCTTAGACAGGTCGAGTATATCCGAAATCAGTTGTAAAAGCAGGTCATTGTTCTCCTTCACAATCTGAATATACTCCCGCCGTTCCTCTATATTTTCCGTATCGACGAGCAAGTCGGAAAAGCCGACGATGGCATTCAGAGGAGTACGTATTTCGTGGCTCATGTTAGCAAGGAAAGCACTTTTGAGACGGTCCATCATTTCAGCTTTGTCACGTGCCAGGATCAATTCTTTCTCCGTCTCCTTCAGTTCGGTAATATCATAGTTGATACCGATGATTTCCACTTCGTTTTCCTCCGGATTGTATGTCGTAACGACTACATTCATACGTATCCAGTTCCATTCATTCTTCTTGCCGGGACGGTAGATTCGCATTTCTCCCTGAAAGTGCTTCCGGTTTCCTTTTCTGACCTCCCGATAGAAATCAAAAATACGTTCACGGTCTTCGGGATGCATATTACGATAGACTCCCACCACGTCCGCCAATGGAGTATCCTCTTCTTCACCTAAATTTTTATACCATTGTTTAATGGCATATCCCTTCCGGTTCAGCAGATTCAACTTGGCATATCCCACCTTTGCATAATCCGATATGAGCAGGAAGAAATTCTCAAAATCACGAATACGGTTCATCGCATCAATCTGCTCCGTATTATCAATGCTAATCAGGATATAGCCGTTAAAGTTTCCTTCGTTATCATAGAGCTTGCTGACTTTCGTATATATATCTATCGTATCCCGACGATCGGGGTGATAATAACCTTCTGCCCGTTCAAAAGAGTAATTCAGACGGAAGTCTACCAAATCTTCATCCCGCACACGGTCACGGATATGCTGCGGTACGTTCGGATTCTCAAAGAAGTTGACTCCTATCACGTCCTGTTTATTTTCTACACCGAATATTTCCAGGTCCTTATTATTCAGGTCAATCAGGAATCCATCCTTATCATAGATTTCCACTCCTGCCGGGATATTGGCAAAGATACTCTTAAAGAGCTTCTCACTACGGTCCAGTGCCCTATTGGTCTTCACGGCCTCCGTGGAATCTGTAAACAGACCTACCACTTCATCTTTTTCCGGAGAATAAACTATCCAATGGGTATAAAGCTCTGTCTGCGGGAAAAAGATATCCTTTTCCCTGTATGAATTGTTATCCAGCACTTCTTTCAGAAAGAGGAGTTGTGAAGAAAAATCCGGATATATTTCAGAGGCCAAGACTCCTATATACGTTTCGGCAGGTCGGGCAAAGAAGCGGGAACAGGCCTTGTTGACATCCGTTATCTTATAATCAAGAAGCTGACCGTTTTCATCACGGACGACAGACATCCGTATATAACCTAACGGCATAAAATGGAACAGATTGCTTAAAAAAGACTGTTCGCGGACAACACGATCTTTGGCCTTGCGCAATTCGATGCAAATACTGATGATATTCGCCAATGAAGAGAACCATTGAAAATCCTCATTGCTCCATTCACGATACGATTCGACCAGATCTATACCCATAAATCCCCATACACGGTCACCTGCCATCAAAGGAGCGACCATCAACGAACAAATGCCTTGAGCGTCAAGGAATTTATATTCATCCTCCGCTTCTTCGGGCAACTGTTTCAAGGAAGTCAGTATGATGGGTTTGCCAGATAGAATCTGCTCACACCACCATCGGGTTTCATTAACCGGAATGGACTGCTGCTTGTTTTTCTCTTTGGAAACACCTTCCGAAACGACTTCATACGTGCAACTATGATGCGTATAGTCTTCGTTATACTCAAAGATATACACACGACCGCCTTGATAGAGGCTCAGCACGTCATTCAATATCTCCATAATACAAGAATCTACATCGTCATCATGGAGGAAGCGAAGCAAAGACTGTGATATATAGTTTTGCCGGCGTAACAGGTCGTTTACACGCCGGAGGGTATTTTTCTGTTCCACTTCTTTAGGCGCCTCAACACGCTGGATGACGCCAAAAGATTTGTCACCTCCATTGGTTCCGGTACCTTTCTCACGAAGAGCCAGACGGGTATGCAGCCAAACTTCACCATTTTTTAAACAGATGGGAAAGGTTTGTTCATAAAAGTCTTTATGGATATTTGCATTGGCCCGAAATTCCTGTACTATCTGTTCGCGGTAATCCTCACGTATCAAATTCTGGAAATCCATGAAAGAGATAGTATCTCCTTCCAGTCCCAAAAGATCACAAAGAAAATCAGAGCAGACATAATGTCCAGCCAAAAAGTCCGCTTCCCACCATCCTATCTGAGCCAAAGAAGACATTTTACAATATCGCTCGTAGTTTGTTTGCATAAGTGATTGATCGTATAATAATGAATAGCAAATATACGAAAAAGAAAATCAGCGAAACATATAATATCTGAAATAATTCATAATAGAAGAGAGAGGATAGTAGCAGGGATAGCCAGGGAGGTAAAAGCGTAATAAACGCATCTCATTATTATATGATTTGGCACGGATTACGCGGATTACACGGTTTTAGTAAATCACAACCGCGCAATTCGTGCAATCCGTGCCCGAAAAAGTAATACCTACTGTGAAAAGGAACCGTTGGCTACTTCATCAGAATGCTGATAAATTATAGCCTGTCCAGCCGAACAGAGAAGCGTCTGCACCCGTATTGTCTGCCGATTCGACAAATGTATTCAGTTCGCCGTTCTGCTTCACCCCTGTGAAACTCAATGCATTGGTGATATGAATGCTGGATTCGATGTTTCCTGCACCTTTGCTGTCTTTCATATCAACCAGGTCGATAGCTCCACCTGTACCCTTAACCAGTGCATTGGTGATGGTAGCTTTTGCTCCGCGACGAATCTTGATTACATCTTGCATACGGTCTACGTTATCGGCAGTGTTGGCAGCATTATTCACGATAGTCATGTTTTCCACCTTAAAGTCAGACTGACGCAGGTGATCCGGATACAGACCGTCCATGTTACCGTCGGCTTCGATGCCGCGAGGATCGGCTTCCGTACTTGTGTAGTCGCTTTCCCAAACGCCATAGCAGTTCTTCAGCGTACCGCAATAGCCTTGTGTAAAGTCGAACATATCATCATCCGGATTAACAGCCAGCAGATTGGTTACATTTACTGTTCCACCAAAGAACTCGATTGCATCGTCGGCACTTTCCAGTACGTAGATATTTTCAATCTTTGTTCCGTTGCCGACACCGTTCAAGGTCAGTCCGTTGTGTTCGATGTCTGCTGTGGAGCGTGCACCTGCATAGCAGATTTTCACGTAAGTCAACGAACCGGAGTTGTCATCAGCTGCGCTGCCGCCGTATTTATAGTCATTGTTGATTTCCGTCAGTGCCGTATCGCTCTTGTCGGTCTTTGAACCGGAAATAGGTGCTTTACCATTGATGATCACGCCACCCCAATATCCGGATACCGGGCTGGTGGTATTTGCCGTAAAGACGATTGGTTTATCGACCGTACCATCGGCATAGAGTTTACCTCCCTGCGCTACCAGCAGGTAACTGCTGAAACCTTCACGCGCCTTGATGGTAGTTCCGGCAGGGATATTCAGGCGACCGCCGTCGGCGATGATAACCGTTCCGTTCAGAATGTATTCTTTGGCATCCAGTGTCTGTTCACCGGTCAGTGTTCCGGACAGGATGTTTTCGCCTACCACGATAGAACTACCTGTTCCTCCGCCATTTCCACCGTTACCGTTTCCATTGTCATCTCCGTCACTATCACTACTACACGCAGTGAATGTCAGTGCAGTTGCCATAGCGGCAAACGTCATAAAGTTTACAAACAATCTTTTCATTTTGCTTTAATAATTAGTTAATAATCTTATTTCATTATCCGGTTTAAAATGTGCACGACACTCCCAGACTGATATTTATTCCTTTTTTATAATCGCTGAGTACTACCTTCTCTCCGCTTTCGTTGGCTTTGCGGCTCAACTTATAAGAGGGATTCAGCAGATTGCGGGCTTTCAGCGTAAGTGAGACATACTTGTTGAGTTTGGCTTGCGAAACGAAGTCAAGCGTCATCATTCCCTGCTCCATGATGTCTTGGTAGCCTTGCGTACCGATGGTATAAATCTTATCGCTGACATAGTTGAATACCAATGTATTGATGAAGCTATGAGTTCCTTTCGTGAAGTTGTGGGACAAGTCGAAATTGGCAATCCAGGGAGCGGCCCCTTCCAGTTGCGATCCGGTGGTAACCGTTGCCAGAGGCATTTTCGCATTTGTATAAATGTACGATCCGTTCAAGCCGAAAGAGAGCTTATTCATTCCGTTTGCCGCACTGCTTAGCGGACGGACAAACAGATTCTTACGTACTTCTACTTCCACTCCGGCCACTGTTGCCTTATCGGCTATATTTTCATACGAAAGGTATCCTCCGGCACTTGCCACTTCAATGCGTGAGATCGGATTCTTGATGAGCTTATAAAAAGCTGTCAGAGAGATCAGTTCAGTGGGGGTAGGATTAAAGTCCCATTTCAAATCGACGTTATAGTTGTCCGAAGGCTTCAGGTTCGCATTCCCCTGACTGTTGAAATTCACACCTACGTAGCGATAAGGAGAAATTTCCTTTGCTTGCGGCAGCGTATATGTTTTGCTCGCTCCGAGACGCAAGGAATGTTTTTCACTCAGATTGTATTTCAGATTCAGACTCGGGAGAAAGAAATCCTTTTGAATCGTGTTGCTTCCTTCCGATCCGCCTTTATTCACATTGTAGTCTACCTGAATATCCACATTGTCATACTTCATTCCTACATTTACAATCCAACGGGGAGTAAACTGGTAGGTGGCTTCCGCATAAGCGGAATGGATATTCTTGGCGACCGAATACTTATCGATGTTCTTCTGAACGGCAAACCATCCGGAAGAGAGATTCTGCTGATTATAATAATCGTCGAGTGAGAAATTATCCAATGAGGAAATGGAAGAAGCGTGTCCTACTGTGAGGTTGTATTCAGTCGCCTTGAAATTGTCGTCTACAAATCGGCCTGTATAGCCCAAGCGTATATTAGAGATTTCTTCTACGTTATCTTTCAGACGGTAGATGAGTCCTGCCTTTACGTTGATGTCATCTTCGTCCAAAGTGGAGAAATACCGTTGCTGGGAGTTGCCTCTGAGTAAGCTATATCCTTCTTCCGCTTTGGTTATGTTGTTGATTCGGCGGTCGGGTTCATTGCCTTTCACGATATTATAAGAAGCACCGGCATCCAGACTCAATGTTTTGGTCAGTCCCCAGTTAGTCATCAGCTGGTTAACGATTAGTAAGTTGTCATTCGCTTGCTGGCGACGGGTAAATCCCTGATTCTCATAATCGTCACTGAAGATGGAGTTTTTACCGGTATAGTCTCCTACGGATTGCACATTGGCATGAATCATCATGAAGTTATAACTCATGTGGTGACGGTTCTGCATATCATAATCCACATTGGCCAGTGCCAGTTGGCTGATATTCTCAGTGTACTTCTTGCCTGTCATATCTTTGTAGATCGTACCGCTCGTCGTTGTGTTGCGGATGGTTTCATCCGTAAATTGATAATCAGTGGTATGTCCGGCAGTGAGAAAGAAAGAGAGCGGATTCCTGTCTTTCCCTATATGAAACCGCTTTCCGCCGGAAATGCTATAACTCCGGTTTATCTGCAAGCTCTGCTTGGAGGGGTCCAGCTTATTCTTGAATCCCCAGTTGTTCTCATCGGCGGGTTCTGTTGTAGTGGCGAAGCCCAGAAGGTTTACTCCGTCCTGTTTCAGAAAGTCGGCTGTCACAGTCTGCGTGTTCAGTCCTCCGGAAAGGCCGATATTCAGGTTTCCGCTGCCAATCAGTTCTTTGGAAACAATGTCGATTGTCGCACCGCCGACATCACTGATACCTCCTGCATTAAATGTCTTATTGACGCCAACAGACTGGATAATATCCGTTCCGAAGAAGTCGAGAGAGATATTCTTATATTCCGGATCTTCCGAAGGAACGGCAAATCCGTTAAAGGTAGTCGCATTATAGCGGTCGCCCAGTCCACGGACGAAAACATTCTTCACTCCATCCTGTTTGGAGACTCCCGCCACTTTGGTTACAGCCCCTTCCGCATCGGAAACACCTTTGCGTGAAAGCTCTTTGACGCTGACAGCCTGCACGGCAATGACCGCCTTCTGCTGTTCGAGCAATAACATATTCTCATTTTCACGATTCTTCTTTGCTACCACCACAACATCCGAAAGTTCGTGCGCATCTGTCTCCAATTCCAGATTCAGAATCGCCAGTTTTCCGTTTTCTACACGGACCTTACGACGTACTTCCGTTTTATATCCTACATATTTAATCTCTATATCATACAAACCTTCCAAAACACCGGTACTGTTCAATTCAAAATTACCGTCCATATCGGTCACGGCTCCGGCAGGAGTTCCTACCAACCGTATCGTTGCTCCAATCAAAGGCTCTTTGGAAAGTTTATCTTTCACAGCACCTTTAATCTTAATATTGGCAGCCAATGCGGGAAGAACACACAACAAACAAAAGAAGGCTGCAACTGAAAATCTTAAAAGAAATAGTTTTTTCATCGAACTTCGCTCTACGTTTTTATTACGTCGGCAAAGGTAGACCCAAGAGATTACAATATGAATACGAATCAGATACAATGGTTTGAAATAGCCGTTTCAGGTTTGTTACATCGTGTTACAAACTTGTTATCAATGACTTACCACACTGTTTCAATCCGCTTACCAATGAGATTTAGTCCTCTTCTACGTAAGATTTAATCCGCATATCAAAAGAATTTATCTCCCGTCATGCACAGAATTAATCGTCTGACTATAGTTAAACTTGCGTCTGACAGTTGTTGTTTTTTCGTCTGACAACTGTCAGACGAAAAAACAACAACTGTCAGACGATTAGTTTTGTACCTAACGGAGAATAGATGTCAGCCCCCGAAGAATAAATCTTAGGAAACAAGACTCTAAATTCAACACGATTCTAAGCTAATTATTAGTCGATAGTATCTCCATTCTCCTCCTTCGGGAAGGAGGAGAATGGAGATACTATTGACTTTTTAGTCAGCCCTAATAGAGAAACAGACTAGTAAAGTATGCGAGGAGACAGAGAAATTAGATCAGTTTCTTTTTCTTCCGGTAGTTCTCGCGAAACTCCTTCGGAGAACAATCTTTTTTCTTCTTAAAGATACGATTAAAATTAGACAGGTTATTGAATCCGCACTCATAACAGATTTCTGCGATAGACATCGTAGAATCTACCAGCAACCGCGAAGCGAATCCCAGTCGGATATCAATAATATAATCGGAAAGGTTCTTCCCCGTACGCAACTTAAAGAAACGGCTGAATGACACATCAGTCATCCCGACCATGCTTGCCAACTGTCCCAATCGGATTTCTTCCTGATAATGGAGATTGATATATTCCTGCACCTTCTGTACCCGGCGGCTATCGGAATGAACATCAATCTTAGCAAAAGAAGAACTGGACAGTGTCCGGGCCTCTTCCTCAAAGAGAGAAAGTTCATACAGGATCGTCATAAACTTGATCACCGCATAGAACCCTTGTTTCTCGGAAGCAAGCGTATCCAGCAACGGATATATCTTAAGTATGGCGGACATCGGGAAACAAAGTCCTTTCTGAGCTTTATCCAGCATCCGGCGGATAGAGTCGAACTGGTTCTTATTGATAAAGCTCTTGAAGAACAGGTCGGAAGAGAATTGGATGGTGATCTCCCGTATCTCTTTGGAGCGGCATTCATTCTGTTCCCATACGTGTTCCAAGTCTTTGCCCGTAATCAGAACCAGATCATAATCTCCTATCACTTCGGAGGAATCTCCCACTACACGCCTGACTCCGGCGGCCTTTTCCGTAAAGTTCAGTTCAAATTCAGAATGGTTATGAATCGGATAGGTAAACTCCGTCTTATAACGTTCTGCAATATAGAAACAGTCTTTGTCGGACAAAGGTGTAATTTCACGGATAATCTGATTGGGTATAGGTGTGTTCATAATCAATAATGGTTAACAGTATGTATCGTTCTTAAAATATATAGTATTCTATCTTTTAAATCAGTGTTCTATCTTCACTCCTATCCGTCGCAGGTCTTCACCCGACGGATTCTGAAAGACGCGCAGGCCGAACTCCGGAATGATGGCAAGTACATGGTCGAACACGTCTGCCTGTATGCCTTCGTAAGCAACCCATACTTTGTTGGCAGAAAAGAAATAAAGTTCCAGCGGAATGCCGGTTTCTGTAGGCTGAAGCTGGCGTACCATACAGGTCATATCCTGATTAACAGTGGGCAGGCTCCGCAAATAATTGGTCAGATAGGCACGAAAAACTCCCAGATTGGTCTGCCTCCGCCCGTTCACCAACACGGAATTATCAATATCATGCTCCTTATTATATTCTTCTACCACTTTCTCCGTTTCATCTACGTAATTTGCCAGCAACTGTATCTTGCGATATTTTTCCAGCATTTCGGGAGTACAAAAGCGCACGCTTGTCATATCGATATTAATGGAACGCTTCACCCGGCGTCCGCCGGACTCCTGCATTCCCTGCCAGTTCTGAAAAGAATCGCTGATCAGCAGGTAAGGAGGAATGGTCGTAATCGTATTATCGAAATTACGCACCTTCACGGTATTCAGCGTTACTTCTATCACTGTACCGTCCGCACCATATTTCGGCATGGTGATCCAGTCGCCCACCTTCAGCATATTGTTGGCAGAAAGCTGAATACCGGATACAAATCCCATGATACTATCTTTGAAAACCAACATCAGAATAGCGGCAGACGCTCCCAATCCGGTCAGCAAGACCATCGGGCTCTGATTGATCAGAATGCTTATAATAATGATGGCTCCTATAAAGAAAAGAATCACTTGCGCCGTCTGCAAAAGTCCTTTCAACGGTTTGTCCCGATACTGCTCCCGCTCACTGTAGACTTGATAGACAGCCGTAAACAAAGCGCTGATGAAACGAAGAAAAACAGCAATGATATATATCAGACAGAGACGCCGCAGAAAATCGAGCAAATCAGAATCCGCATGCTCGGGGAATGCGATAGGAATGGCGATATAAATCAGGATAGGCGCTACCATCCGGCTGACATTCACCATCACTTTATGGTTGAATACAATGTCGTCCCAGGTAGCTTTGGTCTGCTTCACCAACTTGGCTACCACCCGTAAAATGATTTTACGGCAGATTATGTTAGCCAACAAGGCTATTCCGATAATAAACAGCAATACGATCAGATTATCTATTTTGTCCGCCCATACTTCATCCACACCTGCCGAGAGCAACGTACGGTTGACCTCCTGCATCACGACATTGCCAACATTCTCCGTATCTCCATTTGCCAATGCCACACTCACTGTATCAATCACTTCTTTCATAAAATAGTATCTCTTTTAGTTTATTCCCTTATTAGTTAGTTCCCTTTTATTCATTCTCCTTTGGCCAGATATTCCTGAATGTCCTGCCTCAGCCAGTCGTAGTGGAAGAGTCGCTTATAGGCGACGTTCTTCTTCAACATGATTTCGACATTCACCTGGCTGTTCTGATAACAAGTCAATTCATTCCTGAATTGTTCATTATGTTCCGCCAGTCGTTTGATTTCCTGTTCCCGTTCCCGGCGCAGGGCGGTACAGACGGGAATCAGAAGTTTCATCACGACATTATCCATCACGTGATGTCCCTGCATATATAAATAGGTGGTTTCGGGGACGAGTCCCAGTTCCTTTAATTCCGACCGCAATCCGTTCACTTGGTTGACAGAACCGGGGAAGCGTTTTTTCAGTTCAGCAAGTTTCTGATTAACTCGGTGTTGCAGTGCTTCCAGACTGTGTTCCGGATGTTTCAGACTGATCTCCCTCAAGGCAGTATAAGTATGGAAGTCGTACATCGGGAAAGTATACGTATCCCGTTGACGATAAAACCACACGTTCCACAGGAAAAGCGGGTATACGATTTCTGAATACCGTTTCAGATAAGCGTTGAAATCCAGTATAAAACGGTCGTTCAATGTGGCCTGCACACATACTTCGTGAAGACTTTCGGCAAAGCAGTGATAGTTTTCGATAGCGTATGTGTAGGTTTGGAATATGTACTTGTTCCGGTTGATCTTTCGGGAAGTGTTCGTGGCTCCCTGCAACAGGAAATCATAGTCACTGTCGACACAGGCAATCAGACTTCTGCCCAGTTCGGCGGTATTCAGCGTGTTCATGAGTACCATCTTCTTCCCCTTTGCCAATGAGGTGGCCGAAGGGAGCATCACTTGAAAATAATGCTCGTCATCTTCAAACTCTTCGAGTAATGTGCGCCAGAAAGCAACATCATCATAGCTCTCTACGTAAGCAATGATGCGCCGGCGAGCCTTTTTGGAATACAGCTTGTGGGCAGCATTGAAGTAAGAAGAAGTCAGATTATCGCGTAGTGAAGTTGCCATGTAGAAGTTGTCATTAACAATTAATAGTCGGGGTGAGTCTGAATCCGTCCGCTTCGGTGGAAATATCGCTCACCTCTGTCACTGCATCCAGCCAGCCCTCCATGATGACAGCAGGCGAATGGGTGGTCAGAATGATTTGCACATTGGGATTCAGTTCTCGGATCATTGAAATCAGTTTCTGTTGCCATTCGATGTGCAGGGAGGCTTCCGGTTCGTCCATGAAAAGGACACAGTGGCTGTTGTCCTGCACGAGCACTGTCAGCAGAATCACGAGCATTTGCTTTTCACCGGACGAGAGTTTGTATGGAAACAGCAATTCTCCGTCCTGATAGAAGGCTATGTCATTCCGACGGCGGTCTATCTTTTTGCGGGTGTAGCTGAAAAGTTCGTCAATCATATCCTGAAAACGACGTTTGGCAAGGGAGAGGGTGGCGGCTTTGCTGCGCTGTTCCTCGTCATTGCTGGAAAGCATTTCGATCATCTTATTGCCGATATTGACCTGATAATCGAGATAGCGGCGCTGCAACAGATACAGTTGCCAGTCCAGTTCGGACTTCACGTTCTTGTCTGCCATGCGTGCCGTGAAGTCACCCATAATCAAGGGGCGGTCGTAGCTGCGGATCACATCGTATGGGATATAAGTCGCTGCGGGATTATCAAAGAAGAGGTGTACTCCGTTCTTTGCGTCGCTTTTCATTTCACCGGAGAGCTGTATGTCGCCGGAAAGCTGTTCGAGGTATCCCACCGAACGGTTCAGAATAGTGGTCTTTCCCACTCCGTTGATGCCGGAAAGGATATTCACATCCGGACGCAAATCCCATTGTATATTAAAGCGACCCCAGAGTCCTTTGATCTCGATCCGCCGGATATAGTCTGCCTGTTGTTCCATAATATTCAATTTTAATCAAGGCAAATATAAACAAATCATGCGACAAATTGGTTACCTTTGCAGCAGTTTTCAATAAAGGTAACAATTAAAAGGTATACACAGACTTATGGGCAATAACAAGAATCTGCACGGACATCTGTTTGCACTCACGGCAAACGTTATGTGGGGACTGATGTCTCCTATCGGCAAATCGGCACTTCAAGAGTTTTCAGCTATCTCCGTCACCACGTTTCGTATGGTAGGTGCGGCAGCGGCATTCTGGATACTTTCCATCTTCTGCAAACAGGAGCATGTGGACCACCGCGATATGCTGAAGATTTTCTTTGCTTCCCTCTTTGCTCTGGTTTTCAATCAGGGGATATTTATCTTCGGGCTTTCGATGACTTCGCCTATTGATGCTTCTATCGTAACGACTACTCTGCCGATAGTTACCATGATTGTGGCAGCCATCTATCTGAAAGAGCCGATTACGAACAAGAAAGTACTGGGTATTTTCGTGGGAGCTATGGGAGCGCTTATCCTTATTATGAGCAGTCAGGCAGCGAGTAGTGGTAACGGAAGTCTGATCGGCGACTTGCTTTGTCTGGTTGCGCAAATCAGTTTCTCCATCTATCTGACGGTGTTCAAGGGGCTGTCTCAGCGATATTCGGCAGTAACCATCAATAAATGGATGTTTATCTATGCTTCGATGTGTTATATTCCTTTCTCTTATCAAGATATTTCGGTCATTCAATGGACCAGCATTCCAATGGTTGCCATTTTGCAGGTATTGTATGTCGTACTGGGAGGAAGTTTCCTTGCTTATCTCTGCATCATGACAGCTCAGAAGTTACTCCGCCCTACAGTGGTAAGTATGTATAACTATATGCAGCCGATTGTGGCTACGATTGCAGCAATCCTCATGGGAATCGGGAGCTTCGGCTGGGAAAAAGGAATCGCCATTACACTTGTGTTTCTGGGTGTGTATATTGTGACGCAGAGTAAGTCTAAGGCGGATTTTGAGAAGGCGGGAAAGGAGTTGTAGAAGTTTCCTCATACCGATAAAATAAAGAAAAGCATCAATGGGGATGTGTCGAAACCCTCATAAATTTAGAAGGGGGGACACATTCCCATTGATACTTTTCTTCTATATATTCAGCTATCTTTAGTTAGCCAGAATCGTTATCTCCGCACCGGACGCAAAATCCTGTCCGTTCTGTTCGCTTAAAGCCGTGAAACGGATATAACGGGCTTGCACCGGTTTGGCAAACTCAACTTGCTTCTCTTTGCTGCTATTATCGAAAGTACCTTTCTGAACAGGAGTTCCCCAGTTTTTACCGTCCATGCTTACCTGGATGCTATAATCTTTGATCTTACCGTTATTGCCGTCTTGGCGGGGTAAGTAAATGAAACCTTTGATATTCTTCACTTCTCCGGCATCCAGATCCACCCAATGCGGGTATTTGGCAACTGTTACGGAATACATCGTATGCCAGATTGTATTGGGATCTCCGTCTGTGAGGTGTGAAGCATCTCCCTCTCCGGCTTCCTGGCTGCTGGCATAGATCACAACAGTTTGGATGTTTTCCTGCTTCTCAAAGGAAATCTTCGTTTTGATAGCAGGTCTGTCTTTGAACCAGGCAGTTACCAGACCTCCTTCACGAAGTGATATCGGGGTTGTGTATTCTTTTACTTTGCTTTTTCCAACGGTGTAGCAAATTGTTGCATTCTTACGGGCTGAGGTTATTTCTACAGTTCCCGACTTACTACGTGTGATAGACAATGGAATTTCTCCGGCAGGAGCGATATTGGCTATTTTACTCAGGTCTTTACCGGCAGGACGAATGATAAATCCGAAATTGTGATTGTTGGCGAAAACCCGGTCCGCTACCAAAGGACCACCCTGACCGCAACTGTTTCCTCCCAGTCCTGTCACTGCTGCATCCAGATGCAACCAGGTGTCGCCGGCTTGTGGCAACTGATAAGGATGGGAAGCCAGAATCAAATCCTGGGCCGAATATGGTAAAGCGGAGACGGATAACCGGTCGGTGGCTATAAATACAGCCCCCTGATTTGCCTGATTGGTTAGGGCACACCAACGCACATCTTCATGATTTCCCATGTCCTGAGGTTTCGGGAAGTTGACAAATTCTCCGGCAACCGTATTCTTATGCTGTTCAATGAACTGTCCGCTTTTCCGGTCTGCATAATTGTCGATCGGACCACGTCCGTAGTAGGTAAAATTGGCATATTCCTGAGGGATTTTCATGGCATAACCCAAACGGGGTAATACCAGATCAGGCTGATTGGAAGTAACACTGGCCTGTAATTCAATGGAACCATCCGGATAAACCGTCCAAATCTGATTGGTAGTGAATTTGAAATCGTTCGGACCGAAAGGGGTGTCGGTTAATTCTTCGATCGTATTCTTACCGGAACTGGTACCACCCAGTATTTTTGCTGCATGAGGCGCCTGGGATTCTACTGTAAAAGCCAATACAATACTTCCGTCCGGTTTATTCATAATCGTTGTTTCTTTGGCTTTGTGTTGTAAATGGTGTAAACCACGGTCAAACCACGAAGAATAGAACCAGTTGTCATTGTTCGTAAAAGCACGGAGTACATCCAGTTTCGGTCCATTACCTGCTGCTATGATTGTTGTTGAATCATAAGTCAGACTGTAAATCGTTCCTGTGGATTCATCGAACTCGACTTTGAAATTATTCCCTTGGATCACAGGGCGGGCAGTCCTGCTTTTGTCGCAGGTCAGTTTTCCGCCTTGTCTTATCATCGTGCTGATGAGAGGCCGGTGGGCTTCTTTCACCTGAATTTGTTCTTCTGCAACCACGAATCCTTTTCTCGCCCAAGGCATATCGTTTTTCAGTAAAAACTGCACTTTTACGAAATATTCGGAATCTTTCTTCAGATTATTGTATTGATAAGGAATAACTACCTGTACCGTATGGCGGGCAGGAACAATGCCTGTAGTCACAGGACCGGATTGTATTTCCTTGCCATTTTCATATAAGGACCATTTTACATCATAATCCGAAAGGTCTTTAAAATAATATTTGTTGAATATCCCGAATTGACCTTTCTCGATGTCAATCGCTTTCACAGCCATATTCTGATAGACTTTCTTCACTTCATAATATTGTGGTTTAGGTTCAAGATCTCCAAATACAATACCATTCATTACAAACTGACCGTCATTGGGGATATCTCCGAAATCTCCTCCATAGGCCAGATAACGCTTACCGGTTTTCTTGTCATAATTATACATCGACTGATCCACCCAATCCCAAATGGCACCGCCACAGAAGAAATTAGTAGATTCGATAGCTTCCCAGTAGTCGATCAGATTTCCACAGGCATTACCCATGGAATGGGCATATTCCGAGATATGGAACGGATATTTAATATCATAATTTCCTTTTACAGCTCCCCGTACCCAACCGATAGAAGGATATTGGTTGGAACCCATATCCACAATCGAATTGTTCCGTTCGTATTGTACCGGACGGGATAAATCGAATTGTTTTAAAGCTTCGTAGGCAGCGACAAAGTTTTGGCCGGGGCCTGCCTCATTTCCCAGCGACCAGATGACGATAGAAGGATTGTTTACATTGCTGTGTACCATTTCCATTACCCGGGCGACATGTGCATTTTTCCATTCAACGGGATGAGAAAGAGAAGCCGCCCCGTAATAGTATTCATGTGATTCGATGTTGGCTTCATCTTCCAGATAAATGCCGTATTTATTACAGAGATAATACCAGTAAGGATCGTCGGTATAATGTGAGTTACGTACATGATTGATATTACCTTGCTTCATCAGCATAACCTCTTTTTCCATCATCTCACGGGTTATAGCGTGACCTACAGCCGGGTTGGTTTCATGCCGGTTCACCCCTTTTAATTTTATCGTCTTGCCGTTGACATAGTAATAACGGCCGGCCAGGCCGAACTCATCCTGATCAGCCGGAGTGTCTTTGATTTCCACTTTCCGGAAACCGACAATCGTAGATACTGTCTCGATACTCCGGTTTTTATGATCTTTCAGTTCCGCGATCAGGGTATAACGATAAGGAGTTTCTGCCGACCATTTATTCGGATTTTTTACTTTCAGAACCACTTTTTCCGCTTCTTGGGTATTTCCTGTGGTAATAGGTTCTACCTGGGCAACGACACTGTTCCGGATAGCCGCTCCCTTAGTATCTCTAGCCAGAATAACCGGTTCATTCTCGTCAGAATACAATTTGTTGGCATACAAACTATAGCATACTTTATATCCTTTGGCCGTTTTCTTTCCAAAATTACGGATATCGGCCTGAATTGTCAGAGAACCGTCGGTGTAGTTATTATCCAAATCCGGAGTTGCAACCAGATCACGTATCTGTACTTTAGGGGTGGAATAAAGTGCTACGGTGCGGAAAATACCTGGCAAACGGAACATATCCTGAGCTTCCAGGAAAGAACCGTCGGAATTTCGGTAAACCTCTGCTGCGACTATGTTTTTCCCGGAACGCAAATAGTTGGTAATATTGAAATTAGCCGTATTGCGTGAGTTTTTCGAAAAACCTACATACATTCCGTTGATCCATAGATAGAAAAATGAATCGACTCCGTCAAAACTGATAAATACTTCACGTCCGTCCCAGTGTTCGGGAATCTCGAATTCCCGACGGAAAGAACCCACTTCATTGCGATATTTGTAAGTTGTCCAGTTCGTTGGAGGCGTACGCATTACGCCACCCCGCCAGTCGTCTGCTTTTACGCTATGCATAAAAATGACAGGTTGATTGACATAGATGGGTACTCCGTATTTCAAACTGCCATCTTGCTGAACTCCATAAATATTCCAGCTGGAAGGAACCGGAATATTGTCCCAAGCCGTCACGTCGAAATCGGTTTTATAAAAATCTTTGGGACGTGAATCCGGATCCGCTGCCCAGTTGAATTTCCAGTTACCGTTCAGCGATTGCCAATATATACTGTTTTCAGGCAGAACTTTTCGGGCACTTTTTATATCTTGAAAAGGAAAAAACCAAGCATGTGGCTGCTCTTTGTTTAGAGCCAGATTTTCCGGAGATTGCCACTCTTTTCCTGTTGGAGCCTGTTCCGAAGCATAGGTGTAACCTTTTAACGGCGGTCGTACACCGAAGCTTTGTATGACTAAACCACACAGTAATAGACTTAATGTGATTATACGCATGATGTGATTTCGTTTTATAAATATTTGTTGAGATCCGCACATTCTGTCTACAATATTCGTTAAAATCTGTCGGATTCCCAAATCATTTATAATGAATCTGATGATTTTTTCTCGATGCTGATACAACGAGAAGTAGTAACCTGTCTTTAAGGCTGATCAGCGAGCCCTGAAAGGGAGCCTGATCAGGAGATTTTGAAATCTTCTTTTAGTAACAGGATCGTTTTGTCGATTACTTCCTGAGTCAGGGATGAGATTTGATTTTCAGGGAGATCGTTTTTAGTCGCCTGTTCTAACTTTTCTAATAGGGGGATTTCTTCATCTATTTCCAGTTGACGGAACATCGGGAGCATTTTGTGGGCCAGTTGGACGATAGCTGTCCATTGTTTTTCTTCCTGATATTTTTTTAATAATTCTATATGTTCCCGGGTTGTCATTACAAATGAATCGAGGATTTTTTGTAGGGCTTCCCGATCGTTGTCGACAAACTGAAGGATATGTTTCAGGCTATATCCTCTGCGTTCTATGTCCTGGGCTGGATTTGAATAGGAAGTGGTTGCCGGTTCTGAGAGTGAAATACCTGTCAGTTGGGTGATTAAGGCTGTCAGTTGACCGGAGGTGAAAGGTTTGCTTAGAAAAGCACTGAAACCGGCATCGAGGTATTCTTTTTCCGTCCGTCCGGAATCTGCCGATAAGGCTACGATGCAGAGATCGGCAGCATTAGGTAGTGAGGAATTACGGATTTGTTTAACCAAATCGAAACCGTTCGTTTCCGGCATCTGGATATCGGAAAAAAGAAGATCGTATTTGGTAGAGGCCAGCTTGTTCAGGAGATGCTGTGGGCTGGTGGTG
>OLIY01001136.1_pt1 | contig 19874 bp, 17 predicted proteins | sample 1601431 | NCBI WGS metagenome assembly OLIY01 (sample SAMN04168659, study PRJEB22393) | human gut metagenome | biome: human gut microbiome; feature: stool | host: Homo sapiens | collected 2014-05-12
AGAAGGCGATTATGGCGCTGGTGGACAGCCAGATTGGCAACTTTGGCCGTCCGGCACACGTCTGGTTTGTGTCGCAGTTGCCGAAAACACGTTCCGGTAAAATGCTCAGACGGACGATCCAGGCGATCTGCGAAGGCCGCGATCCCGGCGATCTGACGACCATTGACGATCCCGCGTCGTTACAGCAAATCCGTCAGGCGATCGAGGAATAGCGGTTATAACCAGGCCCGGTGACGCGATGCTTACCGGACCTGGTCGCCGGATAAGCCGCAATGCGGCACCATCCGGCGTTATGCCCAGTATCAAAGAGCATCTTCTAATTTATAGTTTTTATAATAATATTGCTTATCTCTGTCATTTATCTCGCGGATAACCTGACAGGGAACCCCCACGGCCACGACATTTGCCGGAATGTCTTTTGTGACGACACTCCCTGCGCCAATCACGGAATTATCGCCAATCGTTACGCCTGGATTGATGACCACATTACTGCCAATCCATACGTTATTGCCGATGGTGACCGGAAAGGAAAACATCTCTCCGGATTTCCTTAATTCATGATGAACAGGGTGACCTGTTACCGAGATAGTGACGTTTGGCGCAATTAATACGTTATCGCCAATGGTGACCGTGTAATCATCCACAATGGTAAAGTTAAAATTGGCGTAGAAGTTTTTGCCAATGTGAATATTGCTGCCGTAAGAGAAATAAATGGGAGGCTCGATCCACGCATTCTCTCCCACGGTGGCAAACATTTCACGAATCAGTTTTTCCCTCTTTTTAATCTCCGATGGACGCGTGTGGTTAAATTCATACATTAACTCCTTTCCGCGCAGTCTCTCTTCCGGCAGCCCCTCGCACATATCAGTAAACAGCTTGCCTGCTTTCATTCTGTCTCTCATAGACATGCTCATCGAAGATATTCCTTCTTGTTATTTGTCTTCAGACTTGTTTACTTGCCGGGGTGAAAATGCGGGAAAACGGCCCCGGTCCACTTAGGGTAAATACGGAAATCAACGTGAAGCTCAGCGCAATAATCCCCAGCACCAGATAAGCTCCCTGGAAACCAATACTTTCATACATTTTCCCGGCCAGAACTGACATGAAAATCATTGCTAACTGTTTGAAGAAGCAGAAACACACCAGATAAATCGTCGCCGAGAAACGCACTTCAAACTGACTGGTGATGTATTTGAAACAACCGACGATCAGGAACGGTATCTCAAACATATGCAACGTTTTGAGAATAACGACTTCCAGCGCAGTGGTGGCGAATGAGGAGCCAATAATCCTTACCGACATGATCGTACCTGCCAGCAGCAGGGCGTTCTTGCCGCCGATGCGATTCACAATCAGCGGCGCAAAGAACATGATTGAGGCGTTGAGTAATTCTCCCATCGTCGTGACGTAGCCAAACACGCGGGTGCCCTGTTCGCCGGTGGCAAAGAACGAGGTAAAGAAGTTGGCGAACTGCTGGTCAAACACATCGTAAGTACAGGAAACGCCAACTACGTACAGGGAAAGGAACCAAAGTTTTGGTTGTTTAAATAACTCCAGCGCCAGCTTCAGGCTGAATGCCGAGTTATTGGCGCCTACCGCATCCGCGACTTTTGCAGAAGAGGGGGCATCTGTTTTTGAAAATAACAGCAGCAATGCCAAAATGACCGCGCAGCCGGAGCCTAACCAAAAGACAAATTGGTTATTGATGGTGAACATAATGCCGGCAATCGAGGCGCACAGCGCCCAGCCCACGCACCCAAACATGCGCGCGCGACCAAATTCAAAGTTGCTTCGGCGGCTGGCTTTTTCAATATAGGCTTCAATCGCCGGAGCGCCGGCATTGTAAATAAAGCCAAGGTAAATCCCACCGACAATTGAACCCAGTAAAATATTAACTTGTAATAACGGACCAAAAACGTAAATAAAGAACGGGGCACATTACCAGCATGCCGGTAATTACCCACAGCAGATGTTTACGCAGGCCAAGCTTGTCGGAGAGCAGTCCGAAAATTGGCTGAAATAACAAAGAAAACAGTGAGATACAGGCGAAGATGATGCCGGTATCGCCTTTGCTGATATGGTTTACCTCGTGTAACCAGATGGGGAAGAAGGGGAAATACGCACCCATAATAAAAAAGTAAAAGAAGAAGAAAAAGCCGAACATCCAAAAGTTAGTGTTTTTTAAATAATACATAACAGACTTCCTATAAATGCGGGCAGGTTTGGGCCTGCCCAACTTATATTATTATTTTTGGCCCCAGACGAACTGGAAGTGGTAGCGTCCGGCGCTCAGCAGAAATTCCGGCGACACGGAAGGGCTCCACGAATCATCGCCGCCAACGCCCATATGGAAGCCATCAATATTGAGCCAGGTGCCCGCCTCAGGTTGCAGCAAATGGCGGTGGCTGGTTGCCATCAGTTGCTGCTGGCTAAAGCGGCTGATGTTGAACAGGAAGTCCCCACGCCACTGGTGCGCGCCGTAGTGCAGTTCGCGCGTGCCGCAGCGCAGACCGTTTTCGCTTGGGAAAACATACGGGGTGTACATCTCATCAAGCGACAGATCCCAGCGATCAAAACAGGCGGCGCCCAGACGGTCCGGGTAGTTCTCATGTGGACCGAGACCTAACCAGTTCACTCGCTCTGCGACCTGCACTAACTGGCAGCTCAGGCCGATGCGGGCCGGATGCGGCGTACCGCTGGCAACGTCGACATCCACCGTTATCTGCATTTCACCCTTGCCGTCAATGCGGTAGCTTTTTCGGCTAATGAACAGCGTTTCGCCCTGATACTGCCACGCATGTTCAGTGGTGATCAGTACCGCATCGCTCAGCGTGTCGGCAGCACAGTGTAGTAACGTTGCTTCAGCCTGATAGTGACCGGCGGCCTTCCAGCGTTCGACCCAGGCGTTCGGGTCGATGCGGGTTGACTCGCTCACGCCGATGTCGTTGTCCAGCGGGGCGCGGGTGAACTGGTCAGTAAGCGGAGTCAACAGTTGGGCTGAATCGCCAATCCAGTACTGTGTCAGCAGGCCAGACTGACGGTCGAATTGCCAGCGCTTGTTGTCGTTCTCAACGGTAAAGACGTTTTCGCTCACATTGAGCTGTGGCGCGGTGCGGGCAGACGGCAGTTGCGTCAGGCTGAGCTTCTCTTGAAGCTTCCATTGCTGCCAGGCGCTGATGTGCCCGGCGTCTGACCACGCGGTTGCCTGAGGTTGTTCTACGCGTACCGTCAGCCACAGCTGACCTGCGGTTTCCGGCATCGGGACATCTGGCAGGGTAATCACCTGTCGACCCTGTGGAGCGATATCCAGAACGATTTCTCCGGCGGCCAGCGGGTTGCCGTCCTGGGCAATAGACCAGTGCAGAACTTCGTTATCGCTGCGGCGGAACAGATATTCGCTGGTCACTTCAATCTGGCGTTCAGCGCCCGGCAGTAACGTGAACTGGAAAAACTGCTGTTCATGTTTGGCCTCGTATAACGCCGGGTGTGGGGTGCGATCGGCGAACACCAGCCCGTTCATGCAAAACTGACGATCGTTAGGTGTGTCGCCAAAATCGCCACCGTAGGCTGACCATGCTTTACCGTTCTCATCATATTTGGTCAGCGACTGATCCACCCAGTCCCAGACAAATCCGCCCTGCAGGCGCGGATACTGACGGAACGCTTGCCAGTATTTGGCAAAGCCACCGAAACTGTTGCCCATGGCGTGGGCATATTCACAAAGGATCAGCGGACGCTGCTCGCCGGGCATCGACAGCCACTTTTTAATCGACCATTTGGGGACGGCGGGGAAGGGCTGATCCTGATCGACGCGGGCGTACATCGGGCAAATTATATCTGTCGCTGCGGTATTTGCGCCGCCGCCTTCATATTGTACCGGGCGTGACGGGTCTTCTGATTTTATCCAGCGGTAGAGCGCGTCGTGATTGACGCCATGGCCGGATTCATTGCCCAGAGACCAGATGATAATGCTCGGATGGTTGCGATCGCGCTGCACCATGCGCGTGACGCGCTGGCTCATGGCAGGCAACCATGCGGGATCGTCGGTGAGGCGATTCATCGGCACCATGCCGTGGGTTTCAATATTGGCTTCGCCGACGACATACAGGCCGTAACGATCGCACAGGGTGTACCACAGCGGGTGATTTGGGTAATGGGAGCAGCGCACGGCGTTGAAGTTATTCTGCTTCATCAGGATGATGTCTTGCACCATCGTCGCCTCATCCATCACCTGGCCGTTAATCGGATGGTGCTCATGGCGGTTGGTACCGCGAATCAACAGCGGCTTACCATTGAGTAACAGCAGTCCGTTTTCAATGCAAACCTGACGAAAGCCGACGTCACAGGCCTCCGCTTCTATCAGCGCTCCGTCCGCGGTGCGTAACTGCACAACGGCGCGGTACAGATTGGGCGTTTCGGCACTCCACAGAGCCGGTTTTTCGACGTTCAGACACAGAGTCACCCGGTCATGATAAGCACCGCGTTCATCAATAATCTCACTGCCGAGTGGGGAATTCGTTTCGGCTGTGAGCGTTTCTCCCTCCCACAATTGCAGGGCTACGCGTAAATCTTCGCTCGCGTTGCCCGCTACTCTGACTTCCGCTGCCAGCGTGGCGCGGCTGAAGTCGTCGTTAAACCGGGTATTAATGCGCAGGTCGCGAATTTGCGTTGTGGGCTTATGCAGCAAAGATACGTCGCGAAAAATACCGCTCATGCGCCACATATCCTGGTCTTCCAGATAGCTACCATCGCTCCAGCGCAGCACCATCACCGCCAGACGGTTTTCGCCGTGCTGCAGATAATCGCTAAGATCGAATTCAGATGGCAGGCGGCTGTCCTGTCCGTAGCCGACCCAGCGGCCGTTGCACCACAAATGAAATGCGGAGTTCACGCCGTCAAAAATAATGCGCGTCTGACCCTCATCTAACCAGGCATCGTCAATATAAAATGTGAGCGAGTAACATCCTGTCGGGTTCTGTGCCGGAACGTACGGAGGGTTAACCGGGATTGGGTAGGTGACGTTGGTATAAATTGGCGCATCGTAACCGTCCATCTGCCAGTTCGAGGGGACGTTGACAGTATCAGCTTGTGGCAGATCGCTTGTCAGCCAGCTTTCCGGCACAGCCTCCGGCGCGGCAAACCAGGCAAATTGCCACTGGCCATTCAGCGAGCGTAACTGACTCGAACGCTGATTCGTACGTGCGTCATCTGCTGAACGCCAGCTACAGAACGGTGGATGCGCCTCCAGGCGGTTGAGCTGCGTGACGCCGGGATTTTCCCAGTCACGGCGGGCCAGAACAGCGGAGAGTGAATCTGTGTTCAGGTTCATAACGGTATCCTGTTTGAATTTGTTATACGCTCACAATTTCAATCAAAATACGGATAAGCGATCCCAACTGTAAAGGCTGGGGCGTTCAATGAGTGAACTGACTCACACAATTGTTGTGCGTTCACAATTTGGGTGCGAGCTGAGAAACTTGCCGCGCGAGCTGGATCAATGAATCGGCCAGCGCCTGGGGTGAGGTGGTTTGGGTGTTGGGTGGCAGAACCGTTTTGCGCTTAACCAGGGTGACGGGCAGCAGTTGGTTGCCCACGGTTGATTCGCCACGGGGAAGTTGCAGCAGCCTGTCGACGCTGGTTTCACCCAATAACGGAAAATCCTGCCTGATGGTGGTCAGCGGTGGAATGTAGCAGGCGCTGTCTTCGGTATCATCGTAGCCAATCACCGAGATATCTACCGCCACCCGCAGACCGAACTCGCTGATTGCGCGCATCGCGCCCAGCGCCATTTGATCGTTAGCGACCAGCATGGCGGTAGGGAGGTTACCGTTATTCAGCATATGCATCGTTTGCTGAAAACCAGACATCGCACTCCAGTCGCCTTCCAGCTCCACAACGGGTTGTAGCTGGTAGTGTGCCAGATACTTGTGCCAGCCCGCACGGCGAAGCCTTGCCGAAACGGAAGTGTGCGGCCCGCTCAGCAGGGCGATACGCTGATGTCCGTACTGCACCAGATGTTCAACGCCGAGGCGCGCGCCGTCGTCATGCGAGAAAATCACGCTGTTAATTGGCGTCAGGTCAGAGACATCGAGAAACAGCACCGGCACCGTACCGCAGGCGGCGGCCACGGCAATGGCGTCTTCTTCATCCAGTGGATAGTTGATGATAAGCCCGGTTACGCGCTGAGAAAGCAGGTTGTGGACCGCGGCTTTACATGCCTCAACGCCGCTGCGCTCGACCATGGCGATCACCACGCTGGCACCGGACTGGTCGGCGCGGGATTTTATGGCGGCAACGATTTGTGAGGGGGCATGCAGGGCAAGGTTCGCCGTCACAACGCCAATCAGCGGCGTCTGTTTGCCAGCCAGCTGCTGTGCGACGCGGTTAGGGATGTAATTGAGTTCCGCCATCGCGGCCTCAACTTTTTGTCGGGTTTTTGCGGAAACGTGGCTGGCCTGATTAACGACGCGCGAGACGGTCTGGTAAGAGACACCTGCATGGTCTGCCACATCGTATAGCGTTACCGGTTTCACGTTTATCACCCCTGTCATGACGTTATCTGCGCGCTATGATGCCACAGCGGGATGGTTTTGGGGGATTTACGCATAGGTTCTGCGAGGCGCATTCCAGGGTTGCGGATCGTGTGCTGGAGGATTTATCGTCGTTCTTCTTAACAGAAGAAAAAAGTGAGGACATTGTGAGCGACTCTGCCGCAAATAATATTCTGTCCATCTACCGACGTCATGCGGATGCCTTTGCCAGCCAGCGCTCGCGCACCTTGTTCGAGAAAAGCTGGCTCGATAAATTCATTTCCGTGATGGGCGGGCAGGGCAGCATTGTGGATATTGGCTGCGGCAACGGTCAGCCGATTGCCGGTTATTTTATCCAGCAAGGTTTTCAGCTTACCGGCGTTGATGGTTCCCCGGCGATGCTGGCGCGGGCCCGAAACACTTTTCCCGCACAGCGCTGGCTGGAGCAGGATATGCGCGAACTGGCACTCAATGAGACTTTCGATGGTCTGATCGCCTGGGACAGTTTTTTCCATTTAACTCAGCAGGACCAGCAAAAGATGTTCCCGATTTTTGACCGCCTCAGCCATCCCGGCAGCGCGCTGATGTTTACCAGCGGTACGGACAATGGCATCGCGATGGGGCAATTTGAGGGTGAGCCGCTGTTTCACGCCAGCCTCGCGCCGGACGAATACCGCGCATTGCTGTCAGCACATGGTTTTGAGGTAGTCGAGATGGTGATGGAAGACCCGCACTGCGCCGGGCACACCGTCTGGCTGGCGCAAAAAAGAGGCTAATCGCCGCGAAAGGTTTTACGCCATTCAGCCGGGCTAACACCAAAGTGGGATTTAAAATGCTGACGCCAGGTGACGGGCGACTGAAAACCAACCTGTTCTGCAATGCGTTCAACGGGTAACTGGCTGGACTCCAGCAACGTCTGGCTACGGCGCAGGCGCTCGGCAATCAACCATTCGGCTACGCTTGAGCCGGTGGCCTTCATAAAATGACGAGTGAGGGTACGACGGCTCATCATCACTCGCTGCGCCAGCTCGTCGAGATTATGCGGTTCGTGGAGATGCTGGCGCAAATAGTCGAGCAGGGCGTTGATGCGCTGATCCTGGGTATTTTTCGCTACCGGTTGTTCGATAAACTGTGCCTGGCCGCCCTCGCGATGTGGCGGCACAATCATCCGTCGGGCAATCTGATTCGCCACCGTGCTGCCAAAACGCTGGCGGATGACGTACAGGCAGCAATCCAGCGCGGCGGCGGTCCCTGCCGAGGTAATAATACCGTCGTCATCCACGTACAGCGCGTTGATATCCAGATGGGCTGCCGGAAAGCGCGCCTGAAAATCTTGTTCGAATTCCCAGTGCGTAGCCGCCCGTTTGCCATCCAGCAGACCAGCATAGCCGAGAACAAACGCGCCCAGACATAACCCAACAATTTGCGCGCCGTATTGTCGTGCGCGGTTGAGCGCATCAAGCAGGCTTTGTGGTGGTCGATGTGCCGTGGTACCCCACCAGGGGATCACTACGATGTCGGCAGCCTCCACCGCTTCATAGCCGTAGGCTGCGGTAAGGGCGAAGCCATCCTGCGAGGAAACGATGCCTGGCTGTTCGGCGCACAGTTGTACCTCAAAGCGCTTTTTCGACGCCACTTTGTCACTGAAAATAATGCACGGCACTGAGAAGTGAAACGGGCTGAAATCTTCCACGGCGACAATGGCGACGTTAAGCGGTTGCATACGATTCCTCTGTGGAGTTTAAAACGTCAGGGTTTCGCCATCTTCCGGCACGTTAACGAATTGCGCAATCTGGTTGTCACGGGCGTACTCTTTCAAGGCCGCGCGGGTCAGCAGACAGTGGTTAACCGCCTCCATGTGGGTCGCCACAATTTGTGCCTCAGGTAGTACGAAGTGGGTTTTTAGCACATCTTCCGCCCCCATGATAATTGGGCCAAACCCGATAACGTGGGCAAAGCCTGCGTTCAGAATGACCACGCCTGGTTGAAAAGTCCGCATGTTGGTTTCCACCTCGTCGCGCCAGATGGTGTCCCCGACCAGATACAGCGTTTTTTCCGCCGGATGCTGGAAGATAACCCCGCAGGCATCACCCAGACGCTCAGCCATTTGCGGGATGGCGTAAGCGCGATCCGAACCGTGCTGGCCGCCGGTTTTACGCAGGGTGATATCACCAAGCACGGTGTTTTGCGTCAGTACGGTCAGTTGCGTGAAACCTTGTTCCCGCAGTACCTGCGCATCGCGATCGTTTTGCACATAAATCGGTTTGTCTTTCGGCACGACACGAGCCGCTGCTTCATCCCAGTGGTCTTCATGCAGATGGGTCACGATCAGCGCATCAACGTTGAGCAGCGTGTCGATATCGACAGGCAGATCAACGGTCGGGTTGCGGATCTCGGCGCGAGCCGTTCCGGCAAAACCCGGATAAGTACCTTTATCCGCTAGCATCGGATCAATCAGAAAAGTTTTACCGCCAAAGGTGATGTGCTGCGTGGCGTTACGGATTTGCGTGATGTTCATGATGTTTGCTCCACGGGTTGGATCAGTGGTGTCATCGTAGAGTGTTGTCCAGAAGATGAATGTGGGCAAATGGGCGACTAGCGATGGGATTGGGCCAATAACAGATTACATATATCAATTATGTAATTAAAGTAATTTAATATTTCCTTTGTAACTCGTTATTTAATTTGCTGCCATTATATCGAAATGAATAAGAGTGCTGTTACTTAAATACGGAAAAATTTATTAAATACGAAGTGGTGCCAGAAAATAGTATCGATATATGCAACACATTACAGCCAGGAAACAGATCGCGAATCATGAAATAAGAATGCTATCATTCACATCAGACGCGGCAGGCAACTGCTGGCACACGCATATCCCCCCGGAGCAACTGATGAACAACGACATTCCGCTTAAATATTATGATATCGCCGACGAGTACGCGACCGAGGCCGCAAAGCCGGTGAGCGACACAGAACGTGACGCGCTGGCGCACTACTTCCAGCAGTTGATTACCCGTTTGATGAACAACGAAGAGATCAGCGAAGAAGCGCAGCAGGAGATGGCAACCGTGGCCGGTGTCGACGCTCAGCGTATCGATGATATCGCGGAGTTCCTCAATCGTTGGGGTAACGAGTAGCCAAAGGTATGGCCTGTGTTTTACACTGCGCGCAAATTGAGTAGGTATACTCTACGAGTAATAGGTTTAATCAGGCGGAAACAGCAATGAACGGAACAATCACAACGTGGTTTAAAGATAAAGGCTTTGGATTTATCAAAGATGAAAACGGCGACAATCGCTATTTTCATGTGATTAAGGTTGCTAATCCTGAGCTGATCAAGAAAGACGCGGCGGTGACTTTTGAGCCCACCACCAATAACAAAGGCTTGTCTGCCTACGCGGTAAAAGTCATACCAGACAGCAAGTACATCTATATCGCAGGCGAGCGTCTGAAGCTCACCTCGATCAAGTCATACCTGGTCTACAGCGAAGAAGTCCCTGCCGAGACCCGTATCGACAAAGAAAATGCAGTGCTGTCTGTCGGCGTGCTGATGAACAGCATCCGACCAAAATCAGACGTGAAGCCTGGTGAAATGCGCACGCTGAAAAAGCTGGCTATCACCACCTTCCAGGGCACGACGCTGATTTTCTCTGAAGATGAAATCGACATTGACGAGACGGTGAAACTGCTTAAGGTCTGAAGCCCTTCAGACTGAATAAAAACCGGAACGCTGCTCTTTTCAGGAGCGGGGTTTCGGTTTTTTTTGATATGCGTAATTTACGTTATTCAGGTATGTAGTAATAAAATTAGTAGGTAGTAATCTGTTTCTGAACAGGTATATATTATCCGTATTAAACAAATATGATCGCCAACTATTTGCAGATTAGTAGCACGGCTAACTAACAATGATTTACCGATATAACTAATGGAGTAATATAAGTGATTATTAAAAAAATATGGAAGGCTATATCTTCTGAATATGTACCATCAGCCATTTGCTTTTTTCTCCTTGCAAAAATGGATTATGAAATAATATCTATCTGGCCACAGAATGAATCGGTTGATGATAGAATTAAACTTTCTTTACTATTCATTCACTTGGTGATGGTTTTAGTGATGTTTACTCCGCTAATTAATCGATATTTATCACGAGTAGACAATGAGAAAATTGAAAAATTTATAGCTCTTCCGCAGAAAAATAAAAACATCACATACATTGATTGTTATGATTTTCTGAGCGGGCTTGCTTTATCAGCATTTTACTTATCCATCCTTATTTTTACAATGAAGAGTATTTACGAAGAGGCAGGGTGGGCAATTTCTGGTATTTATATATTTACAATGTTTGTGTCTTCTATTTCTATTGCTGCATTGTCATTGCTTAGATTTATCTGGTTATTTACAAGGTTTAATAATTGTATATATTGGTTTATTGTTTTACTTGCGAGCAGTATGTGTATGGCAGTTATTGGTGCCGCGATGAAAATGGCCTCATAAAAATGTGCTTAATATCTGAAATAGTATTAATGGAGTATAAACTCTAAATAACAATACAGCTTGAACAGTGATGATTCCGCTTTGTAATCCGTGTGGTTGCATTGTTGCAAAGCTTAAAGCCTCTTTCGAAGAGGCTTTAAGCCCTCAGCGACCCTCCTGGCAGAAAACGAATGCACACTATGTAATGAAGATTTTTTTGGGCAAGACGTCACAAAGTTATATCGGCCGGTTAGTGAATTATGCCAGCTATCAATCAGATGATCCGCTTAACTGTGATCCACTTCACCTCCCGGCCACCAAAATCTCCTGCGACTCGACGCCGTCCTCTATCTGTTTAGCCACCTTTTGTAAGGCCGGAAGATGCTTTTCCGCGGCCTGTTCGATGGTCATGGCGCTGGCCATATACACCAGATTCAGGCAGCCGATGACACGTTGTTCGCTGCGGATGGGGACGGCGATAGAAGCGATTTTCTCCTCCTGATCCCAGCCGCGAAAGTTCTGGCCAAAACCGTCTTTTCGCGCGCGGGTTAAAATGGCATTGAGCTTCAGCGGTTCGCGCGCAAGCTGGAACTCTTCTCCTGGTCGGGAGGCCAACATTTCAATCAGTTCCTGACGTTCATTCTCCGGACAGAATGCCAGCCAGGTCAGGCCGGATGCGGTTTTCAGCAATGGCAAACGACGCCCGACCATCGCCCGGTGAAACGACAGGCGGCTGAAGCGGTGGGTTGTTTCACGTACCACCATCGCGTCCACATCCAGCGTGGAAACGTCGGTCGGCCAGATGACCTCGCGCAGCAAATCCCCCAGCAGCGGGGCGGCGAGTGCGGAAATCCACTGCTCGTCACGAAATCCTTCGCTGAGCTGGCGGACTTTAATGGTTAAGCGAAAGCTGTCATCGGACAGGCTGCGCCGAACGTAACCCTCATCCTGCAGGGTTTCCAGCAGCCGTCTGACCGTGGTGCGATGCAGGCCGCTTAACTCAGCAAGTAAGCCAACACTGGCCCCACCATCGAGCCGGTTTAACATATTTAATAACATTAATCCGCGCGTTAATCCGCGTACGGTTTTGTACTCAGTGCTCTCGTCATTTTTCATATTCATTGACAAATCTACAGGTAAAACAACGTTGTGCACTTAGTGCACATCCAAGCATGTTTTGATTGTAGCGCAAAAACTCACTCCTATACTGACCGCACAACAAAAAATTATTCACATATTTTTAACAAAACAGATTGCGCCTCACCAGGGTCCGCAATTGCGTTTTGTCCGAGTCGTGAGGTTCTGAAATGACAACAAAAAACCCGGATATCCAACCCGCTGTGCAGCACACCGTTCAGGTCGCGATTGCTGGTGCCGGCCCGGTGGGGCTAATGATGGCCAACTATCTTGGCCAGATGGGCATTGACGTGCTGGTGGTGGAGAAGCTCGACACGCTGATCGACTATCCCCGAGCCATCGGCATTGACGATGAAGCGTTGCGCACTATGCAGTCTGTGGGGCTGGTCGAGCGCGTTTTGCCGCACACCACGCCGTGGCACGCGATGCGCTTTCTCACCCCGAAAGGCCGCTGCTTTGCTGATATCCAGCCGATGACCGACGAATTTGGCTGGTCGCGCCGCAATGCGTTTATTCAACCACAGGTGGATGCGGTGATGTTGGAAGGGCTGTCGCGTTTTCCCAACGTGCGCTGCCTGTTCTCCCGCGAACTGGAAGCCTTTAGCCAACAGAACGGTGAAGTAACGCTGAATCTGAAAGCTCCGGACGGCCAGCGCGAAACGGTGAAGGCCCAGTGGCTGGTGGCCTGCGACGGCGGCGGCAGCAACGTCAGACGCTTGCTGAATGTGCCGTTTGAAGGCAAAACCGCGCCGAATCAGTGGATTGTGGTGGATATCGCCAACGATCCGCTCAGCACACCGCATGTGTACCTGTGCTGCGATCCGGTGCGCCCGTATGTCTCCGCTGCGCTGCCGCACGCGGTGCGTCGCTTTGAATTTATGGTGATGCCGGGGGAAACCGAAGCGCAGCTCAGTGAACCGCAGAATATGCGTCAGCTTTTGAGCAAAGTGTTGCCGAACCCGGACAACGTCGAACTGATCCGCCAGCGCGTGTATACCCATAACGCCCGTCTGGCCGAACGTTTTCGCATTGACCGCGTGCTGCTGGCGGGCGATGCGGCGCACATTATGCCGGTCTGGCAGGGGCAGGGGTACAACAGCGGCATGCGCGATGCTTTCAATCTGGCGTGGAAACTGGCGCTGGTCATTAAGGGCAAAGCCGATGATGAGCTGCTGGATACCTACCAGCAGGAACGCCGCGACCACGCCAAAGCGATGATCGATCTCTCCGTGACCGCTGGCAACGTGCTGGCGCCGCCAAAACGCTGGCACGGTGCGGTGCGCGACGGGGTTTCCTGGCTGCTGAATTATATTCCGCCGGTCAAACGCTACTTCCTCGAAATGCGCTTTAAGCCGATGCCGCAATACCTTGTTGGAGCACTGGTGCGTGAGGGTGACGCGAGAACGTCTCCGGTCGGCAAGATGTTTATCCAGCCGAAGGTGACGCTGGAATCGGGCGAAGTGACGCTGCTCGACAACGTTATTGGACCGAATTTCGCGGTGATTGGCTGGGGCTGTAACCCGCTATGGGGCATGAGCGAGGCGCAGATCCAACAGTGGCAGGCGCTGGGGACGCGTTTTATCCAGGTCGTGCCGGATACACAGATACATACCGATCAGGATAACCACGACGGCGTTACCCGCATTGGTGATACGCAAAACCGCCTGCGCGCGTGGTTTGCCCAGCACAACACCGCGCTGGTGGTAATGCGCCCGGACCGCTTCGTGGCCGCCATCGCCATTCCGCAAACCCTGGGCAGCACCCTGAATAAACTGGCGTCGGTGATGACACTTACCCGCGCTACTGCCGATATTCCTGTTGAAAAGGTTGCCTGATATGCACGCTTATCTTCACTGTCTTTCCCACTCGCCGCTGGTGGGCTATGTCGACCCGGCTCAGGCTGTGCTTGACGAGGTTAACGGCGTGATCGCCAGCGCCCGGGCGCGTATTGCGGCGTTCGACCCGGAACTTGTAGTGCTGTTTGCCCCCGATCACTACAACGGTTTTTTTTACGATGTGATGCCGCCGTTCTGTTTAGGCGTGGGAGCCACGGCGATCGGCGATTTCGGCAGCGCGGCGGGGGAACTGCCGGTGCCGACAGATCTCGCTGAAGCCTGCGCCCACGCGGTGATGAAAAGCGGCATCGATCTTGCCGTGTCCTACAACATGCAGGTCGATCACGGCTTCGCGCAGCCGCTGGAGTTTTTGCTCGGCGGTCTGGATAAGGTGCCGGTGTTGCCGGTGTTTATTAACGGCGTCGCCACGCCGCTGCCGGGCTTTCAGCGTACCCGCATGCTCGGTGAAGCGATTGGCCGTTTCGCCAGCTCGCTGAATAAGCGCGTGCTGTTTTTAGGCTCCGGTGGTCTATCGCATCAACCGCCGGTCCCGGAGCTGGCGAAGGCTGACGCCCATATGCGTGACCGCCTGCTCGGCAGCGGCAAACAGTTACCTGAAAACGAGCGCGAGCTGCGCCAGCATCGGGTGATCAGCGCCGCCGAGAAGTTCGTGGCCGATCAAAACACGCTGCATCCGCTGAACCCTGTCTGGGATAACCGCTTTATGAGCCTGCTTGAGCAGGGGCGTTTGCAGGAGCTGGACGCGGTCAGTAACGAAGAGCTGTCCGCGATGGCGGGCAAATCAACGCACGAAGTTAAAACCTGGGTTGCCGCCTTTGCCGCCATTTCTGCCTTTGGTAGTTGGCGCAGCGAAGGTCGTTATTACCGCCCGATCCCGGAGTGGATCGCCGGATTCGGCTCTCTGAGTGCCACTACGCAGAACTAAAACAGAACTGAATATGCAGGAGAACATCATGACTTACCAACCGCAAACCGAAGCCGCTACCAGTCGTTTTCTGGAGGTGCAGGAAGCAGGCGAAACACTACGCGTGCATTTCAATGACTGTGGACAGGGCGAAGAGACCGTCGTGCTGCTGCACGGCTCCGGTCCTGGCGCGACGGGCTGGGCAAACTTCAGCCGCAATATTGATCCGCTGGTACAGGCCGGATACCGGGTGATCCTGCTGGATTGTCCAGGCTGGGGCAAAAGCGATGGGATCGTTAACCGCGGTTCGCGATCTGATCTCAACGCTCGCATTCTGAAAAGCGTTGTCGATCAATTGGATATTCAAACAGTCCACCTGCTGGGTAACTCGATGGGCGGTCACAGTGCTGTGGCGTTTACCCTGAGCTGGCCGGAGCGCGTGGGCAAACTGGTGTTAATGGGCGGCGGAACGGGCGGCATGAGTCTGTTTACCCCGATGCCGACCGAAGGTATCAAACGCCTGAATCAGCTGTACCGCGAGCCGACCATCGAGAACCTGAAGCTGATGATGGAGATCTTTGTCTTCGACACCAGCGACCTGACCGAGGCATTGTTTGAGGCACGCCTGAATAACATGCTGTCGCGTCGCGATCACCTGGAAAACTTTGTCCAGAGTCTGGAGGCCAACCCGAAACAGTTCCCGGATTTCAGCCCGCGTCTGGGTGAAATCAAAGCCCAGACCCTGATTGTCTGGGGACGCAATGACCGCTTTGTGCCGATGGATGCCGGTCTGCGCCTGCTCTCCGGAATTGCCGGTTCTGAGCTGCATATCTACCGCGACTGCGGGCACTGGGCGCAGTGGGAGCATGCGGATGCCTTTAACCAGCTGGTGCTGAACTTCCTCGCACGCCCTTAAGGAACGGACATGACGAATCATAATCTTGAGCAGCTGGCCGCCGATTTACGTCAGGCTGAAGAAAAAGGGGAAGCTATCGCCCCACTGCGTGAATTGATTGGTGTGGATAACGCCGAAGCGGCCTACGCCATTCAACGCATCAACGTGCAGTATGAAGTGGCGCGCGGGCGTCGCGTGGTCGGGCGCAAAGTAGGGCTGACACACCCGAAAGTGCAGCAGCAGCTTGGCGTCGATCAGCCGGACTTCGGTACGCTGTTTGCCGACATGTGCTACGGCGATAACGACACCATTGCGTTTGAGCGCGTGCTGCAACCGCGTATTGAAGCGGAAATCGCGCTGGTGCTGAACCGCGATCTGCCCAATGCCGACACTACTTTTGACGAGCTGTATAACGCCATCGAGTGGGTGCTGCCCGCGCTGGAAGTGGTCGGCAGCCGTATCCGTGACTGGTCAATCAAGTTTGTTGATACCGTGGCGGATAACGCCTCCTGCGGGGTGTATGTGGTCGGCGGCCCGGCACAGCGTCCGGCAGGATTAGATCTGAAAAACTGCGCGATGAAAATGACGCGCAACAACGAAGAGGTTTCCAGCGGACGCGGCAGCGAATGCCTGGGACATCCGATCAACGCCGCCGTCTGGCTGGCGCGCAAAATGGCCAGCCTCGGCGAGCCGCTACGTGCCGGAGATATCATTCTCACCGGCGCGTTAGGCCCTATGGTGGCGGTGAATGCGGGCGATCGTTTCGAGGCCCATATCGACGGTATTGGTTCAGTTGCCGCCACCTTTTCAGCGGCGGTTACAAAAGGAAGTCAGTCATGAGTAAGCGTAAAGTCGCCATTATCGGCTCCGGCAACATCGGTACCGATTTGATGATAAAAATTCTGCGTCACGGCGTACATCTGGAAATGGCGGTGATGGTCGGTATCGATCCTGATTCTGATGGTCTGGCGCGTGCCCGACGCATGGGCGTTGCCACCACCCATGAAGGGGTGACAGGGCTTATCGCCATGCCGGAATTCGCCGACATCGACATTGTTTTTGATGCCACCAGCGCAGGCGCGCATGTGAAGAACGACGCCGCGCTGCGCGCCGTTAAACCAGCGATCCGCCTGATCGACCTGACCCCCGCGGCAATCGGCCCGTACTGCGTGCCTGTGGTGAATCTGGAGGCCAACGTTGATCAGCAGAACGTTAATATGGTGACCTGCGGCGGGCAGGCGACTATCCCGATGGTGGCGGCAGTTTCTCGCGTGGCAAAAGTCCATTACGCCGAAATTATCGCCTCGATCGCCAGTAAATCTGCGGGTCCTGGCACGCGAGCTAATATCGATGAGTTTACCGAAACCACCTCGAAGGCGATTGAAGTGGTTGGCGGGGCGGCAAAAGGTAAAGCGATTATCGTCCTTAACCCGGCCGAGCCGCCGCTGATGATGCGCGACACGGTGTATGTGCTGAGCGAAGCGGCCTCTGAGGTTGAAGTTGAAGCATCGATTAATGAGATGGCGGCGGCGGTGCAGGCGTACGTGCCGGGCTATCGTCTGAAACAGCGTGTCCAGTTTGAAGTCATCCCGCAGGATAAACCGGTCAATCTGCCGGGCATCGGCCAGTTCTCCGGGCTGAAAACCGCGGTGTATCTGGAAGTGGAAGGCGCGGCGCACTATTTACCTGCCTATGCGGGCAACCTCGACATTATGACCTCCAGCGCGCTGGCGACCGCTGAGAAAATGGCGCAGTCCCTCACTCGTCAGGCAGGAGAAGCAGCATGAACGGTAAAAAACTCTATATCTCTGACGTGACCCTGCGCGACGGCATGCACGCCATTCGCCATCAATATTCGCTGGAAAACGTGCGCCAGATTGCCAAAGCGCTGGACGACGCGAGGGTGGATTCCATTGAGGTGGCGCACGGCGACGGTCTGCAGGGTTCCAGTTTTAACTATGGCTTTGGTGCGCACAGCGACCTGGAGTGGATTGAAGCGGCGGCGGACGTGGTCAAGCACGCCAAGATCGCCACGCTGCTGTTGCCGGGCATTGGCACGATTCATGACCTGAAAAATGCGTATCAGGCTGGGGCGCGCGTTGTGCGTGTGGCGACCCACTGCACCGAAGCGGACGTGTCGGCCCAGCATATTCAGTATGCGCGTGAACTGGGCATGGACACCGTCGGCTTTCTGATGATGAGTCATATGACCATGCCGGAAAACCTCGCACAGCAGGCGAAACTGATGGAAAACTACGGTGCGACCTGTATCTATGTGGTCGATTCAGGCGGGGCGATGAACATGTCTGATATCCGTGACCGCTTCCGCGCCCTGAAAGCGGTGCTGAAGCCGGAAACAGAAACCGGGATGCACGCCCACCACAACCTGAGCCTTGGCGTGGCGAACTCGATTGCTGCGGTAGAAGAGGGTTGTGACCGTATCGATGCCAGCCTGGCAGGTATGGGCGCAGGCGCAGGCAACGCGCCGCTGGAGGTGTTTATCGCCGCGGCGGATAAGCTTGGCTGGCAGCACGGAACCGATCTGTATGCGCTGATGGACGCCGCCGACGATCTGGTGCGTCCGCTGCAGGACCGCCCGGTGCGGGTGGACCGCGAAACGCTGGCGCTGGGCTATGCCGGCGTGTACTCCAGCTTCCTGCGCCACTGCGAAGTGGCGGCGGCGCGTTATGGCCTGAGCGCGGTAGATATTCTGGTTGAACTGGGCAAACGCCGGATGGTGGGCGGCCAGGAAGATATGATCGTCGACGTGGCGTTGGATCTGCGCAACAGAAAATAAAAATGATTACGCGGCTGGCAACGTATCAGCCGCGATTCACCTGCATCGTGACCTCAGAGGTACATCTTATGACTACCCGTACCCCCGCATCCTCATCCCGCCTGACGTTGACCGTCGGGCTGTGTTTTTTAGTCGCCCTGATGGAAGGGCTGGATTTACAGGCCGCCGGGATCGCTGCCGTCGGTATCGCCCATGCGTTTGCATTGGATAAAATGCAGATGGGCTGGATCTTCAGCGCGGGCATTCTTGGGCTGCTGCCCGGCGCGCTGGTGGGCGGCATGCTGGCCGATCGCTATGGCCGCAAACGCATTCTTATTGCCTCCGTGGCGCTGTTCGGCCTGTTCTCACTGGCGACGGCGATATCCTGGGATTTCTCATCGCTGGTGTTTGCTCGCCTGATGACCGGTGTTGGGTTGGGGGCGGCGTTGCCGAATCTGATCGCGCTGACTTCTGAGGCGGCGGGCCCGCGTTTTCGTGGTACGGCGGTGAGCCTGATGTATTGCGGTGTGCCGATTGGCGCGGCGCTGGCGGCAGCACTCGGGTTTAGCGGTCTGGCCTCTGCCTGGCAAACCGTGTTCTGGGTCGGCGGGGTGATCCCGCTGCTGCTGGTTCCGCTTTTAATGCGCAGGCTGCCGGAATCACAGGTTTATACCCAACAAACGCAGGTGGCTGCCGCGCCGCTGCGCGCTCTGTTTGCACCAACCACCGCGACAGCCACGCTGCTGCTGTGGCTGTGCTATTTCTTCACCCTGCTGGTGGTGTATATGCTGATCAACTGGCTGCCGATGCTGCTGGTAGAGCAGGGCTTTCAGCCCTCGCAGGCAGCAGGCGTGATGTTTGCTCTGCAAATCGGCGCGGCCAGCGGGACGTTAATTCTCGGGGCGTTGATGGACAAACTGCGTCCGGTGGTGATGTCACTTTTGATCTACACCGGGATGCTGGCATCACTGCTGGCGCTGGGCACGGTATCGTCATTGAGCGGCATGCTGATGGCGGGATTTGTGGCGGGGATGTTTGCCACCGGTGGGCAAAGCGTGTTGTATGCGCTGGCACCGTTGTTTTACAGCACGCAGATCCGCGCCACCGGCGTGGGAACCGCCGTCGCCGTCGGTCGTCTGGGCGCGATGAGTGGTCCGTTGCTGGCAGGAAAAATGTTAGCGCTCGGCACCGGAACGGTAGGGGTGATGGCGGCTTCTGCGCCGGGGATATTGCTGGCAGGGCTGGCGGTATTTATTCTGATGAGCCGCAAATCGCAGATGCCGATCCCTGCCAGCGG
>OLIY01001182.1_pt1 | contig 19051 bp, 14 predicted proteins | sample 1601431 | NCBI WGS metagenome assembly OLIY01 (sample SAMN04168659, study PRJEB22393) | human gut metagenome | biome: human gut microbiome; feature: stool | host: Homo sapiens | collected 2014-05-12
CAGGTACACCCGACGGGCACCGGCGGCCACCACGGCCTCCACCACGGCGTCGCTCTCGATGCCGGTGATGGCGGCGGGCACGCACACGGCCACCCGGGGCTTGACCATATGGGAGCTGTACACCTGCTTGACAAAGCGGCAGATCAGCTCCCGGGTCATGGTGTGGTCGCTGATAACACCGTCCTTCAGCGGGAAAATGGCGGAAATATAGTTGGGGGTGCGGCCTACCATGGCCAGGGCCTTGTCGCCCACCTCCAGCACGGAGTTCTTGCGGGTATCCATTGCCACCACGCTGGGCTGGTTGAGCACGACCCCCTGCCCTGCCTGTGCAATGATAATGGTCGTTGTGCCCAGATCGATGCCGATGTCATTCTGTGCCATAATCGTGATATTTCCTTTCTCTGCTGCCCATTCTCTATTTCCATCGCCCATCTCCGGGCGCGGGTCAACAAAACACATTATAGTATAACACAGGTGTATCCAAAAAGAAACCCTTAAAGGTTCTCCTGCTCCGGTGGCAGAGCCTGGGCCAGCAGGGCGGCCAGGCCGCTGTAGCGCAGGTTCTGGCGGATGTTGGACATCATCCGGTTCACCACGTCCCGCCGGCCCACCACGATGCAGAGCTTCCGTCCGCGGGTGACGCCGGTGTAGAAGAGGTTGCGGTAGCACAGGCGGGGCGGCACCTGCGCCGCCGGGAGGATGACCGCCGGGAACTCGCTGCCCTGGCTTTTGTGTACCGTGATGGCATACGCAATTTCCAGCTCGTTGAGGTTCTCCGCCGGGTAGACCAGCCGCCGGTCGTCCATCCGCACCACCATGGAGCGGCTGCGCACGTCGATGGACTCCACGATGCCGATGTCGCCGTTGTAGGCACCCACACCCTGTTCCCCGCCGATGCGCTGCCACGTGATCTCGTAGTTATTGCGCACCTGCATCACTTTGTCCCCCACCCGGAAGACCCGGGCCGCGCTCTGCAGCTCCGGCTTGCCCTTCCTGGGCGGGTTGAGCATGGCCTGCAGCTCCGCGTTGAGGGCCTGAGTGCCGGTGGGGCCGAGCTTCGTGGGGCAGAGCACCTGAATATCCTTCACCGGGTCAAACTGGTAGCTGCGGGGCAGACGGGTGGTCACAAGGTCGCAGACCAGCTTCTGGGCCGCGTCGCCGTCGGCTTCGAGGAAGAAGAAATCGTCCGTCTTTCCACCCTTTTTCAGCGGTTCGCCCGAGATGATGTGGTGGGCGTTCTCCACAATGAGGCTCTGAGCGGCCTGCCGGAATATCTCGTTGAGGCAGACCGTCGGCACCAGCCCGGAGCGGATGGTCTCGCCGAGGATATTGCCCGGGCCGACGCTGGGCAGCTGGTCGGCGTCGCCTACCATAATAATACGGCAGCTGTACCGCAGTGCCGCAATGAGAGCCTGGAACAGCTTGACGTCCACCATGCTCATCTCGTCGAGGATGACGACGTCGCACTTGAGCAGGTTCTTGTCATTGTGGATGAAGCTGACCACGCCGCCGGTGTAGTCCACTTCCAGCAGGCGGTGGATGGTGGAGGCTTTCCGGCCCGTCAGCTCGCTCAGACGCTTGGCGGCGCGGCCCGTGGGAGCACAGAGGGCTACCCGTTCGGCCTCGTTCTCGAGCAGCTGCAGGATGGCGTTGACCGTGGTGGTCTTGCCGGTGCCGGGGCCGCCGGTAAGAACAAGGCAGTTCTCGGTCATGGCCTTGCGGATGGCTTCCTTTTGGAGCGGCGCATAGGCAAAGCCCTGCGCCAGTTCCAGGATCTGGATGTTCTTGTCGAGGTTTCGGGCCGTCTGCTTTCCGCGCCTGGTCAGCATGGCCAGACGGTCGGCGATGTCCTGCTCTGCAGCCAGCAGATCCGGCAGATAAATATACGGTGCGCCGTCGAACATCCGCACCGCCAGTTTCCCGGTCTGGATGCAGCTGTCCAGCGCCGCCGCCAGCTTTTCGGGGGGCTGGTGGATGAAGTTCGACGCCGTTTCCAGCAACTGCGCCCGGGGCAGACAGGTGTGGCCGTTGCCAGCGTTGTGGCGCAGGGTGCGCAGAAGGGCGGCTTCCAGCCGCTGGGCGCAGTCCCCTGCCATCTGGTAATACTGGGCGATGCTGTCGGCGTGGCGGAAGTCTAGCTGCAAAGGTTCGCCGCAGAGCAGGTAGGGGTTCTGCTGGATGGCCTGCATGGCCCCCGGCCCGAAGGTGCGGAAGACCTCCATCGCCCGGCGGGGGCTGATCTCAAACTGAGCCAGATAGGCGATGAGCTCCCGCATTCCGAACATCCGCTTGAACTCCTGCTGGATGCGGTCGGCCTTGTCCGCCGAGATGCCCGGGATGAGGGTGAGCTGGGCGGGGTCGTTGGCGATCACTTCCAGCGCCGCCGCGCCGAATTTGTCAATGATCTTATCCGCCGTCCGAGCCCCGATGTAGGGCAGCGACCGGCTGGCGAGGAAGGCGTAGACGGCCTCGAGGTCTTTGGGCATATCCGTCTCGCACTCCTGTGCGTGGAACTGTCGGCCATAGGTAGCGTGGTTCTCGTACCTGCCCCGGCAGACGACGCTCTCACCGGCGTGGAGCTCTCCCACCACGCCGCACACAACGGTGACGACACCGCCGCCCGACACCTCGAACACGGTGTAGCCGTTGTCCTCGTTCAGGTAGATGATGTCCTCTACCGTGCCTTCCAGCCGTTCCAGCTCCTGCTCCATCGTCCCGCCTCCTCGTTTTGACACAACTATATATAGTATAGCGGTTTTGGGGGGATTTGTAAATACAACAAAAGCTCCCCCGAAGGGGAGCTGTAGAGATACATTTATTTTGCCAGCAGTTCATTGCGGGTAAGCCCATTCAAAACCATCGTCAGTCCGCCGTTTACTTCCGTCAGGCGGAAAGAGGCATCCTCGCCGCCTGCTGCGGCCAGAGCGTCCGTGCTGAGGGTCTGCTCACCGCCGTTCCAGCGCAGGCAGAGCTGGCGGATGCCGTTCTGGCGTAGGTCGCTGACGCGGCCTTCCAGCAGGCAGTCACTGCCGCCTGCATCTACTATCAGCAGAGCGCCCTCTTCCAGATAGCAGGCCGACACGCTGTCGGTAGGCGTCCCTTCCGGGACGGCGATGCGCACGCCGCCCCATCCGCTGACGTCAGCGTCTACCCAAACCACGCCGTTCTCCTCCGAGGCGGGCAGCGGGGTGGCATCCTTGCTGTAGTCCTCCATGACCTTACCGGTGTTATCCTTACGGGTCAGGATACCGGTAAAGTCCTTCGAAAGAAGGTCGTCGTTGGAAATTTCGCCATTCTTGCCGCCGATGGACACGTCACCGCCTGCTTCAGTAGTTACTTTAGCGTTGCCCTCGATAACAATGTCGATGGCGTCGCCCATCTTATTATTGGTATTGCCGCCACCAATGCCTGCAGCACCATTTCCACCCTTGGCAGTCACATTCGCATCACCCTTGATGTAGATATGCTCACCATTTCCAGCCTTGTCATCACGCGGGGCATATCCGCTGCCGCCGCCGATACCGGCCGCTCCACCGCCTGAATCGCTGGTAACGCTACCGCCGGTTGCGATAACCGTGCCTCCCTCGATGGTGATGTCACTGCCCTTGCCAACATTACCATACCGACCACTGAAACCGCCGCCGATACCGGCACCGGCTGCTTCGGCGTCGCCGCCGCCGGTAGCTTCCACATAGGTCTTGTCACCGCTGATGGTGATGTTGCTGCCATTGCCGCCAATGCCGCTGCCGCCGCCAATGCCTGCACCCTGTGCACCACCGTTGGCTGTTACATGAGCGCCATCGCTGATGGTAATGTTTTCGCCAGCACCCATTGCACCGCCGCCGATGCCAGCGCCATACTTGCCGCCGTTGGCGTTCACTACAGTATCTTCACCGCTGATAGAGATATTGGTGCCGCCTTTGCCATAACCTCCGCCGATGCCTGCACCCTGACATCCACTGGTGCCGTCCGGCTTCCGGCTGCCGTTGGCCGTGACATTGCCGCCGGTGATTTTGATGTCAGTTCCGCTGCCGTTAAAACCGCCACCAATGCCAGCCGCACCGCCGTTTCCTGCTTCGTTGTTGTTGCATCCGCCGGTCGCTGTGATAGTACCGCCAGTAATCTCAATGTTACTGCCGCTGTTGTTTTTTGCTCCTCCAATACCTGCACCTTGTGCGCCGCCAGTCGCCGTCAGAGAGCCTTTTTCGCCAGTATCATCCTTAATGGTCAGTGTACCCTTAGAGTCGCTGTTGTTCTTCTCGACGCCTGCGTGGTTAGCGCCGCTCTTCAGCTCGTTCTTGCCGTCCAGCTCGATCTCCACATTGCCGTCTCCCTGAACGCTCAGGGCAGCCTTTCCTTTTTGATCCCAATCATATTGATCTCCGGTGTCGCTCACATCGATCTTTACGTCTTTCAGGGTGAGGTTCAGCACCTTATCGGCAATGTTGTTGATCACCGTAATGGTGTTGCCCCAAAAGCCATCATCCTTTGGGTTCACCGGAGTAGTGTCTGCGGGGGCAGCAGCCGGGGCTGCCTGCTGGTCTGCACTCTCCTGCCGGTCTGCGCTTTTCGGTTCCTCAGCGCTCTCCGGCTGGTCTGCGCCTTCCGGCTTCTCAGCGTCCTCCGGCTGGGCCGGCTGGTAGTTATCCTCTACCACAGGGCCAAAGTCGGAATCCTCTGCTGCGGGGCCTTCCAGGTCGCTCTCCAGCGTGGTGATGACCGTATTAGAGGTGGTGATGACGGTCTCCTCCCCGGCCTTGTCCGTCCATTTATCTCCGCCCTGTTGGATGGTCTGGCTGCCATCCTCATTTTTGGTGATGGTAATATCGCCGTAGTCGATGTAGTAGGTATCTGCAAAGGCCGGAGCCGCCAGAGACACCGTGATGCTCAACGCTGCCATCAGAGCTGCTGCCCGGCGGAATGTGTTGTTCTTCTTCATCGTACGAATCTCCTTTCTTTTTTACGTTTTTTTGTGGTTTTTACACTATACAACACTTCTCAGAACACGCAACCGTGTTTCCGCACTCTGAGAGGTGGGTGGAACTGCTTCCTCCGCATTCTGTTTCAGAATCTCATGCTGCATACACAGCAGACTACATCAAAGACGCAATTGTCTTACCGGAAAACGCTTCATCCATAAATGTCTGCATCTCCTTATAGAACTTTCTGACCGGGCATGTCTCCGTTGCATGCCGCGAGCAGAAGCAATCTTCTTCCAAGCAACGGTTGATCCTGGTAGTTCCTTCCACCGCATTGAATATATCAGCCAAACTGATGTCTTCCGGTTTTCGGTTTAAACTAAAGCCTCCGCCAACGCCGCGCTTTGTCGCAATGATCCCCGCATCGCGCAGAGGCTTTGCGATCTGAGCAATCATTTGTTTCGGGATTCCCATCTGCTTGCTGATATCCTCACTCCCCATAGGCGTTCCAAGGATTGCAAGAAATAGTGTCATCCTGATTGCATAGTCAGTTGTTACATTTAACTGCATAAAACCTTCCCGTCATAAATAGATTAGTTAATCGCTCATCTCATCAATTCCGTCAAAAAAATAGTCGCAGCGGGAACAACCGATAATTTCAAAAAGTCAACCTTGTGATTTCCTTTCTTTTTTACGTTTTTTGTGGTTTTTACATTTTTTATTATACCCCCCCCCCCTACAGTCTTGGCAATAGGGAAAAACAGCGAAATTTCGGGCTTAAAATCCTCATTTTTGCGGCAATGTGCAACAAAATATGGCAAGCTTCCTCCCTGCCCCGGCGGGTGCTTCCCTCGGGCATAAAACAGCAGCGCCCCTGCACAAATGTGCAGGGGCGCTGCTGTTTTTCTCAGCCCATGATGCCGGAAATGAAGATCTCCAGACCGATGCCAATGAGGATGACGCCGCCGAGGACAGAGGCTTTGCCGGAGAGTTTGGTGCCGAACTTTTTGCCGATGGCAAGGCCGGCTTCACAGATGAAGAAGGTGACGATTGCCACGATGAGGGAGCAGATTAGCGCCATGAACCAGCCGTACTCCGAGATGGTGAAGCCCACCGACAGCGCGTCGATGCTGGTGGCCACGCCCTGCATGAAGAGTGCGCCCGCGCTCAGCTCAGCGGCTTCCTCGGTTTCTTCGCCCTTGATGCCCTCAATGAGCATTTTACCGCCGATGTAGCCCAGCAGGATGAGGGCGATCCAGGGGATGAACTGTTCAAACGAAGAGAACAGCTCCACGATGGTGTGGACGCAGACCCAGCCCGTCATGGGCATGACAGCCTGAAAGATGGCGAAGGTGCCTGCGATTTGGGCGCCCCGGCGGCGGGACATCTGCGGGTCATGCAGACCGTTTGCCATCGAGACGGAAAACGCATCCATGGCAAGGCCCACACCCAGCAGGGCGCTGTTGAAGAAAAACAAAAAACTCCATTCCATAACGATGCCTCCTGATTTGACCGGAATTGGTGGGCAGACAAAAGACCCGGGATCGGCGCGCATTTCGCCAATTCCGGGTCGGATTTTTACAAACTGACTCCATGTGGAATGGGCGTGGTACTCGCACCAAAGCACATGAGTCTCGCAAATGAAAGCAAGCCAGACAGCCGCCCGGGCCGTCATTGTGTTGACTTGCTGCGCTGCCTGCAAAACAGCGCCTGCTACTCCCCCATGAGGATCTTTCTTGTTGTCCGGCTATCGTACCACACAAACAGCGGATTTGTCCAGTATAACCGTGATTTTTTGCAAAAAACCTGCGGGAGAGCACCGCAGAAAGCGTGTACTCCCCCGCAGGGTCAGTTTATGTGTGGAAATGAGGTTTATTCCTCGTCGCCGGTGTCAGCCTCGGGAGCTTCGGCGGCCGATGCCTCATCGGCTGCTTCCATCTCTGCCAGCTGCTCGGCAGTGGGCTCGTCCTCGGTATCGGCCTCGATGCTCTCGGTCTGTGCCTCGTCGTCGTGGTCGGTGCGGGCCAGCACCATCACCTTATCGTTCTCGCCCAGACGCATGACCCGGACGCCGGAGCCGTAGCGGCTCTGGACGGGGATCTCGTTGGCGTGCAGGCGGATGATGATGCCCTCCTGACTGCTCAGCAGCACATCGTCGATGTCGTCCACGATCTTGACGGCTGCCACCTTGTCCTTGGAGGCATCGTAGTTGCGGATGCCCTTGCCGCCGCGGGCGGTGATGCGGTAGGTGTCGATGTCAGAGCGGCGGCCCTTGCCGTTTTCGGTGACGGTGAGCACCGTGCCGCCCTCGCGGCAGATGCAGACGCCGACGACCTCGTCGCCCTCGGCCAGCTTGATGGCGCGGACGCCGTGGCCGCTGCGGCCCATCGGGCGGGCATCGGCCTCGTTGAAGCGGATGGCCTGACCGTTGCGGGTCGCCACGATGAGCATATCATTGCCGGTAGTCAGGCGGGTCCATGCCAGCGCATCGCCCTCGTTGAGCGCAATGCCGATGAGGCCCGTCTTGCGGATGTTGGCGTACTGCTCCAGCGGGGTGCGCTTGATGAGGCCCTGCTTGGTGACCATGGTGACGAAGCCGCCCTTGTTGTCCTCGTCCTTCGGGTAGCAGAGCATGTTGGTGACCTTTTCGCCCTCGGCCAGCTGCAGCAGGTTGACGATGTTGCTGCCCTTGCTGGTGCGGCTGCCCTCGGCGATGGTGTAGCCCTTGATGCGGAAGAGACGGCCCTTGTCGGTAACGAACAGGACATAATCATGGGTAGAGCCCACGAACATCTCCTGCACGATGTCCTCTTCCTTCCGGGTCATGCCGGAAATGCCGCGGCCGCCGCGCTTCTGGGCCTGATAGGTGGCCTTGAGCTGGCGCTTGATATAGCCAGCCTCGGTGAGGGTGTAGACGCACTGCTCCTCGGCGATGAGGTCTTCGATGTCCACTTCACCGGTGACGGACTGGATCTCGGTGCGGCGCTCGTCGCCGAAGCGCTTCTTCATGTCCAGCAGCTCGTTCTTGACGATCTCCAGCACCCGGGCGTCGTTGGCGAGGATGTCCTCCCAATCCTTGATTTTTTCCTGTAAGCCGGACAGCTCTTCCTCAATTTTGAGGATCTCGAGACCAGCCAGACGGCCCAGCTGCAGCTTGACGATCGCGTCGGCCTGCGGGTCGTCGAAGCCGAACTGCTCCATGATGGCGGCCTTAGCCTCGGCCATGCCGCCCTTGCAGGCGCGGATGGTAGCGATGAGCTCATCCACGATGTCGGTGGCCTTCTTCAGACCCTCGAGGATGTGGGCGCGCTCCTTGGCCTTCTTCAAATCATACTGCGTGCGGCGGCGGACGACTTCATCCTGGAACTCGACGTACTTCTGTATCATCTGTTTCAGGGTCATGACCTTCGGCACCTTGTGGTCGATGGCCAGCATGATGACGCCCACGGTATCCTGCAGCTGGGTGTACTGGTACAGCTGGTTCAGGATGACCTGCGCGTTGGCATCCTTGCGGATGTCCACCACGATGCGCATACCCTTGCGGTTGGTCTCATCGTTCAGGCCGGTGATGCCCTCGATCCGCTTGTCCTTGACCAGCTCTGCCATGTTCTCGATGAGGCGGGCCTTGTTGACCATATACGGGATCTCCGTGATGATGATCTGGGTACGGCCATTCTTAGTCTCTTCGATGGTAGCACGGCCCCGCAGAGTAATTTTGCCGCGGCCGGTGGCGTAGGCGGCGCGGATGCCGCTTCGGCCCATGATGATGCCGGCAGTGGGGAAGTCCGGTCCCTTGATGTGCTCCATCAGGCCGGGCAGGTCGATGTCGGGGTCCTCGATATAGGCCACGCAGCCGTCGATGACCTCACTGAGGTTGTGGGGAGGGATGTTGGTGGCCATACCGACGGCGATGCCCTGACTGCCGTTGACCAGCAGGTTGGGGAAGCGGCAGGGCAGCACGCTGGGTTCCTTCTTGGTCTCGTCAAAGTTGGGGTCCCAGTCGATGGTGTCCTTCTCGATATCGGTCAGCATCTCCACCGCCATGCGGCTCATGCGGGCCTCGGTGTAACGGTACGCAGCCGGGGGATCGCCATCGACCGAGCCGAAGTTACCCTGACCATCCACCAGCGGGTAGCGCAGGGAGAAATCCTGTGCCAGACGGACCATAGCGTCGTAGACGGAGGCGTCGCCATGGGGGTGGTAAGAGCCCAGCACCGCACCGACGGTATCTGCCGATTTGCGGTAGGGATGGCTGGGGTCGTTGCCGCGTTCGTGCATGGTGTAGAGGATGCGGCGGTGGACGGGCTTCAGGCCGTCACGCACATCCGGCAGGGCGCGGGCCACGATGACCGACATGGAGTAATCCAGAAACGCCGTCTCGATCTCCTTCTTGACGTCCCGGATGATCATCTTGGTACCGCTGCCCGGTATCATCACATAATCTTCTTCCATTGTTTCCTCCAATTACACGTCGAGCTTTGCGTACTGGGCGTTGGTCTCGATAAAGCGGCGGCGGGGCTCCACCTGATCGCCCATCAGGATGGTGAACGCCTCATCGGCCTTCTCGGCATCCTCGATGGTGATGCGGACGATGACGCGGTTGTCCGGGTTCATGGTGGTCTCCCAGAGCTGCTCCGGGTTCATCTCACCAAGGCCCTTATAGCGGTTGATCTTCGCGCCGGGCATCTCCTGCGAGAGCAGGGCCATTTCGGCGTCGTTGTAAGCGTATTTGATGGTGCTGCCCTTCTGCACCTTGAACAGCGGGGGCTGTGCCACATAGACATGGCCCTGCTCGATGAGGGGGCGCATATAGCGGAAGAAGAAGGTGAGCATCAGGGTGCAGATGTGAGAACCATCGACATCGGCATCGGCCATGATGAACACTTTGTCATACCGCAGCTTGGAAATATCGAACTCGTCGCCGATGCCGCAGCCCAGTGCCAGCACGACAGGCATCAGCTTGTCGTTGCCGTAGATACGGTCGGCACGGGCCTTTTCGACGTTGAGCATCTTGCCCCACAGGGGGAGGATGGCCTGAATGGCCGAGTCACGGCCCATCTTGGCCGAGCCGCCTGCAGAATCACCCTCGACGATGAAGATCTCGGTGCGGGTGGGGTCTTTTTCGCGGCAGTCCGCCAGCTTGCCGGGCATCCGGCTGGTCTCGAGGGCGCTCTTGCGGCGCACCAGCTCACGGGCCTTCTTGGCGGCAGCGCGGGCGCGGGCGGCCTGGGTGGCCTTTTCGAAGATGGCCTTGGCCACGCCGGGGTTCTCCTCGAAGAACTCCATCAGCTTGGAGTAGACCATGTTGGAAACGAGGGTCCGAATTTCCGTATTGCCCAGCTTTGCCTTGGTCTGGCCCTCGAACTCGGCCTCCTGCAGCTTGACGGAGATGACGCAGATGAGGCCCTCGCGGACGTCAGCGCCGGAAAGGTTCTCGTCCTTGTCCTTCAGCAGACCGTGGCTGCGGCCATAATCGTTGAAGACGCGGGTGAGGCTGCTGCGGAAGCCCTCTTCGTGGGTGCCGCCGTCGGGGGTGTTGACGTTGTTGGCGAAGCTCAGCAGCAGCTCATTGTAGCTGGAATTATACTGCAAGGCGATCTCTGCCATGCCCCGGTCGGTCTGGCCCTTGAGATAGATGACGTTGGGGTGGAGCACCTCGAGGTCGCGCTTCTCGCCCAGATAGGTGACGAAACTCTTGATGCCGCCCTCGTAGCACATGACCTCGGTGCGGTAGGTGGGCTCGCCCTCCTTGCCGTCCTCGAGGACAGGGGTGTAGAGCTCGCGCTCGTCGGTCAGGGTGATCTTGACACCGGCGTTCAGGAAACTCTCTTCCCGCAGGCGCTTTTCCAGCGTTTCGAAGTTGTAGACGGTGGTGTCCTTGAACATCTCCGGGTCGGGCTTGAAGGTGACGCGGGTGCCGGTGACACTGGGGTCCACGGTGCCGATGCACTTCAGCGGGCCGTCCGGGTCGCCGCGGCGGAAGGTCTGCTCGTACTCGCGGCCGTCGCGGCGGACGTTGACGGTCAGCCACTCCGAGCAGGCGTTGACGACGGACGCGCCGACGCCGTGCAGGCCGCCGGCCACCTTGTAGCCGGAGTTCTCGCCGCCGAACTTGCCGCCGGCGTGGAGGATGGTATAGACGACGGTGACGGCAGGCAGACCGGTATCAGCCTGGATGTCCACGGGGATGCCGCGGCCATTGTCCGTGACCTGAATGATGTCGCCCTTCAGGATCTTGACCTCGATGTGGTCGCAGTAACCGGCCAGAGCCTCGTCGATGGCGTTGTCCACGATCTCGTACACCAGATGGTGCAGGCCGCGCTCGCCGGTGGAGCCGATATACATACCGGGGCGCTTGCGCACTGCCTCCAGGCCTTTCAGGACCTGGATCTCGCTGGCGTTGTATTCATGGTCCGTCGCAGTTTCTGCGTTGGTACTGGTAATGATTTCCTCTGCCATTTCCTTTCTCCCTTTTGTTTTGTTTCGTTTTTTCGTTACTATTTGTAAAAGCGATCAATCGCTGGTTGGCTTATTCCAGTTTCATCTCCGTGCGCCGTTTGAGCGCAGCCGGCGACAGCTCCGAGAGATAGACCGTATCCACCGGGGAATCTGCCAGCACATAGCTCTGGGGCAGCTCATCGGACAGGCTCACCACCGCCCCGTTTTTCTGGGCGTAGTTCAGAAACTCCCGCCCCCGGGGTGAGATGGTCGTCGTTTCCAAGTTGAAGATGCCGATGATGTCCCGGTCGTTCAGGACATAATCGCGGCCAAGGTGTACATACATTGCATCACACTTTCGTCAGCACGCCGCCATTCATCCGGTAGACCTCGCCGTCCGTTTTGAGGAAAGCGGTGTCGTCGCAGCTGGTCACGAAGGTCTGCTTTTCCCGCATCCGGGTGAGCAGATACTGCTTGCGGCCATCGTCCAGCTCGCTGAGCACGTCGTCCAGCAGCATCACCGGGTGTTCGCCCGTGATGGAGGCAGCTGCGGCGGCTTCGGCCATTTTCAGGCTGAGCACGACGCTCCGCTGCTGTCCCTGACTCGCATACACTTTTGCAGGCTGACCATCCAGAAGAAGGTCCAGATCTTCCCGGTGAGGGCCGCAGAGGCTCTGCCCGGCCCGCAGCTCTTCGGGCATTTTCTGCCGCAGAAGCTGGGCCAGACCGCCCGGCTCGAACTGGGCCGCATACCGCAGACTCAGTGTTTCCGCCCCGCGGGAAAGCTCCTCATAGTTGGCACAGGCCAGCGGGGAGAGGGCGGCGAGATAGGATCTGCGCCGCTGCTGGATGGCCTCGCCCTGCTGGGCAAGCTCCACATTCAGCACTTCTAATAAGGCCCGCTTTTCGGCATAAGGCCGCTCAATGCCATTGGAAGAGCGTCGAAGCAGCGCGTTTTTCTGCTGCAAGGCCCGGACATAGCGGCGGTAGAGGGTCAGGTATCCGGGGTAGAGCTGGCAGAGGGCAGCGTCCAGAAATTTCCGCCGCCCTTCCGGCGCGCCCTTCACGAGACTCAGGTGTCCGGGGTCGAAGACCACCGCCGGAAAGCTGCCTGCAAGGCTGGCCGCCCGCTTGACTGCGCCCCCGTTCACCGAGACTGTCCGGCCCGGGCGGGGGGAATCCGGCGCGCCCACCGTCAGGCGGACGCGGTTCGGCTCTTCCTTTTCCTGCTCTTCCTGCTGTGCGCGGAGGGTGGACGCTTTGAGCACGGCGAAGGGTTCGCCCCGGCGCACCAGCTCTGCGTCCTTGCCGCCCCGGAAGCTCTTGCCGCCGGTGAGCAGCCAGATGGCTTCCAGGAGGTTCGTCTTGCCCTGGCCGTTGTTGCCGCAGATGACGGTCAGCTCCCGGCCCGGCGTCAGGCTGGCCGAGGCGATGTTCCGGTAATTTTCGACTTCGAGAGAGAGCAGCCGCATCAGCCGCCCATCCCGATCTCGATGGTCTGGCCGTCCAGCTCCACGGTATCGCCCGGGCGGCACTTCTTGCCGCGCATGGTGCAGACTTCGCCGTTGACCTTCACGGCCCCGCCCTGAACGAGCTCCTTGGCTTCGCCGCCGGTCTCGCACAGGCCCGCATATTTCAGCAGGGCGTCCAGCTTGATAAATTCGGTATGGATGAGGATCTTTTGCATTTTATTACGCCTCTCAGTCGTTTTTGAAGCGGACGGGCAGGACCAGATACAGGAAGTCATTGCCCTCCACCGGCAGCACTTTCACCGGGCTCAGCGGGCCGCTGATCTCCATCCGCACTTTCTCGGTGCGGGCATTGCGCAGCGCGTCCAACAGGTAGCGGTTGTTGAAGCCGATCTCCACCTCGTCGCCCTCGCACTCGGCATTGAACTCATCGACGACGCGGCCCAGATTGGTCTGGCAGCGGACGACGACTTTACCCTCTGTAAAAGTGATGCGGAGGGGATTTTTTAAACGCTCTGTAATAATCAGAGAAGCGCGCTCGATGGTCTCGATGAACTCCCTGGTGTCGATGGTCACACGGGTGCGGCTGCCGGCGGGGATGACGTTGTGATAGTTGAGGAACTCGCCCTCGATGAGGCGGCTCATGATGGTGTAGCCGGCGGTCATGAACACGACGTAGCGGCGGTTGGCACAGATGTGGACCGGCTCTTCGTCGTCGTTGGGCAGCAGATGAGACACTTCGGTCATGGTCTTGCTGGGGACGATGATGCGGATGTCCTTGACGGCAGTGACGGGCCGCTCCACGATGGCCAGACGGTAGCCGTCCAGGGCAACGATGGTCATTTTATCCGGCTCTATCTCAAAAAGTTCACCGGTATGCGCAGGTTTTTTCTCATCCTGGCTGACGGCGTAGAGGGTGCGGTCGATCATATCGCGGAGCACGCCGGTCTTGATGGTCAGGGTCTCCTCGGCGCCGGTGTTGGGCAGCTCGGGGAAATCGGTGGCCGACATGGACTGGATCTCGAACTGCGCCACGCCGCTCTGGATGGTGGTTTTGCCATTATCGGCAGACTGGATGGTGATCTGGCCTGCCGGCATCCGGCTGATCATGCTGCTGAGGAGCTTGGCGTTCAGCACGATCTCGCCGGGTTCTTTGACATTGGCTTCGATGGTGGTCACGATGCCCATTTCGAGGTCGTAGCCGGTGAGGGTCAGCTGGAAGCCTTCTGCCTTCAGTAAGATGCCCTCCAGTACCGGGATGGTAGAGCGCAGAGTGACTGCTTTGGATACGCCGTCAATAGCTGCACTCAGAAGAGTTTTGTCGCAGATGATGTTCAAATCTTCTTCTCTCCTTTTTTGCGTCAGTTTTGCTGTCGTTCCTCATGGGATCCGATGCAAAAATCTGTTTTCTTTATTGAACTTGTTGTAGTAATCGTAGTAGGGGGTGGGGAAGATGTGGAAAACTCTGCAAACCCTTGCCGGGATGCGGGGATTTGGTTTTCCACGGAGATGTTGAGGAACTGTGAATGGAATGTTGAATCGGGGAGAGCGGTGGTTCTTTCCACATCAGCTGTGAAAAACGGAAGTTGAATGTTGAAAACCATGTGGAAAGAGTGGAAAGTTTCGGCCTTTCACCACAATATCTAGGTCTATTTTCCCCTTTTTGTTCCTCTTTCTCCCCATATTTTGGGGTTTGACCCCTGAATGAGTATGACTTTTACACCGGCTCCGGTGCGTTAAGCCTTCACATTCTTGATGATGTCGCTCACCGTCTCCCGCAGGTGCTGGTCATTCTTCATGTCCCGCTCCATGGTCTTGAGGGAGTAGACGATGGTGGAATGGTCACGGCCCGAGAACTCCCGGCCGATCTCCTCCATGCTCATGCCGGTGACCTCGCGCAGGATGTAGATGGCCACACGGCGGGCGGAGGCCACATTGGCGTTCCGCTTGGTGCCGCGGATGTCGGCAGGGGAGACGTTGAAGGTGCGGGATACCTCGCCCACGATCTTCTCGATGGTGACAGGCACGGGCTGGGTCTCGTTGAGGATGTCCTTGATGGCGTTCTGTGCCACGCTGATGACAGGCTGGATGCCCTCCAGCATGTAGTAGGCGTTCAGCTTTTTCACTGCGCCCTCCAGCTGGCGGATGTTATTCTTCAGGTGGTTGGCGATGAATTCAGCCACGTCCTCGGGCAGATCCAGGTGGAGCAGCTCGGCCTTGCGCTTAACGATGGCCACGCGGGTCTCAAAATCCGGCGGCTGGATGTCGGCGGTCAGGCCCCACTCAAACCGGGTGCGCAGACGCTCCTCCAAGGATTTGATCTCCTTCGCGGGGCGATCCGACGCGATGACGATCTGGCGGCCATCGTTGTGCAGCGTGTTGAAGGTGTGGAAAAACTCCTCCTGCGTGCTCTCCTTGCCGGCCAGGAACTGGATGTCGTCGATCAAAAGCACGTCCGCCTTGCGGTAGCGCTGGCGGAACTGCTCCATCGTTGCCGTCTTGATGGCGGTGATCGTCTCGTTCGTGAATTTTTCACAATCCACGTAGACAATGTTGAAATCCGGGTGGTTCTTCTGGATCTCAATTTTGATGGCGTTCAGCAGGTGCGTCTTGCCCAGCCCCGACGGCCCGTAGATGAACAGCGGGTTGTACGCGCCGGAGGGGTTCGCGGCCACGGCCTGCGCGGCGGCAAACGCAAACTGGTTCGACGGCCCCTTGATGAAGTTCTCGAACGTGAACTCGTACCGCCCGCTGGGCAGGTCGTTCTCGTCCAGCTTCGGCTTCTCGGCAGCCTTGCCGCCGTCCGGTGCGGGCGCGGCCAGCACAAACTTCAGCTCCACCTCAAAGCCGAGGATCGAGGCAAACGCCTCCTTGAGCAGATCGGCATAGCGCGCCGCCGCAAACCGCATGACGACGTCGTTGGGAACCTCCAGGATGATGATGTTCGTGCCCTCAAAATTCAGCAGATTGAGGTCCTGGATGAAAACTCTGTATGATGCATCGGATACTCGTCCTTTGCAGTACGCCTTGACGGCGTCCATTACATCATTGAAGGAATCCATGATTCTCGATACTCCCCACTTCCTGTTATAAGTGAACGCCCCATATCCAAACAGGGCGCAGAAATACTAAATACAGTATACCACAAAACCGGGTTTTAAACAACACCTATATATAATAAAGTAGGAATTTTTTTATACGCCGGAATTGTTGAAAATTTTTCCGCGGAGCAAAGAAAAATAAAAATTTTCCACAACAGATGCAATTTTCAACAGTAAATAGTACAAAATGTAGTGGATAACTCTCTGTAGCTCCAATTCTTTGACGCGGGAGCGAAAAATTCTGCCCAAACCCCCTTGACAAAGTGGGGGTAAATCGCGTATAATCTAACTCTGCAAGGCTGCCCCAGTGTATGGGCGAAGCCCTGAGCAAACAGCCCATACCGGGATTTCAACAGGAGGAATGAAAAATGAAGCGTACTTTCCAGCCCAAGAAGCGTCAGCGCAGCCGCGTCCACGGTTTCCTGAACCGCATGGCTACCAAGAATGGCCGCAAGGTCATCGCCCGCCGCCGTGCGAAGGGCCGTAAGAGCCTGACTGTCTGATAACTTCAGAGAATTAAGTGAACAAAAGGGTTGCTGATTGTAAAATCGGCAGCCCTTTTTTCAAATATGGCTTTACAGAATGGAAAAATTAGTAGATAATAGATAAAAGATAATAATAAAAAATGTGGAGCTTTGGCCAAGGCCAAAACAAAAAGCATACCGTAGGGGCGGATTCCATATCCGCCCGCGGCACCTGCCGGAAGCTGCACGGGCGCATATAGAATGCGCCCCTACAACAGCAGCGCGTTCCACCTTGTTTTTTATCTTTTATCTCTTATCTTTTATCTATAAAAAGGATCTCACCTATGCGTTACCGCACTTTAGATAAAAACTGGCAGTTCAACCGGGTGTATGGCCGGGGCAAAAGCTATGTGCATCCGCACTGCGTTTTGTATGTGGCCAAAAACCGGCTGGGCTATACCCGCATCGGGCTGACGGCCACCAAAAAGGTCGGCCATGCCGTGCAGCGCAACCGCGCCCGCCGCGTCATGCGCGCCGCTTTGTCGGAGCACCTGGCCCAGAACATCGGCGGGTATGATATCATCCTGGTCGCCCGCGGCCAGACCCCCCGCCTGAAAAGCACCCAGCTGAGCAAAACGCTGGGCAAGCTGTTTGCAAAGGCCGGTCTGCCCGACAAGGCCGCCCCGGCCCCCGGGCCCGAGACGGCCCCGCAATGATCGCCCGCCTTCTCATCGCGCTTTTGCGCGGCTACAAAAAATATATCAGTCCGCACCTCGGGCATCACTGTCGGTTCATACCCACCTGCAGTGAATACGCCATGCAGGCGCTCGCCGTACACGGCCTTGTAAAGGGTCTGATTTTAACGGTGTGGCGCCTTTTAAGATGCCAGCCCTTTGCAAAATTCGGCTATGACCCGGTACCCGAAAAGGGAAAGTGGGTCAACCCGGAGCGAAGGCTGACGAAAGATAATAGATAAAAGATAACAAAAAACATACCGTAGGGGCGGATTCCATATCCGCCCGCGGCACCTGCCGGAAGCTGCACGGGCGCATATAGAATGCGCCCCTACGGCGGCAGAGATTTTTAAGCGGTGCGCCAGCACCGCGGCCCACCAATTTTATTATCTATTATCTCCACAACTTCCGCCTCTCATGTCTTTGCACTGCGCAGCAGAGACCTACATAAAAATAAAGGTCCCGGGCGCAGACGGGGCAGAAGGAAAGGCTATGTCTTTTATGTATTTCCTGGCCGTATTGATCGGCCCGCTGGTGAAGATCCTGTACAGCTTCATCGGCAACTACGCGGCAACCATGATCGTTGCCACCCTCATCCTCAAGCTGCTGCTGTTCCCCCTGAGCATCCATCAGCAGAAGTCCACGGCCAAGATGTCCGTGTTCCAGCCGCTGATCACCGAGATCCAGCAGAAGTACAAGAACGACCCCCAGAAGCAGCAGGAGGAGCTGATGAAGCTCCAGCAGGAGCACGGCTACAACCCCATGGGCGGCTGCATGCCCATGCTGCTGACGATGCTGGTCCTGTTCGGCTTCCTGGGCGTCGTGTACTACCCCGTACACTACATCTTCGGCGTCAGCAATGAGGCCGTCAAGGCCGCGTGCGAGGCCATCGGCCTGGCCACGACCAACACCTCCACGATGCAGACCGCGCTGATCCAGGCCATCCACAACGGCGCGTCCATCGACCCGTCCATCATCTCCGCCAGCGTTGTGGCCGAGATCCAGAACTTCAACACCTCCTTCTTCGGCATGGATATGTGCGATGTGCCCGGCTTCCACCTGACCCCCATCGCCATCTTCCCGGCCATCGCCACGGTCACGATGTTCGTCAGCTACTTCATCACCCAGAAGCTCTCCGGCATGGATGCCCAGATGCAGGGCAGCATGAAGGTCATGATGCTCGTCATGAACCTGATGTTCGTCACGTTCTGCTTCAATGCCCCCGTCGGCTTCTCCCTGTACTACGGCGTGTCCAACGTGGTCCAGATCTTCCAGTCCTACGTGACCTACAAGATCTACAGCCCCGAGAAGTTCAAGGCCCAGTATGAGGCCGAGCTTGCCGCCAAGCGCGCCGAGAAGAAGAAAAAGCGCACCGTCACCGTCGAGCAGAACGGTAAGCAGGTCGAAAAAGAGGTCACCCTGGGCGAGGCCAACAAGCTGCGCCTGGAGATGGCCCGCCAGCGCGAGGCCGAACTCTACAAGGACGAGCGCACCACCCCACTGAATAAGGATTGATTACACGCCCTGCCTCCCTCTGCGAGGGAGGTGGCCCCGCAGGGCCGGAGGGAGAGAACCTTGCCGCAACCCGAAATATTGCGGGTGACCGTACAGCTCTCTCCCCCACCGCCTGCGGGCGGAGCCCCCTCCCAGAGGGGGCCAAGGGGTAAAACGAACACAAAATAGAAGGAGGTTCCCCCTATGCGCAGTATGGAAATGAGCGCCAAGACCGTTGAGGCCGCCGTACAGGCCGCCTGCGAGGCTCTCGGCGTTGACCGTGATGACATCAACGTAAGCTACGAAGTCCTCGAATTCCCCACCCGCAAGCTGTTTAAGACCATTCCCGCCAAGGTCCTCGTGAAGGTCGAGGAGCCCGAGGCGGAAAAGCCGGCTGAAGTTTCCACAAAGCCCGCCGAGGTTGTTGAAATC
>OLIY01001221.1_pt1 | contig 18588 bp, 13 predicted proteins | sample 1601431 | NCBI WGS metagenome assembly OLIY01 (sample SAMN04168659, study PRJEB22393) | human gut metagenome | biome: human gut microbiome; feature: stool | host: Homo sapiens | collected 2014-05-12
AGATTATATTGCCATACTCAGGCTTTTCTTTTATCAGCTTTTTATACTCATCCTCTGAAAGCTTCTTTGGATTTAAAATACCTTTTCTTGTCTCAATGAAGTCCGCATTTTTAGAAGGATTAAAAAGCTCCTCAACTATTGCTGCCACTCTCTCACCGATAGCCGGCGCACTTGATAAGCCCGGTGACTCTATACCTGCACAGTCCACAAAAAATGGTGCATCTTTAAGCTCCTCGATGATAAACTCATGTCCGTCCTCATGTGCACGATTTCCTGCAAACGATGTGATGACTTGACGCATAGGAAGTGACGGCACCGAACGTGTGCCGGATGTCGTAACATGCGCTAAGCCCGCTCTTGTTGTATTTGTACCATCCTTGTCATCATGATCATCTGCTGTAGGTCCGATTAGGATATTTCCGTGTACTGTCGGGGTTACAAGCACGCCCTTGCCGTATTTTCCCGGAAGCTGGAAGATTGTCTTGTCAACGATACCACCAGCTGCCCTGTCTAATAGCTCGTACTCTCCGCGCCTTGGTGTGATATGGATTTTGTTTTCACTCACCATGTTGTGAAATACATCAGCATATACACCGGCTGCATTTACAACGCAGCGTGCATGAATTTCTCCATTTTGAGTAATGAGAATATAGCCTGCCTGCTCCTTTTGTATCTCCTTCACCTCGGTGTTAAATAAAAACTCCACACCGTTTGCCGCAGCATTCTCAGCAAATGCAATATTCATGCCAAACGGACATACAATGCCCCCTGTCGGGCAGTAAATAGCTGCCACAACTTCATCAGACAGATTCGGCTCCATCTCATGCGCTTCGCCTGCATCAAGAATTTTAAGTCCCGGTACCCCGTTTGCAATCCCTTGATTGTAAAGTTCCTTAAGCCTTGGCATATCGTCATCGCTAAAGCACACTATCAGTGAGCCGTTTCTTCTAAACTCAAAATCAAGCTGCTTCGAAAGCTCGTCCATCATCTCATTTCCACGGATATTCATCTGTGCCATAAGTGTACCGGTCTTACAATCAATTCCGGAATGGACAATAGCACTGTTTGCCTTTGAGGTGCCACAGCACACGTCCTCCTCCTTTTCCACCACACAGATGGACAGGTTATATTTCGAAAGCTCTCTGGCACAGGCGCTTCCCGATACTCCCGCTCCTATAATTACTACATCATACATGTTATTTTCTCCTACCAATTTCCATGCATTGTTTAATTGCCGTATCACTAAGCTCATTTAAAACAATGCAAGCATAAGCTATTATTCATCCTTCGCCCAGTTAAATGCGCAGGCGACAGCCTTTTTCCACATTTTAAGCTTCTTTTCTCTCAAATCAGCCGCTATCTCCGGCTCAAACACACGGTCAATAGACCAGTTTCTCTTTATATCATCCATGCTTTCCCAGTAGCCCACCGCAAGCCCTGCGAGGTACGCTGCGCCCATGGCTGTTGTCTCCACGCACACAGGCCTGTTGACCGGTGCATTGCTGATATCAGCCTGCATCTGCATGAGCAGATTATTGGCACTGGCGCCGCCGTCCACCTTAAGTGATGTGAGATTGATGCCCGAATCAGCCTTCATTGCCTCAAGCACATCATTTACCTGAAATGCCATTGATTCCAGAGTCGCTCTTATAACATGGTACTTGTTTACACCTCTCGTAAGCCCCACAATGGTTCCTCTGGCATACTGGTCCCAGTACGGTGCTCCAAGCCCTGTAAATGCCGGCACCACGTAGCAGCCGTTTGTGTCTTTTACCTTTCTCGCCATGTATTCTGAATCTGTTGAAGAATCGATAAATTTCATCTCATCGCGTAGCCACTGGATAGAGGCTCCTGCCACAAATATTGATCCCTCCAGCGCATATACCACCTTGCCGTCTATGCCCCAGGCTATAGTGGTAACAAGTCCGTTCTTTGAGGATACCGGCATCTCACCTGTGTTCATCAGCAGAAAACAGCCTGTACCGTATGTATTTTTGGCTTCTCCTGCCCTAAAGCAGGTCTGGCCAAAAAGCGCAGCCTGCTGGTCTCCTGCCGCTCCTGCGATAGGAATCGGACCCCCGAAAAACACAGGATTCACCTCACCATATACACAGCTTGACGGCATTGGCTTTGGAAGCATGCTCTTTGGTATATCAAGCTCCTTAAGTATCTCATCATCCCACTTTAAGGTATTGATATTAAACATCATGGTTCTTGAAGCATTGGAATAATCCGTGACATGCACCTGTCCCTGAGTGAGCTTCCATATAAGCCATGTCTCGACTGTTCCAAACAAAAGCTCGCCTCTTTCGGCTCTCTCCCTCGCTCCCGGCACATTGTCAAGGAGCCACTTGAGCTTAGTTGCCGAAAAATAAGCATCTATCACAAGCCCTGTCTTTTCTCTGAATGTCTCGGTAAGCCCCTTTTCTTTCAGTGAATCCGCATACTCTGCCGTGCGTCTGCACTGCCATACTATCGCGTGATAAACCGGCTCACCTGTATTTTTGTCCCATACAATTGTGGTCTCTCTCTGGTTAGTAATGCCTATCGCACATATGTCGGCTGCCGTAGCCTGAATATTGGCCATAGCCTCCTTTGCCACCTCAAGCTGTGTGGCCCAGATTTCCTCTGCATCATGCTCCACCCAGCCCGGCTTTGGAAAAAACTGCGTAAATTCCTTCTGTGCCACACTGCACATCTCGCCCTTCTCATTGAAAAGTATACATCTGTTGCTGGTCGTGCCCGCATCTAATGCCATAATATACTTTGCCATGTAAAAATCCTCCAACTCTCTATATTTCCAGCTTTTTTCCTTCTATCCTGCTACAGCTCTTCCTCTACCATGCTCTTCTCTCTGTTGAACGCATCATATATACATGGAATTACTATAAGCGTAAGGATGGTTCCGTATACGAGACCTCCTATTATTGCGATTGCCATCGGCTTTATCATATCTGAGCCATCTCCGATACCTATCGCCGATGTAAACATTGCGAGTATGGTGGTCATCGCTGTCATCAGTATTGGACGAAGCCTTGTACGGCCTGCGTCTATGATTGCCTCATGCTTGCTCATGCCCTCTCTCCTGGCCTGATTGATGTAATCAATGAGCACGATTCCATTATTTACAATGAGACCTGCCAGCATGATAAAGCCAAGCATTGATATGATTCCGAGCTCATTTCCCGTGATGAAAAGAGCTATAAAGCCTCCTGTAAACGCAAGAGGTATACAGAACATGATAATAAACGGTGAAAGCAATGACTGGAACTGCGCCACCATGATAAGATAGATAAATATCACTGCTAGCACAAGCATAAGTACAAGCTGACTCATTGACTCATTTATTGTCTCATCCTCGCCCTCCATGTCTATTGAATAGCCATCAGGAATGCTAAGTTTATCAATTTTTGATTTAATTTTATCGCTTAGTAATGTTACATTATGGTTTTCATCAACCGCACCTGATACTGTAATATATCTTGTCTGAGCATCTCGATGAATGGTACTCAGTGTCTGTTCCTGCGAAATAGTGCAGATATCACTGAGCGGAATCTCCTTTTCACTGCCATCATTATCCTTATAGGTAAATGTAAGGTTTTTGATGTCGTCCACAGTCACATCAGACTGCTCTGCAGATTGTAAGTATACCTCATAGTCCTTTATGTCGGTCGTAATGGTTGTTGCGCTCTTTTGAGATGATATCTCACCGGATACGAGCTGGTATACCTGAGCCACCGTATAGCCATACTTTGCTGCTTTTTCCTTATCCACAGTTATCTTAAGCTCATTGGTTGTATCGCCAAGACCGTCATCTATATCTGTCACGCCCTTTGTATCCTTAAGGATATCTGCCACATCACCTGCAAGCTTCTGCAGCTTGTCTATATCATTACCCTTAATCCTGACAGAGAGACCACTTCCGAAAAACTCTGATGAATCCATAGCTTGTGAAGATGCTGTTACCTTGCAGTCCAGATTCTTTGTGCGTTTTTCAATTTCATCTATTACCTTATCCGATGAAACATCCGACTTCTCATCAAGCAATATATACATGCTCACGCTGTCGCTTCCTGAGCTCATCAGGTTCATGGTCGAGCTGCCGCCTGCTGTAGCTCCTATTGTGTCTATGCCCTTTATATCAGATATTTTGTCCATGACCTTATCAGACAGCTCTGTAAGCTGCTTGAAGTCAAGCTTTTCGTCATCCTTTGCCTCTATGGTAAGTGAAATCTGATTTGACTCCATGTCCATATCCATAAATGTCATTCCCCTTGACATGCAAAGTGCGCCACTGCCGACTAAAAGCACTACTGCCGCAATAAATACCACCGGCTTAAATCTAAGACATATGCCGAGCACATTTCCATACCAGTCCTTAAAACGGTCAAACCATGGATGCTTTATATCCTTCGTCTTTTTGAGCATGCCTGAAGCAATTGCCGGTACAAATGTGAGTGCCACTACAAGAGATGCCATAAGAGTAAATGCCACAGTAAGTGCCAGGTCTACAAAGAGCTGTCTCGTGATTCCATCAGTAAAAATGATTGGCGCGTACACACTTACCGTGGTAAGTGTAGATGCAAAAATGGCTCCTGCTACCTGATTTGCACCCTCAACAGCCGCCTTCTTTACCGAATATCCCTCTCCCCTTAATCTGTAGATATTCTCGATTACTACGATTGAATTATCCACAAGCATTCCTATTCCAAGCACAAGTCCCGACATTGAAATGATATTTAAGGCGATATCCGTAAAATACATAAGCACCACTGCCACAATAACCGATAGCGGTATAGATGCTGCAATAACAAGTGTTGGCTTTATATCCTTTAAGAACAAAAGCAATACGAAAATGGCAAGTATTGCTCCCACTATCATATTCTGCATCACACTTTTTACAACCATGTCGATGTATACGCCCTGGTTCATAAGCACTGTGGTGTGTAATCCGTCATTTTCCTTTTCCTGCGAATCAAGCTTGTCCAAAAGACGGTCTGTGACGTCTCCTGTAGAGTAGCCGGTCTGCTTCTCCATGGAGAGCATTATTCCGGGATTACCGTTGACTATCGCATATGTCTCATCCGAGTTGTCAGTCATCTCAACATCTGCCACATCACCGACATGAATAGGAGCTATTCCATCAAGCTTCATATCCATAAGCACTAGATTTGTTAAATCATCAATTGATTTTATCTCATCTCCCACCTGTACTATGTACTGCGTGCCATTTGAATCATTTACATAGCCTGCAGGCATATCAAAATTCTGAGCGACGAGCAGCTGCGAGAGTGAGTCAATTGTTAAAACTGCATTTAAGTTTGACTTGTCAAGCGCATCATCCTTACTCTTTTCAAGCTCCTTCTTTGAGCTGTCAAGAGATGCCGCTGCTGTTGCAAGCTGTGCTGACTGCTGTCCTATGCTTATCGAGCTTATAGCTGCCTGACTGTTTAGATTATCATAGGCATCTAAAAGTGCTGTCTCTCCTTGTGCTATCTGGTCAAGCCCGCTTTGGCACTGCTCTATACCTGTATTCACCTGAATGAGAGTCTGTGCTATCGCTGACGCTGCCGCAGGCAGATCATCTGCTGTGTTTACCTTGATTCCAAGCGTCGAGAGACCTGAAAACTGTGTTGCAATCTGCTTATTAACCTGCTCAAGTTGCGCTTTGAGTGCTGTGCCCGCTTCACCCGGTGCATTTGCGCCCTCTTTGAGTGACGGAATTGTCTTTGTATATGTATCACTATTCATGAAGTCTGAAAGAGCTGACTGAATTGTTTCAAGCTGGCTCTTCTGCTCATTTAAGCTTGAAAGTGTACTCTCTAGCTGAGTCTTCTGCTCTGCAAGCTTTGCCTTTTGCTCCTTTAGCGTATCCACTCCCGCGCTCATCTGATCCGATGCCGATGTGATTGCGTTTTGTCCGCTCTCTATCTTTGCGCTTGCATCATCCATCTGACTTTTTGCATCGTCAAATTTCTTTGAAACGGCATTATTTATTTTCTCATTGAGCGCATCTATCTTGGCCTGATTCATCGTGACCTGTATCTGCTCGGTGAGCTCACCTGTTGCAGTCACTGATGCGACTCCTTCTGTACTCTCAATTGCAGGCTTTAGTGTGTTTTCCACAAAGTCTGTGATTTCCGACTTGCTTTTCCCATCCATATCCACAGCAGTCATCATGATTGGAAGCATGTCCGGATTTATCTTCATAATGGTCGGAGTACCCACTCCATCCTTCCAGCCAGCCTTGACCTGATCTATTTTCTGCTGCATCTCTATCACTACAGAATCCATGTTGGCATTCTGCTCATACTCGCATGTCACTAGAGAATAGCTGTTATATGACATTGAGCTTACGTTTTTGATATTGGACGTAGTTGCCATAGCTGCTTCAAGCGGCGCGGTGACATCGCTCTCCACCTCCTGTGGACTTGCTCCCATATCTGTTGTCACGATAAGTGCATACTGAAAGCTCATATCCGGCAGCAGATCTGTCGTCATCCTGCCAAGCGATACAACACCGAGTACTATTACCAGCAGTACTCCTACAAGTACAGTAAAAGGCTTTTTTACACTATATTTGGATATCATCTGACCCCTCCTTTTTCTTTTCTTTGATAATGTCCTGCATTAGTTTAATAGACAATGTGATTACTGCGATTTTCACAATAAATTTAATTCGCTGTTATACTTTTATTATACAATGTTGCGGATTGCAACTCAATTGGTTTATACTTTTTTAAGAGATTTTGACAATAAAAAGACACCCAATTATACGATCAATATAATTCGATGTCTTTAAATATCTTTTAATATCTTTTATTGATTTTAGCTTCAGATGCCCTCTTCCTCTGTCTCATCCTCATCATCATTGATACCTGCAACAGCACTTGTAACGGCTCCGATTACAGCGACCAGCGCAAAGATGATAACTAAAAAAATAACTATAAAGAATGCTACTAAAAAACCTGTATCTGTCATATAATTTACCCCCATAGCTGTCTCACAGCTTCTTTAAAATATAGTTTTAGTTTAACACACTTGTCTGTAAATAACAATATCGTACAGGGCTAAAATATTGACTAAATATTGACTTAAATATTGATTTATGAAATTGCTCAGTCCTTGATCTGCATACCGTTTGCATCCATATGATAGCCTTCTGTCATGATAAGCTTTGATACCGGAACTATCTCATAGCCCATGTCCTGCAGCTTCGTGAGCATCTCATCGAGTGCCTGCGAGGTGTATTTGGCGCCTAGATGGCAGAGTATTATCGAACCGCAATCCAGGCTTTTGTGACTGCACACTGTATCTATAATGTTTTGCACACCATAGTTTTTCCAGTCGAGAGAATCCACATCCCACTGGATTGGATAATAGTCACAGCCATACACTGTGTCAATCAGTTCATTGTTGTACGAGCCGTATGGCGGTCTGAATACCTTCATATCCTTTCCGGTCAGCTCCTTGACCTTTTTGTGCACATCCATTATCTCTGTCTTCATCTCGCCTGCCGTGATTGTTGCCATATCATAGTGGTGCTCACTGTGATTTCCGGGCTCATGTCCTTTTTCAACCAGCGTCTTTACGCATTCAGGATTATCACTCACAAACCCTCCTGTCATAAAAAATGTAGCCTTTACGTTGTGCTTGTCAAGTGTCTCCATCATACTGTCAAAATCCTCTGCTCCCCAGGCACAGTCAAATGAAAGGGCTATCTTTTTTTCTGTTGTCTGAACCGAATATACAGGCAGCTTTCTGTCCCCGAACTGACTCACAGCACTGCTAAGTGTCTCCATCACCTCTATATTTTTCAGCTGCGATATGTCATACTCTCTGCCATATAAAGCGCCTGTAATAAGAAGCGCCGACAGCAGCACTCCAAAAAGGAATCTGTGTCGGCGTTTCTTTCGTTTTGTCCCATTATGTAGTTTTGTATTTTGCATGTATGCTCTGTATTCACTCATGCTATATACTATTCTTTATTATCACAAATTATGAATAATGAAATAACTCTATTTCAGTTCTTCTGCCCTTCCGATAAACTCAAGCACTACCTCAATCGACTGATGCGCAGCCTTCTCCGCAAAGGTCTGGTAGTCTGTCTCGCCGCCGTCGCCGTCTGATATTGAGCGAAGAATGGCAAATGGCACATTGTTCACATAGCACACATGACCGATGCTGCCTCCCTCCATCTCTGCTGCGATTGCATCAAAGGTATTCGAAATATAATCCTTCTGCTCCTTTGTGGCAATAAACTGATCTCCTGTTGCGATATTGCCCTTTTTGTAGTGGATATTCCTGTCAGCTAAGCATGAGCACATGAGCTCCACCATTTTTGTATCTGCCGGAAGCAGAATCATATTGATGCCTGAAAGAAGTCCCTTCGGGTCTCCGATTGGCGATGTATCCATATCGTGCTGCAGCACGTTTGTGGCTACTGCCACGTCAAGCACATTTAAGTCCTTTGTCAAAGTTCCTGCCACTCCGATATTGACAATCATATCTACATCATATTTCAAAATCATGGTCTCTGCACATATTGCCGCAAATACCTTTCCTATTCCGCATTTTGCCGCAACAACATACTGATCACCGATTTTGCCCTCAACAAACTCCACTCCGCTGTAAACCTCTGTCTGTGTGTCTGTCATCTGAGCCTTTAAGTCATCGACCTCCATCTGCATTGCACCAATTACACCTATTGTCATTTTATTTCTCCATTCCTGCTATCTTGCTATTATAGTATCTTTTTATATAACTATCCAGAACCACTGAGAACCCAAGACTGATGCGTCATACGCACATGTAAGCATCAGATTTTCCTGTACTCAATACAACTTCTGTCAAAGCTTAATACCTGTTTACTGTGGATAAGTAAACTCCATATTTGTCTGGCTCTCAAGCACCTTAAGATATGCACGGCACTCCTTCTTGGCCTCGTCAAGTGACAGATTCTCGTAATGTCCGCACTCTATGGCTGATGCACCAAATACCGGTCCATCATACTCCAGTATCTGTTTTAAGACCTCTTTTGTGATTTCAAAAACCTTCCCCGGCTCGACATCCCTCACTACGAGGTAGAAGCCTGTCTGACAGCCCATCGGTCCAAAATATACCACATCATCTGCAATCTCAGAGTTTCTCACACATGTCGCGAACATATGCTCCACTGAGTGCATAGCTGAATTTGACATATAATCGCCTGCATTAGGTTTTCTTGTACGAAGGTCGTATGTAACGATTTCTCCGTCTTTTCTTGAAATATAAAATCCAGGTTTAAGAATATTATGATTAATTGTAAAGCTTTTAATTCTTTCCATAAAAATGTTTCTCCTTACTTAGTTGCTGTCTCAAACTGCTTCAGATAATCCTCAAATACATTGAGTGCATCATCCACAGGCTTTGGTGTGCTCATATCGACACCGGCACTCTTTAGTAGCTCGATTGGATTCTTCGAGCATCCACCGCACAGGAAATTTCCTATATACTTATCCACAGCAGGCTTTCCCTCCTCAAGTATCTTTTTTGAAAAAGCAACTGCTGCCGAATAGCCCGTCGAGTACTGATATACATAGTACGGTGTGTAAAAATGCGGTATGCGCATCCACTCATATGATATCTCATCATCCACGCGCATATCCGGTCCGTAGTACTGCACATTCAGCTCATGCCATAGCTCATTTAGCACATCCTTGGTAACCGGCTCGCCCTTTTGCATTTTTCGGTGTGCTATATGCTCAAACTCTGCAAACTGCGCCTGCCTGAAAAGTGTCGTCCTGAAGCCGTCCAGAAAATGTGTCATGAGATATTTTCTCTCATTCTCATCCTCACAATGCTCAAGCATATAGTGCATTAGAAGCGACTCATTGCAGGTGGATGCAACCTCTGCCACAAAAATCAGGTATCCTGCGTAGGTGATGCTCTGATGCTCATTTGAATAGTATGTATGCATCGCATGTCCCATCTCATGAGCCAGCGTAAACACACTGTCCAGATTATCGGCATAGTTCAAAAGCACATACGGATGAGTGCCGTAAGCGCCCCATGAATACGCACCGCTTCTCTTGTTCTCATTCTCATATACATCTATCCAGCCGTTCTCCATGCCAGCCTTAAGTGTGCTGACATACTCATCGCCCATAGGCTCAAGCGCCTTTGCCACAAGCTTTTTCGCCTCATCATAGGTATAGGTGGTCTGTACATTGTCCACAATCGGTGCAAACAAATCATACATATGCAGATGCTCCACACCTAAAAGCTTCTTCCTAAGCGCCATGTACCTGTGCAGAGCCGGTAGATGTGCGTGAACCGTCTCAATCAGATTGTCATATACGCTCTCAGGAATATCGCCATCGGATAAATACATGGCCCTTGCGCTGTCATATTTTCTAACCCTTGCATAAAAAGTGTCATTTTTCAGCTTGCTGATGTACATCATGGAAACAGTATTACTCCACTTCTTGTACGAATCATAGACTCCACGGAACACCTGCTTGCGCAGGCTTCTGTCCTTGCTGCTTAAAAAATCTATGAAATTGCCGTGCGTGATACGGATTTTATTTCCCTCTACATCAGTGATATACGGGAATTTGATATCCGCGTTGTTGAACATGCTGAATATATTCTCCGGTGCTGCAGCCATCTCACCGCACTGCGCCAGGATATTCTCCTCTGCAGCCGATAAAGTATGCGCTTTCTGACGCATTATCTCATCAATCGCACGCTTATAGTGCATAAGCTCATTGCTCTCACTGTAAAAGCTCTCAAGCCTTTTATCATCTATCTGCAAAATCTCCGGACTCGCAAATGCCAGCGCCCCTGATGCCTGAACAGTCAGTGTCTCAGCCTTTGACACATATGCTTGATATTTCGACACAGCAGTGTCCTGATGTGAGCGCTCATTCGCATAGACCACTATACGCTCCAAATAATAAGACAGCTCATCCTGCTTCTTAAAAAAATCAAGCAGCGTTGCTGCACTGTCTGCCAGATGTCCCTTAAAGCCCGAGAGCTTTTCTGCAAGCTGTGACGCTTTTTCACACTCAGCCTCCCACAGCTCATCTGTCTCATACATATCCTCAAGCTTCCATTTGTACTCGTCTGAGATTTCATCTCTCTTTTGAAGCCTTTTCTCACTCATTTTGTGTTACCTTCTATCTTACTTTTCTTGTTCTCGGGGGTTTTTGAATAGTCACCTTGTTTTCAACTCTTCAGAACCTCCACGCACATTCGCAAAACCGCACGATGTTTTTATAAAACTACCCACACATCTGCTCTGCAAAATGCATATAGACGTGTGGGATATATGTGAATTATAACAATTAAGCTCTACTTTGTAATTAAAGTGCCCATACCACCTGAAACTGTCTTGCCCTCTTTGTTGAGCTTTGTGATAAGCACTGAACGGATGGCAGAGTCACCGATAAAGTCGATAGCCGCCTCAATCTTTGGAGCCATGGTACCCTCATCAAACTCGCCTGCTGCAAGGTACTTCTTTGCCTCATCGACAGTCATGGTATCAAGTGGCTTCTCATCCTCCTTGCCATAGTTCAGGCAGACCTTGTCAACGCTTGTAAGTATAACAAGTCTGTCGGCATCAAGAGTATCTGCAAGCTTTCCTGCTGCAAGATCCTTCTCGATAACAGCGCTTGCGCCCTGAAGCTTATTGTCCTGTGCTAAAACAGGAATTCCGCCGCCACCGCATGCGATAACAACCTGATCCGCATCAACAAGAGCCTTAATAGCATCCTTTTCCACTATATCAACAGGCTTTGGAGCTGCCACAACTCTTCTGTAGCCTCCCTCAACCTGTGTCACATGGTTGCCCTTCTTCTCTTCTTCCTCAGCCTCAGCCTCTGTCATAACACGGCCAATGATCTTTGTCGGATGATAAAAAGCCTCATCATATGGATCAACAACCACCTGTGTAAGTATTGTTGAAACGGTCTTGTAAATTCCTCTGCCAAGAAGCTCTGTACGGATAGCATTCTGTAAATCATATCCTATATAGCCCTGACTCATTGCAGAGCAGACTGCTGTAGGTGTAGCTGTATACTCAGGATAAATCCTGCAAAACTCAGACATAGCGGTGTGAATCATGCCCACCTGCGGTCCGTTGCTGTGTGTGATAACAACCTCATAATCGTCCCTGATAAAATCCGCAACTGCCTTTGCTGTATGCTTTGTAGCCTCGTGCTGCTCCGGAAGAGTTGTTCCAAGAGCATCATGTCCGAGTGCAATAACTATTTTTTTCTTCTTCATGCCGACCTCCTATGCAAAATGAAAACTAATTTGCTTCTATTATCTAATATTTTGTGGAATTTGTCTAGTACTTTGAACTGATTTGAACAACATTTCCGCCACAGCGTAAGGGACGTAAGCCCCGGGCACCGGTGGCGCACACGTACTCTTGCAGGAGCGAATAGCGAAGTGACTTAGATACTGTAGAAATTATGCCCATGAAACGTAGAAACACCCCTGCATGGACGCAGGGGTGAGGAGAAAACGCGCCGGAATTACTGCTGGATATCCTTTGCAGAGCTTAAGGTTACTTCAACCTTGCTCTCTTCGTACTGTCTGCCACTCTGACGGGCAACAGTAAGAGTAACCTTATCTCCGGCCTTGTAGCTCTTTAACGCTGACTGCAGCTCTGTCATAGAAGAAATCTTTGTGCTGTCAACAGCAGTGATGATATCTCCCTCCTGTAAGCCGGCATTTGCGGCACCTGAACCAGCTGAAACAGATGAAACATACACACCTTGTGGGAAGCCGTAAGCTACCATCTCAGATGAAACATCGCCACCCTTGATACCAAGGTATGCCTGATTCTCATTAGTATACTTTCCATCCTGGATAAGGCTCTCAATAATAGGCTTTGCAACCGACATAGGAATTGCATAACCGATACCCTCAACCTCAGTTGAAGAATATTTTACAGAGTTTATACCGATGACCTCGCCATTTTCATTTAAGAGTGCTCCACCACTGTTTCCTGGGTTTATTGCTGCATCTGTCTGGATAAGCTTGTTGTTGGTAACAGTCTCACCTGTCTGTGAATCCTGTGTAGTTACGGTTCTGTTAAGTGCACTTACTATACCTGTTGTGACAGACTGTCCGTATCCGAGTGCATTACCGATAGCAATTGCAGGACTTCCAACAGCTACACTTTCAGAATCTCCGATTGTAGCAATCTTGATATTTGAGTAAGTATCTTTTCCAAGATCTGCTTTTTTTACACGTACAACTGCTAGATCGTCATCCGGATCTGTTCCTCTGATTTCTGCCTTTACCACTGAATCATCATCAAACTGTACTCACAATGATACCTGAGCCGCAGCTCTGAGACTGCTGTGACTGCTTTCCGAAAAAGCTGTTGTAGGTGACTGTTCCTGTATTTGTGATAGCAACGATGCTAGGCATAACCTCATCGACAACAGATGATACATCTGTCAGATCCTTTGCATCCCCTGAGGATGTCTGCTTAGTCCCACCGGATGTTGTAGTGGTAAGCTTTGCACTTGCAGTAGAAGAATTTGAAATAGCTCTCGTGCCAATATAGCTTACTCCTGTGAAAACGCCGCCTCCGACGAGCCCGAAGATAAGAGCTGCCGCTACTGTCTTTGCTGCAAATGGTCCAAACGCACCAGGTTTTCTAGGTGCTCTCTGCTTCTTAGGCTTTGCAGCCTGCTGGTATGCCTGACCATTCATATTCATCCGGCTATATGAGTTGTCTGTCGAACCGGCTGATGCGCCACCATATGCATTATTATTTGTGCCTGAATTATATGCCTGATTAGAATAAGGCTGGTTTGCATATGACTGATTTGCATTTGGCTGTCCTGCTGCAGAAGCCTGCGAATATGGATTGTAGCTCTGTGAATAGCTTTCAGCTGATGCATTATTAGTCTGTGCAGCCCTCTGTGACTCATCCGGATTGTAAGGATTACCCGACATTGTGAAATTTACACCTGCATCAGATGCGTTACCTGTTGTATTAGCATTGTTGACGTTGCTGGCATAATCTCTGTTGTTTGTACCATTAGTATTATTTGTATCATTCATATTTCTATAATTGTTATCCATAATAATTTCTCCTTTCGTTTACAATTAGAAGTATACTGTCAATCTGTGTTTAATTTGTGACGGGATTATTTATTTTTTCATAAATCAGTTAACTATTTATAGCCTATGTTCCCCATTGCAGTCCACTATGCGATTATAAAAATAAAAATAACTGCTCATCGGCAGATGCACCTCTAAGTCTGCGATAAATAGAAATTGCAGAATATAAATACATCCCTGCCAATGAACAGTTACCATAAATCATATATTAAATTTCAATTCCGTTCTTCTCAAGAAGAGCTCTCGCTGTTTCAACCGAATCTGTACCTGTCGCATTCTTTACAGGTGCAAACTCCTTCTCTCTGTCTACCTCAAATGGCAGGCTATTGTCCATCATGTATACCATATCGAGGATGAGTGTCTCGAACTTGTATGCATTCGGAGTCTCAGGCTTATGCTCTGTACCATTCTCATCAATGTAAGGCACCTTCTTCTCTACCACATGAAGTGGAAGGCTCTTCTCTGCGATAGCCATGAGCTTGTCCACGCGGAATAAATAGTTTAAGATAACACCAAAGCCATACTGCAATGAACCATTCTCGTTCTTTGCCTCTGCCATCTCAGGTGTAAGCTCGTAATACTCAACAATCGAAGGCTTGCCATTCTCAAGACACATAGCACCAACTCTTTCATATGGATCACATTTTCTGACCACCTTAGAGCCGCTGACACAGCCGGACTCGATTGTAGCACCTACAAATACAGGATCTGCAATCTGCTGAAGTACATTGTCAACAGCAAATACATTGAGCCACTCAACACCCTTGTCCTTCAAATCCTTGTCAAGACCGGCATTGATGAGTGACTTGAACCATCCACCGTTTCCGTTTGGTGACATAGCAAGTGAATCCTCAGATTTCATGAGCAGATTTCCATCAAAATCAACTGCCGGAACCATCTCCTGCACGAAAAACTTCACATAGTCCTTGTTGTATCCAAAATAGTCGTGCTCTTCAAAGAACTCTCTTGTCATGCTATCATTTATCTCGCTTGTCATAACATATAGAGGCACCCATGTACCGGTCTGATTTGTAACCTTCATGAGGTTTGCGACAAGCTGCTCAAAGATGTAGAGTTCCTTTGTCTTTCCGATATTGAACATGCCCTTAGCCTTGTCAAAACCAAGACGTGTACCCTGTCCACCGGCAAGAAGAATTGCACCGACCTTGCCATTCTTGACAGCATCAAGACCTGTTGCAAGGTATTTGTCCTTATTTGCCTCTATCTCTGAAAGCTCCATAGCAGCAAGCGGTGAAAATGTACCTCTCTGCTGCTCCTTATTGTGAATCATATCAAGGTATGACCAGTCCATGTGCTCAAGCTGGCTCTCAAGCTTAACCGGAGCTTCCTCTGTTAAGAATTTCTTTAAGTATTTCTGGTTTGTTGCCGTGATTTTTTCTTTGATTTCCGGTTTCATAATAAATAATCTCCCAATAGCTAACTTTAATTATTTAATCATCCGAATCATCTGATGATGATTTTGTTGTCGAATCATTTTCAGATTCTGACTGACTCTTCTTTAGTGCATCCTGAGCATCTTTATTTTTTTGTTTAGCCCCTTCAGTTCCCGTTGCACCAGCAGTATTATTATACTTAGTTGTATCATATATTTCAGTCTTTGAATCAACTCCAGTCTTTTTCTGTACAGCATCACTTATAGCCTGCACAGTATTTGATACCATATAAGACTCATCCTCAAAAAGATACTTATGGAGCTGTACAACATCTGTAGCTAAATCAATCGGAATAACAGTATCTCCTATATTAGACAACTTCATAGTAGTAACATTATACGGAAATCCTGTTGTAGATGAAATCTGATACTTGGTAACATTTTTCGCTAATGACAAAATTTCTTTCACCGTAAAATTAGTACTGATATCGTCCATCATTGACGAACACATGGATGTAAGTGTTGCTATATCTTCACCCTTACACTTTTCGAGTATCGCCTGCAATACAATTCTTTGTCTTGACGCCCTTAAGAAATCATCTCCTGATGTATATCGAATTCTGGAGTATGACACTGCTTGTACACCATTTAAATGTACTCTTCCTTCACCCTTCAATGCATCACAAGGATATCCTATTGAATTAGCCGTTTCAGTTATATATCCGTTAACCCAATGAACTTCTTCCTTAGTAAGATCTAGATCCAAACCGCCTAATGCATCAATAACATCCACAAGCGCCTTCCAATCAACACAGACATACTTAGTAATATTCATATCCAGATTGGAATTTATCATTCTGACAGCATTCTCTGCTCCACCAATTTCAAAAGCATTATTAGCCTTATAATACTTGCCCTTTCCAACAGACAAATAGGTATCTCTGTATAAAGAAGCAAGCTTTACTTCATTTGTATCATAGTTTAAGCTGGCAATCATTATACAGTCTGAATTACCACTTTCATATTTACCACTCGAACGATTATCGAGTCCGAATAAAGCAACATTTAAGTAACCATGCATAGTCTGCACGCTTTCTTCATCAATATCGTCATTAATGCCGGCTTCGCTGGCTGAGAGATCATTCTTGAAATCAATTTTACCTATTGTACTATTATATAATCCTAAAACAGCCAATACTATAATTAAAACTAATATTTCAAATACAAATAATACTATTTTTTTACGACCTCTTTTTTTCTTTCTCTTCTTTGCCATGTTATTTTTCCTTTTTTCTATGAATGTAAAGCCACGCGTCTGCGTAGTCCTGACGCTCCTTCTCTGACATATTGGTATACTTTCCAAACTCCAGATTCGTCAGTCGCATCTGCGGTCTGCCACACTTGAAGCATTCAACCTCTTTCCTTCTTGAAACCATCCGTATCCAGCCACAATCCGGGCAAATGTATATTTTCATCATAGTCCTTATTCAAACTGTCCGAGAACCTCAGCTGACAAAGCATCAAGCTTAGCCTGTGAATCTTCAAGAGACACTCCTTTAACTCCGAAATAGAATTTAATCTTAGGCTCTGTACCAGAAGGGCGTACACAGCACCAAGCGTTATCGTTAAGTTCGTAGTAAAGTACATTAGAAGAAGGAAGACCTGTCGGCTCAACCTTTCCTGTTGTCATATCTTTTCTTGTGTCATTCTTGTAATCACGGATAGCAAGCACCTGATAATCACCAAATTTCTTTGGCTCAGCGGCACGTGCCTTTGTCATAATCTCATTTATCTGTGCAGCACCATCAATGCCCTTTAAGGTCATTGTGGAAATGCCCTCTCTGTAGTAGCCATACTTCTCGTACATGTCAATCATGCCATCCCAGAGAGTCTTGCCCTGTGACTTGTAGAAGGCAGCTACCTCACACAGCATACAAACTGCTGCAGGAGCATCCTTGTCCCTTGCATATGTACCAGGTAAGCAACCGTAGCTCTCCTCCATGCCGAATACATAGTTGTTGCAGCCGGTCTTTTCAAATTTGAGCATCTGCTCACCGATATACTTAAAGCCTGTTAAAACCTCGATATGCTTTACACCATATGCTGCCGCAATTGCCTTACCCATATCGGTTGAAACAATTGACTCAACAAATGCAGGATTCTCAGGCAAAGTACCATTGGCACTCTTCTGGCTTAAAATGTACTCACCGATAAGCATAGCTGACATATTTCCTGTAAATGTCACATACTCACCTGTCTTTGTATCCTTGCAGTATACACCGAGTCTGTCGGCATCAGGGTCAGTTGCTAAAACGATATCAGCATCCTTTTCCTTTGCCAGCTCAAGTGCAAGCTTCCATGCATCAGGATTCTCAGGATTCGGATAAGGACATGTAGGGAAATTGCCGTCAGGCACTGCCTGGCTTGGCTCAATGTATACATTCTCAAAGCCCATATCCTTAAGTACTCTCTGTACAGGGCGAAGACCTGTGCCGTGAAGTGGTGTGTAAACAATCTTGATATCCTTTGCCATAGCCTTGATGATCTCAGGATGGATAGAAAGCTTGCGGAGCTCTCCGAAATATCCCTCCTCAACCTCATCAGAGATGACATTGTAAAGACCAGCCTCAATAGCAGCAGCTTTGTCCATAGTCTTTACCTGATCAAATGATGTAACCTTTGCCACCTCAGCCATGATGCTTGTATCATGAGGTGGAGTAACCTGTGCACCATCCTCCCAGTATACCTTGTATCCATTGTACTCACGAGGATTGTGGCTTGCTGTGATAACAACACCGGCTATTGTACCGAGTGTTCTTACTGCGTATGACAGCTCCGGAACAGGTGCGAGCTGTGGGAATACATATGTCTTGATTCCGTTAGCTGCAAGACAGAGTGCTGTGGCATCTGTGAACTCATCATGCATATTACGTGAGTCATGTGCTATTGCAACACCTCTCTTTACTGCGTCCTCTCCCTGTGAAAGTATGTAATTCGCCAGTCCCTGTGTAGCCTGACGGACTGTGTATATATTCATCCTGTTGGTGCCGGCTCCTATTACACCACGA
>OLIY01001254.1_pt1 | contig 18321 bp, 22 predicted proteins | sample 1601431 | NCBI WGS metagenome assembly OLIY01 (sample SAMN04168659, study PRJEB22393) | human gut metagenome | biome: human gut microbiome; feature: stool | host: Homo sapiens | collected 2014-05-12
CCGAAAAAATCAGTCTGTGACCGGCACATCCAGCCCGAACTCCTGCGGGCGGAACGGCGCGTGGCGAAGTTCCGCGTGCTGCTCAAAGACAAACCTTCGCCCGTCAACGGTTTTTCGTTCGACATGACAGCCCATACCGTCCAGATGCTTCTCACGTCCAAGACCGAACCTTTTGCCGAAGGCATCGACGCACTCGGAGGAATGTATTACGGCGATCCAGCACTCTATGAACTGCCGTGTTGCATGTCAACGATGGGAGATTTCCATTCCTCGGGGACGGAGCGCTACCAGATGTGCCAAACCAATTCGACGGTCTTTTCGCCCTTCGTCTTCGCCGACCCGGCCTCGGAACTGCCTATCGGGATCTTGGATATCGACATTTCCGGCGCCAGCGGCGGATATACGTATAAAACCGACCAGACGTTCGCACGCACGCTCGCCGCAAGCAAAATCTCCGGCATCGTTTTCGAAACCACCGACACCTATGACGACTCCTCGTCGCAAATCCGGATCGATGTCGTCGAGGCGACGGACGACGCGGGAAACCCCGAAAATGCGGCGGCGCTCTTCGACTCCTTTTTCGAGTGGAACGCCTCGCCCTACTAAAATTACGAAGTCATGAAAAAATCACCTTACATACCGTTCGCGTTCCTGTGCCTGCTGTCGGCAACGTCGTGCATCGAAGAGAAACTCGACCCGTGCCCGCCCCAGGGAGGAAGCGTCACGGTCGCGCTCCGGGTCGAGAAATTCCAGGCCCGGCCGTCCTACCGTCCGTCGGATTTCGAACAGGAATTCGGGAAACGCATCCATTCGCTCGACTATCTGCTCTATGCCGGCGGGCAGCTGGTCGGGCAGGGCCGCGCGGACGACCTACATACCGCCTCCGGCGGGGATTACCTCTTCCGCATCGACACGCTTCCGTTCGGGACATACCGCCTGGCGTTCGTGGCGAATGTCACGCCGCGCATGATGACAGGGACGATGGACGCTCCGGAGGCACGTTACATCGTTTACCAGGGAGAAAAGAACGGCGACGACCATTTCCGCGCCGACGTGCCGTTCGAAGTGACCTGCCCCTGCCGCAATGAATTCGAAGCCGTACTTCAGCGCGTACACGGCATAACCCGCTTCCGGTTCGAGAATATTCCCGCCCGAATCGCCTCCGTCGAAGTGGTGCTCGACAACGTCGGCCAACGCATGCCGCTCTGCGGGGAACCCGACCTGGCGTGCGAGGTTTCCAAACGCATCCCCGCAGCGCAGCTGAGGACACGCCCCGCCGGGTCGTTCACGCTCGGCACGTTCTGCACGCTGCCGGGCGTAAGGACATCGTGGCGGCTCAGACTCTACGGCGAGGACGACGCACCGCTCTACGACCGGGTAGTCACCGACACCCTGCGGATCGAATGCAACCAGTTGATCGACCTTACGGCACGTTTCGAAGAGGGCGATTTCCGGGGAGAAATCGAGTTCTCGGTCGACGTCGACACGACATGGGACGGAGCCAACGAAGGCGGGGGCGAAATCATACGATGACGGGGAGCAGGTTCCCAGCCTGCCCGCCCATCCCGTGCGGACGGGCGCTGTCCTTACCCCGGGAAAGGCACGGGCGGTACGCTCTCCGACGGCCGCGGACGGAATGCCGGGGCGCAGCGCTCCTGCGGCGGATTTTATTTCAACAGGCAGCCGTTCAGCAGCTCGATCCTCCCGGGCACATCCGCTTCCTTCATCCGCCGGATCAGGGCGACCAACTGCATGGAATCCATCTCCAGCCCCATCGTACGCAGATAGACCGCCTTTACGCCCTTCGATTCGTAAAGGCGGTCGAACCGCCAGAACCAGGCCGGCCGTATGAGCTGCGGCTTGTAGTTGCTCTCGAGCAGCAACCGCACCCAGTATTGCCCCCGGAAATAGAAGTCGTCCGCATAACGGATGGCCTCCCATTCGATCTGCCCGCGGATCGTGAACATCTCGGTAATGCCGTCTTCGGTAAGTACGATATAGGGTCGGCGGTCGTACAGCGAGCCGATACCGTATAAAAGGGTAAAACCCGCCGTCGCCACGAAACACCAGCCAAGAACCGCATCGCGGACATAGTACAGGATAAGCCCGCCGGCGATCCCGGCAAGGAATCCCGCGACGGTGATACACACCGCCTTTTTCCTGGATTTATGCACTATCATCTTCATCCTCAACCTGATTTTTCATTTCGGGATCGTGCAAATTCTTCTCCAAAGGCATAGAATTTGAAAGCCGGGATAAGAAAAAAACCTCGCATTATGCGCCGATGTTAAAAACAGGATGGCAAAAGAGGAAACACAAATAACAAATGTATAATTAAAAAACAACCGGAAAATGTTAGATTACGAAATCTGGGGAAACAGCGTCCAGACATGGATCGTCTCCCTACTTATCATAGCAGGAGCGTTTATCGTCGTAAAACTGCTGTCGCTGCTGGGCAGGAAGGTTATAAAACCCTTTATCGGCCGCACAAGCAACCGGGTGGACGACATCCTATACTATTCCCTGGAATCGCCCCTGAAATTCGCCGTGATGCTGCTGGGCATCTGGATCGCCATCCATCGGCTGGTCTACCCGGATCATCTGGTAAAATACGTCGACAACGCTTACAGCATACTGATCATACTGGACATAACCTGGGTTCTGGCCCGCCTCTCCACGGCCCTGCTCCAGCAATATTGGGGGCAGCGGTCGGACGGCCATGCGCTGAAAATGATGCCGGTAGTCAGGCGGACGATCCTGGTTCTGATCTGGATCATCGGTCTGGTAACTGCCCTGAGCAATGTAGGGGTCGACATCAATGCGTTATGGGGCACGCTGGGCATCGGCGGTATCGCCTTCGCCCTGGCGGCGCAGGATACCGTGAAGAATATCTTCGGCGCGTTCACCATCTTCACGGACAAGCCCTTCGGCATCGGCGACACGATCAACGTGAACGGCTTCGAAGGGACGGTGGTCGACGTGGGCATGCGCAGTACGCGAATCATGGGCTACGACCGGCGCATCACCAGTTATCCGAATTACAAAATTACGGACGCCTCGATCGTCAACATCTCTTCGGAACCGATGCGCCGCGCCATGGTTAAGGTGGGGCTGACCTACGACACCGGCGCAGACAAGATGAACGAAGCGCTGGATATTTTGAGGGGCCTCCCGGCGAAGGTAAAGGACGTTTCCGAAAATCCGTCGGACATCACGGCCTACTTTTCGGACTACACCGATTCGGCGCTGGTCATCACATTTTACTATTACATCGAAAAACAGGGGGATATTCTGAAAGTGACCTCGGACATGAACCTGGCCATACTGGCCTCCTTCAATAAGGCCGGGCTCAATTTCGCCTTCCCGACACGCACGCTGCTCGTGCAACGGGGCGGGGAGGACGGCAAAACCGCGCACGAACCCGCACCCGGCGACGCCCCGCAAACGCCCAATTCATAAAATACGACCACCATGGAAAATATCAAAAACCACCCCGCACCCGACCAGTTGGATTCGTTCGACAAATATCCGCCGTACTACGGCCAAGACCTCGAACTGGCGTATACGCCCCAACGCTCCGTCTTTACGCTCTGGGCGCCCACCGCGAGCAAAACCCGGCTCAATATCTACTCCTCGGGCGAGGGAGGCAATCCGGAGGAGCAATTGGAAATGGAGCCCTCGGACGACGGAACCTGGCGCATTGCCGTCGAACGCGACCTGAATGGCTCCTTCTATACCTTCCAGATAGAAAAAGAGGGGAAATGGCTCGCCGAAACACCCGGCATCTTGGCGAAGGCGGTCGGCATAAACGGCGACCGGGCGGCCGTGATCGACTGGAACCAGACCAATCCGGAAGGCTGGGAATCGGATCGTGCGCCCGAATTGAAAATGTATTCCGACATTATTCTCTACGAACTGCACCACCGCGATTTCAGCATCGCCCCGGATTCCGGAATCCGCAACAAGGGCAAATTTCTGGCCCTGACCGAAACCGGCACCAAAACCCCCGAAGGGCAGGCATCCGGTCTGGATCATCTCAAGGAACTGGGCGTAACGCATATACACATCCTCCCCTCCTTCGACTATGCGACGGTGGACGAGACGAGGCTGGCGGACAAGACCTACAACTGGGGATACGACCCGAAGAACTACAACGTTCCGGAAGGCAGTTACTCCACCGATCCGGCCAACCCCGTGACACGCATCCGCGAGTTCAAGGAGATGGTGAAAAGCCTGCATCGGAACGGGATGCGCGTCGTCCTCGACGTGGTCTACAACCACACGGCCTCGGTCGACCGTTCGAACTTCAACCTTACCGTCCCCGGTTACTTTTACCGCCAGAATGCCGACGGTTCCTACTCGGACGCCTCGGGCTGCGGCAATGAGACGGCTTCGGAACGCGAAATGGTACGGCATTACATCGTCGAATCCGTCAAATTCTGGGCGCAGGAGTACCATATCGACGGATTCCGGTTCGACCTGATGGGAATACACGACATCGAAACGATGAACCGCATCCGGGAAGAACTGTCGAAGATCGACCCGACGATCTTTATATACGGCGAAGGCTGGCTTGCGGCCGACTCGCCCCTGCCTCCGGAAAAACGGGCCGTGCGGGATCATGTCGGCCAAATGGAGGGCATCGCCGTTTTCTGCGACGATTTCCGCGACGCCGTGCGCGGCAGCACGTTCGACGAACAGGCCGCCGGGTATGCCTCCGGGAATATCGTCGGGCATTACGAGCCCGTAAAATTCGGGATCGCGGGCGCCACGCAGCATCCGCAAGTGGATTATAACGGCCTGTTATACAGCTCTGTGCCATATGCATCCGCCCCTTCGCAGGCAGTCAATTTCGTCGCCAGCCACGACGGCTACACGGTGATCGACAAACTGAGACTTTCCGTCAAGGGCGACCATGCCGACGACGAGCTGCCCCTATCGACAAACTGATACACACGATTTTGCTCACGGCACAGGGGGTTCCTTTCATCCGCGCCGGCGAAGAGATGATGCAGGACAAACAGGGGGAACCGAACAGTTTCCGTTCGCCCGACGCCGTCAACCGGATCGACTGGGCCCTGAAAGCCAAAAACCGGGATCTGTTCGATTATGTCCGGGGACTGATCGCACTCCGGAAAGCCCATCCGGCATTCCGTATCCCGACGGCAGAAGGGCTGCAGCAGGGGCTTCATTTCCTCGACACGGGCGACTCGGGAGTGATCGCCTATACGCTGGGCGAATATGCGAACGGCGATGCGTGGAAAGAGATTCTTGTGGCCTATAACGGCAACCGCCACCAGGCCGAGTTCCACATTCCCGAAGCGGACTGGACCGTAGTCTGCCGCGACGGCCGGATCGATCCCGGCAGCCGCGACCGCATGCCCGGGGGCATTGTCCGGATAGCGCCCTCTTCGGCCATTATCGCATACCGCGAATAATTTCCGGGCCGTTCATCCTCCCGGGTACAGAATTTGTATTATCCTGATTGTCAACCAAAATTAAAAAACATATGTATTTCTTATGGTATTTACTCATCGGCTTGGCGGCCGGATGGATCGCCAGCCTGATTTTCAAGGGCAGCGGCTCCGGATTGCTGGTCAATCTGATCGTCGGTCTGATCGGCGGCATTCTGGGCGGCTGGCTCGTTTCGCTGTTCGGATGGGTGCCGACGGGCACCTGGGGGACTTTCCTCTCCTCCGTCATCGGCGCCATCGTCCTGCTGTGGATCGTATCGCTGTTCACACGGCACAAAACCGTTAAAACAATGTAATTATGGAAAAGTATTCGACAAAAGAGAACGAAACGTATCGGGAACACGCCGAAAAAGCAGTCCACAAGGCGGAAGAACACGGCCAAAAGGCCAGGCACAATCTGCAGGAAAACATGCAGAAGCTGAAGGACGACGCCCAGGAGACCGCCATCGAGGCGGAAAACGAGGCAAAGACGGGTGTCCGCAAAATGGCCGGCAAAATTGAAGAAGCCGGCACGAAGGTCAAAAATGCGGCCAAAGAGGGCATGACCAAAGCCGCACACAAAGTAAAGGAGACGGCCACACAGGCCTCCAACCGGATCAAGGAGAAGGTACACTGAGCCCGGTGGCCCGACATCGAAAAAGAGAAGTCTGAGACTTCTCTTTTTTTTGCCGCAATATTTCGGGGAAAGGCCGCCACCGGGAACCTATGCCGGCATGAGAATGCCCGAATCGCCGGAAACTTTGCGCATGAAATCGGGCTGCGCGGGTTCGCAGACCATCATCTGCTCCGGATAGGGTTTCAGCAACGCGGCGATCTGCCCGTCGGACAGTTCCGGATGCAGCCAGCGCTCCTCGTCGCCGTCATGCAGGATAACCGGCATCCGGCAATCCCTGTTGTTGACGTGGCGCATCATCGGATTCGCCTCGGTGGTTATGACCGAATACGTCATTACGACCTCGTCCGAATCGCGGTCGATCCAGCAGTCGAAAACGCCCGCAAGGGCGATGACAGGCCGATCCTTTACCGTCACGTAGTAGGGAGTCTTCTGTGCCTGCCCGTGGTGCCACCCGAAAAATCCGCTCACCGGGATCAGGCACCTCCGCCGGCGGATCGGAACCCGGAACGAAGCGTTTTCAAAAATAGTTTCCGCACACGCGACGACCGTCTGATTGCGGATCGTCACGGTCTGGGCGGCCTTCCCGATCCAATACGGGATCAGCCCCCAGCGGAAATACTGTATCTGCTCGTCTCTGGTAACTACCGGATACGGGAGGTGCGAAAAGGCACATACATGGTATGCAGGTCGGAATTTTCTGACCAGATCGGTTTTACGGCCGAAACGCCGGGACAGTTCTTCGGCTCCGGCAGCAAGGGAGATATGATAACACATGGCACACGCTGGTTTATCCTGTTACGGCCCGCCGGGCCGACAGCAAAAAAAAGCAGGGAGCACAACTGCGGCCACTCCCTGCGATTTTCACACTGCAAAAGTTATTTCGTCGCTTTCGTGAAGTTACCGTCCTTGTCGAAATCGAGAACCGTCTTGTCCGAAAGCGCTACTTTGTAGCCGTCGGCCGTCGTTTCCATCATGACGATTCGCTGCCCCGGGTAAGTATTGCCTGCATAGGTTTTAACCTTGGCGGGAATCACGGACATCGGAACCGAACCGTTCTTCATGATAATCTGGCTGCAATCTCCGCTGCCGCCTTCGAAGGAGACCTGGTTGCCGCTGTTGAAATAGACGGTGTATTTGTCCCACGACGCCTCGCGATCCATTTCCACAGCCTTCACTTTTTCGCCCGGGAAGTTTTTCTGAATGAATTCCTGCGAATTCTTCGGCAACTTACCGAAATCCACCTTCTGGGGAGCAGCATTCACGGCCAAAGCGATTGCCGCGGATGCGATGAGTAAAAGAATTTTTTTCATAATATAAAGAATTTAAGTGATGATTGACATACGGAATACTTGCAAATGATATTCCATTGAGGTTGAATTTATCGAAAAAATAATCTTCATATTGGAAATCATATATTTAATGGATTTGCCGTACAGTCCGGCATCCTGAGTCCGAACCGGCCGGCTTTTATCGGCGCACGGTTATTCTACATCTCTATGCCCGTAAAATATTTGAGCCCATAGCCGATCAGAAAACTGATCCCGGCGATGCCGAAACTCAGAAGCGCCATTTCAAAAAAACGCTGCCTGAAACTTTCGCTGCGCACCACGGCGTAATAGTAATTGAACAGGGCTATCACGGTCAATGCGGCCAGAAGCATGACGCTCAATGCCGTGACGGCATTCGAAAAAAGCAGATAGGGAATTATCAGAATGGCGACCGTCACGAGGTAGGCGGTTCCGGTACAGAGGGCGGCCCGCAGCGGATGTTTCTCCCCCGTAGCGTCCGATTTGGTCGAAAGGTATTCGGAAGCGGCCATCGAAAGGGCCGCGGCGATACCGGTGATGCTGCCCGTAAGCGCCACGAGCCGCGGTTCGTTCAGTGCAAGCGTGAACCCGGCCAGCGCCCCCGTGAATTCGACCAGGGCATCGTTCAGGCCCAATATCACCGAACTCATATAGGACAGCCGCATTGCGCCGGCCAGGTTGGTCAGCTCCTCCCCGTGGCGCTTTTCCTCCGAAGCGATCCGAATGAACTCCTCCCGCTCGGCATACAGGGAATAACTCGCCTCCGTGCCTTTTTCACACAGCTCCATCTGCCGGACGACAAAAGCCGGCCCCAGCACCCGCATTATCCACACATACCAGAAAACCCGTTTCGGATCGGGAGCCATTTCGCGTCCCGTCCTGCGCTTCAGGATCGCGCAATGCCGTCTTTCGTCGTGCATGATACGCACCAGGGTCTGCCGGCGAACCGGGTCTTTTTCCAGTTCGGCCAGCCGGCGGTAGACTTCGCACAAGGTGCTCTCGTCCCGTTGAAGGTTCAAAAGGTTTTTTGCCATTGCATCCATATTTGCGGGGTAATTCCGCCAAAAGCCTCCGGCGCCGCGGAGTGGCGGGCTTCACAGTCCCCCAATCCACAAAAAATTTGCCGAAACAGCGTCCGAACCTCCGCAGGAAGAAGGTTTTACCTCGACGGACGGGGTCGAAAAAAAATCCATCCCCGCCTTACTGCGTGTTTTGCAGGAATATCCATCCTCCCGCTTTTTCAATCCATCCAAAAGTATTTTTCATGGCATAAATGATGCACGGAACTGCATTGGAAAGGGTGCCCGACAACAAATACGAGCATATACCTTAATATAAAAGAACAATAACGGTTTAACCGAGTATTAACTTAATTTAATCATCAATTCCACTATGAAAAAAAAGTACTTTTACCCCGCATTCGCTGCGGCTTTGCTTTTCGCAGGATTCGCCTTTACCGCTTGCGACGACGATGACGACAACAGCGCTCCCGGCACAAAGCCGACAATCAAGTTCGAGAACGTCATCCCGACGAAGAATTACGTCCAGAGCGGCAGCTTTGCCGCCGTCGCCCCCGGGAAAACGACGTCGTTCACCTTCTACGCCGCCAAAGGGCAGCGCCTGATGTTCGCCGCCATGTATTCCAATTCCAACGACCTGTTCTTCGCCCCGGAGAATCCGGGCATCCAGCTCTTCAACGATTCGGGAGTGCCTTATACCGGCATCATTGCCGATGCCGTGAAACTCTGGGACAACGGAACCCGCGTAAACGAACAGCCCGGCCCCAATGTCAATCATCCGGGCGTAGCCCAGGCCGGCGTAGTGACCGAAGTAAAGGGCACGGACTCCGAGGGACACAACTATCCGGCCGCATCGAGCCTGCTCCAGGTGAGCCTGACTTTCGATGCCGCACAGTCGCTGTTCACCTGTACGATCTCCAATATTTCGGCCGGTACGGCGAATGAAACCCCGTTCTCGGGCGGCGTATTCGTCGTATCGAACCTGCTCGACGGCGACCTGGTGATGGACAAGCCGTTCTTCAGCGTCGACCAAAAGTCGAGCGTGGAGCTGACCAAACTGGCCGAAGCGGGCAATGTCGATCCCCTCAAATCGCTTGTCGCCGACCAGACGGGAATCATCACCACGCTGCACGGCGCCATCGTAGTAGTCTACACGGGCAACACCAACCCGATCTATCAGCTGGGACAGAAAGACGCACAGCTCGGTCTGGCGGCTCTCGCACAGCGCGGCGATCCGGGACAGCTGAAAGCTTCGCTCGAAAAAGTCCCGCAGGTGCGCAAGATCTACACGATTACGAAGACCGCCCTGCCGGGCGAGAGCATGGAATGCACCTATGAGGCCGCAGCCAACGAAAAGGTAGCGTTCGCAACGATGTTCGGCTATTCGAACGACTGGTTCTTCGCCAACGGTCCTGAGCTTAACGCACTGACCAAAGGCGACATAACGAGCAAGACCGTCCTGCTCGACGACGGTACGGCCGTAAGCCAGTATCCCGGAGCCGGCAACGCCCAGTTCGTATTCGGCGGCACCCGGATGCCCGAGGACAAAGCCATCAGCGCTGTGGGCGACACCTTCCCGGTTCCCGCCGTGGAAGGGATCGTCAAGATAACGATCTATTAAAGGATCGTCTTAAGTGTCAATTACAACCGGAGCAGTTCCCTGCTCCGGTTTTTAAACCAGCAAAACCATGTCGAACAATCAACCGCAAGAAGGCAACGCCACTGTTGCCGTAGAAAAAAAGACGTCCAAAATTCCCTCGATGGTCTATCTGTGTGCCGGGCTGAGCGCATTGGCAGCCTCCGCCTGCATGATGTGCCGCGGCCGGAAATCCACCGCGCTGCTGGTCGGACAGTGGGCCGCCCCGCTGCTGATCATGGGCCTTTACAACAAGATCGTCAAGACCGAAGGTCACGACCGCCCCGAATCCGGGACGGACAAATTAAACCGAATCATTTAAAAATCACGATTATGGACAAGACAAACCAGATGCACGGCGAAAGCCGTGAACAGCAAAACGATACGCAGAGCGCCCCGATGCAAAACGGCAATACGAACGACCTCGACAGCCGGAGCCACAACCGCGACAACAGCGGCATGCACGCCGGCGGTAGCCAAGGGAGTTCCTACCAGCGGCAGCAGCCGGAGAATTCGTCGCAATACGGCTCCAAGACGGGTTCGTACTGGGAAGAGAAAGGTTCCGACAGGGAACAGAGCGCCGAAAACCGGATGAACGGACAAAATCCGGACAAAAGGCACTAATTACGCCGGCAATGCGGCCGGCCGCAACGGGACGTCCGCAGAAGGCCCGTCCCCGGGAAATACGACCGGGAGTGGAGGCCTCTGCGACGAACCTCCCGGGGAAACCCGGCCTCCGGCATGTTCAACTTAAAACAACGAATCTATGTTTTACCACTCCAAAGAACTCCAGTTCAAAGCGCGGGTATCGAAACCCGATCCCCGCTTCGCACGGCTGCTGCTCGAACAATTCGGCGGCGGCAACGGCGAGCTGAAAGCTGCGATGCAGTATTTCGTGCAGGCCTTCGCCTGCCATAACCCCTATCCGGACAAGTACGATATGCTGATGGATATCGCCACCGAGGAGCTGGGACACCTCGAAATCGTCGGGGCCACGATCCAGATGCTCCTCGCAGGCGTAAACGGCAACCTCAAAGATGCGGCCGAGCGAAACGACGTCTTCGGCGAAGGCATTTCGAAGGACGACTTCATCCATTCGGCCTTTTCGGTCAACCCGCAGTTCGGCGTGCTGACGGGCGGCGGGCCACGCCTCACCGACAGCAACGGCGTCCCCTGGCAAGGCTCCTATGTCAATGCCAACAGCGACCTGACGGTCGACCTGCGCTCGGACATCGCCGCCGAATCGCGTGCCAAGATCGTCTACGAATACCTGATGCAGTTCACCGACGACAAGGACGTGCTCGCGACACTCAATTTCCTGATGACACGCGAAGTGGCGCATTTCCAGCAGTTCGAGGCGGCACTGGACACCATCCAGCCCAATTTCCCGCCCGGTGTGCTGCAAAGCGACCCCCGCTACAGCAATATCTACTCCAACCACTCGATGGGCGAGGATGCCCGCGGGCCGTGGAACGAAGGCGAAAGCATCGGCCTGGGCGAAGAGTGGCTGTATGTCGAAAATCCGCGCCAGCAGGTACTCGAAACCGACGGGCTCACCGAACTCGAACCGCAGGGCACACCCCGCACGGAGGCTTCGGTGCGCAGCGCGGACAAGAAGCTCAGCAAGCAGCGCAGCAGCGAAATCCGCAAGGCTACGCCGGAGAAAAACCTCCAGTGGAGCCAGTACGATTCGCAGGACACGAAAGCGCCCCGGCGCCAGCCGGTCGGACAGGATTGACGCCACCGCCGGCTTGCAGGTCAGAACGCCCCGGGGAAATTCCGGGGCGTTCATCCTGTTTAGCATGTACTTTGCAACGAAAACGCGTAAATATTAAACATATATCGGCTTTATGAAAAACGGAGTAATGATGCAGTATTTCGAATGGAATCTGCCCAACGACGGTAAATTATGGGTGCACCTGAAAGAGGATGCCAAACACCTGCACGACATCGGCATCACGTCGGTCTGGATACCGCCGGCTTACAAGGCCGACGAACAACAGGACGAGGGATACGCCGTATACGACCTCTACGACTTGGGGGAGTTCGACCAGAAAGGCACCGTCCGCACCAAGTACGGCACGCGGCACGAACTGGAAGAAGCGGTCGCGGCGCTCCACGAGAACGGGATAGCCGTCTACCTCGACACGGTGATGAATCAGAAGACCGGCGCCGACTATACCGAGAAGTTCATGGCCTGCGAGGTCGATCCCGAGAACCGCGAGCAAGTGATCGGCGCACCCGTCGAAGTCGAAGGATGGACGGGTTATTCCTTTCCGGGGCGCGGCGACAAATATTCTCCCTTCAAATGGCACTGGTACCACTTCTCGGGAACCGACCAGGTTTACGAGACCGGCAAACGGGCCATCTACCTCATCCAGGGCGAAGGCAAGAAGTGGAGCGAAGGCGTCGACGGCGAGAACGGGAACTACGATTTCCTGATCTTCAACGACGTGGACTTCGACCATCCCGAGGTGGTCGAAGAAATGAAACGCTGGGGCGTATGGATCGCCCAAACGCTCGACGCGGACGGCATGCGCCTCGACGCGCTCAAACACATCAAGAATGCCTTCATCGCCGACTTCATGCACAACGTCCGGGCTTCGCGGGGCAAAGAGTTCTACGCCGTCGGTGAGTACTGGAGCGGCGATTTCGAGTCGCTGGAGGCCTACCTCGACGCCGTAGACCACCAGATCGACCTGTTCGACGCGCCGCTTCACTTCAAACTTTTCACGGCATCGCAGCAGGGCCGCGACTTCGACATGCGGACGCTGCTCGACGACACGCTCGTGCAGAAATACCCCACGCTGGCCGTGACGTTCGTGGACAACCACGACTCGCAGCGCGGCAGCTCGCTCGAATCGCAGGTCAAATCGTGGTTCAAACCGCTGGCGTACGGACTGATCCTGCTGATGAAAGAGGGGTACCCCTGCGTCTTCTACGGCGATTATTACAGCATGAAAGGCGAAGGGTCGCCCCACCGTCCCATCCTCGATATTCTGCTCGATGCACGTCGCTCCCGCGCCTTCGGCGAACAGACGGATTATTTCGACCATCCCAATACGGTAGGTTTCACCCGCTCGGGCGACGCACAACATCCGGATTCCGGCCTGGCACTGCTCCTTTCCAACGGCGAGGACGGCGAAAAAGTGATGTCCGTAGGCGTAATGCATGCCAACGAAACGTGGCATGAGATCACCGGAAGCTACGACGACGAACTGACCATCGGCGACGACGGGAAGGCCCTTTTCAAAGTACACGGAGGCAAATTAGCCGTTTGGGTACGAAAAAAGGATTGATTCGCATAGCATTTCCCGGCTGAGCATCATCCACTTCGGGCTCCGGTAAATATTCCGTAAATATTCGGTATCTATTTTGTGTTGTCAGCTATACCGTACATCCCGGCGGGGAGATGCGGTACAGGCTGGCTTTCAACCGCATGGCTTCGGCCCTTCGGCTGGCGGGCAGCATTTATGTCTCACTTAATTCTTTAAAAGTCATGAAAGAGTCTAACAACAAAACCTCCGGCCATACACAGTCCGGACAAAGTAAATCGGCGGAAAAGTCGTCGCGTACGACCACTTCGCGCACCAGCTCGGCGAGCCGGGGAACCGCAAGCAGCCAGTCGTCCGGTTCAGGGCGTACTTCGCGCAGCAACAATCCCGAAGGCCATAACCAGTACACGAAAAAATCGCAGGACAATCGTTAACAACGCAATTTGTTTTCGATAGTGTGTCGCAAGGGACTGCCTAACAAGTTTAGACAGTCCCGTTTTCATTTTCCACGATGATATGCCTGCCGATGGCGGCCAACGGAAACCGGCTGAATGCGATAACCTCCTGCTGGTTCGGCCGGCTGCGGGCAAACCGCCGCGTTGCACCCGCCCCGGAACCGGGCGCTTGCCCCCTGAAGGAAAAACGGCAATTTTTGGTAAAATCTGAAAATAATTATTACCTTTGCGAACCGAAAGGAGAGGTGCAGGAGTGGTTGAACTGGCCCGCCTGGAAAGCGAGTAAACCCCTAAAGGGTTTCAGGGGTTCGAATCCCCTCCTCTCCGCAGGATGATCCGCCTGACCGCAGGATCGACAGACAAAGACCGACCGGCAAGTCTGTGCTTTTACAAAATCGCCTCTATTACAGATTTCTATCATCTGTAATAGAGGCGATTTTTCATTTCAGACCTGTCAGACTACCGATCCGTCCAACGTCGTTCCCGCACAAAACACATACGGCTGCCTGAAATGAAGAGAAAACCCTCCGTTCCAAACGAACGGATAAACAATATACAATTTAGTATCGCAAGCAAAAACATCCATTATCTACCTAAATTCAGTTTATTATGAAAAAACTATTTCTTTGTTTCGCACTGGTGGGAATGGCATCGACACTATGTGCACAAGAACGCGGCGACATGCTCGTTTCCGGATCGCTTTCGTGGAGTTCGTCCAGTACGAAGACCACCGTTATCAAACAAGACGGCGACAACAAAGTATCCAATCGGGACTTCTCGCTCGGCCTAAACGTCGGTGCGACGATCGCATTCAATTACTATTTCTAATACGTACGACAACCAGCCGGATGTTTGGCCTCATCATCCCCTGCCGCCCCCGGAAGCGGCAGGGGAATAATTCCGGGTCAAAATCCCGAAACAATGTAACAATTTATCGAAAGCCGAAATCCCAACGACTCAAACACCCCAGAAATCACAAACAAACGGAACCGATGAAACTAATCAATATTGCCATATCCATATTGGTAATCGGATACTTCATGCTTGTATCATGCAGCAGCGACGAAGGTGGAGAAAGCGGCAATGGGCCGCAGGCAACCGGCCAGAAACTCGAACGGCAACTCCTGGACACACATTGGAAACTGGCCAAGGAAATCAAAGTAGAAGACGGCAGTGAAAAGGTTCTGAATAACCCCTACGTATTGAATACAATAACATTTTCGGGAGAAACCGACCGTGCATGGCACTACCTGTACCTGAACAGCACCCATTCAGGCTGGTGGTGGATCGACGGGGAAATGATCCGTTGCCAATGGGACACGGGAGACCCCAAGACGAATGGAGCATACAGCACGGCCTTCGGCTTCGGCCACAGCCGCGTCGGGAAAATGACGGACTCGGAACTGGTAATGGTAGCCGACTACGACACGTATAGCAACTATTTCTATTATGTGTCAACTTCCGGAAGCGGAGCGGATCCGGGCTCCCCGGCAGAAAAGCCCGATATCGGGTTTTACGATTTTACGGCGACCAAAACCTCGGTAACCGTAACCTATAAGATTTACAACAAGGATGAAGCGAAGGTTTCGGACGCCAAGATATATTACGGCACCTCCTCCAACCCCACAACGGGTAAGAACGCCTCGGTAAACGGCACCCTCATCAAAGCGACGATCAGCGGACTGAAAGCCGGGACGACCTATTACGTAAAGTGCCGGGCCACGGGTGCCGGAGGTACGACGACGAGCGAAACGAGCCGGGTCATAACCACCTATTAGAAGATGGAAACCAACATTGCCGACCAGGAAATCCTCGACAGCTATACATTAAAAGGGAATTGGCAACGACTAACGGTCGTTGCCAATTCCCTTTTCTGCGCGCTCTTTCCCATCCTGAAATCCAGCCCCGCGGCGGTCAGCGGATGAAATGCGTCCACTCCCGTTCTTCGGGCTCCGGGGCCAGACGGGGGCCGACACCGGCCTTCAGCAGTTGCGCCATGTTCCTCGCCAGCACCCGCATCGTCTGCAAGCCTTCGGCATCTTCGTGCGCCTCGCCCGGCACCCGTCCGTGCACGCTGTTCCAATATTGCGACGACACGACGGGCGTGTTTGAAATCGTGAAATACTTGTTCAGCCGGTCGAACGTCGCGCTCGCCCCGCCCCGGCGGCATACGGCCACCGCCGCGGCAGGCTTGTAGGCCAGGCGGTCGGAACAGGAGTAGAACAGCCGGTCCAGCAGGGCGCACAGCGACCCGTTCGGCCCGGCATAGTAGACCGGCGAACCGACCACCAGGGCGTCGGCCCCGGCGAGTTTCTCGCGGACCTCGTTGTAAAGCGCGTCATTGAAGACGCAGCGTCCCAGTTCGGCGCACTTTCCGCAGGCGATGCATCCCTGCACGGCCTTGGTTCCGATCGAGACGATCTCCGCCCCGACGCCCTCGGCTTCGAGCGCGCGGGCCGCTTCGGAGAGCGCGATGAAGGTGTTCCCCTCGCGGCGGGGACTTCCGTTGATAAGCAGTACTTTCATAATTGCGGGTATTTCATGCAAAAACAACCATTTTTTCCACTCCCCGTACACATTCCGCGCCGAATCTAAAACCGCATGGCAATTCCGTGCGGCAACAAAAAAGGGGGATTCCGAAGAATCTCCCTCACTCTCAAGCCTAACCGGCGACTACTTGTTTGCCTCGGCCTTCTCGCAGCACGATTTCTCGCAGCAGGCCTTGGTCGAATCGGCCTTCTCGGCGCAGCATGCAGCCGTCGAATCGCACTTCTCGGCGCAGTTTGCGCAAGCCGAAGCTTCGGTAGCGGCAGCGGCGGCAGCGCCCTCGGCAGCCTTCTTGTTCGAATTTCCACAGCAGCCTACCATTGCGACGGCAGCCAGGACGATGACAAAAGAGACAATCTTTTTCATGGCGTTAAACATTTAATTGTTAATTGTTCCGTAACGCCGCAAAGTTAAATATTCGCCCGGGAAAAGCAAAGAAAAAAGAATTATTTTTCGAAACCGGACTTTTATTGGTCCAAAAGGTTGGAAATCGGGGATTTCTCCCTCTTCAGCTGCTTGAGAAAAGCCTTCGGGAAGGTCGCCGACACACGCCCCTTGAGCATGATGGCCTCCTCCTTGGTCAGGCAGTTGCCCGCCGAAACGATGAAATAGGGAATCTCGTAATCCACGTAAACCTTCACGTCGGGATAAGTCTCCTCGAACAGCGCCTTGGCGGCAAAAGCCCCGTCGCGCGCCGCAGGCCCGTTGTCCGAAAAGACGCAGACCCGGTGGAAACCCTCGAAATAGAGCCGCTGCCCGGCGCGCGCGGCGTCGGCCACGGCGCGTGCGGCGTCGTCATGCTCGGTGACGGTGACCTGCGCCCGGTTGAAAAGCGTCGCCCCGGGCGTGGGTTCCGCCAGACGCTGCTTAAAGGCGTCGAGCGACTGCGCGTGCGCGGAAACGGCCGCGCACAGGAGAATCGGCATGAGGAAAAGCAATCTGCGCATTATTTCAACTGTTTTTTAACGTCCTCGATCGTAAGGCCAAAGGTATTCAAAAAATCCGACAACGGCATCCGTTCGCGCGAAATTTTCACGGGAGCCGGGCCTCCGCGCCCTTCCACGGCATACGACACCTCGACCTGCGACAGATCGCCCGACTTCACCTTCCGGGCCAGCACGTAGAGCGCCAGCGGGTCGGAGATTTTCAGCTGCCACAAGGTCCGGAAGCTGTCCGTCGTACGGCGGGGCACTTCGACCGCCTCGCGCAGGACGATCGTCCCCACACGGCCGCCGGCATAGTAAACGCCCATTTCCGCGGCATCGAGCACCAGCTTGTAACCCGTATCGTTCATCACCCGCACGACCACCTCGGCGCCCGTCAGTCCCTGACGCTCGACCCTTTCAATGCCCTCGAAGCGGATGTTGCGCCGGGCCTTCTCCACGGCGCGGCGGCACGAAGAGAGCGACACCGCGACCGCCAGCAGCAATACGTACACCGAATAACGTTGTATCATCTTCATCTTTCTCCTATATATATTTGTGCGATACCGAAACTCTGGCTCCGCGCCCGGCAGTTGCGAAATCCCGCCCGGGCCATCATCGCCATGAACTCCTCCGGCGCGGGAAACTCCCCGACCGAGGCCGGAAGATACTCGTAGGCCCGTTTGTCGCGCGACACCAGCCCGCCGATGCGGGGCAGGATTTTGTAGGAATAAAATTCGTACAACGCCCGGAACACCCGGTTGCGGGGACGCGAAAACTCCAGGATAACGACTTTGCCCCCGGGTTTTATTGTGCGGGCCAGTTCGCGCAGCCCGGCCCCGAGGTCTCCGAAGTTGCGCACCCCGAACGCCACGGTCGCCACATCGACCGACGCGTCGGCCACGGCGAGACGCTCGGCATCGCCCCGGTCGAGGACGATGCGCCCGTCCAACCCCCGGGCCTCGATCTTGCGGCGTGCCACGGCGAGCATCTGCTCCGAAAGGTCCACCCCGAGCACCTGCACGTCGCGGATGCGGCGGGCCATGGCGATCGCCAGGTCGCCCGTTCC
>OLIY01001264.1_pt1 | contig 18091 bp, 12 predicted proteins | sample 1601431 | NCBI WGS metagenome assembly OLIY01 (sample SAMN04168659, study PRJEB22393) | human gut metagenome | biome: human gut microbiome; feature: stool | host: Homo sapiens | collected 2014-05-12
GCTCGACCTGATCGGCCAGGGTTACGTCTCGCTCGCCGACATCCGCTTCTTCGTCCTCGACGAAGCCGACCGGATGCTCGACATGGGATTCATCCACGACATCCGGCGAATCCTCCCGCTGCTGCCCGAAAAGCGGCAGACGCTCTTCTTCTCGGCGACGATGCCCGACGACATCGTAAAACTGGCCAATACGATGCTCCGCAAGCCGGCGCACGTCACCGTGACGCCCCCGGCCTCGGTGGTCGAGACCATCCGCCAGAGCGTCCTGTTCGCCGAAAAGGCCGAAAAACGGACGCTGCTGGCCTCCCTGCTGCGCGAACGCCCCGAGAGCTCGGTGCTGGTATTTTCGCGCACCAAGCACGGCGCCGACCGCATTGCCCGTATCCTCACCAAAGCGGGCATCGAAGGACGCGCCATCCACGGAGACAAGTCGCAGGGCGCCCGCGAACGGGCCATGAACGACTTTCGCTCGGGGGCCTGCCGGGTGCTGATCGCCACCGACATCGCCGCGCGGGGAATCGACATCAGCGAACTGCCGCTGGTAATCAACTACGACCTGCCGGAAGTGCCCGAGACCTATGTCCACCGCATCGGCCGCACGGGACGCGCCGGGCGCGACGGACAGGCCATCGCCTTCTGCTCGGAGGAGGAACGCCCGCTGCTGAAAGACATCCTCAAACTGACCGGACTGGAACTCGACCCGGATTCCGGGGAACTGGCTCCCGCACAAAACAGCCGGAAAAAGCCAGCCGGGAAAAAACCGGATACAGCACAAACCGGAGGGCAGAAGCAAGCGGAGGAAAAGCGAGCCGCACAAAAACAGCCCGCACAAAGTCAGGCCGGACAGAGGCCGGGCAGGCGCAAGCCGCAGGGACAGGCTCCCGGCGATCCGAAACCGCAAGGGCAACGAACCGGCGGCAAGCAGACCCCGGACGGGCAACAGCCGCAGGACAAGGACGCCGCGGCACGCCCGGCACGCCGCCGCAACCGTAACCGGGGCAGGCAAAAACCGGACAGGCAAAACGCAGCGGCCGCAAACACGGAACGGAGACAGGATGACCGAAAATCCGGAAGTCAGAAATCCGCCCGGGACAAACGGGAAGCGGTAAGCCCCGAGGCACCCCGAAAAGCACAGGCGCCGGAGAAGAAAAAATCCGGCATGGGCAGCTGGCTGTCCGGCATCCTCAGGCCGGGCCGCAAATAACCACCGGGCAGCGTGCCCGCCAGCCACACCACCATCTGGAAATGCCGGAGCGTCGCTCCGGCATTTCACATTTTTGCACATCGCGGCCCACCACCTTGTCCTGGCCAGCCATTCGAAAACGGCCACGCCACAAACCCGCACCGGCGCCAGCAGACACCACGGCAACCGGACGACGGGAAACCGGGGAATCCCGTCCGACTCCGAAAAGCCTTAAAAATAGCAACTTTCCGCCTTCGGCAGGTAATATTGATTGGATTTCGCCGTTAAATGATTACTTTTGCAGGACATAAAGCGAAACATACCGAAAAAATATGACATCCTTCAAACGCTGGAACAACATCGTCGGCTGGGCGGTTTTTGCCATCGCCGCACTGGTATACCTGATGACGATGGAACCGGTTTCGAGCCTCTGGGACTGCTCGGAATTCATTGCAACCTCCTATAAACTCGAAGTCGGGCACCCTCCCGGCGCCCCGCTGTTCATGATGCTGGCGCGCCTGGCGACGCTCTTCGCCGCCGGCAACCCGGACTTTGTGGGCATGGCGGTGAACGGCATGAACTCCATCGCCAGCGCATTCTGCATCCTGTTCCTGTTCTGGACGATCACCCACCTGGCGCGGCGCCTCGTGACCCGCGACGGCAGCCAGCTCACCCGAGCCAACGTGTGGGCCATCCTGGGTGCAGGCATCGTGGGTGCCCTGGCCTACACCTTCACCGATACGTTCTGGTTCTCGGCCATCGAGGGTGAGGTCTACGCCCTCTCGTCGATGTTCACGGCGCTGGTCGTATGGCTGATGCTCAAATGGGAGGAGGAGGCCGACCAGCCCCACTCGTCGCGCTGGATCGTACTGATCGCCTACATGATGGGACTGTCGATCGGCGTGCACATCCTCAACCTGCTGACCATCCCGGCGCTGGTGTTCATCTACTACTTCCGCAAGACGGAGAAGGTGACTTTCAAGGGCATCGTCTACGCCACGCTGATCGCGGGCGCCATCCTGATCTTCGTCAACAACAACATCATCCCCTACACGGTCTACGTCGGGGCGATGATCGACCTTTTCTTCGTCAACACGCTGAGGCTGCCCGTCAACTCGGGCATGGTGCTCTTCGCACTGGCGCTGATCGGCGGCATGGGCTGGGCTTCGTGGTACACACACCGCAAAGGCAAGGTCGTGTGGAACATCATCCTGCTCTCGACGACCATGATCCTCATCGGGTTCTCGTCCTACGCTTCGGTGACGATCCGTGCCGCCGCCAACCCGCCGATGAACAGCAACAACCCCAACAACCCCCACGCACTGATGTCGGTGCTCAACCGCGACCAGTACGGCGACCGTCCGCTGCTGTTCGGCGCTTACTACTCGGCCCCGCCCGAAGGGTACAAGGAAAAGCATTTCTACTACCTCGACGAGGACGGCAAGTACAAGCCCGCATCGGTCATCACGGGATATACCCACGCCCCGGAATTCATCCACTTCTTCCCCCGCATGTGGGATGCGCGCAAAGGAGAGAAGGAGTACAAGCAATGGGCCGCCTACCGCACCAAAACCGAGATCATGCGCGACGAAAAGGGCGAAATCGTCCGCGACTCGCAGGGACGCCCCATGCAGGGCGAAGTGCTCGACTTCGGCACCAAGAAGGTATACGACGACGGGTACGAACCGCGCACGATCGTCGAGCCGACGTTCCTCGAGAACCTCAACTATTTCTTCAACTACCAGCTCTCGTACATGTACTGGCGCTATTTCCTGTGGAATTTCGTAGGGCGCCAGAGCGACATACAGCCCACCCGCGTGACGATCACCGACGGCAACTGGCTGTCGGGCATCAAGTGGATCGACGAGAAATACCTCGGGCCGCAGGACGGCCTGCCGCGCGAGATCGCCGACAACAAAGGCCGCAACACCTACTATTTCCTGCCGTTCCTGCTGGGGCTGATCGGACTGATCTACCAGCTCAACCGCGACCAGCGGAATTTCTCGATCGTCATGTGGCTCTTCATTATGACGGGTATCGCACTGGTTTTCTATTTCAACACTTCGCCGGGCGAACCGCGCGAGCGCGACTACGTCTACGCGGGGTCGTTCTACGCATTCTGCATATGGATCGGGTTCGGCGTACTGGCCATCCGCGACCTGGTCGCATGGCTCACCAGGCGCAACAACGTCACGGCCGCCGTGGCGGCGACGGTAGTCTGCATGGGCGTGCCGACGATCCTCGCGGCGCAGAACTGGGACGACCACGACCGTTCGCACCGCTACATGGCGCGCGATATCGGCTGGAACTACCTGATGTCGACGCTGCCCAACTCGATCATCCTCAACTACGGCGACAACGACACGTTCCCGCTCTGGAACAACCAGGAGATCTACGGCGTACGCCCCGACGTGCGTATCATGAACACCTCCTACCTGGGCGGCGAATGGTACATCGACGAGATGAAAACCAAGGCCAACGACGCCCCGGGCGTACCCTTCTCGCTGCCCAAGAGCAAGTATACCTTCACCAACGACTGGGTGCCGGTGAACAACCGCTTCGACCGCGCGGTGGACATCAAGGACGTGATCGAATTCGTGCGCAGCGAAGACCCGCGCAGCAAGATCAAGCTCTCGGACGGGACGATGACCGACTACATCCCGACCAAACGCATCGCACTGCCGGTGAACAAGGAGAACGCCCTGGCGTCGGGCATCGTGGCCGAAAAGGACCGCGACAAGATGGTCGACACGGTGTTCATCAACATCAAGAAGAATTCGCTGGACAAGAACCAGCTGATGATCCTCGACATGCTGGCCAACTTCGACTGGAAACGCCCGCTCTACATGACGCAGGTCTACATATTGCAGGATTTCGGACTGATGGATTACCTCCAGTTCGACGGCTACGCCTACCGTTTCGTGCCGATCCTCACTCCCGTGCAAAACCCCTGGGAAATCGGGCGCATCGACGCGGATTATGCGGCGCCGCTGCTCAGGGAGACATTCCGCTACGGGAATCTCGCCGACCCGAGGGTATATGCCGATTATTTCATCCAATACAACCTGAGCGCCTCGCACGCCCGCGATGCCTTTGCCCGCGTGGCAAAGGAGCTGCTGCGGCAGGATCGCGCGCAGGAAGCTGTCGAGCTGCTCGACATGGGGCTTGCGAAGCTGCCCCCGTCGCAGATACGCTTCACGGATTCCAACACCTATCCGTTCCTCGAAGCGTACTACGCCGCTTCGGCGATGGGCGTGGAGGATGCGGCCGACAAGGGCGACGCCCTGCTGCGCGAATACGCCAGGACGCTGATCGAGTACATCGAATATTACCTGCGTTTCGACGGCGTGCAGGGTGACATGGTGTCGCCGATCATCGACGAGAAACTCGACCAGCTGGGCGACATCTACTACCTGGCCAGCTACGCCGACCGCAAGGAGGTGGTGGCCGAACTGAACGACTACTACCGTTCGCTGGGGGTCTCCGAGGAGAACCTGATCGACGTGGGCGACAAACGCCAGCAGCCCGACTCGGCGCTGCTGCCCGCCGCGAAATAACCGGAATCGGAAATGAAATAACGCACGTAACGCTTCTGTTACGTGCGTTATTTTTATGCTGCCGCCCACCCGGAACGGATTTCGGGCAGGCCAAAATCCGGTTCCGCGGTTAAAACCGACATTTTTTGAGCCTGAACACTCCCAATTGCCCTCACCTTTCACTATATTTGCAAAATAAACCGTTTTTCACGAATCCAAACCCTGAACTTATGCCGCTTTTCATTCCGGAAGACTATACGGCCAAGCTCGCTCCCGAAACGATGGAGCAGGCCATCACCTATCTCAAGGAGATTTTTCCCGACATGCTGGCCCGCCGCCTGCGCCTACGCCGCGTCACGGCGCCGTTGTTCGTCCTTTCGGGCACGGGCATCAACGACGACCTGAACGGCGTGGAGCGCGCCGTGTCGTTCCCGATCCGCGATCTGGGCGACCGCCGGGCCGAGGTGGTGCACTCGCTGGCCAAATGGAAACGCATGAAACTGGGGACCTACAAGATCGCCCCGGGATACGGGCTGTACACCGACATGAACGCCATCCGCGCCGACGAGGAGCTGGACAACATCCACTCGCTCTACGTCGACCAGTGGGACTGGGAACGCACGATGCGCCCCGAAGAACGCAACCTGAACTTTCTGAAAGCGACCGTCGAAACGATCTACGAGGCGATGAAAGCCGTCGAGGAGGAGGTTTACGAACTCTATCCGCACATCACGCCCATACTGCCCGAGCGAATCACGTTCCTGCAGGCCGAGGAGTTGTTGCAGGAGTTCCCTGCGCTGACGCCCAAGGAGCGCGAGCAGGCGGCGGCCCGCAAATACGGCGCGCTGTTCCTCATCGGCATCGGCGGCGAACTTTCCGACGGGCAGCGGCACGACGGACGCGCCCCGGACTACGACGACTGGAGCACCCCGACCGAAGGCGGTTACAAAGGGCTCAACGGCGACATCATCGTGTGGAACCCGGTGCTGGAGAGCGCCTTCGAACTTTCGAGCATGGGCATCCGCGTCGACGCCGAGGCCCTCGAACGCCAGCTTGCGATCTGCGGATGTCCCGAGCGGCGCGAAATGGAGTTCCACCGCCTGCTGCTCGAAGGACGGCTGCCGCTCTCGATCGGCGGCGGCATCGGCCAGTCGCGCCTCTGCATGTTCTACCTGCGCTGCGCCCATATCGGCGAAGTCCAGGTCAGCATCTGGCCCGAGCGGATGATCGCCGAGTGCGCCGCCCACGGCATCCACCTCAAGTGAGGCGGCTCCTCGAAAGCGCCCCGGTCCCTCGCCGAAAGCCGACCGCCCCGCGGAAACGCTCCGGCTGCTCCGGATTAAGAAAAAGCCCCCGCTCTCGGAGCCGGGGATTTGCTTATTTTCCGGCGGCAGGCTGGTCCGGAGTCTGGCCGTTCTTGTTCTTGTTGTAAAGGAAACGCTTGATCTTGTGCGTGGGGGTCTTGATGAAATCCTCCTTCTCCTCGACGACCTCCGAGATCCGCGAAAAACGGTTGACCTTGGCGTTGACGAAATCCATGATCTCCTTCTTCAGCTGTTCGGTCTTGGCCTCCCAGGCCTCCTTCTTGCTCTCCCACTCCTCGCGCCAGTCGTCGATCATCGACTCGATCTCCTCGCGGTTGAAGTGCACCAGGGCGATCAGGCGGCCCTCCTGCTCCGTGACGATCGAATCGGCGATGCAGACGTGCGAGTTGAGCACCGTCTCGATGTCCTCGGGATAGATGTTCTCGCCGCCGGGACCCACGATCATGTTCTTCAGACGGCCCTTGATGTAGAGCCAGCCGTCCTTGTCCAGCTCCCCGAGGTCGCCCGTGCGGAACCATCCGTCGGCCGTGAAAACCTCCTTCGTGGCCTCGGGATTCTTGAAATAGCCCACCATCGCGCTCGGCGTGCGGGCCACGATCTCGCCCTGACGGGTCTCGGGGTTGACGTTCTCCAGCCGCAGTTCGACGCCCGGGGCCTGGGGACCGGTCGATCCCAGCCGCACCATCGAAGGGGCCGCGCCGGCCAGCAGCGGTGCGGTCTCGGTCAGCCCGTAGCCGATGGCATAGGGGACGCGGGCTTCGAGCAGGAATTTCTCGGCCCCGCCGTCGAGTTTCGCACCCCCGATTCCCAGGAAGCGCAGACGGCCGCCGAAGAGCTTCATCAGTTTCCCGCCCGCGACACGGTGGAGGTAGCGGCGCATGAAGCCGATGCGGTAGAGCGTGCGCCAGAAGGAGTTGGAATTGAACTTGGCGAGCACCTGGTGGCGGTAGATTTTCTCGATGATCAGCGGCACGATCAGCATGACCGTCGGGCGGATCGCACGCAGGGCGGGCATCAGCGCCGAGGCCGTGGGCGGACGGTCGAGGTAGACCACCCGCGCGCCCATCGAGAAGGGATAGATCATGCCGATCGAACATTCGTACGTATGGGAGAGCGGCAGCACCGAAAGGAATACGTCGTCGGGCTGCACGGGGAAGATGCTCGACGAAATGCCCACCTGCGCGCAGAGCGCCGAATGGGTCAGCATCACGCCCTTGGGCTTGGAGGTAGTTCCCGAAGTATAGATGATGACCGCCAGATCATCGGGTTTGGGCACCGCCGTCGAACCTTGGGCATGGACCTGCTGGGCGATGACTCCGAGGTTCTTGGTGCGGACCACGACGTTGAGCCGTCCGATGGTCTCTTTCGAAAGTTTGGTGAAAAGTTTGTCGGAGACGAGCAGCGCACGGGCCTCCGAATGCTCGATGATCATGTCCAGCTCCTCGCCCGAGAAGTCGGGCAGGATCGGCACGGCCACCATGCCCGCCGACGTGACGGCGAAATAGCTGATGCCCCAGTTGGGCATGTTGCTCCTCAGCAGGGCCACCTTGTCGCCGGCCTGCAGGCCGGCTCCCGTAAGGATTTCCTGCACCTTGGCAATACGACGGTCCACCTCGGCGTAAGTCACGTCGTCGCCTTCGAACATCGAAAATGCGACTTTCGACGCGAACTTCTCCACGCTGTTGCGGACCAGTTCGTAAAGTGTATTGATGGTCATAATACGTTTCGTTTTAACTACGTTTCAATAACGCGAAAGTTTGGGGCGAAATTACTAATTTCCGGTTAAAAATCACTATTTTTGAACCAAAATAATAAAATGCTCGACCATCAGTACATCAAAAAACTTGCCGCCGATGCGGGGTTCGACCTTTGCGGCCTGGCTCCGTGCCGGCACCTGGTCGAGAACGAGTCGATGCTGCGGGCATGGCTCGGCAAGGGCTACCAGTCGTCGCTGGCCTACATGGAGCGCAATGTCGAGAAGCGCGCCGACCCGCGCAAACTGGTTGAGGGCGCACGTACGGCCGTGGTCTGCGCCGTGAGTTACAAAAACCGCGCAGGCGAGGGCTACCCTCCCGGACACCGCACGAAAGTAGCTTCCTATGCCTGTGCGGCCGACTACCACACGACGATCAAGGGAATGCTCGGCCGGATGCTCGATGCACTTTGCGCCTCCCGCCCCGATCTGTCGGGGCGGGCGTTCGTCGACACGGCCCCGCTGCTCGAAAAACAACTGGCCGTCGAAGCCGGGCTGGGCTGGATAGGCCGTCAGTCGCTGCTGGTGACACCCCGTTTCGGCACCTATGTCCTGCTGGGCGAACTGCTGCTCACGGACGATGCCGACGCCTACGACCCGCCTTTCGAAGGGTCGCGCTGCGGACGCTGCCACAATTGCATCGAAAGCTGCCCGACGGGCGCTATCGTCGCCCCGAAGGTAATCGACACGGGACGCTGTATCTCCTGCCACACGATCGAGAAAGAGCCCACCGAAGGAATCGGCCTCGACGGCTGGATCTTCGGCTGCGACCGCTGCCAGAGTTGTTGCCCCCACAACCAGAAAGCCCCGATGCACACCAACCCGGCCTTCGACCCCGTGTTCGACCCGCTGGCGATGGACGCCGAGGCATGGCTGGCGATGGACGAAACGGAATTCGAAGCCCGCATGGGCACGACACCGCTGACCCGCAGCGGACTGGCACGCATCCGAAGCAACATCGGCAGAGAATAACCCCGCCCCGGCAACATCGCTGGGAGCAGCACCGTCCCGGAGCAAAGCGACTCGGAAGCAATCCTCATCCCGGGGAGGATGGATCACTCCTTCATGCACCGCACGGGCAACCCGAACCCGCGCGGGTCGGAGTAGCGCTGGTAGATACTGGCGCCCGTAAGGCCGAACACCCATGCCCCGAATGTATCCGAGGGCGCCGGGGCGCTTGACCAGTAATATCCCGACGGCGTAAACGAGAAGGTACCGTATTCGTCGTAACGGTAACCCACACCGGGGTAATAGGTCGTATTCGTACCGTCGTAGACGAAATTCCACCCCTGGACGAAAGAGCCCGTAGTGTTCACGTCGCCGCTGGCCACCGTCGCAGTATTGCCTGTCTTGGTAAATGCACTGAAAACATAGGGGTGGGGCATCTTCCATCCCGGCGGACAGGGATCGAAGAGTGTTTTGGTCGTAGTCTGCCCCACGGTATAGCCCGTAGGGTTACCCCAGAGTTCATTGTTGCGGTAATCCGGCCCGTTGCCCTTGCCCCCTCCGTAATACCAGTCATAGGACGTCCCGGCCACGGTCGCGATAAAGAGGTCGGGATGCGCCGTGGCGTACCACGTATTGCCTACGTAGCCCACATACTGGCCGGGGGCACCCGTCGTTTGCACCGGACGCCATCCGTCGATGTAATTATGCGGTACGCTCTGCGCATCGAACACCACCAGCCCCCACGGGAAGGGGTCTTTGCGTCCCCACTGGTAGAGCGGCGCCCGGAACGACCGGGCGTAAGCGCCGTCCTCCTTGAAGATCGCCCCGAGGTTTCGATCCATCATGACGGCCGTTCCGGCTCCGTAAGCCTGTTCATAGGCCGGGTACATCGTATACGTTTCCGCCTGTGCGAGCAGCTCGTCATTGGTCTTGTCGGTAATCCAGATATGCCAGCTCCAGAGCGCCTCCGTAGCTGCGGCATCGGCGAAAAGCCCGATCACGGCATTTCCCCCGAGCGAAACGGGACGCCCCGAGAGGGAAAATCCGATTCTGCCGCCGGCATAGGAGATGCTTCCCGGTTCGATCAGATAGGGGTTGCTCTGCCACAGCAGGCGGGCCTCACCGCCAGAAAGCGAGGCCGAGAGCGTACGTCCCTCGAACTTCTGTACGGCCTGCAGCAAACCGTCGGTAATCACGCCGTTGCCGGCGACCGTCGCATCGAACGAATAGGCCTGCGAGGAAAGCGTGGCAATGTAGCAGTTGGCCGTCTTACCATCCGCCGTCAGGTCTATGACGGGTTGGCGCGCGGTTCCCGCGGCAATATCCTGTGTGATGACTTTCATCTGCCCGGAGCCGATGACCAGTCCCGGCCGCGAATAGGTCGCCGTATAACCGTCGGTCGTATTCACCACGACATAAACCCGGCCGTCGCCGCGCGAATAGTCGGCGGGATTCACCGTAAAATAAGTTTTTACGGGCGACGTCCCGAGTACGGGCGGCTCCGTAAAGGTCAGCCCGCACAGGTTGAGCTGCACGGACGGATAGGTATACGTCGCCGTATTGTTGCCCGCCGGCGCCGTCAGGTCGAACGAGAACCCGCCCGTCATATTGGCCATATCGGTCAGGGCACCGTTCGAGGCGACCGAAGCGGCGTCCGTATTGAAAAGCATTACCGAAGCGATGTTTTTTCCGGCCATTTCTCCCGATCCCGTCAGGTCTGCCTCGATGATGGCAAAAGCGTGCCTGAAAAGCAGGGCACCGAAATCCCCCGTGGCACTGGTCAAGGCATCGGCGACCAGGAAGTCGTAATCCCCCAGGTGCGACGAATCGCCCGTTGCCGCCTGCACCTGCTGCGACGCCAGCGTGAAACCCACGCCGGTCGCATCCGCGGACGTCTGTTCCGAATAGGGATAATAGGCATAGAGCGTGTACTCCGACGCCCCTTCCGCAAGGGTAATGTCTCCGCTGAAAAAACCTCCGGAAGCCGCTTCCTTCCCTTCGAAGGCCAAGGGGACATTCTCCGCAGTAAACGTGTCGCCGCTCTTGACATAGACGCCGATACGGTCGCCCGGCGACCAAAGCACATTATACCCGTCCGGCGCCAGTTCGGTGCGCGTCGACGGGACGCAAGCAGCGATCCGCACGTTGCGCGTCACCGTCCGCGACGGCAGTACATCCTGCAGGCCGTCGTCGGCGCAACCGCTCAGCAGCACGCAATAGGCCGCCACAATCCACGTAAACCTATTCATCCCAGTCCTCCCGGTCGAAACCTTCGACCTTTCCCTCTACCGAAGCCGCGAAACCCAGCCCGACACTGACGTCGAGCACCTCGGTTTCGGGTCGCATATACGATTCTCGTCCCATAATAAAAAGCTGATTTGCGCAGGACAACGCATATTCCGTACCAAAAAGAAGCGGGCCCCTTCCGGAGCCCGCTTACGATCGGCACTTACCCTCTTACTTGGAAAGTTCGGCCAGGGCAGCCTTGGCATTCTCGGCAGCCGGGCCGTCGGTCACCTGCTTGAAGGCGGCGATAGCCTGCGGCTTCATCTCCTTGGCATTGTAAGCGGCGCCCAGCAGGTAGTACATCAGGCTCTTGTCGGCCGGATCGGTCTGTACATCGGCAGCAGCCTGTCCCAATTCGATGACCTTGGCATAGTCCTTCTTGTTGGCATAAGCCTGCAGGCGGACATTTTGCGCCAGTGCGCTCTGGGGATTCTTGGCCAGCAGGTCATCGGCCATCTTGATGATCCCGTCGAAATCGTTGGCAGCCTGCATCTTGGCAACCATATTGTTAGTATAGAGCGCCATATCCTCCTTGGCCTTGGCGGCATCTTCGGCATATTTGGGGTGCGTCTTGGCAGCAACGGCCTCGTAGATTTCCATACCCTTCTCGTACTGCGACATGTCGCCGCTGCTCATGGCCATTTCGCAATAGCTCATCGCCAGGTTGAGCGCCATGCCCGTGTTGTCGGGGTCGGCGGCATAGCCCTTGGCGAAGATCTCCGACGCGGTGGCATAGTCCTTATTGTTGAAAGCGTCGCCGCCCTGTATCTGGTAAATCTTGGCAACCCAGCCGTTCGACTTGGCCATCTGGTTCATGTCGCCGTAAAGCTCGGCCAACTCGGCCGACTTCTCGAAGTTCTTCAGCGCCTCGTCGTAATTCTTGGTCTTCAACGCACCGCCGCCCAGCATGAAATAGCATTTGGGCAGCGTCGATTTTGCCGTAGCCACCATCGAAGCGGCGCTCTCGTTGTCCATGCCCTGGTCGATGACCTGTTCGAACTTGGCAGCTGCCTCGGTGAAATTCTTTGCCCCGAATGCGGCGGCCGCCTCATTGTAAATTGCCGTGACATCCTGCGCCGAGAGCGATACGGCCCCGAACAGCGCAATTACCGATACTAATAATTTTTTCATTCTCCTATTCGTTTTTTAAGTTTTTCAGTTCATGTATCCCGGGTTGCGGATACGTTGGATGCAAAAGTATGTTTTTTTTCCTTTTTTTCAAAATCTAAATGCGGCCTAATCGCGTAACCCGGCGAAAAAAGAGGTCATCAATGCCTCGCATTCCCCGCCGAGGATGCCGCGCACGACCGTCGTTTTCGGATGGAAGACCGCCTCGGAATAACGTCTGTAACCCTTCTTGGGATCATCGGCACCCCACACCACACGCCCTACCTGTGCCCAGCCGATGGCTCCGGCGCACATAATGCACGGCTCGACGGTGACATATAACGTACACCCTTGCAGGTATTTGCCGCCGAGGGTCGACGCCGCGGCCGTGAGGGCCTGCATCTCGGCATGGGCCGTAGGATCGGAGAGCGTTTCGACAAGGTTGTGGCCACGGCCCACCACCGCACCGTCGGCTACAACTACCGCACCGATCGGCACCTCTTGTTCATTTAACGCTTTGCGGGCCTCGTTTAGTGCGAGGCGCATGAATTTTTCGTCGGTTTTCCGCTGTTCTTCCATTTCGGGTATTTTCCGCAAAAATAGACAAACTTTTACAAACGGCCTCGTCGGGCGGCGGATTATCCCGCGCAGGAGCCGCCGCGGCACGCCCCGCGCCAAATAAAAATCCCGGCCCGCGTTCCGTATTTCGCTTCTTTTATTTAACTTTGCGGGTTGCAAGGACAAAACAAACAAAAAATACAAACCCCTATGTACAGAACCCATACGTGCGGCTGTCTGAGAGCCGACGACGTAAACCGAACCGTCACCTTAGCCGGGTGGGTGCAGAAAGTCCGCAACCTCGGCGCCATGACCTTCATCGACCTCAGGGACCGTTACGGAATCACGCAGATCGTGGTCGAGGAGCACTCGCCCGCCGAAGCCCGCCAAACGGCATGCTGCGTGGGCCGCGAATGGGTCATCCAGGTCGTCGGCAAAGTCGTCGAGCGGCAGTCGAAAAACCCCAAAATGCCGACGGGCGACATCGAGGTCACGGCCGAGAAGGTGGCCATCCTGCACGAAGCCGAAGTGCCCCCCTTCACCATCGAAGAGGTCTCGGACGGCGGCGACGACCTGCGCATGAAATACCGCTACCTCGACCTGCGCCGCCCGCCGTTGCAGCGCAACATGATCCTGCGGCACAAGATGGCGCAGGAAATCCGCCGCTTCCTCGACGCGGAAGGCTTCCTCGAGATCGAAACCCCCTATCTGGTCAACTCGACGCCCGAAGGCGCCCGCGACTTCGTGGTTCCCAGCCGCATGAGTCCCAACCAGTTCTATGCCCTGCCCCAGTCGCCGCAAACCCTCAAGCAGCTGCTGATGGTGGCCGGATACGACAAATATTTCCAGATCGTGCGCTGCTTCCGCGACGAGGACCTGCGCGCCGACCGTCAGCCCGAATTCACGCAGATCGACATGGAAATGTCGTTTGTTACAGAAGACGATGTGATGGCCATGAACGAAGGCCTTGTAAAGCGCGTGTTCCGGGAAGTGCTGGGCGTGGACGTGGAAACGCCTTTTCGGCGCATGCCGTACAGCGAGGCAATGGCCCGCTACGGCTCCGACAAGCCGGACACCCGCTTCGGGTTGGAGCTGCAGGATGTGACGGATGTGCTGCGGGAAAGCGGGTTTGCAGTGTTTAAATCCGCCGTTGAGGCGGGCGGCAGCGTGCGCCTCATCAACGCAAAGGGCCTTGCCGGCGCGCTCACCCGCAAGGAGATCGATAAGCTGGTGGACGTGGCCAAAACCTATGGTGCCAAAGGCCTTGCCTACACGCGCCTGACGGCGGACGGCGTGACCTCCAGCTTTGAAAAGTTCCTCTCCGAGGAGGAAAAGGCCGCGCTGCACAAGGCGGCGGGCGCAGAGACCGGCGACGTGCTGCTGGTGGTGGCCGATGCGAAAAACAGCACCGTGTTTGCGGCGCTGGGCGCGCTGCGCCTTGCCGTGGCAAATAAGTGCGGCCTCATCGACCCGGACAAATTCAACTTCCTGTGGGTGACGGATTTCCCGTTCTTTGAATATTCTGAAGAAGAGGGCCGCTGGATGGCCATGCACCATCCGTTCACAATGCCCCGGGCCGAGGACCTGGACAAAGTAGAGAGCGACCCGGGCAGCGTGCGCGCGCTGGCCTACGACATGGTGCTCAACGGCTGTGAGCTGGGCGGCGGTTCCATCCGCATCAATGATCCGGCCGTTCAGGACCGCATGCTCAAGGCGCTGGGCTTCAGCGAGGAGCGCGCGCGGGAGAGCTTCGGATTTTTGATGGACGCCTACCAGTACGGCGCGCCGCCCCATGGCGGTATGGCCTTCGGCTTCGACCGCATGGTGATGCTGATGCTGAAGCGGGATTCCATCCGCGACGTTATCGCCTTCCCAAAGGTGCAGAACGCGGGCGAGCCTATGAGCGGCTGCCCCGAGACCGTGGAGGAAAAGCAGCTGCGTGAGCTTTCCATCGCTTATGCGCCCATCGAAACGGAAGAATAAAACCAAAAGGCCGCTGCGGGAGTTCCCGCGGCGGCCTTTTGCCGTTTGTATGTAATTTGAAAAGGCATCAATCCTGCGGGCCGAGATAAGCCGAGCTGCCGAAGCCGAGGATGAGCATAAAAATCGGCTCAAAGAAAAGCATGCCGATGGCAAAGCCCACGCCATGGCCAAATGCACGGCACTTGCGCACGACAAGCAGGATGTTGACAACGAACGCAAACAACAGCAGCAGCATCGCGATGAAAAACATGGCATAATTAATCGAGCCGTCCGCCTGAATGGAGAAGGGAGACAGCACGAAAGCCAGAACGGTAGCCGCCAGAGTGGCCCAGAAAAGATTCTTTTTCTTCCAGGAAATTTTATAGGTGATGTAGGTGCTGTAAATGGGGATGATGGATTTCCAGCCGGCTTCCCCGGCTTTGGTAAAGATCCGCCATGCGGCAACCACATGGAGCAGCCACCACACAAACCCCACGATCGAGTATGTGGCCAGCATGCTCAGGAAAAACACCATCATGCTGTTATCCATAGACATACATGATTCCTCCACTTTTTATATTGGAAACGGTAACCGTCCGTTTCTAAGAGGATTATAATAAAAAAAGACAAAAAATGCAATTCTCTGTATTTTTCACAGAGCCGAAACAACGCGGCAAAAACTTTTGACAAGGACACGGAAATGCATTACTTTGCAGAAAATACGAAAGCGGCAGTGCCGCTGGAGGAACAGCCGAATGCGCATGGGAGATAACCGCCCGCGCCGGGACAGACGCTGGTACTGTACGACGGCGGAACAGCGGTGGGCGGGACGTCCTTTTTTCACTGTCTGAAACAAAAAACGCACAGCGTACCGCCACCGGCACGCCGCACATTTTTTGTTGTACTGGTAAACAACGCCAAGGCACAGCGGCGTTCTGCGCGGGAAGGACAAAACAGTCTGCCCGCAAGCGGGCTTGCTTCAGCATCGTCAGCTGCTCTCCTGCTCTGTCTTCCTCCAGCTACACAATGTCCGCAGCATTTCTTCTATCTCCCGCCCTTTCTCTCCGAAAATGACTTTTCTGCGCTATTTTGGCGCAAACACATTGTGATATTTGCAATTCCAAATCGTATGCAATAAACCATTTACGTCATTCACCTGAATGGCCTTCCCTGTGTTTTTTAGTTCGTGCCGTCGGCGGGCCTCACTCCCTATCCTGTTACAGAGATTTTTCATTATCGGCATCAGCATTTTTGGACCGCTCGCCCAGCGAGTGGTTTTTTATAAAAAAACAGCCGCAGGAACGCCTGCAGCTGTGGACGGGAGCCTATTCTATTTGCAAAACGGGCCCGGCGCTCAGCGTCCCACCTCGGAAAGACGAAGCTCCTTGTTGTGCTCCTCGGCCCAGGTGATGCTCCAGGCATTGGTGAACAGCAGCAGCTTGCGGCCCTTGAAGCGGCAGCAGCTTATGGCGTAAGCCACCATCAACACAAAGCAGGTGGAGATCACACAGTTAAAGCATGCCACAACCAGGGTGTTCATGAACCAGCGCGGGAACTGTGCAACAGAGTCCGGCTGTGTCATAATGCTGACGTAGTTCCACATGGTAAAGCTTTCCGGCACAAAGCGGGTAAAGTTGATGCCCTTATCGGTGGAGAACGAGGTCAGCAGCAGCCAGGCGATGGGTACCAGCCAGATAAAAGCCAGCAGCGCCAGCACCAGATGGCGGATGACGGAGAAGATGCCTTTTTTCACTTTGCCCTGCTTGAGTTGCTTTTGCGCAGCGGCAGAGGGTACAGCAGTGGTACTCAAGAGAACGTCGCCTCCTTCTTATTGATAAAGTGGAAGCATACAACCGTAAACACGGCGCACACAATGAACACCATAATGCCCAGCACGGCAGCCATCTTGTAGTTGTAGTAATCCTGCGTCAAGCGGAACAGCCAGGTAACCAGCAGGTCAACTTCCTTTGCGTTGGACTGTGCAAGGGCCTGGTTCTGGGTTACAAACACACCCTGCGTGAGCAGGTAAATGACGTTGAAGTTGTTGACGTTCTTGACGAAATCCGTTACCAGAGAGGGACCCTGCACGCTGAGCAGGTAGGGCAGCTTGATGCGGAAGAACATCTGCACCGGGTTGGCGCCGTCAATGCGGGCGGCCTCGATCATGTCAGCGGGAATGTTCATCAGCACGCCGGTAGCGATCAGCATCTGGTACGGCACGCCGATCCAGATATTGATCATGATGATGGTGAACATGGCCCAGCCCGGCTGGGTCAGGAACGGAATGTAAGAAAGGCCCTTATCCAGCAGGCCGATGTTATGCAGGAAGTCGGTAACGCCTGCATTGGCCATCATGGTATTGAAAATACCGTTGTTGGAGAAGAAGTTGCGCACCAGCAGCAGCGTAACGAACTGCGGCACCGCAATAGTCACCATGAACAGGGTACGCCAGAACTTGGGGAACTTGGTCTTTTTGTCGTTGATGAACATTGCCATCAAAATGCCGCCAAAGAAGTTGGTAAAGGTGGCAAAGAATGCCCAAACCAACGTCCAGGTTAAAACCTTGGCAAAGGAATAACCAAACGTGGAGGTCATTCCGCCGCCGCCAAACAGGGTAAAGAAGTTGTTCAGCCCAACCCAGGTAAACAGTTCATTGGGCGGCATGTGCTGCTGGTCATAGTTGGTGAACGCAACGGCGATCAGGATGAACAGCGGCACAATGGTGAACACCACAACGCCCAGAACCGGCAGGGTGAGCAGGGTCACATAGAACTTTTCGTTCAGGTAAACGTTGATGTCCTGCACAAAGTTGTTGGTCTTTTTGCCAGCTTCACGGATCTTCTGCAGCTGATAGTTGGAAGATACCACCATCATGGCCGCCGCGATCAGTGCCGCGATCACGATAAAGGAGATCATGCTCATCAGCAGGATCTCAAACGAATTATCGTAATCGTTTACAACGTTTTTCATCGTGGCAACATCGAACACCATCTCCATTTTTACGGTACCAAGGGTGCCGAACTTTGCCAGGTTGGGTACGCCAAAGAATGCCAGGAAATACAGCGCAAAGCCCTGTACAAATGTGACCAGAAGCGCCTTCATCAGCTGGCCGTGGCCAATGTAGCCCAGACCCCATACAAAGAAGGATAGTTTGGTAAAGATATCGCCGTGCACAAAGTCATGACCAAATTTCTGCAAAAAATTGGGTTCCTTTGGTTCCGTGTGCAGGGCCGCAGCAGCGGATTTTGCCACAGGAATCTCTCCTTTCCAACGCGGTTACGCCAAGCGGCCCACACGTGCCCGGCAACCGTTCCGGACCGTTTGTGGGCCGTTGTTTTAGTGTATCAATGCAGCTTTTTTCGTTTTAAGGCAATACCACATAATTCTAAGTGCCGATACGGCGAGCGAGGTGCGGCAGATGCCAAGCCAAAAG
>OLIY01001277.1_pt1 | contig 17845 bp, 11 predicted proteins | sample 1601431 | NCBI WGS metagenome assembly OLIY01 (sample SAMN04168659, study PRJEB22393) | human gut metagenome | biome: human gut microbiome; feature: stool | host: Homo sapiens | collected 2014-05-12
AGGCCGGACGAAGACCTTGCGGATGAAGACGATGGCCAGAATGACTCCTACGACGCCCAGCGGATAGGTCACGGCGCAGCTCAGGGCGGCGCCGTTGGGGTCGATGCCCATTTGCTGCAGCGTCTGCTGCGCGGCGCCGAGCGCCGGGGTGTTGGTCGTGGCTCCGCAGAGGATGCCGGCCGCGTCGGGCATGGAGACGTTCAGCGTGAAGCTCATGCCTATGGCGAGCGCGGTGCCGATCAGCACTACGGCGACCGCCGGCGACAACAGGCGCAGTCCGTCGGCGCGCAGCGAGTTGAAGAAACCGGGGCCGACCTGCAGACCGAGGGCGTAGACGAAGACGACGAGTCCGAAACTTTCGGCATAGGTCAGCATCTGCGGGTCGATCGTGAGTCCGAAATGCCCGGCCAGAATGCCGGCGAAGAAGATGAACGCCACGCCCAGCGATATGCCGAAAAAGCGGATTTTACCGAGTCCGATGCCGATCGTCGAGATGAGCGAGATCACCACGACGGCCTGCAGCGCCGAATGTTCGACGAATAAACTTTTTAGCCACTCCATCTTTACCGTTTGTAATTCAGCTGCAAAAGTAGGGCAAATTTTTCAGATAGCCATTTCTTTGCCGAACGTTTTGTTGGCTGAAAGAGACTGTGTGCAACATTTTCGTCCACTCGTGTGAATCATTTCAGCCGTAAGTTATGGCAAAAACGCTCGCGGGGTGTACAGCTTCGGAATATTTTCATATCTTTGTTTCATCCTGCTTCGCACAGGGGACGAAGAGGGTATTAGTGACGCAAAAGGGCTTCTGCGCCGGGTAGGAGCCTGAAAGCCTCTCCCGGCAGCTGTCGGAATACTTGAGGGATTGGTATTCCGGACAGCAATAGGGCGGTCGAATTTCGACCGCCCTAATTTGTTTATTCGGTGCGAGCTTGTTTACGGCTGTTTGTCATAGTTCGAGCGGCCGGCCGCGGTAGAAGTCGAGGATTTTCGACCGGAATACGAATTCGTATTTCGCCTGAACGAGTTCCGACTCGGCTTTTTCCATGCGGGTCTTGGCATCGTTGAAATCGAAAATGGTCGAACGGCCCGATTCCGCCTTCTGCTGTTCGTAGGCGAACGCTACCTCGGCCGAGGCGAGGGCTACGCCGGCCGAACGGTATTTGCTGTACGCCGCGTCGGCGTTGTACCACGCCTGTTCGATCTCCTTGCGCAGCGCCAGCTCGGCTTCGGTCAGCGCGAGCCGCTGGCTGCGGGCCGAAAGCTGTGCCGAGCGGATATTGTTGCGCGTGGCGCGGCGGTTGAAGATCGGGATGTTCATCGACAGTCCGACGTATTCGCGGCTGTTATGGCGCATCTGGGCCCAGAACTTATCGCTGTCGGCGCTGTACACCCCCGTGCCGTAGCCGCCTGAAAGCGAGATGGAGGGATAGAGTGCCGATTTGGCAATGAGGACTGAATTCTCCGAACTTTCGAGCCGCAGCCGTTCCGCCTTGATATGGGGACGGTTTTCCGCCGCATAGCTGTAGACCTCGTCTGCCGTGCCGAGCCGGTGCAGCGAGGCGAGCGTCACGCTGTCGAGCTCCGGAACCACGACGTCGAACCCTGCGGCGCTCTCGCGGTTGAGGGCCTGGCTCAGGTTGAGCAGTGCCAGTTGCAGGTCGTTGCGGGCCTGGGTCAGGCTCAGCTGGTCTTTGGCCTGAAGCGCCTCGCTTTCGTACCGGGCCGATTCCGGCTGTTTGCCGGCGGCGACCAGTTCGCGGCTCTGCGTGGCCTGCAGGGTGCTCAGGGCGAGCTGGCGTTCGGCCACGTCGGCGAGTTCCTTGTTGTAAAGTACCTCCAGGTAGAGTGTCATGACGTTGATCGACAAATCTTCGCGGGCACGTTCCAGATCCTGCATGGCTGCGGCGAGGTCGAGCTTGCCGCCCTTGATTTCGCGGTTGATGCGGAATCCGTCGAAGAGGGGCATGCTGGCCCCGACGTCGAACGAGCCGCTCTGGATGGTTCCCGTCTTGCGGATGTTGTCGTCGGAGGTGCCGCGCCCGAAGGTGGCGTTGTAGCCCACCGATGCGCTCAGGTCGGGCAGCCGGCTGTATTTGGAGGTAGACAGTTTCACGTCGGTCTGCTCCACCTGCAGGGCCTGCTGCTGTACGCCGACGTTGTTGTGCAGGGCATACCCGATGCAGTCGTCGAGCGACCAGGGCGTGCCGGGTGCCGGTGCTGCGTCGGCTTGAGGTGCAGCCGGTGCGGGCTGGGCCCCCGCGGGCATTGCGCAGAGTGCGGCGGCAGCTGTGCAGAGTGCGGCGAATAGGGTGCTGGTTTTCATGCTGCGGTGCATTTGGGGTTATTTCTTCTTGTCTTCCTTCGCGCCGCGGACTTTGTCGTCGGCGGTCACGCCCTCGGTAAGTTCGATGTTGATGCCGTCCGAAAGGCCGATCTTGACTTCGCGTTTGTCGAAGGTCTGCTCTGCGGCGTCCTCGGCGCTCGTGAGCAGGTAGACATACGTTTTTTCGCCCTCGAATTCGACGGTGCTCTCGGGAAGCGTCAGCACGCCTTCGCGGCTTTCGATCACGATGCTGGCGTTGGCGCTGTACCCGGCGCGCACGAAGACGTCGGCGGGAATCTTCACGGCAGCCTTCACTTCGAACATGATGACGCCGTTATCCTCGGTCGCTTTGGGCGAAACGTACTCCAGGTTGGCATCCAGTTCGACGTTCTGCAGGGCGCCGATCGTCAGTTTCACGGGCATGCCTTCGTGCAACTTGCCGACGTCCGTTTCGTCGACGTTGCCCCGGAAGAGCATGTTCGACATGTCGGCTACGGAGGCGATGGTCGTACCGTCGTTGAACGTGTTGGCCTGGATCACCGAGTTTCCGACCTTGATCGGCACGTCGAGGATCATACCGTCGATCGTCGATCGGATCTGCGTGTTGCTGAGCTCCTTGTAGCGGCTGGTGATGCCGTTTTTGACGATCTCCAGGTTCTCCTTGGCGTTCTGCAGTTCCTCCTCGGCTTTCTGGAGGTCGGTGCGCCCCTGTTCGAACTCCTCGTCCGAGACGACGCCCTTGTCGTGCAGTGTTTCCGTGCGGCCGAATTCGCGGCGGGTCTGCGCCAGCGATATTTCGGCTACCGAGACGCGCGATTCGGCGCTCGAAAGCTGTCCCATCTCCGGGACGACCTTCACCGTGGCGATCACCTCGCCCTTGCGCACCATCTGGCCGGCCTCCTTGTAGACGTCGGAAACGATACCCGAAATCTGGGGCTTGATCAGCACCTCGTCGCGGGGTTCGACCTTGCCGGTGGCGACCACGAATTGTTTGAGCGTGTCGAGTTTGGGTTGTACGATCGTGTAGACTACCTTTACCGGACGGGTCTTCTGCCACAGGAACACGAACGTTCCGAGCAACAGCGCCGCAAAGAGCACACCCAGAAAGATTTTCAGAAATTTTTTCATAGCCGTAATCTATTGAATTTGATAGTTATTCTTCACGTATTGCATCTACAGCCTTGATGCTCAGGGCCCGGTAGGCGGGGATGACGCCCGCCAGCAGGCTGCCCGCGACGAGGATGAAAAGCGCCAGCATGCCTGTCCCGAACGAGATCTGCCACGAGATTTCGGCCCCCTCCTGGGCCACGGTCACCGCCTGATAATAGATCGAGTCGGCGACCGACAGCACCCCGACCGCGGCCGTGAGGCCGACCACCCCGGCGATGAAGGTGAGGATGAAACTTTCGGAGAGTATCTGCGAGATGATGGCCGTAGGCGGTGCGCCCAGGGCGCGGCGGATGCCGATCTCCTGCGTGCGCTCCTTGACCAGCACCAGCATGATGTTGCTCACGCCGACGATGCCGGCCAGCAGTGTCCCCAGGCCCACGATCCATGTCAGGAACCCGATGCCCCAGAAGAGGCTCATCACCTTGTCGAACATTTCGGCCGTGGCCATGCACCAGGCGGCTTTCTCGTCGTCCGGCGAGATCAGGTGCTTGGCGAAGATCACCGACTTGCAGGCGGTTTCGACCTCTTTGCTCGGGGTGTCCTCCCGGCCGGCGATGGCCAGCATGTGGATCGAGTTGCCCCCGCCGTACATCTGCTGCGCGAGCGAGATCGGGGCTACGACCGTGCGTTCGACGTTGCTGAACGACATGGCCGTGCTCTGGCGCCGCATGACGCCGATAATGGTGAAATAGCTGTTGTTGACTTTGATGACCTTGCCGGTCGGGTCTTCCATTCCCGGAAACAGGTCTTTCTGTATCTGGGTGCCGATGACGCAGACCTTGCGCTTCTGCGCCATGTCGACGTCGTTGATGAAGCGGCCGTAGATGATCTTCTGTGGGTTGATCTGCTGGTAGTCGGGCATGTAGCCCATCAGCGAATAGTCGCCCTTGCGTTCGTTGTAGCTGCAATGGATCTCCCCGCCCCAGTAGACGCCCGAGGCGTACTGCACCTCCTTGAGCCCCCGGACGTTTTCCACGTCGTCGTTGTTCATGCGCCACCAGCGGTTCTTGGGCATGCCCTTGTAGGGGAGAGAGGTCTGCGAAGGCTGTATGAGCAGCGTGTTGGTCGACATGTCGCCCAGCTGTGCCCGGAACAGACGTCCCAGCCCCATGCCGGCACCCAGCAGTACGGTAAGCATGAAGATGCCCCAGAAGACGCCCAGTGCCGTCATGATGCTGCGCTTGCGGTTGCGGGAGATCGTCTGCCATATCTCGTTCCAGCGGTCTGTATCGAAAAATCCCATGGCTTCTACTTGTTATAACGCAGGGCGTCGATTGTCTTGAGTTGTGCGGCCCGGTAGGCTGGGACGTAGCCTGCGATCAGGCCGGCGATGACCAGCACGACCGTCGCGCTGACCGCAACGCCCAGATCGAGCGTCGGGTTGAGGAAGATCGACGGCGCATGGCCGCCGCCCGTCTGCGGCGTCTGGTTGAGCATGTAGTTGACCCCTTCCATCATCGCCACGCCGAATACCATACCCAGGTAACCGAATACGGCGGTTATCATCACCGACTCGGTAAGGATCAGCCTGATGATCGACACGGGCTTGGCGCCCAGCGCCTTGCGTATGCCGAATTCGGAGGTGCGCTCCGTGACCGTCACGAGCATGATGTTGCTTACGCCGACGATGCCGGCCAGCAGCGTCCCCAGGCCGATGATCCAGACGAAGATGTTGATGCCTGCGAAAACCATCATGAAATTCTTGTAGGTTTCCATCGTATTGTCGAGCCAGATGGCGCTTTCGTCGTCGGGGGCGAAGTGGTGTTCGGCGGAAAGGCGCCGGATGACGCGCTTTTCGAACTCCTTCATCGCCTCGGTGGTGTGGACGCCCTTGATGGTGATGATGGCATTGTTTACTTCGGGGCTGTTGGCGTTGTAGAGCAGCTGTCCGGTGGTCAGCGGGATGTAACACGACGAACTGCTGCGCTGGGCGTCGCCCTTGTAGACGCCGACCACGGTGAATACCGTGCTGTCGAGCTTGATCCTTGCCCCCAGCGGATCGGCGCCCTTGAATAGCAGGGACTGCATGGCCTGGTCGATGACCAGCGACTTGCGGTATTCGCGGATGTCTGCGTCGTTGACGAAGCGCCCCTTTACGATCTCCACGCCCTCGATCTGTTCGATCTTGGGCAGCGAGCCGCGCAGCCAGACCTTGGTGTATTCGTTCCCGTAGGTTGCCGTATGGTTGTCGAACCACGAGTTGGCAGCCACTTCGTCTACCTCGGGGAATTCCCGGGCGAGGATTTCGAGGTCGCTGTTCCACAGGCGGATGCGGCGCCCCTTCTGGTAGCCCATGTAGGGCTTCGAAGTACGGCCGCCGTAGAGGTCGATCGAGTTGGTGGCGTAGTTGCCGAAATTGGAGGTTACGCCGTTCTTGAGCCCGTTGCCCGAGCCCAGCAGGATGACGAGCATGAAAATGCCCCACGCGACCGAGAAGCCCGTGAGGAACGTGCGCAGCTTGTTGCGGCGCACCGATGTCCAGATCTCCAGCAGCAGTTCCCTCATCGCTTTCCGAGTCCGGTTTCGGTGATACTGCTGATGACGCCGTCCGTAAGACGGATGATCTTGTCCGTCTGGTCGGCGATCGACTGTTCGTGCGTGACGCAGATGATGGTCATGCCCATATCAACGTTCACGCTGCGCAGCAGGTTCATCACTTCCTGCGAGGTGGCGCTGTCCAGTGCGCCCGTGGGTTCGTCGGCAAGGATGATCTGGGGCTTGTTGATAAGCGCCCGGGCGATGGCCACGCGCTGTTTCTGGCCGCCGGACATTTCGTTGGGCATGTGGTCGGCCCACTCCCTGAGCCCCAGCATGTCGAGGTATTCGAGTGCCAGGGCGTTGCGTTTGCGGCGCGAGACGCCCTGGTAGTAGAGCGGCAGGGCGACGTTTTCGACGGCGTTCTTGTAATTGATCAGGTTGAAGGACTGGAAAATATAGCCGATCATGTTGTTGCGCGCAGCGGCGGCCTGCGTTTCGCTGAGGTTCTTGATCAGCCGTCCGGCCAGGTAGTAACTGCCGCTGTCGTAGTCGTCGAGAATCCCGAGGATGTTCAGCAGGGTGGATTTTCCCGAACCCGAGGCGCCCATGATCGAGACCAGTTCGCCCTTTTCTACATCGAGGTCGATGCCTTTGAGCACGTGCAGGGGTGACCCATTATTATAGGTCTTGTTGATGTTTTCCAGCTTTATCATATTCAGTCTGCCGTTATAAAGCGGTTTGCGATGTTGAGGGTTACAATCTGTAAGCGGTGTGTGAGGCGCTTGGGACAAAGGTAATAATATAATCTTGAAAAACAATTTATTTTTATCGAAAATCAATAAAAAATTACCAAACACCAATAAATGTGGTTATAATATCGGCAAATGTAAGCAAAAAATACATACTATGCAATACAGAGTACTAAAAATCATATATTAATCTTTCCGACCTATATAATATAAAGGTGGGAAAACCCCGTTTTATGCGCATATCCCGGTAGGGTGGCCGGTGAAAATCCCCATAAATGGCGATTGCCGCCTGAGGCCCGAATCGCTATTTTTGCAGGCAAAAATTACGTTATATGTTAAAAAAATAACATAAACGGTTTATGGGTAATGCTTTTTCGTTATATTTGTTGCGTTAGGTCAAGCATATGAGGAAACTTTTACTACTGTTTTTATGCACGATTGTCCCGGCTGTCGTGTCGGCGCAGCGTCTCGACGTTACGGGACGGGTGCTTGTAAAGGATACCGGCAAGCCGATCGGACAAGCAGTCGTCGAATTGCCGCAGTCCGGATTGTGGGCCGTGGCCGATGCCGACGGAAACTTCACGGTGAAGGGAGTCCCGGCCGGGGAAACGCGTTTTGTCGTTTCCTGCCTGGGGTTCGTTACCACCGAAGCCGAGGTCGACGTGCGTACGGGGATGGGGCCGGTCAGGCTTTATGCCCCCGAGGATAACCTGAAACTGGAGAGCGTCGTGGTGACGGCCAAGGAGGCGCCCAACGCCATGGCTACGTCGCGTACGATCGGCGGCAATGCCATCGACCACCTGCAAATGGTCAATGCGTCGGACATCTCGGCACTGCTGCCGGGTGGCAAAACGGTTAATCCCGACCTGATGAAGGACAATGTCTTTTCGCTGCGCAGCGGCGGGAGCACGGCCGGCAATGCGGCGTTCGGTACGGCCGTCGAGGTCGACGGCGTACGCCTTTCCACCAATGCTTCGCTGGGCGACCCGACGGGTGCCAGCACACGCAACCTGTCGGCGACCAACATCGAGTCGGTCGAGGTGGTGACCGGAGTACCTTCGGCCGAATACGGCGACATTTCGTCGGGTGTGGTGAAAATCTCGACCCGCAAGGGCAAGACGCCCTATACGGTGACGCTCTCCACCAATCCGCGCACCAAACAGATCGCCGCCTCGAAGGGCTTCGACCTGGGGCGGAACCACGGGGTGCTGAACAGCAACGTCGAGTATACGCGGGCCACGAAGAACCCCACGTCGCCCTACACCTCCTATTCCCGCACGGGGCTGGCGCTCAACTACCAGAATACCTTCGCCAAGGTTCTGCGTTTCAATTTCGGCGTAACGGCCAATATCGGCGGTATGAATACCGAGGACGACCCCGATGCCCAGAAAGGCGAGTGGGAGAAGGTGCGTGACAATGTGCTGCGTGCCAACACCTCGCTCAAATGGCTGCTGAACAGGTCGTGGATCACGAGCCTGGACTTCGACGCGTCGCTCAACTATACCGACAACCTTGCACGCAAGCGCACCTATAACCTCAATTCGACCTCCCTTCCGGCCGTCCATGCCGAACAGGAAGGGTATTACATCGCCGAGATGCTCCCTCCGGTCTATTATTCGACCAAATACGTCGATTCCAAGCAGCTCGACTATGCGGCCAACCTCAAGGCCACGTGGGTGCGCAGCTGGGGCGACGTGCACAGCAATGCCAAGGTCGGCGCTTCGTGGCGGGCCAACGGTAATGTCGGGGACGGGGAGTACTATGCGACTCCCTCCCTCGCGCCTAACGGTTACCGCCCCCGTCCGTATACGGACATCCCCTATATGCATAACCTCGCGGCCTACGTGGAGGAGACGCTGACTGTGCCGCTGGGGGCGACCACGCTGCAACTGATGGCGGGCCTGCGTGCCGAAAAGACCTTTATCAAGAATACGCAATACGAGAATACGTCGAGCCTCTCGCCACGCTTCAATCTGAAATTCCGCATCAACGACCATCTGACTGTCCGCGGAGGCTGGGGCATCACCGAGAAGCTGCCGTCGTTCAACGTGCTTTATCCGCTGCCCGAATACCGCGATACGCGGGTGTTCAGCAACACCTACAGCCCGAACCGGAGCGTGTACGTCTATCACACGCAGCCTTACCAGATACTCTACAACGACAACCTGAAGTGGCAGCGCAACCGCAATTCAGAGGTCGGCGTCGACCTGCGTATCGGGGGCACCTCGGTCTCGCTGGTCGGCTATTTCAATCGCACGAAATATCCCTACAAGCTGAGCGCCTCCTTCGAGCCGTTCTCCTATAACATGATGGGCGTGCCGTCCACGCTGCCCGACGGGACGGCCTACACGATGCCGGCGAACCCGGCATTCCGCGTCGACAGCCAGACAGGCGAAATCTTCGTCCGCGACAAGGACAACCCCTCGGCCGGCTGGATCGCCATGCAGACCACTTCCACGAAACGGACGTTCGTCAAGAATACCTATCAGAACAACGGTTCGCCCGTAGACCGCATGGGGCTGGAGTTCGTCGTGGAATTCCCGCAGATCAACCCCATCCGCACGCAGCTGCGGCTCGACGGGGCTTACGGCTATACCAAATACGTCAACGAGGGTGAGGCATGCTACTATCCCTCGACCTCGACCGGCGGCGAGTTCTACCCCTATGTGGGGGTTTATCTCGATAACGGGGGCAGCTCCAACGTCACCTACAACGGCCGGAAGCTGCACGCGCTGGATATGAACCTCACGGCCACGACGCATGTGCCCTCGATCCGTATGATCATCTCGCTGCGGCTCGAAGCCACGCTCGTGAAGCGCTCGCAGAACCTCTCGGAGTACAGGGGGCGCGAATATGCCTTCAATGTCGACGAGGATCGTAACCCCACCGGCGGGAGCATCTACGACGGCGACAGCTATACGGCGATCTGGCCTGTGGCCTACATCGACCTCGATGGCAATCGTCATCCCTTTACCGATGCCGAGAAGAACGACCCGGCCTTCTCCTCCCTGCTGTTGCGTTCGGGCAATGCCTACTCTTTCAACGGCGACGGTTACGACCCCTATTTTTCGGCCAACCTGAGCATCACGAAGGAGATCGGCGACCATGTCTCCGTCTCGTTCTACGCCAATAACTTCACCAATTCGCGGCCTTTCGTCGCTTCGTATGCCACGGGTGTCAAGGCGGTCTTCACACCCGATTTCTATTACGGACTTACGGTACGCCTTAAATTCTGAAAACGATGAGAAAGATATTTTGCATATTGTCCTGTCTGCTGGTGGCCGGTTGCACGTCGTTCGACAGGAACCCTTACGACGGTGCGCTGCGCGAACTCCGTGTGACGGCCGTGTATCCCGAGGGATACGCCGGCTATCTGCGCGAAGGCGTCGCGGTGAAACTCTCCGACCGCAATACGGGCAATGTCTATACCGCCCTGACCGATGCGCAGGGCCACGCCGGGTTCCGCGTCGCTGCCGGGCATTACCGGCTCTCGGTGCTCGACCTGCCCGACGATTCGGCGGTTTTCAACGGTACGATCGAGCAGGTCGACCTTGTCGGCGGGGACAAGGATGTCGATGTGGCGCTGAAATTTTCCAAGCCGGGTACGATCCTCATCAAGGAGATCTACTCGGGCGGCTGCATGCAGGATCCGCCGGCGACGGGGACTTATGCCGACGACAAATATATCGTCCTGCACAACAACAGTTTCGACACCTACTACCTCGACGGCCTTTGTCTGGGTATGGTCGCGCCCTACAACTCGAACGCCAACAATCCGTGGACGAGCACCGACCCTTCGGGCAATATCGTTTTCCGCGATTACGCCGCCATCCCCGATTGTATCTGGATGTTCCCGGGATCGGGGACGGATTTTCCGCTGGAACCCGGCGAGGATGCCGTGGTGGCCTACTACGGCGTCGATCATACGCAGACCTATTCCCAGTCGGTGAACCTCAACCGCAAGGGTTATTTCGTGCTCTACGATATGGTGCACTATCCCGGCAACAAGTTGCACCCCACGCCTGTTCCGGGCGACCAGATCGACCAGGCGCATTACATGAAGGTGCTGAAAAAGACCGGGACGAATTCGGCCGTTGTCTATGTGATTTCGCAGAATTCGCCCGCCATGATCCTCTTCCGGGCGCCCGAGGAGTTCGATATGGATGCCTACCTGGCCGACGACCTTCAGTCGACGGTTCAGAACGGCAGCATCACCTATTCGAAGATACCGTGGGACAACGACTGGATCGTGGACGGCGTCGAGGTATGCAACATGACCGAGGCGACCAAGAACAAACGCCTGCACACCGATGTGGATGCCGGGTATATCGGTTTCTCGGCCAAAGCGCAGGGGCATACCCTGCATCGGAAGCTGGATGAAGAGGCCACGGCGGCTGCCGGCTTCGAAAGGTACGTGGATACCAATAACTCGTCGAACGATTTTTATGAGCGTGAGACACAATCTTTGCGTGATTAGCCTATGAGACGGATTTTAACGATACTGATGCTGGTTGCCGTCTCTGCTGCCGCGGCACAGGAGCGTTTCGACCATATCTTCCGCCGCAATCCCTGGAACGGCGGCCTGAACGCTGCGGGTATCCGGCAGGACTCCCTGAGCCGTTCTTATGCCGAGATCTATTTCACCAAGGAGAACGGCGGGCTTGCGGGCCACTCCGCGTCGGACGACAGTTGGAATGCCGGGGCGAAAACCGAGTCGGTGCGCCACCTGAAGAAGGTCTCGTTCTCGGGCGGTTTCGGCTACGACTATTTCGACGGCCGCAACATGTGCGGCTCGATGTTCACCGAGCCGGGGTATTATCCGGTAGACATCCTCGAATTTACGCCGGGGCGCAAGGTGCGCGAGGATTACACGTTCACGGGCGGCGTATCGGCCGTGCTGGGCAACCGGTGGACGGGTGGCCTGCGCGTGGAGTTCGAAGCCCGCAACTATGCCAAGCGCAAAGACCTGCGCCACAAGAATACACGGCTGGATTTCGAATTTTCGCCCGGCGTGATGTACCATGCGGGACGCTTTGCCGTAGGGGCGGTCTATATCGTGGGTACGAACAGCGAGAAGGTTGCTGCCGAAGGGGTGGGCCCCGGTGCCGACTTGTACGAGGCATTCTTCGACCGGGGATTGCTCTACGGGTCGCTGGAGAAGTGGGGGAGCACCGACATACACCTCTCGACCAACGGCGTTTCGGGATTCCCCGTCCGGGAGAATACGCAGGGGGGGGGCGTCCAGTTGCAATACGGGCCGTTCTATGCCGACGTCGCCTACCGCAACAGGCAGGGCGAGACGGGCGAGAGCCGGATTATCTGGCACCTGTTCGAAACGCACCAGGTGACGGCCAATGCCGCCCTGTCGCTGGGGACGGCACTGCGCAGGCATTTCGTGCGTGTGAACCTCGACTGGCAGACGCTCGGCACCGACGAGAACATCATCACCACCGAGACCATCAACGGCGTGCAGATCATCACCATACACGGTTCGACGCCGACTTTTGGGCGCAAGGGACTCGACCTGGGAGGCGAATACGAGTTCGTGGCTCCGCATACGGATTTGCGTGCCGGGGTCGGTTATTCGCAGCTCAACCGCGAATCGACGCTGATGTACCCCTATGTCAAGGGGCAGAAGCTCCACTTTACGAAGATATATGCCTCGCTGATCCGCACGTTCGGCCTCTGGGAGCTGACCCTCGCGGCGGATTATCGCCTGGGCGGTTTCACGGAGCGCGAAAAGCGGTTCGAGACCCCCGGCGTGCAGCCGGGCGAGTATCCCGGACAGCTGACCGCTTATTACGATTACGAAAACGAATACCTCACGGCCAAACGGCTGGGGGCGGCGCTCGGGCTGCGGCGCAATATCAAACGGTTCTATATCGACGTATTCGCGCGTTACGAACACGGCTTCGGTCTGGAATACGTCGCGCAGCCCAACCGGGTCGCGGCGACGCTGAGTGTAGGATATAATTTTTAATTTAAAGGATAGGATTATGAAAAGGATTTTGACATTGACGGCAGTCGCGGCGATGGTTTTCACCGCCTGCTCGAAGGAGGAAAGCACCGGGACGGGCGACAAGCAGGTGCGCATCACCCCGACGATCGCCAATCCGGCGCTGACGCCGGCAAGCATGTCGTCCGGTACGCGTGCGACGGACACCGATTTCGAGCTGAACGATAAGGTCGGCCTCACGATCACGATGACGGCGGACGGTTCGGCGTTCGTGGCGAACAAGGAGATGTCGTTCGACGGAACGGATTTCAAGACCGAGGGTTTCCTCTGGTACGAAGATGTCGACGCCACTTCGACGCTTTTTGCCTATTATCCCTACCAGGCCGGTGCCGCGGCGCCCGCGGAATTCTCGGTGAAGGCGGATCAGAGCGGCGCGAATTACACGGCCTCCGACCTGATCGTGGCCGTGAAGACGGGGGTCAAGCCTACGCTGTCGGCCACGCAGATGACCTTCAAGCATAAAATGTCGCGGATCGTTATCGGAGTGACGAACGAATCGGGTTTCGACATTACGGACATCGTCATCAAGGGGGCTGTCGGCACCGGGGTGCTCGATCCCGCCACGGGCGATTTTACGGCTAAGGCGGGTGTCGAAGCATCCGACGTGATTGCCAACACGGCCACTGCCGAGAAGGTTTACTACGCGCTGCTGGTGCCGCAAAACGGTGTGCAGCTCAGGGTTACGGTCACCACGGCCGATGGTAAGATGCGTACGCAGACGCTCGGCACGACCGACCTCAAGTCGGGTGAGAACCGCCGCATGGACTGCAACGTGCAGCCGGCTGACATTCAGGTGAAATTCAGCGGCCCGATCGCGGGCTGGGTCGACGGAGATGACCTGCTGCCGGACGGCGACGGCGAAGTGGAGACCCCGACCGTCGAGTGGGGCGGCGTGAAGTACAAGATCGTCACGCTCAAGGACGGCCGCACGTGGATGGCCGAGAACCTGCGCTATGTTCCCGAAGGCAAAACCATATCGAGCGACCCGAAGGACGGCAACGGAGTGTGGTACCCCTGCAACCTCTCGAAAGCCGCCGACCCGTCGTTGGCCGAGACCGCGGGCTTGCTGTACAGCTATCCCGTGATGCTGGGAATGACCGGCGAGATGACGGGCACCAATTTCGACCAATACGAGGGTGCGCAGGGTATTTGCCCCGACGGGTGGCATATCCCGACGAAGGCCGAGTGGCTCAAGCTGGCGGGTGTCGGCAGCGGCAGCCTGTCCGACCCGACATCGCCCTATTTCGAAAAGACGCAGGGCGGCGGTTCGATTGCCGCGCTCAACAAGGACGGTTTCAATATTGCGGGCTGCGGCTATATCAATGCGACGAGCGCCACGGCGACCCCGGCCTATATGGCGACGGTCTCGGCTGCCGACGCCTCGGCGTTCGGCATGGGGTATTTCCCCAGTTCGACCGGCTATAAGGTTACCTACAATACGGCCGACGACCCGGCCAGCGGTATCAAGAACATCCAGTATTATGCCGGTATGATAACTTACAACAAGAGTTACAATCGCATGACAATCGCTTACCAGGGTGGTTATGGCGCTGCCCCGGTTCGCTGTATCAAGAACAAGGAGTGATCCTCACCCCCGCACACACAAACACACACAACACAAACAACAATAAATGAAACGTAAACCTAATTATCTGAAGCACCTGCTGCAATGGGGCGTACTGGCCGCCATTGCGGGCACGGTGCTTTGGGCCAAATTGAGCGACAAACCCGTCGATGTCGAGGCATATTGTCCTTTCGGCGGGTTGCAGGCTTTCGGCACCTATGTGGTGAACAACTCGCTGGCCTGCTCGATGTCGATGCTCCAGATCATGATGGGCCTCGTGCTCGCCGTGGGAGTGATTCTGTTCAGCAAACTTTTTTGCGGATACCTCTGTCCGCTGGGCACCGTCGGCGAGTGGATGGGGCGTGCCGGGAAAAAACTGCACCTGCAGGTCGATGTCCCTTCGGGCAGCGTCGTCGACAAACTGCTGCGCGTGGTGAAGTACGTGCTGCTCTTCACGATCCTCTATTTCACGCTCTCGTCGAGCGAGCTGTTCTGCAAGAAACTCGACCCGTTCTATGCTGTGGCTACGGGTTTCAAGGGCGAAATCGTGCTTTGGATGTCGCTCACGAGCCTTACGCTGCTGCTCTTGGGCGGCTTCGTGGTAAAGATGTTCTGGTGCAAATACATCTGTCCGCTGGGAGCTGTCAGCAACATTTTCAAATTCACGCTGCTGTTCGTGATCGCCGCCCTCGGCGGCTGGGCGCTCGGTGCGCTGGGCGTTGCGAACGCGTGGGTCTGGACGATCGGCGGCGCATGTCTTGCCGCCTATATCGTCGAGATCGCCAAGATGCGCAGCTGCACCTTCCCCCTGATGTACATCAGGCGGGATTTGAACACCTGCAATAATTGCGGACTGTGCGAAAAGAAATGTCCTTACCAGCTTCCGATCCATGACTATGTGAAGGTGAAGCATGTCGACTGTACGTTGTGCGGCAACTGCATCGGTGCGTGTGCCAAGGATGCCTTGCAGGTCAACGGCCGTCGTTCGCTGCGCTGGGTGCCCGGGTTGCTGGCCGTGGTGCTCTTCTTCCTGGCCATATGGCTGGGTTCCACCATGGAACTGCCGACGATCGACGAAAAATGGGGCGACTACGAGAAGGTCGAGAACCTGCAGACGTTCGAGATGGAGGGCTTGCAGACGATCAAGTGCTTCGGTTCGTCGAAGGCTTTTTCGGCCAAGATGCAGGCCGTGCAGGGCGTATACGGCGTCAAGACCTTCGTACGCCGCCATGGCGTCGAGGTGCTTTACGACCCGGCTGCCACCGATACGCTGAAGATACAGGCTGCGATCTTTGCCCCGACGCTGCGCAAATATGCCATGCCAGGCGAGCAGGTGCCGGTGCTCGACGTGGTGAAGCTCGGCGTCGAAGGGCTTCACGACCGGATGGACATGATCTATTTCGGCATGGTGCTCCAGAAGATCGAGGGAGTCTACGGCTTCACGTCGGAATTCGCCTGTCCGGTGGATGTGACGGTCTACGTCGATCCGGCCGCCGGTATTACCGAAAAGATGTTCGGGGAGGCGATCGACGCCAAGGAGCTGATCATCCCGGCCAAGGAGGGCGAGAAGGTGATCCCGATGCATACGGTGCTCAAAACCTATGCGGTCGCCGGACAGGTTTCGCGCGAAGAGTTTGCGCAGGTCATGTTCCGCGATGTGGAGAAACTCGCGGGCAGGTTCGTTGCCAACCTGGAGAAATGGGGTGACGACGAGCAGTTCCCCAAGGCGGTCTACGAGATGGTATTCCCCGGCATCGAGAAGATGCCGATCCGCAATGCGTTCCCCTATTTCAAGAGCTTCCTTTCGTGTACGGACGGCATCGTGTCCGTGGATTTCGTCCTGCGGGATATGAAACCCGTGATGCGTATCCACTATGTGAAGTCGATGTGGGACGACGCGAAGCTGTGGAAAGAGGTTTTCCAGACCGAAAAATGGACGCTGCGCATGGCTGACGGCACCTTCAAGGAGGCCGACCCGCGGCTGAAGTTCACCAATCCGGGGAAAACGGTTGGAGAGTAATTGAAAAAACGGCTGCAAAAATGACTGTTTCATGCAGGATATTCGGATTGCTGTCTGTGGTTTCGTTGGCGGTTTTCGTACTTGCAGGATGTGCTCGTGCGAAAAATACGAACTGCCGCGAGCTGTTCGAAAAGTATTACGAAGTCAATGTCGCGGCATTTATGCGGACGATGCCGGCGGCAGATTCCGCCGCGGTGCGAAAAAAGGCCGAATACGCCTTGGATAAAATGTACCGGATCGACTCCACGTTCGTTTTGATGAGGGGAAAGGAATTGGACGATTTTATCAGGGTCAATTTGCCGGCCATTGTCGGAGCCGATGCTGAGGATTGAATTTTTGTTGTCGGTTTTTAAAAACAGACCGAATGTGGGGAGAACCGGGAAAAAGGTTCTTTCCCATTGGTGAAAAATGAAGAATATGAGAAGATGGATAGCCTGTCTGGCCGTTGTGCTGCTCTGTATGCAGCCTGCGATGGCCGACGAGGGCATGTGGCTGATGCACCGGCTGGCGGAGATTTATCCGCAGATGAAGGCCCGGGGACTGAAAATCAAGGATAAGGAGATTTACAACGAGAAATCGGCGGCGCTGGCCGATGCCGTGGTGGCTGTCGACGGCGGCATGGGAACGGGCAGCATGATCTCCGACCAGGGGCTGATGATTACCAACCACCATGTGGCTTACAGCGACATCTGCGCCCTGTCGACGCCCGAGTGCAACCTGCTCGAAACGGGATTCTGGGCACGCACGCGCGATGAGGAGATTCCCGTCCCCGGCAAGACCGTGTGGTTCGTGCGCAAGGTGGTCGACGTGACCGACGAGGCCAATGCGCTCAAGGAGGAGATGAAAGCCGCCGGGAAATGGGGCATGATGGCCCCGCGCCGTCTCTATGCCGAACTGGAAGGGCGCTACGGCCGGGAAACGGAGTGCGAGGTGTCGTGCTACTCGATGTGGGGTGGCAAAATGTACCTGATGTTCTACTACGACATCTACAAGGATGTGCGGCTGGTGGGTACGCCGCCTGCGTCGATCGGTGCCTTCGGCGGCGATTACGACAACTGGGGCTGGCCCCAGCACAAGGGCGATTTCGCGCTTTACCGCGTTTATGCCGACCGGGAGGGGCGCCCTGCGGCCTATTCCGCCGACAATGTGCCGCTCAAACCCCGCCGCGTGTTGCAGGTCGCCACGGGCGGCGTGCATGACGGCGATTTTGCGATGGTGATCGGATTCCCGGGGCGTACGAACCGCTATGCGTCGTCGTTCGCGGTGGCTGAGAAACAGTGTGTCCGCAACCCGATCGTCGTGGCCAACCGCCATGACCGGATGGATATTCTCAAACGCCATATGGAACGCGATCCGCGGGTGCGCATGGAGTATTCGGATGCCTATTTCGGCCTGAGCAACTACGCCGACTACGCCAAGTGGGAGAACAAATGCCTGCGCCGCTTCGATGTCGTGGCGATCCGTGAGGCCGAGGAGGAACGCCTGCAGCGCTGGATCGAGGCCGATTCGGCCCGCAAGGCCGAGG
>OLIY01001291.1_pt1 | contig 17669 bp, 15 predicted proteins | sample 1601431 | NCBI WGS metagenome assembly OLIY01 (sample SAMN04168659, study PRJEB22393) | human gut metagenome | biome: human gut microbiome; feature: stool | host: Homo sapiens | collected 2014-05-12
TGCTGACAATACTTGGCTGGAGACGGCCCGGAAAGATAGGTAGCGCCAACACAAAGAACCACGACATCTGTCGTGGTTCTTTGCTTTTCTTCGACGAGGTCCCGCCGGTGGGAATGCTGCTGGCGGGGGCTTTTCTTGTGTGGGGGCGTTCGGCGTTTTGGATATTCAACGAAGTGAGCAATATCTATTTCTTTACAGTGCATATTTGGGTGTAGTATACTCTTTGTGGGCAATTCGTCCCTACACTTCACCTACGAAAGGGCGGGCATGTATACTATTTATTCCCGTGATTGATCTTATGAATATAATCCTTGCGTTTGATCATTCCTCCACTACTATTTTTGTCCCGGATGGATACGTCTCAGATGTTGAGCATCTTCGCGCATGTTTTTTTGATTGGCTATATGATAATCCTCAATACATGACATGCGATGAAAAGGGGCACGCTGTATGCGCCTATGACGCAATGGCATTTTTAGCTTATATCAATCAGGTCATCCTTCGCTCAAGTAATGAAAAGGCGTATGTGATTCCAGCGACACAGACGCGCGGTAAACTCTATCGTCTGGAATTCTGACATCGAAAATCCGAGCTATAGTCTTGTCCAGCTTCCCTCCGCCAGTGAGCCGTATATCACCGGGCAGGGGAGGGTATACACAAGGGGCTGAAGCGCTGCGGTGGGATCCTCCAGCACATCCGCTTGGTTGATGAACAGTATGTCGAAGTTACCCTCCTTCGCCAGCACCCGGGCGGCAATGGCCGGGGTGATGACCGCCTCCGGGGAGACCTCCGCCAATGATGCGTACAGCTCCGGGCGGTGGGCGGCGTCCTGTATGGGTTGTCCCAGCGCGGAGGCACCGAATACGCAGACGGTGCGGTTTCGTTCCGGTGGCAGTACTGGTTCCCAGGCGGCGTGGGCCTTGGCGGGCAGGCGCTTGGAGCCGTCGGCCTCCACCAGCACAAAGTCCGCGGCGTACTGCCAGCCGGGGAAGTCCGGGGCAGTCAGTTTGCCCTCCGGGTTATAGGACCCGGCGCAGACGATGGGGCTGTGGGCAAAGCCATCACACAGCTCCGCTGCGGTGGCGGCGAAGGGACACCAGTTCGGGCGCATGATGCGGGTGGTGGTGGCCAGCAGCACCGTGCCGCGGTGGGATAGCTCCTGCGCCAGTACACGCAGCAGGGAGGTCTTGCCGCCGCTGCCGATCACCGCGGTCAGGCCGGGACGAATCCCCAGCAGTTCCCATAATTCCATGCCTGTCACCACCTTTCATACCCATTGTACCACAGAAATTTCCCGCCGTAAACCTCTTGACAAGGGTTGCTTGTGGTGTTAAACTGTGAAAAGTAAGAAAAGTTATACCAATCCAACTGAAAGGAGCGAGAATGTGAGCAGAGATGAGCGCTACTTTATGAGCAGCGTCAAGATCGGCCCTAAGGGACAGATCGTTATCCCCAAGGAGGCGCGGGATATGTTCGGCCTGCAGCCGGGAGATACGCTGGTGCTGATGGCGGACAAGAAAAAGGGCCTGGCACTGCAGACCGTGGATAAGCTGAACCCGCTGATGAAGACGGTATTTAACAGTCTGCCCAGCGGGGAAGAGGAGGCGGAGGACGAATGAACGTACTGGAGGTACAGGGCCTGACCAAGCGCTACCCGGCGTTTACGCTGAATGGGGTGTCCTTTGACGTGCCGCAGGGCGCGGTGATGGGGTTTATCGGCCGTAACGGCGCAGGCAAGAGCACCACGCTGAAGTCCATTCTGGGTATGGTACACCCGGACGCGGGTGCGGTCAGGGTATTCGGCATGGACTACGCGGAGAATGAGCGCGCTATCCGGCGTGAGCTGGGCGTGGTGCTGGGGGGGATCGATTTCTATCCCAAAAAGAAGATCAAGACCATCACAGACGTGACCCGCAGGTTTTATAACAACTGGGACGAGGAAAAATACCGCCACTATTTGGAGCTGTTCCATATTGATGAGAGCAAGCGGGTGGATCAGCTTTCCAGCGGCATGAAGGTCAAGTACATGATCGCCTTGGCGCTGAGCCACAATGCCCGGCTGCTGATACTGGACGAACCCACCAGCGGCCTTGACCCGGTGAGCCGCGACGAGCTGACGGAGCTGCTGCGCCGGGTGGTGGCGGATGGTACGCGCAGCGTGCTGTTCTCTACTCACATCACCTCCGATCTGGAGAAGTGTGCCACCCACATTGCCTTTATCAAGGACGGCGAGCTGCAATATACCGGTTCTCTGGACGATTTCCGCACCCACTACAAGGACGTGGGCGCTACGCTGGAGGATATCATCGTGCACATGGAAAGGAGGCCGCTGGATGAAGACGCTATTATATAAGCAGCTGCGGCTGGTGTGCCATCCCATGACGCCGGTATTCTGCCTGTTCGGCTTCATGGTCATCATTCCAAACTACCCCTACACTGTCATCTTTTTCTATGTGATGCTGGGGCTGTTTTTCACCTTTCTGAATATGCGGGAGCAGAAGGACCTGTACTACACGGCGCTGCTGCCGGTGCCCAAGCGGGACGCGGTGAAGGCCGGCTGTCTGTTCACGGCGCTGATCGAGCTGCTGTCGCTGTCGGTGCTGGTGCCCTGCGCCTTGCTGGCGGTCCGCTTGCAGCCGGGGAAGGACAACCTGGTAGGGCTGGATCCCAATCTGGCGCTGTTTGCCGCCGGGTTCCTGCTGTATGCGGTGTTCAATGCCGTTTTTCTGCCGTCGTTTTACGCGAACGGCTACAAGGTGGGCGTGGCATTTGTCAAGGCGATCATTCCCACCACGCTGGCGATGATCGTGTTTGAGGCGCTGCCCCATGTTCCCGGCCTCATGTGGCTGGACGATATGGACGCGGCCACGCAGGTGCGTCTGCTGCCCGTTCTGATCGGGAGTATCCTGATCTACGTGGGATGCATGGCGCTTACGTTCCAGGCATCGGCAAGGGCCTACGAAAAAGTGGATATGTGACAGCAACGACCGGCGTGAGCCGGTCGTTGCTTTATTAGATCATCCAGTAGGGAGGCTGAGGAGTTTGCCCCTCGGGTAGGGGAATGACCACGTCTGTCCGCACGTCGCCGTACAACGTCTTGTGCTGCGCCATGATATTTTCCAACGGTTCGACAGTGCCACACAGCAGCGCCTGCCAGACCATGCCGCAGGTGGACATGATATAGGCGGGAGTGAACCCATTGCGAATATAAAACTGGATACGCCGCAGACGCAGTGCGTTTTCCGCGTCACTGCCTCCTGGCACAGGAAACTCCGCCTCCGCTACCAGAGGCCGTCCCTGCTGCTCCAGCCGCGAAAGCATATCACTGCCCAGCCCTTCATTACGACGAGCGCGTGTGGTTCCCAGATAGTCCAGCAGTACCAGTGGTATTGTCGCATTTTTCCACAGGGCGGCGTAACTCAGCAGCTCATCTTCGTCAAACAGTCCCCATACCTCGTAACGTCCTTCCTCCAGCAGACGGAGAATATCGGGCAGAGGCTTGCGTTCCTGCGGGACAAAAGCCTCGGATAGCTGGTCGTGATACCAGCGGGGGTATTCCTTTGCGGTTAACAGGCGAAAATTCATAGACGTTCCTCCTTCAACAGTCGCTGTATATCCTCCGGCAGGGGCGCGGTCACATCAATGGTTGTGCCGGTGAGGGGATGCATCATCCGCAGGTGATAGCTGTGCAGCGCCGGGCGGGCGATCAGTGCCCGGTCCTCTGTACCGTAGAGCCAGTCACCGGTCAGCGGATGGCCAATGGCGGCCATGTGGACCCGCAGCTGATGCGTGCGTCCGGTGGTAGGCGTCAGGCGCAGCAGCGCACGGCCCTGAGAGGCCGCCAGCACCTCGTAGTGGGTGTGGGCAGGTTGACCCAGGGGGTCGGCCTGCCGCTTCAGCAGCGAGCTCTCAGCGCGTCCTATGGGCAGATCAATGTCGCCCTCTGCCGGGGAGGGGATGCCCTCGCACACGGCCCGGTACTCCCGCCGGAAATCGTCCGTGTGCAGCATGGCCATACATCGGGCATGGATGAAGCCGGTCTTTGCCACGGCCATAACGCCGGTAGTGCCGCGGTCCAGCCGGTTCACCGCGTGGAAGCTCTCACTATGCAGATAGTGTGCCGCAGCGCCGGCAATGGTGGCTGTTTCCTCTGTCAGCGCCGCCGGATGCACGGCAATGCCGGCGGGCTTGTTGATAAGCAGCAGGTCCTCATCCTCGTACAGGATATCCAGAGGGAAGTCCACCGGCCGGATGTGGGGGTGTTCTCCCGGCAGATCGGATATGTCCGCCGCCAGCACATCTCCGGGGCACGGCACGAAGCGTACGGTGACGGGCGCACCATTGACGGTGATGGCCTGCCGGAATTTCAACCGACTGAGAAAGCCGCCGGAGATGCCCCACAGGTGCAGCAGCAGCTGTTTTACAGGCTGACCAGCCTCCGCTTCAATGACGGTATGGGTCAGAACACGCATAGACGGCACCTCCTCTTGCTCTTGAATGAAATTAGTATAGCAGAATTTATGGGAATATGGTATACTAACTTCACAAAACGTGAAAGCGAGGGCTTTTTATGGCATCCAAGGTATACTTCGCCGACCTGCGGGCCGACGTGCATGAAAATCTCCAGCAGAAGCTGACCCGCCTGATGAAGACCGCCGGTATGGGCGATATCGACTTTCGGGATAAGTTCGTGGCCATCAAGCTGCACTTCGGCGAGCCGGGAAACCTGGCGTTCCTGCGCCCCAACTGGGCGCGGACCGTGGCGGATTTTGTAAAGGAAAGGGGCGGTAAGCCGTTCCTCACCGACTGCAACACCCTGTACGTGGGCGGGCGTAAGAACGCCCTGGACCACATGGACAGCGCCATGCTCAACGGCTTCAACCCTATGACCACCGGCTGCCAGATCATCATCGGCGACGGCTTGAAGGGCAGCGATGAGGTAGAGGTTCCCGTGGTCGGCGGCGAGTATGTGAAGAACGCCAAGATCGGCCGCGCCGTTATGGACGCCGATGTGTTTATCTCTCTGACTCATTTTAAGGGACATGAAGAGGCCGGCTTCGGCGGCTGCCTGAAAAATATCGGCATGGGCTGCGGCAGCCGTGCCGGCAAGATGGAACAGCACAACGCGGGCAAGCCCCACGTGGCGGAGAAACACTGCATCGGCTGCGGCCAGTGCCGGAAGATATGCGCCCACGGCGCGCCCATCATCGAAAACGGCAAGGCCCATATCGACCACGACAGATGCGTGGGCTGCGGCCGCTGTATCGCAGTCTGTCCCAAGGACGCGGTGCGGATCGACTGGGACGAGAGCACCACCAATCTGAACTGCAAGATCGCCGAATACACCAAGGCGGTGGTGGACGGCCGCCCCTGCTTCCACATCTCGCTGGTCATCGACGTGTCCCCCAACTGCGACTGCCGTCCCGAGAACGACATGGCCATCGTGCCCAACGTGGGCATGTTTGCCTCCTTCGACCCGGTGGCGCTGGACATGGCCTGCGTGGACGCGGTGAACGCCCAGATGCCCCTGCGGGGCTCCGCCGCCGATGACGCGCACGCCAAGGCCCATGTGCATGACCACTTTCAGCGCCTGCACCCGGACACCAACTGGCGCAGCTGTCTGGAGCACGGCGAGAAGATCGGCATCGGCACCCGGGAGTATGAGTTGATCAAGATATAAATGGCAAAAAGCCACCCGCAAGGGTGGCTTTCCTTATGTATTTATTCCGCATCATCTGCGGACGTTTCCTCTGAGGCGTCCTCGTCCTCCGGGTCATCGATGTGGGCGAACCACTCCCGGTAGCGGTGCATATCCTTGGCGAACAGCTGCCCGTTGCTGGGCGGTGTGTAGGTGATGGCGTTGGCCCCGGCGGCAATGGTGGACAGGATCGTCTCCTCCGTGGGACCGCCGGTGGCGATAACGGGCAGCTCCGGATAGCGGGCCCGGATTTCCGCCACAATGGCGGGCGTCCTGTCCGCACCAGAGACGTTCACAAAATCGATGCCCGCCGCCAGCTTGCTCTCCAGGTCCACTTTTTCCGACACCACCGTATAGACCACCGGGATCTCCACGGTGGCCTTGATGGCCCGGATGGTATCGTCGTCAATGAACGTGTTGCACACCACGCCGAAGGCGCCCTGGTGCTCGGCAAAAGCGGCGATATGGGCCGAACGCTGGCCCTTGGTCAGACCGCCGCCTACGCCAACGAACACCGGCACATCGGACACGCCGATAATGGCCTGGGTAATGCCTGCCTGGGGCGTAAAGGGATATACGGCGATGACCGCATCGGCGTTGATATTCTTAATGATGGCCACGTCGGTGCTGAATACAAGCGACTTGATACGCCGGCCGAATACGCGGATGCCGCTGCATTTGCTGATACAGTGGGGCACGGTCAATGCGTGCTTACGCAGGGTGCCCTCGTAGGTGGGAACGTACTTCTTCACATTGCCTTCCTTTCCAGTGGGTCGATTTTTCCTTATTGAAAACATTATAGCAGAAAAAGCAACTCATGTAAATAAAAGCGGGCGCATTTTTAACAGTTCGTTAACATTGACTATCGCGGAGAAAAGTGCCGGATAACGACGCTCCGGGACGAAACAGCGGGCCATCCGTCGGATGGCCCGCTGCGCTTATACGTTTGCCAGATAGTCCCGGCACTTGTTGTTGGCTTCCCGGGCCACCAGTTCCTCATCCACAGTGACAAGATGCCCCTGCCGCACGGTGACGCGTCCCTGCACCACGGTGTAGTCCACCGGCCCCCGGACACCCACAGTACCCAGCACAGAGCCGGCGTCCTGATCACAGCCTACCAGCTCCAGCCGGCGGCTGTCGATCATGAACAGATCGGCGCACTTGCCCACGGACAGCTGCCCGATGTCGTCCCGGCCCAGCAGCCGCGCACTGCCCCGGGTGGCCATTTTGAGGATGTCATAGCCGGTGGGAGCCTGACGGCTGGCGTGCAGCCGGTGCAGCAAGAAGGCTACCCGCAGTTCCTCCAGCAGGCTTGAGCCGTCGTTGCTGGCGCTGCCGTCCACCGCCAGTCCTACCGGCACACCCAGGGCCAGCATTTCCGGGATGCGGGCCACGCCGCTGGCGAGCTTCATGTTGCTGATGGGGCAGTGCGCCACGCCGGTGCCTGTCCGAGCCAGCAGCCGCAGCTCCTCGTCGTTGAAGTGTATGCCGTGGGCAAACCACACATCGTCGCCCAGCCAGCCCAGCCGCGCCATGTATTCCAAAGGCCGGATGCCCTCGCGCTGCAGCATGAAGTTCTCCTCGTCCTTCGTTTCGCACAGGTGGGTGTGCAGCCGAACGTGGTACTGTCGGGCCAGGATAGCGCTCTGACGCAGCAGCTCCGCCGACACGGAGAAAGGAGAGCAGGGGGCCAGTGCCACACGGCACATGGCGCCGTAGCTGTCATCGTGGTATTTCTCGATACAGCGGACGCTGTCTGCCATGATCTCGTCTACCGTCTGCACCACGCTATCCGGCGGCAGGCCGCCGTCCTTGACGCTCAGGTCCATGCTGCCCCGGCTCATATACAGGCGGATGCCCAGCTCCCGGGCGGCGCTGAGCTGTGCGCCCAGCAGGTCGCCGCTGTGGGCGGGGAAGACGTAGTGGTGGTCGAAGCAGGTGGTGCAGCCGTGCTTCATCAGCTCGCCCATGCCGGTCAGGCTGGACAGCCGGATCACATCCTCATCCAGGTTTTTCCAGATCTCATACAGGGTCTTCAGCCAGTCAAACAGCTCCATGTTCTGCACCTGCGGCAGGTTGCGGGAGAACACCTGATAGAGATGGTGGTGGGTGTTGACCAGACCGGGGTAGCACAGCATATGGCTGCCGTCGATGACCTCGTCGGCGCTGATGTCCAGCGCCGTACCGATAGCCTTGATAAAGCCATCCTCACAGTAAAGGTCCGCGTTATGCAGTACGCGGTCTTCGTCGTCGCAGGTGACCAGCTGGTGAATGTTCTTAATGAGCAGGGTGGACACGGTAATTCCTCCTTATGGTGATAAATGGGTAGGAAAAAGAGCAGGCCGCAAGCGGCCTACTCTTTTTGCAGTCGTGTCAGCGTTCCTCGCGGAAGTAGGATAGACCGAGGGACGCAGGGGGCTGATCCTCCCGCTTTTTACGCAGGGATACGATGATCAGCACGATCAGAGTGATGACGTAGGGCAGCATCTTGTACAGCTCCTTGACAGCCATCTGTGCGCCGGTGGGCAGATAGATGTTCAGAATGTACAGACCACCAAACAGGATGGAGGCCAGAATACTGACATTGGGACGCCAGATGGTGAAGATGACCAGCGCGATGGCCAGCCAGCCGCGGTCACCGAAGGCGTTGTTGGACCACACGCCGTTGGCGTAGTCCATGACGTAGTACAGTCCGCCCAGGCCCGCGATCATGGAGCCGATGCAGGTGGCCAGATACTTGTACTTGGTGACGTTGATGCCGGCGGCGTCGGCGGTGGAGGCGCTCTCGCCCACGGCGCGCAGGTGCAGGCCGGGACGGGTGTGGTTCAGGAAGTAGGACGCGCCCAGGGCGATGATGATGGCCACATAGGCCAAAAAGCCGTAGGACAGGAACAGCTCTCCGAACCAGCCGGTGCTGTCGGCGCCGGGCAGGGTGGTCTTGAAGTACAGACTGGTGTTGGCCAGGGCGATGGAGGGAACCTCACTGTTGGTCAGCTTGATGAGGGAGCCACCGAAGAAGTTGCCTACGCCCACGCCGAAGGTGGTCATAGCCAGACCGGTGACGTTCTGGTTGGCGCGGAGGGTGACGGTCAGGAAGCAGTACAGCAGACCCATCAGCAGGGAACCCAGCAGGGAGCACAGAATGGGGATCATGATGGCCAGAAAGCCGTTCAGCTGCCCGCCGGCGGCCTGTTCATAGAAGAACGAGCCGATAACGCCGCTGATGCCGCCCACGTACATGATGCCGGGAATACCCAGGTTCAGGTTACCGGACTTCTCCGTCAGGATCTCGCCGGTGCTGCCGAACAGCAGGGGGATACCCTGCATGACCGCGCGGGGGAAGAAGGATACAAAGTCGAAGCCCATCCGTTACGCCTCCTTTTTGCTGCTCTTGCGCAGAGTGACCTTGTAGGTGATGAAGAACTCGGTAGCAATGATGAAGAACAGAATGATACCGGTCAGAATATCCGCGAAGGACTGGTTCAGGCTGAAGGCGGTGGAGATCTCGCCGGCACCGCGATCCATGGTCACCAGCAGCAGGGACGCTGCGATCATGATGAAGGGGTTGAACTTGGACATCCAGGACACCATGACGGCGGTAAAGCCGCGGCTGTCCACGATGGTGGTGGTCAGGGTGTGGCTGATGCCGGCGGTCAGGATATATCCCATCAGGCCGCAGATAGCGCCGGAGAGCACCATGGTGCGGATGATCACGCGATCCACCTTGATACCGGCATAGCTGGCGGTGCGCTGGCTCTCGCCAACGACGGCGATCTCATAACCGTGCTTGCTGTATGTGAGATAGATATACATCATGCCGGTCAGCAGTGCGACCACCAGAATGGGGAGCAGCTGTGCCTGTCCGCCGATGCGGGGCAGCCAGCCGGCCTCGGAAGCCTGGTTGATGATGCCGATCTTACCGGCGCCTTTGGGCACCTCCCATATGATGATAAAGTAGGAGGCCAGCTGCATGGCGATGTAGTTCATCATCAGGGTGAACAGCGTCTCGTTGGTGTTCCATCTGGCCTTGAAGAAGGCGGGCAGGAAGCCCCATACGGCGCCGGCCAGCAGCGCGGCCGCCAGAGAGATGACGATCAGCAGGAAATTGGAGACCTTGCCGCCCAGCAGGATCATGCAGGTGGTGGTGGCCAGGCAGCCGATCAGGGTCTGCCCCTCGGCGCCGATGTTCCAGAAGCGCATCTTGAATGCGGGCGTTACCGCTAAGGAGATACCCAGCAAGACGGCAACATTCTGTCCGGTGACCCAGATTTTACGGGAGGTGCCGAAGGCACCCTTGAGGATCGTGCCATAGACGGCGATGGGATCCTGACCGGTCAGCAGGGTGGTGATCAGTCCGCAGAACACCAGTGCCAGCAGCAGGATACCGCCGCGGATCAGCAGTGCCTTGGGCAGAGGCAGCGCATCGCGCTTGGAAATATGAAAGAGCGAACCTTTTTTATTCATCTGCCTTGCCTCCTTCCACGCGGGTCATCAGCGCGCCCACTTCCAGCTTGTTGGTTTTGCGGCCGTCCACCACGCCGGAGACCTGACCGCCGCACAGCACCACGATCCGGTCGCACAGCTCCAGCAGCATGTCCAGGTCCTCGCCCACATACACGACGGCGACGCCCTTCATTTTCTGCTCGGTCAGCAGGTTGTAGATGGTGTAAGATGTATTGATGTCCAGACCACGGACAGCGTAGGCGGTCATCAGCACGGAGGGCTGCTGGGCGATCTCACGGCCCACCAGGACCTTCTGCACGTTACCGCCGGACATACGGCGTACCGGGAAATTCGTGCTGGGGGTGACGACCTCCAGCTCCTGCCAGATGCGCTGTGCCAGCGCCTCAGGATTTTTGCGGTCCAGGAAAATGCTGGCACCCTTGCGCCAGGAGCGGAGCATCATGTTGCCGGTCATGCCCATGGAGCCTACCAGACCCATGCCCAGACGATCCTCGGGGACAAAGCTCATGGCCACGCCGCTCTTGCGGATGTCCATGGGATCCATGCCCACCAGATTTTTCTCCTCGTTGGTCTCCGGGGAGATATAGGTCACGGTGCCGGAGCTGACGGGATACAGGCCCGCGATGGACTCCAGCAGTTCACGCTGGCCGGAACCGGCGATACCCGCTACGCCCAGCACCTCGCCGGCGTTAACAGTAAAGCTCACGTTGTCCAAACGCTTGACGCCCAGCTCGTCGAACACGGTCAGCCCCTCGATCTTCAGCCGGGGCTCCACATTCACGGGGGTGGGGCGGTTGATATTCAACGACACGCTGTGGCCCACCATCATATCGGTCAGGGACTGCTGGTCGGCGTCCTTGGTCAGCACGTCGCCTATGTATTCGCCCTTGCGGAGCACGGCCACCCGGTCGGACACGTCCAGCACCTCGTGGAGCTTGTGGGTGATGATGATCAGGGACTTGCCGTCGGCCTTCATGTTGCGCATGACGGCGAACAGCTTGTCCGTCTCCTGCGGGGTCAGCACGGCGGTGGGCTCGTCCAGAATCAGAATATCGGCACCGCGGTACAGCACCTTGACGATCTCCACGGTCTGCTTCTGGGAAACAGACATATCATAGATCTTCATGTCCGGGTCGATATCGAAGCCGTACTTATCACAGATGTCCTTGACCTTTTGACGTGCATTGTTCAGGTCAAGCTTGCCCTCCAGGCCGAGGATGATATTCTCGGTGGCGGTGAACAGGTCGACCAGCTTGAAGTGCTGGTGGATCATGCCGATACCCAGATCGAAGGCATCCTTGGGAGATGCGATGGTCACAGGCTTGTCATGGACGTAGATCTGCCCCTCGTCGGGGAAGTAGATGCCGGAGAGCATGTTCATCAGCGTGGTCTTGCCGCTGCCGTTCTCGCCCAGCAGGGACAGGATCTCGCCTTCGTACAGTTCAAGGTTTACATCTTTGTTTGCAATGACCTTGCTGCCGAACCGCTTGGTGATGTTCTCCATTCTGATCGCGCATTTCTTTTCCAAGGCTGTCATCCTTTCTTTCGGCGCAGATGGCTGCAACACCTCGAATACGCCGGGGATAAATTCCATACGACTTATTCTACCATACATGGTGAGCGTTGTAAATCAAAATCAGCAAAAAATTTGTCAGGTATATACAAAGAATGTGAGGTTACACAAGAAAGAGTCATTCTCTTTGTGTAAATCGTCAAAGCCGCGTGTAGGAGGGAAAAAGCAAGAGGTGGGCTGCCTGTGCAGCCCACCTCGTTGTGGTGCAATATGCTATTCCTTACGGAATTTACATTACATCTTGGTATCCAGCAGGTTGATGCCATCGATCTGCAGATCGAAGTAAGGAGCAGAACGGAACTCGGACTCGGAGAAGTAACCGTCGTGCACGACCTCGGTGTCACCGGTATAGGCCTGATCGGTATCGACGTCAGCCATGTAGGAGGTGATGTGACCGGCCTCATCGAGCTTCAGGTAGTCGGCCTTGAAGGTGTTCACCTTGTCATCGACCTTGGTGGTGAAGGTGGAGCAATCGAACACGTGGAGCTCGCCCTTCTCCAGCTTCTCGGTAGCAGCGGCAATGGCCTCGGCAGTGCCTTCGGCGGCCACGGCGGTGTTCAGGTCGGACAGAACCACGGAGTTGGTGGCCAGAGTGCCGGTCCAGTCAGCGGGGATCTCGGTGCCGTCCATGACAGCCTTGATGCACATCTCATAGTAGGGAGCCCAGTTGATGCGGGAGGAGATGATGTAGGTGTTGGGGCAGGTACTCACGGTGGAGCCGTTGTAGGAAACGTTGGGCACACCGGCTTTCTCGCAGGCGGTAGGAGCACCCAGAGAGTCAGCGTGCTGGCTGATCAGCTTGCAGCCGCCCTGGATCAGCTTCACTGCGCCTTCCTTCTCCAGAGTCTCATCGTACCAGCTGCCGGTGAAGGTCACGTCCATGGTGACGGTGGGGCAGACGGACTTGGCACCCAGATAGAAGGAGGTGTAACCGGAAACCACTTCGGCGTAGGTGAAAGCACCCACATAGCCCATCTTGGCCTCTTCAGCCTTGATGTCGCCGGCCTCGATCATCGCGTTCAGCTTCATACCGGCAGCGATACCGGCCAGATAGCGGCCCTCATAGATGGAGGCGAAGGCGTTGTGGTAGTTGGCCAGATTCTCGGTGTGAGCGAGGGTACCGGTGCTGTGGCAGAACTGCACCTCGGGGTTCGCCTTGGCGACCTCGATCATGTAAGGCTCATGACCGAAGCTGTCGGCAAAGATGATGTTGCAGCCGGCATCCACCAGATCAGCGGCGACCTCGGCGCACTGCTCGGTCTCACCCACGTTGGTCTTGATGAAGTAATCCTCATTCTCGACCAGACCCAGGTTGGCGCAGGCTTCCTTGGCGGCATCGATGAAGTTCTTGTCATAGGTGGAGTTTTCATCATGCAGGGTGATGAAGCCGACCTTGACCTTGGCAGCGGTGGCATCACCGTCGCCGTTGCCCTGAGTGTCGTCCTTCTTCTCACCGCAGGCCACCAGGCTCAGAGCCATGACCAGGGCGAGGAGCATTGCAAGGAACTTTTTCATTCTTGTTTTCCTCCTTAAAATATGTGACGCACGCTTAAAAGTAAGGCAAATTTGGCGCGCGTCTGAACAACGGGCGTCTGGCCCGGTATTCACGCGACTTATAAGAACGTGAGTATTATACAGGATTTCACCGCCGATTTCAACAGAAAATGTGAATTACGGCAAAATTTATTTCTGACGCACAAAAAATCTTTGTAAATCTTGTGCAGTATGCGGCATTTGATAGAAATTTCCCGTTCCGAAATACCCGTTCCATATGGCAGGGATAAGCGCGTTACTGATGAATACGGGTGCCGGTCTTGCCCTCGATACCGTCCTTGGCCTTTTCGAGCAGGGTGATAAGGGCGGTACGGCCGGCCTTGGACTCGGCGAACTTCACCGCGGCCTGGACCTTGGGCAGCATGGAGCCCTTGGCAAACTGGTTCTCCTCCATGTACTTGTAGGCTTCGGCGGGGGTCAGATCGTCCAGACCCTTCTGATCGGGCTTGTTGTAGTTGATGGCCACCTTCTCCACGGCAGTCAGGATGATGAGCATATCGGCGTCCAGCAGCTCGGCCAGCAGCTCGCTGCCAAAGTCCTTGTCGATGACGGCAGGGGTGCCGGAGAGCTTGCTGCCCTCGCGGATAACGGGGATGCCGCCGCCGCCCACGGCGATGACCACGTGACCGGCGTCTACCAGCGCCTTGATGCTGGCCTTTTCCACGATGTCAAAGGGCTTGGGGGAGGGAACGACCTGGCGATAGCCGCGGCCGGCGTCCTCTACCATGGTGTAACCCTTCTCGGCGGCGATGCGGTCCGCCGTCTCCTTGTCATAAAAAGCGCCCACGGGCTTGGTGGGGTTCTGGAAGGCGGGGTCGTCCTTGGACACCACGGTCTGGGTCACGATGGTGGCCACAGGCTTGTCCATGCCGCGGCTGGCCAGCTCGTTGCCGATGGCCTGCTGCAGGTGATAGCCGATGTAGCCCTCGGACATGGCGCCGCACTCAGGGAAGGGCATATCGGCCTTGATGGCTTTGGCCTCGGCAGCGGTGGACAGGCCCAGATTGATCATACCCACCTGGGGGCCGTTGCCGTGGGCGACCACGACTTCATTGCCTGCGGCGATCAGGTCCACGATGGACTTGGCGGTCTCGGTGACCAGTTGGAGCTGCTCAGCGGCGGTATTGCCCAGTGCGTTGCCGCCCAGCGCGATAACGATTCTCTTAGACATAATGCTCTACCTCACTGTTTTCGTTTTTCCATCTCCGCGTGCCCATTCTGAAGCGCAGGGGGAAAGGGCGTTTTCGGGGCGAGGAGGAGACGGTGCTTAGATAGTATAACACAGATTGTATACAGTACACAATATCTATCACCCACAACATTTACACAAAAATGCGGCAGGGGACAGAAAATAGCGGGAGGGGGAGCCCCTCCCGCTATCGGGTCGATTATTTAGAACTTCTTGCGGGTGTCCTTGGTCTCGTCCAGCTCCATCAGGGCCTTGACGGGATCCTTCACCTGGGCCATGAAGATCATGGCGGCGATGATATAGGGCTTGTAGGAGGCCTGCTTGTACAGAGGCACGATGTAGCGGTCGAACACGGAGTTGTCAACCTCGCCCTCGGCGCAGCTCAGACCGGTGATGTCGGCGGGCAGGCAATGCAGGTACAGGGCCTTGCCGTCCTTGGTGAGCTTCATCATCTCTTCGGTGCAGGCCCAATCCTTGTGCTGGGCGTTCTGGGCCAGCAGGCGCTTCTCCAGTGCGTCAATGCCCTCCTTGTTGCCGGCGGCGTACAGCTTGGTGCGCTCTTCCATGGCGGCATAGGAAGCCCAGCTCTTGGGATACACGATATCGGCATCCTTAAAGGCCTCGGCCATGCTGTTGGTCTTGTGGAACTTGGAGCCGTACTTCTCGCAGTTCTTGCGGGCGACCTCTTCCACCTCGGGCATCACGTCATAGCCCTCGGGATGGGCCAGCGTCACGTCCATGCCGAAGCGGGTGAACAGGCCGATCACGCCCTGGGGCACGGACAGGGGCTTGCCGTAGGAGGGAGAATAGGCCCAGGTCATAGCGACCTTCTTGCCCTTCAGGTTCTCCACGCCGCCGAAGTAGTGGATGACGTGCAGCATATCGGCCATGCACTGGGTGGGGTGGTCCACATCGCACTGCAGGTTCACCAGGGTGGGCTGCTGCTCCAGGATACCGTCGCGGTAGCCTTCCTTCACGGCGTCCATAAAGGTCTTCTGATACTTGTGGCCCTCGCCGATGAACATATCATCGCGGATGCCGATGACGTCGGCCATGAAGGACACCATGTTCGCGGTCTCGCGGACGGTCTCGCCGTGGGCGATCTGAGACTTCTTCTCGTCCAGGTCCTGGACCTCCAGGCCCAGCAGGTTGCAGGCGGAGGCGAAGGAGAAGCGGGTACGGGTGGAGTTGTCGCGGAAGATGGAGATGCCCAGGCCGGAATCGAACACACGGGTGCTCTTGTTGCGCTCGCGCAGGTCGCGCAGGGCGTCGGCCACGGTGAAGATGGCGTCGATCTCATCGTCGGTCTTGTCCCAAGTCCAATAGAAATCGGTCTTGTACATATTGTTGATGTTCAGGGTAGACAGATGGCGTGCCAGTTCAACAGTCTTGCTCATTTTGATCGTTCTCCTTGTATGTTTAATATAGCGTATATGGCATATGATCGATTACTTGATGTCGTTGCCGGTCAGCTCCTGGCGGAAGCTGGTGGCGGAGCCGTCCTTGTTCTCGGGCTTGTACAGGCCGGGAACGGCGGCGTACAGGGCGGCGCAGGTCACCAGGTCCTGCTTGAAGGTCACCTCGTTGGGAGCGTGTGCCTGAGACTCGGCACCGGGGCCAAAGCCTACGCAGGGGATGCCGTAGCGGCCCTGGATGGACACGCCGTTGGTGGAGAACGTCCACTTGTCGGTCAGGGGACGGCCCTCGCGCTTGGAGGCGGCCAGCTCGGTGGGCATCAGGCGCTTGTCGCCCCACAGGCTGTGGTGGGCGTCCACCAGGGCCTGGACGTGAGGCGCGGTCTCCTTGTTGATCCAGGTGGGGAAGAAGCACTCGGTTTCGTACACGTGGCCGGTCCATGCGGGACGGTCATACATATACATGGACACCTTCACGTCCTTGGCATACTTCTTGCAGGCGGGCAGGTCCTCGATCTCCTTCAGGCAGGACTGGTAAGTCTCGCCGGCGGTCATGCGGCGGTCGATGGAGATGGCGCAGCTGTCGGCCACAGCGCAGCGGGAGGGAGAGGTGTAGAAGATCTGGCTGACGGTGCAGGTGCCCCGGCCCAGGAACTGGGCGTCCTCGTAGTGCTCCGGATTGAATTCCGGATTCAGCATCTTCACCAGGCCCTTCACCCGGTTGGAGGGGCCGTCGCCGCTCTCGTTCAGGGCCCGGACATCCTGGAGGATGTCGGCCATCTTGTAGATGGCGTTGTCGCCCCGCTCCGGCGCGCTGCCGTGGCAGCTGACACCCTTGACGTCCACCCGGATCTCCATGCGGCCCCGGTGGCCCCGGTAGATGCCGCCGTCGGTGGGTTCGGTAGACACCACGAACTCGATCTTGCTGCGGGCGTCCTCCTGACCCTGGAAGTCCTTGTTGACGATGTACTGCCAGCACATGCCGTCGCAGTCCTCTTCCTGGACGGAACCCACCACCATGATCTTGTAGCCGGCGGGGATCAGGCCCAGATCCTTCATGATCTTGGCGCCGTACACGGCGGAGGCCATGCCGCCCTCCTGATCGCTGCCGCCCCGGCCGAAGATGACGGCGTCGTCCTCATAGCCCTGATAGGGGTCGGCCTCCCAGTTGTTGATGTTGCCGATGCCCACGGTGTCGATGTGGGAGTCGATGGCGATGATCTTGTCGCCGTCGCCCATCCAGCCGATGACGTTGCCCAGGCCGTCGATCTCCACCTTGTCATAGCCCAGCTTCTCCATCTCCGCCTTGATGCAGTGGACAACCTCCTTCTCCTCACAGCTCTCGCTGGGGTGAGAGATCATCTCTCGCAGGAACCGGGTCATGTCGGCCTGATAGCCTTGGGCCGCCGCTTTGATCGCTTCAAAATCCATATCGCTGACCTCCATATCAATGTTTGGAATCCCGTCATTTCCACATCACGGATTGGCTTACCTATCCCTATCATAGCATAAGAAAACAGGATGTCAAACAAAAAATGAGAAAACCTAAAAATTTTTTTGAATCTCCGGTGCGGAATGCGCCGTCCGGCCGAAATGATTGCAAAACCAAAGGGCTTGTGATATATAATGGTAGAGTAAAAAGAACAGCAGATTTGGGATGGGGAGAGCTTATGCCGATACCGGAAAACGTGGAAAACCTGCGGAGAGTTTCCGCAAAGAGCAGCATTTATCAAGTGGTATGCAGCTGGATCATCACGGGTGTGCTGAAGCCGGGAG
>OLIY01001296.1_pt1 | contig 17637 bp, 17 predicted proteins | sample 1601431 | NCBI WGS metagenome assembly OLIY01 (sample SAMN04168659, study PRJEB22393) | human gut metagenome | biome: human gut microbiome; feature: stool | host: Homo sapiens | collected 2014-05-12
GAGTGCGCCGTTCAAGTAGACGATGTCGCCGATCTCAATCTTTTCGAGATCTTCGTCGCGGATCGGCGTGTTCAGGATATGGGTTTTCACAGCACAACTCCTTTGTGCGAGAGAAATTCATAGGACATATCGGGATGGATGCGGATAAGCGCGCGGCGGTGTGCCCAACAGCCGACGCTCACGGCCACGGCGATACAGGACGGATGGCGGGCCGCCTGTTCGACGTTGACGCCCATCACGGACTTCGTCCCCGTCAGGCCGCCCGGACCGATGTTGATCTTGTTGAGGCCTTCCTCGATCATCTTCTCGAAGTCGGCGCCGATCTCGTTGGCGTTCTTCGAGCCCACGGGACGCATCAGGGCCTTCTTGGAAAGCTCGGCCGCAACCTCGACGCTCCCGGCGATGCCGATGCCCACGAGGAGCGGCGGGCAGGCGTTGACGCCGCGATCGCAGATCACGTCGAAGATGAACTTCACGATGCCCATGTAGCCTTCGGCGGGCATCAGCACCTTGGCGGAGCCGGGCAGCGAGCAGCCGCCGCCGGCCATGTAGCCGTGAATGAGGCAGCTGTCGGAGTCGGGAATGATCTCCCAGTCGATCCAGGGCACGCGAACGCCCGTGTTGTTGCCCGTGTTGCGCTCGTCAAAGATCTGGACGGCGTTCTGGCGAAGCGGCGCCTCGATCGTGGCGCGGCGGACGGCCTCGTCAAGGCAGGCGCGCATTTCGGAAAGAAGCGGGAAGTTGGCACCCACCTCGATGTAGTACTGGATGACGCCCGTGTCCTGACAGAGCGGGACATTGAGGCGGCGGGCGGCGGCAAGGTCGTCGAACATCGCGTCATACACGATGCGGGAGATGTCGGAAGTCTGCTCCTTGCGAAGTTCGGCAAGGCGGGTGGCAACGTCGTCCGGGAGAATCTTGCCCAGCACGGACGTGAAGCGCGTCATGAGCTCGGTGAAGCGCTCGGCCTTTTCCTGTTGATTCATTGTGCTCTCCTTAAGAGTCTGGTTCACGTCCTCCGAAACCGGGGCTGTCATTCGAAAGGACGCGGGGGTTCTCATCGCCTAGAGCACCTGCAGGGCCGGCGGTCCTTCAGAGCCGGATAATTTCCTATATATAGAAAAATGTTGTCCAGCATCAAGACCAGTCTGCCTTCTTAACGTTCAATGTCGTTACAGAGCAGTGCTTTTATCGATTGAGCACATTATAGAATTTTTTATATTCAACTGTCAATATGTTTTTCTATGACACGTAAAATAAATTTTTCTTCCTTCCGGACGCAAAAAGGCCCGCAGAGAGCAGGGCTCGTGCGGGCCATTGAAATCGACTGCGGGGTGGGCCGTCAGAGGTTGTTGCCCTCGGCGGCATCCTTTGCGGGACTGCCAAGCCTCTTTTCGAAGAATTTCACGACACGCTCGATGACGGGCTTCTGGAACCAGGGCAGATCTCCGTGGCCTGCGCCCTCGACGAGGACGTACTCGACGTCGGTGCCGGCCTTCCTGAGAGCCTGAGCGAGATGTGCGCTCTGCATCGGGCTCACGAGGCGGTCGCCCGAGCCGTGCATGATGAGAAACGGCGGCTCGCTGCCGTCGATGTGGCCGAGCGAGCTTGCGTTCATGGCCTTCTCGCGGTCGGAGAGAATGCTCCCGCCGGGAGACTTGCCGAAGGCGGGACCGTGCACGAGGAGCGCCTCGGTCACGGCGGGCGAGGCGTGGACCTTGGCCTGAGCCGGATCGAGTCCCTCACCGATGGAGGTCAGGTCCGAGATGCCGTAGATCGTGCAGACGGCCTGCACGTCGGAGGAGACGTTCGTGAAGTCGCCCTTGTCGAACGCCTTCTCGCCGTTCGTGGCGCCGAGCATCTGCACGAGGTAGCCGCCCGCGGAGTCGCCGATGACGCCGATGCGCTCGGGATCGATCCCGTACTCATCGGCATGCGCGCGCAGGTAGCGCACGGCGGCCTTGCCGTCCTCGACGAGCGCCGGGAACTTGACGGGCACGGTGCGGTATTCGGCTGCGGCCACGACGAAACCCGCGCGGGCGAGCGCATGGCGCATCTCGATGAACTTCTCGTGGTCGGCGGAGGTGAAGCCTCCGCCGGGGAAGTAGACCACGGCGGGCTTCCTCGCCTTCGTGCGCGGCGTCATCACCGTCATGCGCAGCTGACGGATCGAGCGCTGGGACTTGATCTGACTGTAGATGATGCCCGATATCGTGTCGATGCGGCCGTCGGTCACGTCGACCTTCATGACCTCGGCGCCGGGCACGTAGCCCATCAGATCGGCGCGGTCGGCAGCGAAAATCGTTCCTGCCGCGAAGAGTGCGCAGGCGGCGGAAACGGCCTTGTGCAGAAAGGCCTTGCGGATAATCATTGAAAAATTCCTTCTTGTCGGTTACGAGGGGTGCTTGAGAAGCTACATTGCCGGAGAACGGGCTCCGACCAGAAAATTCTACCCTCGTCCAACCGCCCGCGCTCAGTCGGACTTCAGTCGGAATTCAGGTGAAGCTCAGCGGGAAGTCGAAGGAAGCGGCGTCTTTTGCGAGGCCGCGAGCTCGCGCAGGCGCTTGAGCGTCATCTCGTACTGGACGTACTCGGGCGTGTCGGGATTCATGGTACTCATGAGAAGCGAGAGGCTTTCGGCCGCCGTACGCCAGTCCTCGTTGGCGGAGGCCGCAACGGTCAGGATCTCGACGGCCTTCATGTCGCCGGGCCGTCCTTCGACGGCGCCCTGCGCCAGAGGCTGGGCCTCGCGCATGCTGTCGGGACCGCCGATCGTGAGAAGCGTGGCGGCGAGTTCGAGCATCACGGCCGGATCGGCCTTCACCTTGGCGTTCGCGGCGCGTCCCCTGCGGTAGGCCTCGGCCGCCTTCGGGAAGTTCTCCTCGTCGACATGACGGCGCGCAAGCAGCACCCAGGCGCGGCCGTCCTTCGGGCTCGACTCGAGGTAGCGCTCGATCGAGGGCGTATCGGCGCGTCCGTCGTAGACCGCCTGGGCCTTCTCAAGCCCGATGAGCTCGGGCGCGCCGTTCACGGCATAGAGGCCGACCGAAACCGCAGTGACGCCCGCCACCACGGCGGCCGTCACGACGGGGCCCGAGAAGCTGCCCGCACGGCGGCCTGCGCCGTCGTTGGGATCGTGGAAGACCGCGTCGTGTTCCTCGAGCGCGCGGCGGCGAAGATCGTCGGCGAGAATCTCGTACTGCTCCGCACTCACGGCGCCCGACTTCAAGTCCTCGTCGAGTTGGGCGCGCTGTCGCCTCAGCGCCTCGGTCACGGCCGAGCCGTAGGCCTTGTCCTCGCGCTCGACGCTCGCCTCCTCCCTGCCCACGTGAAGGAGCGACGGCACGAGCGCTCCGACGGCCAGGACGAGCATCAGAAGGAGGATGAGATAGAGAAGGATTTCGTCGGACATGTGCGTTCGTTCCGGAGGCGTTGTTCGTCTGCCTGCGCTCGGAGCGCAGGTCGTGTTTGTCCCATCACTATATATGAAACGGGCGGCTCCGCGAGGAGACGCCCGTTTCGTCGGATCATCGCCGGGCCCCGAAGGGAGCCCGAGGCGGATTACTTCTTGGTAGCGGCCTTTTCGTCAATGGCCTTCCTCAGCAGCGCGGTGGCGTCGGAGGCTGCCTTGGCAGACTTGGCGAGGCTGCGCACGGCCATGTCGTGGTTGTGGAAGTACGCACCGTTGGCGGCAGTCCAGTATTCCCAGTTGATGTGAGCGGATTCGTGGAGCTTGCGGGCCTTGGCGAGGACCTCTTCGGACACGCCGACGGTCTTGGCGAGTTCAAACGCGTTGAACATGTCGTTCATGCGGGATTCGGCTTCGCGGACCTTGCCGTCGAAGTGGCCCTTCATCGCGTCGATCGCGGCGACCATCTGCTTCTCGTTCTTGTCCTTGTGGCAGGAGAGGCAGGTCTCCTTCACGTAGTGCTTGGGCGAGGTGGCCCAGTGCATCGTGTAGGTCTTGCCGTTTTCGTCCTTCACCTTGGGCATGTGGCAGGAAGCGCAGTCGGCGCCGGCCTTGTCGTGCTTCGAGCCGAAGTACGTTTCGGCGTCGGGATGCTGCATCTTGACGAGCGTCGCGCCGGTGAGGTTGTGCTTGAAGTCGCGGAAGCCGACTTCATCGTAGTAGGCCTCGATCTGGTCGGCGTTGACCCATGGGAAGAGGTTCGTGAGACGGCTGTCGAAGCCGACCTTCTCGCCCGTCTTGACGTTCATGCCGGGGTTGCAGACGTATTCGACGTGGCACTGGGCGCACATCAGGCGGGAGTCGGCGCGGTCGAGCATGGCGACCTTGCGGTCGAAGCCGCGGACGCCGACGTCCTTGACCTCAAGCTTGGCCTGGCGGGCCGCGAAGTCCTTGTAGACGTTCATCTTGCCTTCGCGCGTCATCGCGTCGATCAGGGCGTCGCGCATGATGCGCGGCTTGGCGCTGTGCGGGTCGTGGCAGAAGTTGCAGTTCATGCCGTGCTGGACGTTCCGAACGACGTCAACGGGGTTGGAGCCGCGGTGGAACTTCGCGCCCTCGGCCTTGTCGCCCATGTAGGCCCAGTCGAGCATCAGGTCGGTCGACTTGCAGGACCAGCACACGCCGTTGGCGGCAGCGGCCGTGCCCGGCTTGTGGGCCTTCTGCTCGTTGTTGTCGGGATAGTTGTCCTTGAGGACGTCCCAGGCCTTGTAGGACTTGCCGCCCTCAAGCGTCGTGTAGAGCCAGCCGTCCTTGGGCTCGAAGCGGCCACCGAACGCACGGTCGACGATGAACTGGTCGATCGCCATGAACGTGTGGGCGCGCGGAAGGTCGTGCTCCTTCGTGAAGCCGTGTCCGCCGAGCGCGCGGTCAAAGAACGGGTCGGGTGCAGGACCGCCGGCCGCCTTCTTCGACTGGCGGGCGGGACGGTCGGACGTCATGAAGGCGGACTTGTACTGCTGCTGGTGGCAGGCGCCGCACTGGGCCGGGTCCATGTTGACGGCCGGACGCTTCTTCATGTCCTTGAGATGCGCTTCGGTGCCGGTGTGACACGTCGTGCAGGCGAGATCCTTGTGGGCGGCGCCCGCATGATCCTTGGCGACGTTGGCGTGGCAGGCTGCGCACTGATTGTCGGCCGCCTGGGCGGGAGCGCCCGCGAGAAGACCGAGAAGCGCAAGCGCGGCGGCGACGGGGGTGAGCTGTTTATGCATGTTGTTCTCCTGTGACAAGGCCGTCGCGCGGGGTCCTCGTCTTTTTCAAAATTTTAAGTTTGCTTAAGCCTTTCTTAAACCCTTCCGAGGTGATGGTGGAGGGTTATTCCCAATGACCGCCGGATACCCTGTCCCACAGTCTTCCGCACGAAAATACCTCTCGAGAGGTAATACCAAGGTGATGCTCACCACCGTCCCCCACCATCCCCTCTCCGCCGTCTTCGGGCACGAAAAAGCCCGTCAGCGCATCTCGGCGCGTGACGGGCGTTTTCAGAGTGTCGGAACAGGATCAATCAGGCCGGCATCAGCACTGTTCGATCTCCTCTTCCTTGTGGCGCGGCCAGCAGAGGATGCCGCGGTGGTTCGGCATGACGCTCGGATCGAATTCCGGGTTGAGGATGCCGCGCTTCTTCTGGCTGACGTAGTCGTCGAGCGCGATGAAGGCGTACTTGCCGAGGATCGCGATGGCAACCAGATTGACGATGGCCATGAGGGCCATGAAGAGGTCGGCGAGGTTCCAGACGAGGCCGAGCGAGGCGACGGAGCCGAGGTAGACCATCATCACGACGAAGGCGCGGTAGATCCAGAGCGCGGCCGGATGACGGCTGATGAAGTCCATGTTGATTTCGCCGTAGAAGTAGTTGCCGATGATCGAGCTGAAGGCGAAGAAAAGGACCGTGACGCTCATGAAGGCGTTCGTCCAGGTGCCGAGCTGGCCCGTGAGCGTCTGCTGGATGAGCTCGATGCCGGTCTTGCCGGAGTCGGCCCAGCCCGGGGTGAGCAGCACGAGCATGGCGGAGGCCGTGCACACGACGAGCGTGTCGAAGTAGACGCGAGCACTTCGGGCACCATCGTGATGTTGAGCGCCGTGACGGCGAGCGCGACGAGGATGTAGGCGCCGGCCATGACGGGAACCATCACGCCCACGACCTTGGCGATGCGGGTGAGGCCGCCGAAGATCACGAGGGCCGTGAAGCCCGCGATCGCAAGGCCCGTCATCTGCGTGTCGAAGCCGAACGAGGTCTGCATCGAGAGGCTGATGGTGTTGGCCTGGACGGAGTTGAAGATGAGGCCGTAGGTAACGGCGAGGAGCACCGCGAAGACGCTCGCGAAGAAGGAGGAGCCGATCACGTTGCCGATGTAGTAGGCGGGACCGCCCACGAAGCCGCCGCCCTTGCGCGGGGCCTTGTAGATCTGGGCGAGCGTGGACTCGACGAAGCCCGACGCGGCGCCGATCGTGGCGATCACCCACATCCAGAAGACGGCGCCGGGGCCGCCCGTGGCGACCGCGATGGCGATGCCGGCGATGTTGCCCACGCCCACGCGGGAGGCGGTGGAGACGCAGAAGGCCTGGAAGGTCGAGATGTGGCCCTCGCGCGGCTTGGCGCCCGCGCCCTCGGTCATCAGGCGGAACATTTCGGGAATGCAGCGGATCTGCACGAAGCGCGTGCGGACCGTGAACCAGAGGCCGATGCCGATCAGCATCACGATGAGGACGTAGGACCAAAGATAATTGTTGATCACGCCGATGATGTCATTGAGCCAGTTCATGTTTTGTGGTTTTCCTTCTCGGTCTTTTTGTTTCAGGAGGCGCAGCTTCAGGGGCGGCGGAATCCGCACCCCTGCACGGACGGTCGGGGGAGCGGCCGTTCCGCGTCCGGACTGAGTGGGGATGCGTCCGGAATTGTTTGCAGCAATTTACCATTGTAACAAAGGGTTTGCCCTGAGGTTGTCCGCCAAGGCCCCCTTTCTGCATTTTCCGTGCCGCACACAAGCCGGCTGCAGACTACTGTGCAGTCTTGGCGAGGCGCCTGCGCCCGCCGTGGCGGCCGCAGGTGACGACGCGCACGTCGCCCTGGCTTTCGGCGCGTGCGCGGCGAACCTTCTTGGGATCACAGACGAGCGCGCCCGCGACCTCGAGCCGATCGCCCTCGTGAAGCTTCGTCGAAGGCTCGATGCGGCGGCCGAAGACAGCGAGCCCCGCCCCCGCAGGCAGCGATGCGCCCGCTAGTCCGAGGACCTCGGAAGCCGCGGCGCCATCGGGCGCTTCGACTGTTTCGGCCGTCACGCCCGCCTCATTCACGAACAACACTTCCACACGCATGATCCCCCCTTTCGAAAAGCCGTCCGCGGCCGTGTCCGAAGGGCTTCGGAGCCGCGTAAAAAGCCTTACAATACAAGATTGCCGTGCAGTTTGCACGAAACGGACGCCGACCGTACGGAAGCAGGACGACAAGAATCAAAAGAACGCAATACAAGAGAACAAGAGAAACATCATGGCACTCATTCAGAACAAGCGCGCCCGCCACGACTATGCGATCGAAGAAAAGTTCGAGGCCGGCATCGTGCTCCAGGGCTGGGAAGTCAAGAGCGTTCGCGCCTCCCGCGCCCAGATCAACCTCGCGCACATCTACGTGCGCGACGGCGAGCTCTTCCTCTGCAACGCCCACATGACGCCTGCGGACCAGGCCTGCACGCACGTGACGCTTGAGTCGAACCGCACGCGAAAGCTCCTCATGCACCGCCGCGAGATCATGAAGCTCATCGGCAAGACGGAGCGCGCGGGCTACACGCTCGTGCCGCTCGACCTGCACTTCACCCGCGGCCGCGTCAAGGTGACGGTCGCGCTCGCACGAGGCATGCGCGAATATGAAAAGCGCGCCGACCAGAGCAAGAAGGACTGGAAGCGCGAGCAGGAGCGCATCATGAAGAAGGACGTCCACGGCCGCCACGTCCTTGAATAGCCTTTCCCTTTCAGACAGCAGGCTTCGGACAGACAGCCTGCTGCCGGCCCGAAGCGCCGCGAAACTGGCGCAAAACACGAACCAACACTCCACCGGGACGACCATCCACATGCCCACGCTCGACTCACCGACGCTTGACACGGTTTTCTTCGACTACGACCGCAAGCCCCTTTCCCGGCACCCGATGACCTGCCTTGCGATCTACGGCAAGGGCGGCATCGGCAAGTCCACCACGGCTGCGAACGTGGCGCTCGCGCTTGCGCAGGACGGCCGCAGGGTGATGCTCGTCGGCTGCGACCCGAAGGCCGACTCGACCGCGCTCCTGCGCGGCGGCGCGAAGATCGAGACCGTGCTTTCGCTCCTGCGCACGAAGCACAAGTCCGAGCTCAGGCTCGACGACATGGTGGTCGAGGGCAAGGGCGGCGTCCTCTGCGTCGAGGCGGGCGGTCCCCGTCCCGGCGTGGGCTGCGCGGGCCGCGGCATCATCGCCGCCTTCGAGGCCCTCAGGGCCCAGGACGCCTTCAACATCCTTCGTCCCGACGTCGTGATCTTCGACGTGCTCGGCGACGTCGTATGCGGCGGCTTCGCGATGCCCATCCGCGACGGCTGGGCCAGGAACGTCTTCATCATCACCTCGGGCGAGAACATGGCCATTCATGCGGCCGCCAACATCGCCACGGCCGTCGAGACCTTCGCCGAGCGAGGCTACGCCCGCCTCGGCGGCATCATCCTCAACGCCCGCGACGTGCCCCGCGAGGCCGAGAAGGTCGAGGAGCTCGCCTGCGACCTCAACACGACGATCGTGGGCCGCCTGCCCCGCTCGGCCGAAGTGCAGGAGGCGGACGCGCTCGGACTCACCGTCCTTGAGCACGCGCCGTCGTCCGGCATGGCCGACCGCTATCGCGAGCTTGCCCGCCATCTCGTCGAGGCTTGCGCCGCCACCAGGCCCGAGCCCGCCCGCGGCGGCTTCACGTTCTGAGGCCCGCCCATGCTCCGACTCTTCGCACACACGCCCGAACGCGTGCTTCCCGCACCCACGGCGAAGCTCTCCGAGGCGCACTGGCCCGTGCCCTTCAGGCAGGGCCTCGAATACTCGCCGCCCGCGCGCGGGCCCTGGACCATCGTGCACGTGGGCATGCTCGTGCCCGAATGCCACGAGATCTTCGTCTGCGCCCAGGGCTGCCTCAGGGGCGTCGTGCTCAGCGCAGCCGAACTCGGCCTGCAGCGCCGCTTCTCCACGATCACCGTGACCGAGGAGCACCTGCGCGACGGCCAGCTTGAGGACACGATCATCGAGGGCGTCACGCACATCCTCGAGCGCCTCCCGAAGCTTCCGCCCGCAGTCCTCGTCTACTCGAGCTGCCTGCACCACTTCTCGGGCGCCGACCTCGGCTGGGCCTACAGGAAGCTCTCCGAGGCCTTCCCCGACGTCGTCTTCACCGACTGCTACATGACGCCCACGCTCCGCAAGAGCGAGATGCCGCCCGACAACAAGATGCGCAGGCAGCTCTACCACGGCCTCAGGCCCGCCGACCTTCCCAAGGGCGGCCTGCTTGTGGCGGGCTCCCTCGAGGCCTTCGGCCCCGAGAGTGACTTCGCGCGCGCCGCACACGCGGCGGGCGTCCCGTTCTTCGAGCTCCCGGGCATGACGACCTACGAGGAATACCGCCGCATGGCGCATGCGCGCTGGGTCGTGACGGTCAATCCCGCGGCCCTTCAGGCGGGCAGGTTCCTCGCCGAGCGCCACGGCATGCGCCACCTTCAGCTGCTGCTCGACTACAACGAGCAGCGCATCGACGACTCGCTCGGAACGCTCGCCGAACTCACGGGCATTCCGCTCTGGGACACCACGGCCGAGAAGTCCGCCGCCAGGACCGCGCTCGCGCAGGCGGCCGACGCGCTCGCGGGCCGTCCCGTGGCGATCTGCCAGACGGCGACGACGCGCCCCGTGGCGCTCGCACGCCGCCTCGTCGAGTCGGGCATCCGCGTCACGGACCTCTACTGCGACAGCTTCCTGTCTGCGGACAAGACCGACTTCGAGATTCTTCGCAAGAAGGCGCCCGGCATTCTCGTGCATCCGACGACGGTGCCCGAGATGCGCTTCGCGACGCCCGCCGAAAAGCGCGACGACATCGTGGCCATCGGCCAGAAGGCCGCCTTCTTCACCGGGGCGACCCACATGCTCAACATGATCGAGGGCGGCCCCTGGTGGGGTCACGGCGGCGTGAGAAGCCTCGCGCTCGCGCTTGCGGCTGCGGCACGCGAGCCCGTCGACGTCGACCGCATCATCAGCGTCAAGGGATACGGGTGCAACGGATGTTGTTAGACTACACGCAAAGCTCCATGTCGACCTACACGGCCGACTGCTCGGGCGTCGCAAGCGCCCTCTATGAACTCGGCGGCATGACCGTCATCCACGACGCCTCGGGCTGCAACTCGACCTACACCACGCACGACGAGCCCCGCTGGAACACGATGCCCTCGGCCGTCTTCATCTCGGCGCTCACCGAGATGGACGCCGTGCTCGGCAACGACAGCCGCATCATCGACGACATCGTCGACGCAGCCTGCAAGCTCACGCCCGCCTTCGTCGCCATCGCCGGCACGCCCATTCCCATGATGACTGGCGTCGACCTCAAGGGGATCGCCCGCCTCGTCGAAAGCCGCACCCGCATTCCGTCCTTCGCCGTCCAGACCAACTCCATGCGCGCCTACAGCGTGGGCTGCGCACAGGCCTGGATCGAACTCTCGCGCCGCTTCGTCGTTCCCAACGGCGCCCGCGCGGGGTCCTTCGGCATCAACCTTCTGGGCGCGACGCCTCTCGACTTCTCGACAGGCGGCATGCTCGAGTCCCTCAGGGCCGCCGCCGCACGCGCAGGCTACACGATCAACGCCTGCTGGGCGATGGGCGACAAGCTCGAATCCCTCGCCAACACCGCGGCCGCGCGCGTCAACGTCGTCGTGAGCTCGTCCGGGCTTCCGCTCGCGCAGTGCTTCGAGCGCTGCTTCGGCACGCCCTACGTCTGCGGCCTGCCCGTGGGCGGACTTGCTCCCCGTTGGCACGCGGCCGTCGAATGGGCCGCGAAGAACCGCTGCAGCGTGCCCGCCGCCGACTTCCTCGGCGCGGATGCGGGCGGCACCCGCACGGCCGTGCTCGGAGAGCCGCTTGCCGCCGCCTGCACGGCCGCGGCCGTCAACCTCGAGCAGCCCGGAAGCTGCAGGGCGCTCTCGCCCCTGCCGTCCCTCGGCATCGAGGCGCCCATTCTCTCCTCGAACCTTTCCGAGGACCTCCTGCGCGCCATGCTCGGCGGCACGGAGGTGCTCGCCGCCGACCCGCTCTTCGACATCATCGCCGAGGAGGCCCGCGTCGGGCGCACCATCGCCTTCCCGCACGAGGCCTGCTCGGGCCGCATGTACAGGAGCGGGATCGTGAACATTCTCGAGCGCGCCCCGTTCGACGCACTCGTCGGCAATCTGCTGGACACTGCAAAATGACCTTCAATCTGAAGCAATGCGCCCTCGTCTGCGGCGCACTCGCCCTGGCCGCGACCTCCGCGGCCGCACGCACCGTCGTCGACGACAACGGCACCAGCGTCGAGATCCCCGACCACGTCAACCGCGTGGTCGTCACGAACATCCTTCCGCTCGCCTCCGCCGTGACCGTCTTCCTCAACGACGGCAAGACCGTGGTGGGCATGCATCCCGCCTCCTACTCGGCCGCCAAGAGCGGGCTCCTCGGCAAGCTCTATCCCGACGTCCTCAAGGCCGACACCTCCTTCATGCAGGGCGCGAGCCTCAACGTCGAGGCCCTGATGGCCCTCAGGCCCGACCTCGTCCTCGTCAACGCGCCCGACAAGCGCACGCTCGACGCGGTCCGCAACGCGGGCATTCCCGCCTTCGGCATCAGCCCGAGCAAGTGGCACTACGACATCATCGAGACGCACGCCCAGTGGATGAAGAGCCTCTCCGAGATCTGGCCCGAGCACAAGGGCAAGGGCGACCTGATCGACAGCCGCTCGAAGGCCATCGCGAAGATGGTCGCCGACCGCACGAAGGACCTCAGGCCCGAGGAGCGCAGCAAGGTTCTCTTCCTCTTCCGCTACGACGCCCGCCAGATCGTCACTTCTGGGCGCAACTTCTTCGGCCAGTACTGGTGCGACGCCGTCGGCGCCAGGAACGTCGCCGAGTCCGTGACGGCAGACAACGCCAACGCCATCGTCTCGATGGAGCAGATCTACGCCTGGAACCCCGACGTCGTCTTCATCACGAACTTCACGGCCGCCACGCCCGCCGACCTCTTTGATAACAAGATGGCAGGCCACGACTGGTCCGACGTGAAGGCCGTCAAGGACAAGCGCGTCTACAAGCTCCCGCTCGGCATCTACCGCAGCTACACGCCTTCGGCCGACACGCCGCTCACGCTGCTCTGGATGGCCAAGCAGGTCTATCCCTCGCGCTTTGCCGACATCGATCTCACCAAGGAGGTCAAGGCCTGGTACAAGGACGTCTTCGGCGTGACGCTCACCGACGCCGACGTCGACATGATGTTCAATCCGGGCGAAGGCGCGAGCACCGGCGCCACGGTCGCCACCCGCAGCAACGGCTGATTCATGTCGAACGTCTCCACCGCACGCGCGCGAAGCGCCCAGGCCGCAGGCGCGGCCGCGGGGCGCTTCCGCCTCGTCATGGCCTCGCTCGCCCTGCTGCTCGCCGTCACGGCCGTCGCCTCGCTGTGCCTCGGCCGCTACAGTCTCACGGGCACCGAAGTGATGGCCGTGCTCCTGCCCGACGGCTGGCTTTCCGTCGAGACGAACCGCATGATGGAGAACATCGTTCTCAACGTGAGGCTGCCGCGCGTGCTTCTCGCGCCGCGCCCGACACGCTCGGCGTCGCCACGGGCGCCTCGTTCGGCGCCGTCCTAGGCATCCTCTGGGGCTGGAACGGCATGGGCATTCAGCTCATGAGCCTGGCGACGGGCCTCTCCGCAGTCTTCTTCGTGATCGTCATCAGCCGCGTGCGCAACACGAGCTCGATCCTCATGATCATTCTCTCGGGCATGGTCGTCGGAGCCCTCTTCTCGGCTCTCGTCTCCCTCGTCAAGTACGCGGCCGACCCGCAGGACGTGCTGCCGTCCATCACCTTCTGGATGATGGGGGCGCTCACGGGCGCGACCAAGTCAAGCGTGCTCGCGGGCACGCCCATGGTGCTCCTCGGCATGCTCGTTCTCTGGCTCCTGCGCTGGCGCCTCAACGTGACGACCCTTCCGACTGACGAGGCCGCAAGCCTCGGCATACCCGTGCGCAGGATCCGCGCAGGCGTCATCATCGCCGCCACCATGATCACGGCCTCGGTCGTCTCGATGTGCGGCCTCATCGGCTGGGTGGGCCTTCTCGTCCCCCACGCCGCACGCATGGTCTTCGGTGCGAACAACCGCTTCGTGCTGCCCGCCTCGATGGTCATGGGCGCCCTCTTCATGCTCGTGATCGACACCGTCGCGCGCACCGCCACGCAGAGCGAGATTCCCGTCTCGATCCTCACGGCCGTCGTGGGTGCGCCGTTCTTCATCTATCTTCTGCGCCGCACGGGCGGCATCTCGGGGTAGCGCCATGTCCCTTGAAGTGATCCACGGCGGCTACGCCTGGCCGGGCCGCGAACCCGTTCTCACGGGCGTCAACTTCCGCTTCGACGGCACGGGCGTCATGAGCATCCTCGGCCCCAATGGCGCGGGCAAGACGACGCTGCTGCGCTGCATGCTCGGCCTTCTCAAGTTCACGGAGGGCGAGGCGACGCTCGACGGCCGCCCCGTCTCCAACTGGAAGCCCCGCGACTTCTGGCGCACGATCGGCTACGTACCTCAAGCGAAGCTCCCGGGCTTCGCCTCGATGACGCTCGCCGACATGGTCGTCCTCGGCCGCAGCGCGCACATCGGCCCCTTCAGCCTGCCATCCGACGCGGACTGGGAGGTGGTCGACCGCGTCATGACCGAGGTCGGCATCGAGCACCTCGCGGGGCGCCTCTGCAGCGAAGTCTCGGGCGGGCAGTTCCAGCTCGCGCTCATCGCCCGCGCGCTCGCGGCCGAACCCAGAATCCTCGTGCTCGACGAGCCTGAATCGAACCTCGACTTCCGCAACCAGATGGTGGTCCTCAACGTCATCGAGCGTCTCACCGAGCAGGGTCTCGGCGCCGTCATCAACACGCACTTCCCCGCGCATGCGCTCGAGATCTCCACGAAGACGCTCCTCGTCCCCAGGCACAGGCCGCCCATCTTCGGCGACACCCGCGACGTCATGACCGAGGATCTCCTCTCAGACGTCTTTGACGTGCGCGTGCGCATCAGGGAGCTCGACTTCCCCGAGCGCCGCTACACGTGCGTCGCCGCCGTCGAACCCCGACACGGAGGAACGTGACGAAAAGAATGACGCAGAGGCCTGCGGAGAGGCCCCGGACATTCTGTCCTGCATTAATGGAAAAAGGACCGGCCCGCGGATTGCGGAACGGTCCTTTTCTTCATCGGGCCTCCCCTGCGTGGGCAGAGGAGGCTTCATGCGGATCATCGCTCGGAGGGCTGCAGGGGCTCGTCCTTGTCGTCCTCGACGGCGAAGGCCGCCTGCTGTTGCTGCTGGGCGGCAAGCCCCGCCTCGAGTTCGCTCTGCAGGAGCTTCACCATCATGTAGCGGTTGAGCACCTCACGGGCGAAGAGCAGGTAGCCGAGGTAGAGCTCGGACTTGCGCAGCGAGATCTTCTCCTCCCCGATCTGGGTCATGAAGTCGCGCTGAGCCTCGTCGATGAGCTCGAGGGCCTGCGTGCAGTTGGCCGGCACGAAGTTGTCGCGGATCATGATCAGGCGCTTGGAGAGGGTCTTGATGTTGTCGCGCATGCGTCCCGTGAAGGGCGAGTGGGAGTTGGCCACGTAGTTCTGTGCGACGCCGATCTGGTCGCGCAGGGAGTGGCTCACCTCCTTCATGCTCGTGAAGGCGCGGTAGTAGAAGTTGCGGGCGTCGCGGTCGGAGCGCGAGCCGCCGCCCTCAAGGGCCATGTTGTAGTACTCTCCGCGGCGCATCGTGATGAAGTCGAAGAGCTGTGCGGCGTCGCCCTTGAGCTCGCGCAGCTTCTGATCGTCCTCGTCAAGGAAGGCCTGAAGGCCCTGCGCGTAGAGCGTGAGCGTGGCGTTGAGGTTGTCGTTGACGCTTTCGGTGAGCAGGTCGCGGATGCTGGCCTTGTCGCCGCGGTCGATGCGCTCGTGGTCGGGCGTCTCGTCCTCTTCCTTGACGAAGAAGTTCGTGCGGATGACGACGATGAGCGCGAGCACCATCATGATGAGCTGAAGCGGCTCGCCCCAGCTGATGAAGAGCATGCAGATGAGGCCGCAGGCGGTGAAGGCCGTGAAGGCGGTCATGAACCAGCCGGAGATCACGGTGAGCACGCCCGAGATGCGGTACACGGCGGACTCGCGGTCCCAGGCGCCGTCGGCGAGCGACGAACCCATGGCGACCATGAAGGTCACGTACGTGGTCGAGAGCGGGAGCTTCAGGCTCGTGGCCGAGGCGATGAGCGCGGCGGCGAGCACGAGGTTCACGCTGGCGCGGATCTCGTCGAACGGCAGCTCGACCTCGCCCGGCGCGAGCTTCTTCTTCTCGAAGCGCGTGGCGAGGCTCTTGATGACGGAGGCCGGAATGATCTGATGGGCGAGGTTGTTGAAGCGGATCGCGGAGCGCACGACGACGCGGGCGGGAAGCGAGGAACCGAACTGCTCCTTGCCGCCGCGGGCGGACGAGGCGAGGCTGATCGAGGTGCGGATGACGCGGTGGGCCTTCTTGGAGAACCAGAGCGTGAGCACCATCACGAGGCCGGAGGCAAGCAGGAAATAGGTCGGCGTGCCTTGGTTGTGGCGCAGGCCCTCCATCGTGAAGGTCGTCGGATCGGCGCCCTCGACCGCGGACCAGATCTCATAGGAGGAGAGCGCGGCGAGCGGCACGCCGATGAAGTTCACGAGGTCGTTGCCCGCGAAGGCGAAGGCGAGCGAGAACGTGCCGGCGAGAATGATGATCGGGAAGATGTTGATGCGCAGCGCCATGATGAGCGCCTGGAAGAGCACGGTCAGGATGGCGAAGCAGCCGAGCAGGAGTTCGGTCGTGTTGGCGCCGATCCAGGAGATCCACTCGGGCTGCATGAAGGACGCGCCCTTGGCGCCCTTGATCACGAGGAAGTAGAAGACGGCCGTGAGCGAGACGCCGCCGTAGATGCCGCCGAAGAGCTTGTAGTAGCGCTCGTAGTTGAAGGAGAAAATCAGACGCAGCAGATACTGCACGAAGAGGCCCGCAAAGAAGGCCACGACGACGGATACGAGAATCGCCATGATCATGGCGAGCGCCTTGGCGGAGTTGAGGTAGAGCCCCAGATCCGCAATGGGCGCGCCGCTCGACCAGACCTTGTAGCAGGCGAGCGCGGTGGCGCCGCCGAAGAGTTCGAACACGATCGAGACGGTCGTGGAGGTGGGAAGGCCGAGGGAGTTGAAGGTGTTGAGCAGGAGGACGTCGCAGACCATCACGGCCGTGAAGACAATGATCACTTCCTTGAAGGTGAAGTGCTCGGGCACGAGAACGCCTGTGCGGGCGACCTCCATCATGCCTGAGGAGAAGGTGGCGCCGAGCAGGACGCCCAGACTGGCCACCGTCATGATCACCCAGAAGGGTGCCGTGCGGGAGCCGACGGCGGAATTGAGGAAGTTGACGGCGTCATTGGAGACGCCGACGAAGAGGTCGATGACGGCAAGCGCGCCCAAAAGCGCCAACGCAGCAAGTATGAATGTATCCATTCGATTTGTATCTGCCCGAACGGCCCGGCCAGTGCCGACGCTCCGAGGGAAACGACTTCACGGCGTGACAGTTCCTGACAATTTGCAATCAGTATTAATGGTTCGATTGTATCGAACCTCAGGCCGTATTTGGGGACCCGTCTGCTGAAAACACTCAAAATGACAGCATCGCGCGGAGAAGCCGCGAGCTCGTACCAGCTTCGAATTACTCCCAAAAGCGATGCCCTGCGGGACTAGCGCAGCTGGGCGGGACTGCCGTGCGAGTTCTCCTCGTTCTTCGGACGCATGTACCAGAGGAAGATGACAAGCGGCAGGAGAATGAAACCGCCGAGGAAGATGACGGACTTGAGCGGCAGGTACATGGCCATGCCGCCGCCCACGAGCGGGCCGATCACGCTGCCGACCTGCTGTGCCGCGTAGGAGAGGCCGAAGATGCGGCCGCGGTCCTCGGGCGGCGTGCTCATCGTGAGCACGGCGTTGATGGCGGGGAAGATGCCCGCGAAGGTGAGGCCGCCGATGAAGCGCCAGACGGCGAACGGCACGAGCGTGTCGGGAATCGCCTGGATCATGCCGAAGCAGGCCGTGCCCGCAAGCGCCGTGTAGAGCGCGGGGCGGTATCCCCACTTCTGGCCGATGACGCCCCAGAGGGGCGAGGCGATCACGCCCGAAACGCCGACCACGGAGAAGACGATGCCAGTCACGAAGACGATGCGGTCCATGCTGCCCTGGAGCTCGCCGATGTACATCGGCATGACGGGCTGCTGCAGGAGGATCGTGAGTTGCACGACGCCCGCGCACAGGAGCATGCGCTGCACGACGGGAATCTTGAGGAGGCTGGTCTTCTCGCGCGCGGCGGCCGCCTTCTTCTGCTCCTTTCTCGGAGGCTCGTGGATGAAGAAT